>Ga0335075_10007224_pt1 | contig 17089 bp, 15 predicted proteins | sample Lox_Sample_24_FD_206723 | JGI IMG/M metagenome (GOLD analysis project Ga0335075, IMG submission 206723) | Soil microbial communities from Loxahatchee National Wildlife Refuge, Florida, United States - Lox_Sample_2.4 | ecosystem: Environmental > Terrestrial > Soil > Wetlands | place: USA...
CGGCGAGAACGTGGTGCAGGGAAAGGTCGATCCGGACGAGTTCTATGTGCACAAGCCGACCTTTCGGAAGGGCCATAGGGCCGTGCTGCAGCGCACGCTCGGCGGCAAGCAGCGCACGATGGTGCTCGCACCCGGCCATGTCGGGGCGAGCACGAAGGACGAGGAGACGAAGCCCGAGCTTCGCGGGCGCTTCTGCCTGACGGATACCGAGGTGCTGACGCTCGCGGATTATGCGATCCGCATCGAGGATCACTATTCCACGGCCGTGGGCCATCCCGAGCCGATGGACATCGAGTGGGCGAAGGATGCCATCGACGAGAAACTCTATATCGTGCAGGCGCGCCCGGAGACCGTGGCATCGCGTAAATTGGCCGGGATGCTCGAGACCTACACGCTGCGCGCGGCGGCGCAGCCGATCGTCACCGGCAAATCGGTCGGCGAGAAGATCGCGGCGGGGACGGCGCGGATCATCCGCGGCGTTGCCGATCTTGCCGCGTTCCGTCCGGGCGAGGTGCTGGTCGCATCGGAGACCCGCCCGGACTGGGAGCCGGTGATGAAGACCGCCGGCGCGATCGTCACCGACCATGGCGGACGGACCTGCCATGCCGCGATTGTCGCGCGCGAGCTTGGCGTGCCGGCGGTGGTCGGTGCGGGGGACGCGACGGCGCGGCTCGAGAGCGGCGAGAGCGTGACCGTCTCGTGCGCGGGCGGCGAAGTGGGCGTGGTGTATGAGGGCCGGCTTCCCTTCGATGTTGCTCGCGTCGATGCGCGGACGCTTCGGATTCCGAAGACCGCGATCATGGTCAATCTCGGCAATCCGGAGCTCGCTTTCCGGACTGCGATGATGCCGAACTCGGGCGTCGGGCTGGCGCGCATGGAGTTCATCATCGGCGAGCATATCGGCGTTCATCCGATGGCGCTCGTGCATCCCGAGCGGATCGAGGCGAACGACCGGGCGCGGATTGCGGCGCTGGCGGCCGCCGATGCGTCGCCCAGGGAATTTTTCGTCCGCACGCTTGCGGAGGGCGTGGGCACCATTGCGGCGGCGTTCTGGCCGAAGCCGGTGATCATCCGGCTCTCTGACTTCAAGACCAACGAGTACGCGGAGCTGATCGGGGGCGCACCGTTCGAGCCGCGCGAGGCCAACCCGATGCTCGGGTTTCGCGGGGCGTCGCGCTACGCCCATCCGGCGTACGCCGAGGGCTTCGCGCTCGAATGCGCGGCACTCCGCCGCGTGCGGGAGGATATGGGGCTCACCAACCTCCTGGTGATGGTGCCCTTCTGCCGGCGGGTCGAGGAGGCGGCGAAGGTGATCGCGGAGCTTGCGAAGCACGGGCTCAAGCGCGGCGAGAACGGGCTCGAGATCTACGTGATGTGCGAGATCCCCAACAACGTGATCCAGATCGATTGCTTCGCCGATGTATTCGACGGGTTCTCGATCGGCTCCAACGACCTGACCCAGCTCACGCTGGGCGTCGATCGCGACTCCGATGTCGTCGCCTTCGACTTCGACGAGCGCGATCCGGGGATGCTGGAGATGCTGAGGCTCGCGGTGACGGGCGCGCAGCGCAACGGGCGGAAGGTGGGGATCTGCGGCGAGGCGCCGGCCAATTATCCGGAGATCGCGCGGTTCTTGAGCGGGATCGGCATCGATTCGATCAGCGTCAATCCCTCGAGCCTGCTGCGCACCATCGAAGTGGTGCGCGAGGCGGAGGAGGTGGAACCGCCGCCGCCGCGCGCGAGTGTCGCTGCCGCTTAGGGGTCTTGCGGAAGGAGGCGGTGGGCGACAAGCCAGGAAGCGGCGCGTTCCCAGGCGATGTCGGTGTCGCCGCGGAGCGAGGCGTTGCCGGCGGCGATCATTTTTCCCGTGGCGACGGAGCGGATGATGATCGTCATGTTGATGATCAGGTCCGAGACCTTCTGCACCCAGCCGGTCACCACGGCCTGGGCGCCGAGCTGGCGGGCGAGGGAGACGGCGCAGGTCGTGCAGCCGACGAGGTCGTTCTCCGCGAGCGCGCGCGCGATCGGCTGCGTGTCGACGGCGGTGTAATCGCCCGAGCGCACGAGGAGCTGTTGGACTTGGTGGTCGACCAGGTTGAGCCGAGCGAGGTCGGCGGGCTCCAGAGGCGAGTTGGGCGCGGGGAGGCTCGTGTCTTGGAGAGTGAAGGGGAGAAAAGCGGTTTTGAGGGGCGCGGCGAGCGCCGGGGCGGGGAGGAAGAGGCAGGCGAGGAGGAGGGACGGCATGATAGCGCTTACGCAGCGCTGCGGAGAAAGGCCGATCCTGCGGCCGCTCGACATGTTTCGTTCTCCTCCTGATCGCGGCAAATGCGGGTGTGTAATTATTGCTGATCCGTTACCATATCGGCGAGCGGGCATCTCAATCCAGGCAGGCGCCGCGGAGCTTGGCGAAGGCGCGGGCGCGATGGGTGTCGGCGCGTTTCCGGTCGGCGGTCATCTCGCCATAGGTGAGGCTGGAGCCGAGGGGGAGGAACATCGGGTCGTAGCCGAAACCGTTCGTTCCGCGCGGGGGCCAGACCGCGGTGCCGTCGACGCGGCCGAGGAAGGTTTCGGTATGGCCGTCCGGCCAGGCGAGAGCGAGCGCCGAGATGAACCAGGCGCGGCGGTCGGGGTTTTCGGCGAGCTCGGCATGGACGCGGGCCATGGCGGAAGCGAAGTCGCGGGCGTTGCCGTTCCCTGGCCCGGCCCAGCGGGCGGAATGGATGCCTGGACGACCGTCGAGGGCGGAAGCGCAAAAGCCGGAATCGTCGGCGAGCGCGGGAAGGCCCGATTTGGTGGCGGCGGCAAGGGCCTTGAGACGGGCGTTGCCGGCGAAGTCGGGAGCGTCCTCCTCGGGCTCGGCGAGGCCGAGGGCGGCGGCGGAAACGATTTCGATTCCGTAGGGCGCGAGGAGGGCCTCGATCTCGGCGAGCTTTCCCTTGTTGTGGCTGGCGAGCACCAGGCGGGTGCCGCGTTCGAGGCGGCGGGGCATCAGAGGTCGGATCGCGGCCGAGCGAGATCGCCGCAGGCGATCGAGTGCCGCGTGAATCCGACTGTGAAAAAGGGGGGAGCATGTTCAGCCATGCTGAACATGCTCCAAAGCTTGCTTCTGGAGGGCGAAGAGCTGCGCGCAGCCAGTGCGGGCGAAGGAGAGGAGGGACAGGAAGTCGGGCTCGGAGAAGGTCTTGCGTTCGGCCGTGCCCTGGATCTCGACGATGCCGCCGGCCTCGGTGAGGACGAAGTTGGCATCGGCGTCGGCGGAGGAATCCTCGGCGTAGTCGAGATCGAGCGCGGCGGTGCCTTCGACGATGCCGCAGGAAACGGCGGCGACTTGGCCGGTGAGGGGCGAGCGGGGGATCACCTTCATCCGCTCGAGGTGGCGGAGTGCGAGGACGAGGGCGACGTAGCCGCCGGTGATGGCGGCGCAGCGGGTGCCGCCGTCGGCGTTCAGCACGTCGCAGTCGATGGTGATGGTGACCTCGCCCAAGCGGGCGCGGTCCACCACCGCGCGCAAGGAGCGCCCGATCAGGCGCTGGATCTCCTGGGTGCGGCCGGACTGGCGGCCGCGGGCGGCCTCGCGGTCGCCGCGGGTGTGGGTGGCGCGCGGCAGCATGCCGTACTCGGCGGTGACCCAGCCCTGGCCGGAATTGCGGAGGAAGGGCGGGACCTTGCCCTCGACGCTGGCGGCGCAGAGGACCTCGGTGCCACCCATGCGGATGAGGCAGGAGCCCTCGGCGTGGTGGGCGAAGCCGGGGGTGAAGGAGATGTCGCGCAGGGCGTCGGCGGCACGGCCGGAGGGGCGCATGGCGGGTTCATAGCGCCGGACCGCGGTGGGAGAGAACCCCCCGCCCCGCCCTATCCGGCCAGGGCGGAAGAAACCCAGGCGGCCCAGGCGAGGGTGGCGCGGTCCTCGCCGGCCCGGCCGACGATCTGGATGCCAAGCGGCAGGCCGCCGGGCCCGGTACCGGCGGGGACGGTGACGCAGGGGAGATGGAGGCTGGTCCAGATGAAATTGAAGACCGGATCGCCGGTCCAGCCGAGGCCCTCGGGCGCCTCGCCGGGAGCGGCGGGGGTCAGGAGGATGTCGAGGTCCTCCATCGCGATCGGGAAGGCGTTGCGGGCGTCATGGAAGGTCGTGCGGGCGGCGGCGAGGGTCGGGGCGGACTGGGCGAGGCCGAAATCGAGGCGGTCGAGCAGCTGATCGCTGATCTGGCCGCGGGCGTGGGCGAGCTCCCAGGCCATGGCGCGGGCGCTCTCGGCGTTCATCACGATGGGGTGGGCGTCGACGAGGCGGGGAATCGGATCCGGGAGCTCGCGATCGGCGAGGTGCGCGCCGGCGCGGGCGAGGGTCTTGGCGACTTCGGCGAAGAGCGCCTCGGTCTCGGGGGCGGCGTGGGGCCAGGCGGGCGAGCGACAGAGACCGATGCGCGGGGGACGGGGCAGCGCCCGGTCCGGCTCGCCGAGATCGGCGCCAGAGACGGCAGCGGCGAGGAGCGCGCAGTCGGCGGTGCTGCGGGCGAGGACGCCGATCGTGTCGAGGCTGTCGGACATCAGCTTCATGCCGGCGCGGCTGATCAGGCCGAAGCTCGGCTTGAAGCCGACGACGCCGCAGAACGCGGCGGGGCGGATCACGCTGCCGGCCGTCTGGGTGCCGAAGGCGAAGGGGAAGAAGAAGTCGGCCACACCGGCGGCCGAGCCGGAGGAGGAGCCGCCGGGCGTATGGGCGGGATTGGCGGGGTTGGCGGTGGGGCCCGGTTTGCGGGTGGCGAACTCGGTGGTGACGGTCTTGCCGATGACGGCAGCGCCGGCGGAGCGGGCGGCGGCGACGGCGGCGGCATCGGCGCGCGGGCGCCAGTCGCGCCAGATTGGAGAGCCGTATTCGCTTGGCATATCAGCGGTATCGAGCACGTCCTTCACGCCGAGCGGGAGGCCGTGGAGGGGGCCGGGAAGAGCAGCGGAAGCAGATGTGCGGGCGGCGGAGGGGTCGAGGAAGGCGAAGGCGTGCACCGTTGGCTCGCGGGCGGCGATGCGGGCGAGGCAGGCCTCCGTCAGCGCCTCTGGGCGGAGTTTCCCGCTCCGGATGAGGGCGGCGGCTTCGGTTGCGGTGAGGCGGGAAGGGTCCTGCATGGGCCGATAGTGCGCTGGGCGAGGCGGGATGGAAATTGCCGGGGCCATTGCTATTTGGCGCGATGCCCGAAGGCGTAGAGTGGCGCGGGGGAAGGGAAGCGGAATGGCGATGGATCAGCCGACGGGGCCGAAGCCGGGCGCCCTGGGAGCGCAGGGTGCGGCGCGGTTGGCGGGCGGGCTCGATGCCCGTTCGGCCGCGATCCTGCGCGAGATCGTCGAGCAGTATGTCGAGACCGGGGAGCCGGTGGGGAGCCGGACGCTCTCGCGGCTGCTGCCGATCGCGCTCTCGCCGGCGACCATCCGCAACGTGATGGCCGACCTCACCGATGCCGGCCTGCTCTTTGCGCCGCACACCTCGGCCGGCAGGTTGCCTACCGAGCGGGGATTGCGGCTCTTCGTCGATGGGCTTTTGCAGTTCGGTGAGCTCACGGAGGACGAGCGCGGGACGATCAGCGCCGCACTCGGAGCGGCGGGGCGGAGCCTCGAGGACACGCTGGCCGAGGCGGGCAGCCTGCTCGCCGGGCTCTCGGCGGCGGCGGGCCTCGTGCTGGCGCCGAAATCGGAAGGGCCGGTGAAGCATATCGAGTTCGTCCCGCTCGGCGAGCGGCGGGCGCTCGTCGTGCTGGTGAGCGCGGACGGGCATGTCGAGAACCGGGTGATCGAGACGCCGCCGGGCTTGCCGCTCTCGGCGCTGCAGGAGGCGGGGAATTTCCTCAATGCGCGGCTGGCGGGCCGGACGCTCGCCGAGCTGCGAGGTGCCGTGGCCGAGGAGATGGCGGCGGACCGCACGACGCTGGATGGGCTGGCGGCGGGGGTGGTCGAGGCGGGACTCGCGACCTGGACCGGCGAAGGGCGGGGCGCCAGCCTGATCGTGCGCGGCCAGGCGCGGCTCTTGGCGGACGTGACGGAGATCGAGCGGCTGGAGAGCATCCAGCTTCTGTTCGAGCGGCTGGAAACCGAGGAGACGATCCTCCGGCTGCTCGAGCTGGCCGACCAATCGGAAGGGGTGCGGATCTTCATCGGCGCCGAGAGCGGGCTGTTCGGCACCTCGGGGGTGGCGATGGTGGTGGCGCCGGCGCGCAACGCCGCGAACCGCATTGTGGGCGCGATCGGGGTGATCGGGCCGACGCGGATCAATTACGGCCGGATCATTCCGGTGGTCGATTATACGGCCCGGGTGATCGGGCGGCTGCTAGGGTAAGGACGGCTTGTGCGAAGGCGCGCGGCATCTTAACTGAGCCGCGCCATGATGATGCACGAACCCGAAATGCAGGATCCCAATCCGGCGAACGACGATGCCGGGGCCGGGGCGCGGGCGATGCCCGAGACGCCGGAGGAGCTGATGCGGGCGGCGAGCGCCCGCATCAACGAGCTCGAGGCCGAAAAGGAGTCGTTTCGCGACCGCTGGATGCGCGCGGAGGCGGAGATCGCCAATGTGCGGGCGCGGACGAAGCGGGAGGTCGAGGATTCGCGGCTCTTCGCCGTGCAGAAATTCGCCCGCGACATCGTCGAGGCGGCGGAGAATTTGCGGCGGGGGCTCGATAGCCTGCCCAAGCCGGCGAGCGGGGAGCCGGAGGTCGTGAGCCGGCTGCGCGAGGGGTTCGAGGGCATCGAGCGGGGGCTGATCGCGGCGCTGGAGCGCAACGGGATCAGGCGGGAGGACCCGACCGGGGCCGCGTTCGATCCCAACCTGCACCAGGCGATGGCGGAGCAGGAGAGCCTCGAGCACCCGCCGGGCACGGTGCTGGCGGCCTGGACGCCGGCATGGACCCTGAACGGGCGGCTGCTCAAGCCGGCGATGGTGGTCGTCGCCAAGGGCGAGCCGGCCGAGATCGCCCCGCCGTCGAGCGCCCCCGGGGCCAAGCCGGGGGCGGCCTCCGGCTTCGACCGGACTGCCTGATGGGCCTTGGACTCCGCGCCGGAATCGCTGCTTATCGCCGTTCGGGGCCTTGTCCGGGAAACGCCCTCTCAATACATGAACACCACTATCCAGAACCCGGGGAAGCGGGCGGTGCTTCGGGCCGGCCGCATCCGCTGAAAGGAGACTTCGCATGTCCAGCAAGGTGATCGGTATCGATCTCGGCACCACGAACTCCTGCGTTGCCATCATGGAGGGCAAGGACGTTCGGGTGATCGAGAACAGCGAGGGGGCGCGCACGACCCCGAGCATGGTGGCCTTCGCGGATAACGGCGAGCGGCTGGTCGGCCAGTCCGCCAAGCGCCAGGCGGTGACCAACCCGACGAACACGCTCTATGCCGTCAAGCGGCTGATCGGCCGGCGCTACGACGACCCGATGGTGGCCAAGGACAAGAGCCTGGTGCCCTACACCATCGTCCGTGCCGACAACGGCGATGCGTGGGTCGAGGTGAAGGGCAGCAAATATTCGCCCTCCCAGATCAGCGCCTTCATCCTCGGCAAGATGAAGGAGACCGCGGAGGCCTATCTCGGCGAGCCGGTGTCGCAGGCCGTCATCACGGTGCCCGCCTACTTCAACGACGCGCAGCGCCAGGCGACCAAGGACGCCGGCAAGATCGCCGGGCTCGAGGTGCTGCGCATCATCAACGAGCCGACGGCGGCCGCCCTCGCCTACGGCATGGACAAGAAGAAGAGCGGCACGATCGCGGTCTATGACCTCGGCGGCGGCACCTTCGATATCTCCGTGCTCGAGATCGGCGACGGCGTCTTCGAGGTGAAGAGCACCAACGGCGACACGTTCCTCGGCGGCGAGGATTTCGACGCCCGCGTGATCGACTATCTCGCCGAGGAGTTCCGCAAGGAGCAGGGGATCGACCTCAGGAAGGACCGGCTCGCGCTGCAGCGGCTGAAGGAGGCCGCGGAGAAGGCCAAGATCGAGCTTTCCTCCTCCAAGGAGACCGAGATCAACCTGCCCTTCATCACCGCCGACGCCTCGGGGCCCAAGCATCTCGTGATGAAGCTGACGCGGGCCAAGCTCGAGAGCCTGGTCGACGACCTTGTCGCCAAGACGCTCGAGCCGTGCCGCGCGGCGCTCAAGGACGCCGGCGTGACGGCGGCCGAGATCGGCGAGGTGATCCTGGTCGGCGGCATGACGCGCATGCCGAAGATCATCGAGACGGTGAAGCAGTTCTTCGGCAAGGAGCCGGCGCGCAACGTCAACCCCGACGAGGTGGTGGCGGTGGGTGCGGCGATCCAGGGCGCGGTGCTCAAGGGCGACGTCAAGGATGTGCTGCTGCTCGACGTCACACCGCTCTCGCTCGGCATCGAGACGCTGGGCGGGGTGTTCACCCGGCTGATCGAGCGCAACACGACGATCCCCACGAAGAAGAGCCAGATCTTCTCGACCGCCGACGACAGCCAGACGGCGGTGACGATCAAGGTCTATCAGGGCGAGCGCGAGATGGCGGCCGACAACAAGCTGCTCGGCCAGTTCGACCTGGTGGGGATTCCGGCGGCACCCCGCGGCGTGCCGCAGATCGAGGTGACGTTCGATATCGACGCCAACGGCATCGTCTCCGTTCAGGCCAAGGACAAGGCGACCGCCAAGGAGCAGCAGATCCGCATCCAGGCCTCGGGCGGCCTGAGCGAAGCCGAGATCCAGAAGATGGTCCGCGAGGCGGAGGCGAATGCCGCCGCCGACAAGGAGCGGCGCGAGTACGTCGAGGCGAAGAACCATGCCGATGCGCTGGTCCATCAGGTCGAGAAGACGCTGAAGGAGAACGAGGGCAAGGTTGGGCCGAACGACAAGGAGGAAGCCGAGGCGGCCATCGCTGCGGTCCATAAGGCCGCGGAGGGCACCGATGCGGCGGCGCTGAAGAGCGCGACCGAACGGCTCTCGGCGGTGGCGATGAAGATCGGCGAGGCGATGTACAAGTCCCAGCAGGCCGGGCCCGGCGCGGGCGGGCCCGAGCAGCCATCTGCCGCCGAGGCCGGACCTTCCGGCAACGGGGAAAAGGTGGTGGACGCCGAATTCGAGGAGGTGGACGAGAACAAGAAGAAGTCCGCCTGACCGTTTGCGCGTCGTTCAGTATGGCGGAGGGCGATAGCGAGGGAAGCCGTATCGCAAGCGCGATACGGCGCCCGCGTCTCCGGTACGGGCAGGAATCCGCGAACATTTCCAGCGATTTTGATGAGCGCGCCTGCGATGCGGGCGCGGGAATGAACTGACGATGGCGAAGCAGGATTACTACGCCACGCTCGGCCTTCCGCGCGACGCGGGGGCCGAGGACATGAAGAAGGCCTATCGCAAGCTCGCCATGCAGTACCACCCGGACCGCAACCCGGGGGACAAGGCGGCCGAGGCGCGGTTCAAGGAGATCAACGAAGCCTACGACGTGCTCAAGGACGAGCAGAAACGGGCGGCGTACGACCGCTACGGCCACGCTGCGTTCGAGCAAGGCGCAGGCGGCGCGGGGGGCTTCGACTTCGCGGCGGGCGCCGGGCTCGGCGACATTTTCGATCAGATGTTCGGCGAGTTCATGGGCGGGCGCCGCGGTGCGGGAAGAGGGCCGCGACCGGGATCGGATCTGCGCCAGACCGTCGAGATCGACCTCGCGGAGGCCTTCGCGGGGACCAAGACGCAGCTCCGCGTGGCGACGCGGGTGCGCTGCGATGCCTGCAACGGCACCGGCTCGGAGAGCAAGGAGCGGGCGCCGGATACCTGCGCGACCTGCGGCGGAATGGGCAAGGTGCGCGCGCAGCAGGGCTTCTTCGTCATCGAGCGCACCTGCCCGACCTGCGGCGGCGCGGGCCGCGTGATTCGCAATCCGTGCCGCATGTGCGGCGGCTCGGGGACGGTGGCGCGCGAGCGCTCGCTCCAGGTCAGCGTCCCGGCCGGGGTGGAGGACGGGACGCGCATCCGCCTCGCGGGCGAGGGCGAGGCGGGAGCGCGCGGCGCGCCGCCCGGCGATCTCTACGTGCACGTGGCGATCCGGCCGCATCCGCTCTTTCAGCGCGACGGCGCCAATATCTTCTGCCGCGTGCCGCTCAGGATGACGCAGGCCGCACTCGGCGCCGAGGTGGAAGTGCCGGTGATCGACGGCAGCCGCGCCAAGCTGAAGATCCCGCCCGGCACGCAGGGCGGCGACCAGTTCCGGCTCAAGGCCAAGGGATTCTCCGTGCTGCGCAGCGCGGCGCGCGGCGATATGTACGTGCAGGTCGCCGTGGAGACGCCGCTTCACCTGACGCGCCGCCAGCGCGAGCTGCTCGAGGAATTCGAGGAGGAGGCCGCCGGGAACACGAAGGGTCACCCGGAATCGGAAGGCTTCTTCGCCCGCGTGCGGGAGTTCTTCGAGAACGGCGGGCGGGGTTGAGGTTCAGCAACTTCCTCTTCCCCGAGAGCCGCGACCCCGCGCGCGACGGCCAGGTGATCGACGAGACCTTGCGCGAGGCGCGGCTCTCCGAGACGCTCGGGGTCGAGGTGATCTGGCTCGCCGAGCATCATTTCGACGGTATCTGCGCCTATGTCGACCCGGTGAGCTTCGCCGCTGCGCTCGCGGCGGCGACGCGGCGGGTGAAGATCGGGTTCGCGGTGGCCCAGATGTCGTTGCATCATCCGATCCGCATGGCCGAGCAGCTCGCGCTGATCGACAATATCAGCAAGGGCCGGCTGATCGTCGGGCTGGGGCGCGGCACCGCCTACAATATCTACGACTATCAGGGCTATGGGCTCGACCATTCGGAGGCCGAGGCGCGCCTGGAAGAGGCCGAGGCGATCATGTTCAAGGCCTGGAGCGGCGAAAGCTTCGAGCACCGCGGCAGATTTTGGAACCTCCGGGTGCCGATGCTGCGCCCGCGCCCCTATACGAGGCCGCATCCTTATGTGATCCGCTCGGCCTCGAGCGAGGAGGGGATGCGGCGGATCGCGCGCCGGGGACAGCCGTTCATGATGAACGTGCAGTCGAACGCGGTGATGCGCCGGCGGATGGAGCTCTATTGCCGCATTTTGCGTGAGCAGGGAAGCGACGAGGCGGCGGTGGCAAAGAACCTCGCGCAGTGCTGGGCGTGGCGCAACGTGTTCGTGGCCGAGACCGACGCGGAGGCGGAGCGGATCGCGGGCCCGGCGTTCGCGGCGATGCAGGAGCACCGCCAGGCCATGCGCAAGCGCGTCCTCGAGGAGCAGGGGCTTTCGATCGTGCCGGCGGCGGCTCCCGGTGCGGCGCCGCCGGCGCACGCGCTGGCCGAGCATGCGCTGATCGCGGGCTCGCCGGCGACGGTCGCGGAGGCGCTTGCGGAGATCGAGGCGATCGGGTTCGGCGGACTGATCCTGCAGTTCCGGCTGGGGCCGATGGAATACGAGGACGCGGCGCAGAGCCTGACGCTCTTCATGGAGAAGGTGGCGCCGGAGTTCGCACGGACGGCGGCGGATGCTCTCAGCCGAGGAGCCAGCGCACCAGAAGCGGGACCATGACCGCGGTCATCAGCCCGTTGAGCCCGATCGCAAGGCCGCCGAAGGCGCCGGCGGTGTCGCTTTCGAGCAGGAGCCGCGCGGTTGCGATGCCGTGCGCCGCGGTGCCGGCGGCGAGGCCCTGAGCGCGCCGGTCGCGGACGCGGAGAAGGCGGAAGAACGGCAGCGCGATCGCGGCCCCGAAGATACCGGTGAGCAGGACGAAGATCGCCGTGAGCGCGGGGAGGCCGCCGAGATCCTGGGAGATCCCCATGGCGATCGGCGTGGTGACGGATTTCGGCGCGATCGAAATCACCACCGCGTGCGGCGCGCCGAGTGCGGCGACGATCAGCATCGCGGAGAGCGCGGCGGCGAGCGAGCCCGCGATCATGGAAGCGAGGATCGGCAGCAGGTTGCGGCGCATGGTCGCGAGGTTGGCGTACATCGGCACGGCGAGTGCGACGGTCGCCGGGCCGAGGAGGAACTGCACGTACTGCGCCCCATTGAAGTAGCTGCGGTAGGAAGTGCCGGTCGCGATCAGCGCGACGACGAGGATCGCCATCGCGAGCATGATCGGATTGGACCAGCCAGCGTGGCCGGCGCGCGCGTCGAGCCAGCTCGCTGCCTGCCAGGCGAGGAGCGTAGCGGTGAGGCCGAGCAGCGGCCCGCTCTGCAGATAGACCCAGGCGTGATAGAGGCCGGGCATCAGCGTTCGCTCCGCAGCAGGAGCTGCATGGCGAGTCCGGTGATGGCAAGCCCGAGGAGCGTCGAGATCGGGAGCGCGATCGCGATGGCGAGCGCATTGGCGCGGAGCACGCCGAGCTCGTTCACGACGCCGACCCCGGCTGGCACGAAGAGCAGGCCGAGATGGCGGAGCAGCCCCTGCGCGGTCGAATGGAGTTCGGGGTCCGGGCCGCTTCGGGCGACGAGCAGGGCGAGCAGCAGGACGAGACCGAAGACCGGCCCGGGGATCGGCACGCCGGTCGCGCGGGCGATGACCGTGCCGAGCAACTGGCAGAGCAGAAGAAGAGAAAGCGCCCGGACCATGCAGCACTCCTCGTTCGTTTGATAGAATGGGGTTTTGTTTCATAGATCGGGCGCGGCGAGCTTTCCGCAACGCGGTTGCCGGCCGGGGCTGGCATTCCGCGCCGCGGGTGGAAAGATCGCCGCGCGGGGTTCAGCGCTCGGTTCGCGGGAGGACGGAGGGGCATGACGCTCAGGATTGGGATCGCCGGCATCACCGGCCGCATGGGGCGGCTTTTGGCCGAGGAGGTGGAGGCGGCGGGTGCCGTGCCGGCAGGCGGGATCAGCCGCGGCGGCGATATCGCGGGGCTTGCCGCGGGCGCCGACGTCGTGATCGATTTCAGCCATGCGAGCGCGGCCGCGGCGCACGCGCGGGCGCTGGCGAGCGCCTCGGCCGGCTGGGTGCTCGGGACCTCGGGGCTTGCGGCGGCGGACGAGGCGGAAGTCGCGGCGGCGGCAAGCCGGATTGCGGTGGTCTACGCCGCGAATTTCTCACCCGGAGTTACGCTGATGCTGGCGCTTGCCGAGTGGATGGCAGCTTCGCTGCCGGCTGCGGGCTATGACGCCGAGATCGTCGAGATGCACCACCGCCAGAAGGTGGACGCGCCCTCGGGCACGGCGATCGGGCTGGGCCGGGCGGTGGCGGCGGGCCGCGGCGTGGCACTCGAGGCGGTGATGCGGAGCGGGCGGCATGGCGATGTCGGGCCGAGGAAAGAGGGAGAGATCGGGTTCGCGAGCCTGCGCGGCGGGCAGGTGGTGGGCGAGCATACGCTTCTCTTCGCAGGGGCGAGCGAGCACCTCGCTCTCGTGCATCGAGCGTTCGATCGGCGGATTTATGCTACGGGCGCGGTGCGCGCCGCACTCTGGCTCGCCGGGCGGAAGGCCGGGCTCTATTCCATGCGCGATGTGATCGGAATTGCCTGAAGCCCGCGCTTGACCCCCCGGCTTGTTTCCGCCATTCAGCCTCCGCTCCGGCATTCGGCCGGCGCGGCGGCCGGACCTCACGGCGACGCTCTCGCGACAAGAGGAAAGATCCATGCGCGACAAGGGCGACTTCCTGTTCACCTCCGAATCGGTTTCGGAGGGCCATCCCGACAAGGTCGCCGACCGCATCAGCGACACGGTTCTCGACGCTTTCCTAGCGGCCGATCCTTATTCGCGCGTTGCCTGCGAGACGCTGGTGACGACCAACCGCATCGTGCTGGCGGGCGAGACCCGCGGGCCGGAGACGGTCACGCACGAATATCTCACGCACCTCGCGCGAATGGCGGTGCACGATATCGGCTACGACCAGGACGGATTCTCGTGGAAGGACGCCGTGGTCTGCTGCCACCTGCATTCGCAGTCCTCGGACATCGCCCTCGGCGTCGATGCCAGCGGCAACAAGGACGAGGGCGCGGGCGATCAGGGCATCATGTTCGGCTATGCCTGCACCGAGACCGAGAGCCTGATGCCGGCGCCGATCCATTACGCGCATCTGATCCTGCGCCGGATCAGCGAGATGCGCCGCAACCGCGACCTCGCGGTGGCGGGGCTCAAGCCTGACGCGAAGAGCCAGGTGACGCTGCGCTATGTCGACGGCGAGCCGGTCGAGGCGACCTCGATCGTCGTCTCGATCCAGCACGAGCCCGATCTCGAGCAGAGCGAGATCAAGGCGATGCTCTGGCCGATCGTCGAGAGCAGCCTGCCGCCCGGCTGGATGTGCCCCGACGCGAGCTTCTACGTCAATCCGACAGGCAAATTCGTGACCGGCGGCCCCGACGGTGATTGCGGGCTCACGGGGCGCAAGATCATCGTCGATACCTATGGCGGCGCCGCCCCGCACGGCGGCGGAGCGTTCAGCGGCAAGGACCCGAGCAAGGTCGATCGCTCGGCCGCCTATGCGTGCCGCTATCTCGCCAAGAACGTCGTCGCCGCCGGACTCGCCGACCGCTGCACGCTCCAGATCAGCTATGCGATCGGCGTGTCCCAGCCGCTCTCGGTGTATGTGGATCTGCAAGGCACGGGGCGGGACGTGGAGGAGGCGAAGCTCGAGCGCGTGCTGAGGGAGTTGATGAACCTTTCCCCGCGCGGCATCCGCGAGCATCTGCATCTCAACCGGCCGATCTATGCGCCGACTTCGGCCTTCGGCCATTTCGGGCGCGAACCGGACGAGGAGCGCGGCTTCTTCACCTGGGAGCGGACGGATCTTGCGCCCGCGCTCGCGGCCGCGTTCGGCAGGTAGCCCGACGATCCTGAGACCGCCGCCGGAGCGGCTCTACGGGCGGAGAAGCGGCCATAGGCTGAGGCCGCGGCAGCAAAGGCTGATCGAAGAGGTGCTGCCGCGGCTCCGGTTCGCAGGCGAAGATGCAGGGGATCCGGCGGGGGCTTTCGCGCCGCGGGCGGAGAGGGTGTGGCTCGAGGTCGGCTTCGGCGCGGGGGAGCATGCGCTGGCGGTGATCGAGGCGGAACCGCTGGTCGGGCTGATCGCCTGCGAGGTGTTCGAGAACGGCATTGCCTCGCTCCTTTCGGCGCTGGTTCCGGAGGAGGGGTCCCCTCCCCTGCCCGGCAATTTGCGGCTGTGGACCGCGGATGCGCGGGCGCTGATCCGGGCGCTGCCCGATGCCTCGATCGAGCGGCTCTTCCTCCTCTTTCCCGACCCCTGGCCCAAGGCGCGGCACGCCAAGCGCCGCTTCCTCCATCCGCTCTTCCTGCCGGAGATCGCACGGATCGTGGCAGAGCGGGGAGAAATCCGGATCGCGACCGATGATCCGGCGCTGCAGGCCTGGACGGCGGAGGCGCTCGGAAGCCAGGCATTCTTCGATGTCCCGGCGCCGGAGTCGCGACGGCCCGAGGGGTGGCCGGGGACCCGCTACGAGGCCAAGGCGCTGGCGGCCGGACGGCGGCCGCTCTACTGGCGGCTGGTCCGGCGGGGCGGCTCGGAGCGGCCGTAGGGCCACGAAAATCAACGTCTTCGCGTCTTGCAATCACCGGGTGACGGGGCTATCTGCGGGGCGAACAATCATTCTCCGCTGACGGACGGGGGGTGGCCTTAACGGGCCGCCTTTTTTGTTTGGGCGATCGCGCACCATTGACGCCAAGGATGGCGGCGCCGGCGCTGGAAGGCCGGCTCGCGGAACTCGTTTCTCCCACGCTCGAAGCGATGGGCTACGAGCTGGTGCGCGTGGCAATGACGGGAGGAGCGAGGCCCACGGTGCAGGTCATGGCCGAGCGAAGCGACGGGCAAGCGATGGGGGTCGAGGATTGCGCGGCGATCAGCCGGGCGCTCGGCGCGGTGCTCGACGTCGCCGACCCGCTGCCGGGCGCCTGGGAGCTGGAGGTGAGCTCGCCCGGGATCGATCGTCCGCTGACGCGGGCGAAGGATTGGAACCGCTTCGCGGGCCACCTCGCCCGGGTCGAGCTTGCCCTGCCGGTCGCGGGGAGGAAGCGCGTGAGCGGCACCGTGCTCGGCGCGGACGATCGGGCGGCGCGGCTCAAGCTCGACGACGGCGCGGAGGCGGTGGTGCCGCTGGAGGCGATCCGCCGCGCGCGGCTCGTTCTCACCGAAGCGCTGATCGAAGCGACGAAGACCGAAGCCGCCGGGCCCACAAAACCGAGCCATTGAGAGGACATCCCATGGATACCGCCATCGCCCGCCCCGACATCCTGCTGGTGGCCGATGCCGTCGCGCGCGAGAAGTCGATCGACCGCGAGGAGGTGATCGCCACGCTCGAGAGCGCGATCCAGAAGGCCGGGCGCGCCAAGTACGGGCACGAGAAGGACATCCGCGCGACGATCGACCGCAAGACCGGCGACGTTCGGCTCTCGCGCTGGACAGAAGTCGTCGAGACCGTGGAGAACGAGGAGACGCAGATCCCGCTCGCCATCGCACGGAAGTTCCGCCCCGAGATCAAGCTCGGCGAGTTCATCATCGATCCGCTGCCGCCGATCGATTTCGGGCGCATCGCCGCCCAGACCGCGAAGCAGGTGATCGTGCAGGGCGTGCGCGACATCGAGCGCAAGCGCCAGTACGAGGAATACAAGGACCGCATCGGCGAGATCGTCAACGGCATCGTCAAGCGCACCGAGTACGGCAACCTGATGGTCGATCTCGGCCGGGCCGAGGCGCTGCTGCGCCGCGACGAGCTGATCCCGCGCGAGAGCTTCCGCAACGGGGATCGCGTGCGCGCCTATATCTACGACGTGCGCGCCGAGCCGCGCGGGCCGCAGCTCTTTCTCTCGCGCACCCATCCGGGCTTCCTCGCCAAGCTCTTCGCGCAGGAGGTGCCGGAGATCTACGACGGCATCATCGAGATCAAGGCCGTGGCGCGGGACCCCGGCTCGCGGGCGAAGATGGCGGTGATCAGCCGCGATTCCTCGATCGACCCGGTCGGCGCCTGCGTCGGCATGCGCGGCTCGCGGGTGCAGGCGGTGGTGGCGGAGCTGCAGGGCGAGAAGATCGACATCATCCCCTGGAGCCCGCAGGCGGCGACCTTCGTCGTCAACGCGCTGGCGCCGGCGGAGGTGACCAAGGTGGTGATGGACGAGGAGGCCGGGCGGGTGGAAGTGGTGGTGCCGGACGATCAGCTTTCGCTGGCGAT
>Ga0335075_10007225_pt1 | contig 17089 bp, 11 predicted proteins | sample Lox_Sample_24_FD_206723 | JGI IMG/M metagenome (GOLD analysis project Ga0335075, IMG submission 206723) | Soil microbial communities from Loxahatchee National Wildlife Refuge, Florida, United States - Lox_Sample_2.4 | ecosystem: Environmental > Terrestrial > Soil > Wetlands | place: USA...
AGCGACCGCGGACATCTCCGCCGACTGCTACAGCGCCAGCCAGGGAACGATCTCCGTCACCCCGGCCACCGGCGATACCAGCCCGTCCGGCGTCGACGGCAACCAGGTGGCTCAGCTCGTCAACGGGGACTGGCTGGAGTATCCGGGCATCAACTTCGGCTCCGGGTCCAGCCAGTTCGACGCGCGCGTGGCGTCCGGAGCCGCCGGAGGGGTCAGCGGCCTGGTGGAGGTGGTGCTCGACAACCCGTCTGACGCCCCCATCGGCAGCTTCGCGGTCGCCAATACCGGGGGCTGGGCGGACTGGACGACCGTCCCGGCCAACATCGCCGAAACCACCGGCACCCATACCGTCTACCTCGAGTTCGTGTCGGGGGCGACCGGCAGCCCGCCGTTCGTCAGCCTGCACTACTTCAATTTCCCCGTGAGCTAGCGGGATCCGTCTTCAGCCGCCCTCCGGCCGCCTTCGCGGCGGCCGGAGGGATTTTTCTTGAACGGCGACGCCCACCGGAGCCGGGAGCCCGGGAACCCGGCCGCGTGGGCCCCGGCCAGGACAAGCACCTCTTCCGGAATGGCACGGCGATGACCAGGCCATATGTGCGGCCGCAGCGCGCAGGTACGGGAACGGACCCAGTTTGGACGCGCTTAGCGCCCAATACCTCCCGGTTCCGCAGACTGACCCCACGCCACATCCATCCCACTGAATGAGGTGACGATCGTGAAACGAGTAAGGCTAGCGCGCCTGATCACATGTTTGTGCTCGGTGCTGGCCGCGGTGCCGATGATGATTGCGCTATCGGGTGCACCGGCCGGCGCCGCCACGAAAATAGGCAACAAGAGTTATCATCGGCTTCTGGGTTTCGATAGCTGTTTCCACCCCTCGGCAGCCGGTCTCGAGGACTGGCTTAAGCATACCCCGTGGTATGTCTACGGAACATATCTGGGCGGCTCCGGAGGAGCCTACGTCGGCTGTACGCCGATCAGCAAGTCCACTCTCGATTCCGCTATTAGGCGCGGCTGGGCTGTCGTGCCGTTCTGGTACGGCCGTCAGATGCCAGAGGCATGTGGCCAGGCCTACTTCCCCGACACCATCAGCCTCAATACCAGCACGGCCTATGGCCAGGGAGTTCAGCAAGCTAACGATGCAAAGCGGGCAGCGGAAGCGGAGGGCTACGGCAGCCTGGACCCGATCTGGTACGACCTGGAGTCCTATGGGGTATCCGGAGGCGGATGCATACAAGCAGCCCAGGCATTCATGAGGGGATGGGATCATCAGCTGAGCGTCAACACGATCTACTTTCCCGCGATGTACGGATCGACCTGCGGATCTTTCCTGAGTGATTTCGCATCGCTAAGATATCCTCCTTCCTACGTGGCAGCCGCTGATCCCGATAACAATGCCGGGATCTACGACCTGGTATGCCTGCCCAACAAGGACTGGAACGACTATCAGCGAATTCACCAGTTCACTCAGCCAATCACGCTGACCTATAACGGGTATACGATGCCGGTCGACGAAGACTGCGTCAATTCGACCGTGGACACCAATAGTTCGGCCGGCGCCTCTGACAAATGCAGGTACATAAGCTAGGCCAGTCGGCCCACTATTAATGACGGCGCAGATAAAGGAGACCATGGCAAATGGGAATCAAGATACTAAGGAAACGTAATCTGCTCCTCGTGGCCGCTCTGCCGGTCGTCGCGGCTGTGACGGCAGCCTGCGGCTCGCAGGTGTATCAGCTCACGGACGCGGTTCACATGTCGCCGGCCGGCCACGACGTGTCCGCCACCGCTCAGATAAACGGGCCGGCCGACGTGAGCGGCCAGACCGCCTGGGCCGTGAGCAACGGCAGCCTCTACCTGTCGGGCAACAGCGGACACTCCTGGTCGACGCTGGCGCTTCCGGCCGGTGTTTCCGGGCACTCCGTGGCCGCGGTGACCGCTTCCGGGGGCTCGGCCGTCTGGCTGGCGGCCGAGCACGGCAGCGCGGTCGAGCTGTTCCGGCGAGGGGTTGCCGGGCAGTCAGCGTGGACGATGACGGCACTGCCGTCCTCCGCCGCGCCCGCGGGCGTCTCACCCGGGCAGTCGCCGAACCAGGTCGTGATCAGCCAGGGCTCGGCCGGGACGCTGACCCTGCTGGAGGTCTGGGACCAGTCGGCGTCGGCCAGCATCCCACGGCTGTTCGTCTCCTCCAACGACGGCGCCAGCTTTACCCAGCTGGCCCAGCCGAACCGCGAGCTTCCCTACCTCGGGCTGCCCTGGTGGATCGCGATGTTCGCGTCGGCCAAGGACGGTGTTGCGGTGGTCGGCGCGGCGAGGAACTACCTGATCTATACCTCGGACGGCGGGCTGCACTGGTCCCGGACGGCGCTGGGCGGGATCCCCGCTGACCAGTACGTCGCGCTCGGCACGCCGTTCCTGGCCGGTAAGGCCATGGAACTGCCCGTGTTCGCGGCCAGCCCGAGCAGCAACGGCGCGGGATCTGCTTCCCTGCTGGTGAGCCAGAACGGCGGCGCGTCGTTCAGCGGGGCGTCGGCTCACCCGGTCACGATCACCGGGTCCACCGTGCCGGGGCCCGTCCCGATGGCCGCGGACGGCAACGTCGTGTGGCTGGTACCGCCGGGCCGAACTGCCCTGGTTAGCCAAGACAACGGCCGGACATGGACCAGGATTTCCCTGCCGTTTGCGGGCGCGACCGCCGTAAGCGCAGCCGGCCCGGCCAGCGCGACGATCGTCGCCGGCGGCGGCTACGTGTGCTCTGGCCCGAAGCAGCAGTCAAAGTGCACGGCGCAGGCGGTCAAGCTGTGGAGCACCGCCGATGACGGGCTGAGCTGGCAGGATGTGACCCCGGGTTGACCAGGGCCAGCCGGCAGCAGGAGGCGCACATCACCTAGCCCGATCGGTTCACGCCCACCTACTCCTGATCAGCCATTCATCTCCCGGTTTGGCCGGCAATCCGCAATAATCCGGGACGTTGTGTGTGGCCGACGGCGGCGGGCGCCACCATTCCAGCGGCACCCGGCCGGGGGACGGATGGACTGGCGTGGGAGAGCACGGCCTGCCACCGCAGAACACGTTCGGCACGCGGCTGCGGTCGTATCGCGAGGCCGCTGGCCTGACTCAGGACCAGCTGGCCGAACGGGCCGGCCTCAGTGCGGCCGCCGTGCAGGATATTGAGCAGGGCCGCACCACCAGGCCACGGTCGGGGTCGGTAACCCGGCTGGCCCAAGCGCTGCACCTGAGTGGCGACCAGCACGCGGAGCTGGCTGCGCTGGCCGCCCCGGCCACCCCGGGGCAGCAGCCGCCGCCAGCCCAGGACGGCACCGGCCAGCCCAGGCTCCGGCTGGAAATCCTGGGACCGGTTGCGGCCTGGCGTGACGAAGCGCCGGTGGCGCTGGGGCCGATCAGGCAGCGAGCGGTGCTGGTCCTGCTGGCCCTGCACGCTGAGGCCGGGCTGAGCCGGGCAGCGATCATCGACGCGCTGTGGACCGACGATCCGCCCGGGACGGCGGTGACGATGGTTCAGGGCTACATCACCCGGATACGCCGGCTGCTCGGGCCGGGCGACGGCCGGCGGGACGGCCGGCCGCAGCCCCGCGGTGGCGTTCTGTCGTGGGACGGGGCACTCTACCGGCTGGCCCCCGGTGCCCTCGATTCCGACCTGGGCGACTTCACCGAGCTGGCAGACCGCGCCCGGCAGGTCGCCGCCGAGGATCCGGTACCGGCGTGCCAACTGTACGAGCAGGCCTTGCGGCTATGGCGGGGAGACCCGGCGGCCGACATCGAGCTGCTGCACGGGCACCCGGCAGTGATCGAGCTTGACCAGCGGCGTGCCGCCGTCACCATCGACTACGCGGCCGCCACCGGCGCGGCCGGCCTGCACGAGCCGGCCGTGACCCACTTGCGAGCCCTGGCCAGCCGGGCGCCGCTGGACGAGCGAGCCCATGCCCGGCTGATGGTCGCATTAGCTGCTACCGGCCAGCAGGCCTCGGCGCTGGCCGTATACGAAGACCTGCGAAGGCGCCTGGACGACGAACTCGGCGTGCGCCCGAGCCGGGAGCTGACCGACGCGCACCTGCTGGTACTGCGCGAGCAGGTAACCGGCGCGACCCCTGGGCCCGAGCCGGCCCAGACCGCCGGGGCGGGCGTGGCGGGGGGGAAGTCCACGGGACCCGGAGGTGACCCGGGTCCGGTGGGCGCGGACCGGCCGGTGCCACGCCAGCTGCCCGCCACAGTGCGCCACTTCGCGGGCCGGGCCGGCGAGCTGCAGATGCTGACCGGGCTGCTGGACCACACCGCTAGCGAGCCTCCGGGAACGGTAGTGATCTCCGCCATCGGCGGGACCGCCGGGGTCGGCAAGACTGCGCTGGCGGTGCACTGGGCGCACCGGGTAGCCGACCGGTTCCCAGACGGTCAGCTCTATGTCAACCTGCGCGGGTTCGACCCGTCCGGGGCGCCGGTCGCGCCCGCGGACGCGATCCGCCGCTTCCTGGACGCACTGCGGGTTCCGGTCAAGCAGATCCCGTCCACCGCCGAAGCCCAGCAGGACCTCTACCGGAGCCTGCTCGCTGGCCGGCGGATGCTGATCGTCCTGGACAACGCCCGCGACGCGGAGCAGGTGCGCCCGCTGCTGCCCGGTGGCCCCGGGAGCCTGGTGCTGGTCACCAGCCGCAGCCAGCTCACCAGCCTGGTCGCGGTCGAGGGCGCGCGTCCGGTCACCCTGGGTCTGCTCAACCCGGCCGACGCCCATGAGCTGCTGGCCCGGCGCCTGGGCCCGGCACGGATCATGGCCGAGGCCGGCGGCGTCACCGAGCTGACCGAGCTCTGCGCAGGGCTGCCGCTGGCGCTGGCGATCGCCGCCGCCCGCGCCGCCCTGCTCCCAGGCCTGCCGCTGGCCACGCTGGTCACCGGGCTTCGCGAGGCGGGCAGCCGGCTTGATGTCCTCGACGCGGGTGACCCCGCCACCAGCGTGCGGGCGGTCTTCTCCTGGTCTTACCGGCATCTGACCCAGCCGGCGGCGCGCATGTTCCGGCTGCTGGGCGTGCACCCCGGTCCGGACATTACCGCTCCTGCCGCCGCCAGCCTGGCCGGGATCCCGCTCGGCCAGGCCCGCCGCGCCCTGGCCGCGCTGACCCGTGCCAGCCTGCTCACCGAGCACCTCCCCGGCCGGTTCGCCTTCCATGATTTGCTGCGCAGTTACGCCACCGAATGCGCCGACGCCGAAGACAGCCAGCCGCAGCAGCGCGCGGCGACCCACCGGATGCTTGATCACTACCTGCATACCGCGCATGCGGCCGCCCTGGTTCTGCACTCGCACCGCGACACGATCAACCTGGTCCCGGCGCAGCCGGGGGTCACGCCGGAAGACATGGCTGGCTACGAGCAGGCGATGGCCTGGTTCGACGCCGAGCACAGGGTGGTTCTCGCCACCATCGATCAGGCGGTCAGGGCCGGCTTCGACACCCACGGATGGCAGATCCCGCTGACTCTTACGACCTTCTTCGACCGCCGAGGCTACTGGCGCAGCTACCCAACGGCCCAGCAAACCGCCCTGGCCTCTGCTCAGCGGCTGGGCGACCGGGAGGCCCAGGCACTGGTCCACCGCAGCCTCGGGCACGCCAGCACCCAGGCTGGCTCCTACCAGGATGCCGTGCACCACTACGAACAGGCGCTCGACTTGTACCGGCAGCTCGGCGACCGTGAGGGCCAGGCCCGGGTCCTCCTTGGCCTCGGCTTTACGCACGATCGGCAAGGCCAGTACCGCCAGGCGCTCGATCATTGCCTGCAGGGTCTTGAGGTATACAAGGACCTCGGCGACCGGGCGCGACAGGCCAGCATCCTCAACAACATCGGCTGGTGCCACGTCCGGCTGGGCAGCTACCAGGATGCTCTTGCCTACTGCCAGCAGGCCCTCAGCCTCCACCAGGAAATCGGCTACCAGCACGGCGAGGCCAATGCCTGGGACACTCTCGGCTGGGCCCATGACCACCTTGGCCGGCACGCCGAAGCCGTCGCCTGCTACCAGGAGGCCCTCGCCCTCCTCCGGAAGCTGGATGACCGCAACCTCCAGGCCGAGGTCCTGGCCCATCTCGGCGATGCCCACCACAGCGATGGAGAGCCGTACCTCGCCCGCGAGGCGTGGCAGCAAGCCCTGGCCATCATCGAAGATCTGAACCTCCCAGGTGCCGAGCAGGTCCGCGCCAAACTCCAGGAGGCGCGGGCATGGCCCCTCGGGAAGTGATCTGGCGGCGTGAGAACCGCCATGATCCCCTCAAGGGCCGTGCCCGTGCCCTTAGCCGCCCGTCATCGGTGTGATGCCTAGTTCGATGGAGGCTCGGCGCAGGAGGCCACTCCCGGTGCCGTGATGAAGAACCAGCCGTAGTAGTGGTCCAGGTCTTTGAGGGCCGACCCTGGGGTATTGCCGGGAAGGCACCTCCAGTGGCTCCTCCCGCCAGCCGACCTGTCGATATACACCGCGCTGGCTTCGGACGTCGCGGTGGTCACGGTGTTGTTCCGAATCGATCCCGGGTTGTTGACGCCCAGCTTGTGGAAGCTATACCACTTCCCGTACCGGTTGCCCGGCCACCACTCGTGCGGGGTGCTATTAAAGTCCTCGCCGTACCAGGTGCATACCGCCTTTGCCGGGCAGGTGAAATCCGGACCGGCGACGCTTCCGGACGATACTGATGCCGCCCCAGCCGGAGCGGCCAGGGCGACTACCGCGAAAGCCATTCCCGCCACGGCCAGGATGACCGCGGCTGTGTTCTTAACCCTGCGGATCATGGACCTTCCTTTCCCTAATGCTTGCACTGGCTCACACCACGGTGCGGGAGGCTGTTATATCCGGCGCTAATCGCTCGTTAACTACTCCCCGGTAACCCGGCCCTGACCAGCGGCACGGCAACGACATGAACGGCGGCATGCCTCGGCCGTGGCACACCCGCTGTCATCGCATCGGTGGCGGCCTGGACGGCGAGACGGGATAATTCCGGTCGTTGTGCAGGGCCAACAGCCGGGAGCCCGGCCATCTGCGGGCACCCGGCCGGGAGCGGTGAAGGGGCATGGGCGACCGGCCAGACCAAGGCGGCGACGGCAGCACCGGAACCGGCCTCAGGCTCGCCATCCTGGGACCGGTGGCCGGATCGCGCGGCGGGGTGCCGGTGGCGCTCGGGCCGGCCCGGCTGCGAGCGGTGCTGACGCTGCTGGTCCTGCACGCCGATGCCGGGCTGAGCCGGGCGGACATCGTCGACGCGTTGTGGGCAGGCGACCCGCCCGGGACCGCGGCGACCATGGTGCACGGCTACATCACCCGGATCCGGGGCCTGCTCGGTCATGGGCGGGCCGGCGCTGCCACCCCGCGGCCGAAGCCAGCGCTCTCCTGGGACGGTGCGCGCTACCGGCTGGCACCGGGCGCCGTCGAATCCGACCTGACCGAATTCGCCAGGCTGGCCGGCCTGGCGTGCCAGGCGGCCGCCAGCGGGGACGAGGCCCAGGCCTGCCAGCGGTACGAACAGTCGCTCCGGCTGTGGCGCGCAGAGCCAGCGGCGGACATCGAGTTGCTGCAGGGCCACCCGGCCGTGATCGAGCTCAGCCAGCGGCGGACCGCGCTCATCGTCGACTACGCCGCCGCCACCGAAACAGCCGGCCTGCACGAACAGGTGCTTGGCCACCTGCAGGCCCTGGCCGGGCGGGCGCCGCTGGACGAGCGGGTCCACGCCCGGCTAATGATCGCGCTCGCCGCTACCGGCCAGCAGGCAGCGGCGCTCGGCATCTACGAGAACCTGCGGCGGCGCCTGGACGAGGAACTGGGGATGCTCCCGGGACGCGAACTGGCCGAAGCGCACCTCCGGGTGCTGCGCCAGCAGGCAGCGCCGCCCCCGGCGCGGCGGCCGGCCCCAGCGAGGCCGCCCGTGCCACGCCAGCTTCCCGTGGCCCCGCGCCATTTCGCCGGCCGGGCCCGCGAACTGCAGGCGCTGTCCCGGCTGCTTGGCCCGCCCGGCGGGGATCCGCCAGGCGTCGTGGTGATCGCCGCGATCGGGGGGACCGCAGGGATCGGCAAGACCGCGCTCGCCGTGCACTGGGCCCACCAGATCGCCGAGCGCTTCCCGGACGGGCAGCTCTACATCAACCTGCGCGGCTTCGATCCGTCCGGGACGCCGGTCACCCCGGCGGACGCGATCCGCAGATTCCTGGACGCGCTGCATACTCCGGCACACCAGATCCCGTCCACCGCAGAAGCCGAGCAGGACCTGTACCGGAGCCTGCTCGCCGGCCGGCGGATGCTGATCGTGCTGGACAACGCCAGCGACACCGACCAGGTCCGCCCGCTGCTGCCCGGCGGCTCCCGGTGCCTGGTGCTGGTCACCAGCCGCCGCCAGCTCACCGGCCTGGTCGCCGCGGAAAGCGCGCACCCGGTGACGCTCGACCTGCTCAGCCCGGCCGAGGCTGGCGAGCTGCTGGCGCAGAGGCTTGGGCGAGAACGCCTGGCCGCCGAACCTGGTGTGGCCGCCGAGCTGACCGGCCTGTGCGCCGGGCTGCCGCTGGCCCTGTCCATCGCCGCGGCCCGCGCCGCCATGCAGCCGGGCCTGTCCCTGGCCACGCTGAGCGGGCAGCTGCGAGACGCCAGCGGCCGGCTCGACGCCCTGGACGCCGGGGACGTCGCCAGCGTCCGGGCGGCGTTCTCGTGGTCTTACCAGAACCTCTCCGCGCCCGCCGCGCGCATGTTCCGGCTGCTGAGTCTGCACCCAGGCCCGGACATCACTGCGGTCGCGGCCGCCAGCCTGGCCAGCATCCAGCTGAACCAGGCCCGGGACGTGCTCGGCGAGCTCGGCCGCGCCAGCCTCCTCACCCAGCATCTGCCGGGCCGCTTCGCCCTCCACGACCTGCTGCGCGCCTACGCCGCCGAACGCGCCGACGCCGAGGACGGCGAAGCGCAGCGGCGCGCAGCCACCCGGCGCATGCTGGACTATTACCTGCACAGCGCGTATGCAGCCGCCCTGGTGCTGCACCCGCACCTTGATCAGGTCAGCCTGGCACCGCCGGAGCCTGCCGTACGACCCGAAGAGATGACCGCTTACGAACAGGCGATGGCCTGGTTCGAGGCCGAGCACCACGTGCTGCTCGCCGTGCTGAGCCAGGCGGTCAGCGCCGGCTTTGACACGCACGCCTGGCAGCTTCCGCTGACTATGGCTACCTTCCTCGACCGCCGCGGACACCAGCACGACTACGTGACCACCCAGCAGATCGCGCTGGCCGCCGCTTGCCGCCTGTCCGACGACGAGGCTCAGGCTCTGGCCCACCGCGGCCTCGGCAACGTCAGTGTCCGGCTCGGCGCACACCAGGACGCTCGCCGCCACTACCGTCAGGCGCTGAACTTGTACCGGCAGCTCGGCGACCAAGCCGGCGAGGGCCGTGCTCACATCTGCCTCGGCCTGATCTCCATGGAACAGGGCCGGTACCGGGAGTCGCTCTCGCATACCGAGGCGGCCCTCGCCCTGTACCGTTCCGTCGGCTTCCAGCCCGGGCAGGCCAGGGCCCTCAACAACATCGGCTGGTGCTACGCCCAGCTGGGGGACTACCAGCAGGCCATCGCCCGCTGCCAGCAGGCCCTCGCCCTCGCCGAGGAAAATGGCGACCAGCACGGCCAAGCCATTACCTGGGACAGCCTCGGCTACGCCCACCACCACCTGGGCCAGTACCCGCAGGCTGTCGCCTGCTACCAGCGGGCCCTCTCCATCCTCCAGGAGGAGGGCGACCGCTTCCGCCAGACCAACATTCTCAGCCATCTCGGTGACACCCACCACGCCCATGGAGAACGGCAGGCGGCCGGGCAAGCCTGGCAGCAAGCGCTGGCCATCCTCGACGATCTGCGTCACCCAGAGGCCGAGCAGGTCCGCGCCAAGCTCCGGCAGGCTCAGCCGGTGAAGGTGGCCCACAGCAGGTAGACGTTCAGGGCAATGATCATCGCGGCGATGCCGCCGGCCGCCACGGTGGTGATCCGCCGGTTGACCAGCGGGCCCATGATGTCGGCGCGGCGGGTCAGCAGCACCAGCGGCACCAGGGCGAACGGAATGCCGAACGACAGCACCACCTGCGAGATCACCAGGCTGTCGGTGGCGGGCAGGCCGAGCCCGAGCACCACCAGCGCGGGCAGCATGGTGAGCGCGCGGCGGGCGAACAGTGGAATGCGGCGGCGGATGAAGCCCTGCATGACCACCTGGCCCGCGTAGGTGCCCACGCTCGACGACGACAGCCCCGACGCCAGCAGAGCGATGGCGAACGCCAGCGCGGCGCCACCGCCGACCAGCCGGCCGAGCCCGGCGTGCGCGGCCTGGATCGAGTCGATACCCGGGCTGCCGGTGCGGCTGAACACCGAGGCGGCGACGAACAGCATCGCCAGGTTGACCAGGCCGGCCGCGCCGAGCGCGATGACCACGTCGAGCTGCTGAAAGCGCATCAGCTCGCGCCGTTCGCCGTCGTCGCTGCAGCTCACCCGGGACTTGGTCAGGGCGGAATGCAGGTAGACGACGTGCGGCATGACGGTCGCCCCGATAATGCCGGACACGAACAGCAGCCGGTCGCTGGCCAGCCCGGGAACCAGCCCGGCCGCGATGCCTCGCGGGCTGGCGCCGACGCTGGCCAGGTCGTAGGCGAACCCGAGGAGGACGATGCCGAGCAGGGCCGCGATGGCCAGCTCGAAGCGGCGGTAGCCGCGCTGCTCGAGGGCCAGGATGCCGAACGCAACGACGGCTGTGATCAGCCCGGCCGCCAGCAGCGGCACGTGGAACAGCAGGTTCAGGCCGAGCGCCGCCCCGACGAACTCGGCCAGGTCGGTGGCCATGGCGATGAGCTCGGCCTGCACCCACAGGCCGAGGGACACGCCCCGGCCGAAGTGCTCACGGCACAGTTCCGGCAGGTCGCGCTGGGTGGCGACGCCGGTCTTGGCCGACAGGTACTGCACCAGCATGGCCATCAGGTTGGCCACCACAACCGTCCACGCGAGCGCGTAGCCGAAACGCGCCCCCGCGGCGAAATTGGTGGCGAAGTTGCCCGGGTCGACGTAGGCGACCGCGGCCACGAACGCCGGGCCGAGCAGGGCCACGATGCCGCGGGCCCGCCCGCGCGAGCGCAGCCGCCGTAGCCCGCTCGGCTGCGCTATCGGCGGGGCCTGCGTCACAGCGTGCTCACCGGTGCTCTCGGGCGTGACGGCCAGCCGCCGCGGGGCGGCAACGGCCGTCGGCTGGGCCTCAGCCGATCGACGGGCCGAGCCCGAGCGACTGCGGGGTACTGGCGTCCGGAGACGGCTGGTGCAGGCCCTCGTCGAGCGCGCCGTACTCGGTCATCAGCGCCGGGCTGCCGCCCCAGGGTGTCTGTTCCTCGGCGACCAGGGTGTTGGTGGTGAGCAGCAAACCGGCCACTGAGGCGCCGTTCTGCAGCGCTGACCGGGTGACCCGCAGCGGGTCGATGATGCCCATCTCGATCATGTTGCCGTAGCGTCCCTGCAGCGCGTCGAACCCCTCGTCCGGGCCCAGCTGGCCGGTCTGGGCCAGTACCTCCTGGCCGGAGTAGCCGGCGTTGGCCGCGATCAGGAAGGCGGGCTCGGACAGCGCCCGGCGCACGATGTCCACGCCGGTCGCGTAGTCATCCTTGACCTGCAGGTCATCCAGGCTGCCCTCGGCGTGCAGCAACGCGGCCCCGCCGCCGGCCACGATGCCCTCGGCCATGGCGGCCCGGGTCGCGGACAGCGCGTCCTCGACCCGGTGCTGCAGCTCCTTCAGCTCGGCGTTGGTCGGCGCGCCCACCCTGACCACCGCGACCTTGCCGGACAGCGAGCCGATCCGCTCGGTGAGCACGTCCTCGTCGACCCCGAACGTGGCCCGTTCCAGCTCCGCGCGCAGCTGGGTGACCCGGAACTCGATGTCCTCCCGGGAGCCGCTGCCGCCGATGATGGCGGTCCGGTCCGCGGTGACCCGGACCTGGGCGGCCCGCCCGAGCTGGCCGGCGGCCATCGTCTCCAGCGTGAACCCGGAGTGCCTGCTGTACACGGCACCGCCGGTGATCGCGGCGATGTCCTCGAGCTTGTGCAGCCGGCGGTCGCCGAAGCCGGGCGCCTTCACCGCGACGCACTGGAACACCCCGTTGACGTGGTTGTGCACCAGCATGCTCAGTGCCGTGCCCTCGACGGTCTCGGCAATGATGATCAGGGGGCGTGGCGCACGCATGATCTTGTCGAGCAGCGGCATCAGCTGCTGGACTTTGGTGATCTTCTCGCTGCACAGCAGGATGTACGGATCGTCGACGATCGCTTCCAGGCTGGCCGGATTGGTCACCATGTACGGCGACACGTACCCGTTGTCGAACTCGAAGCCCTCGACGAAGTCGACGCGCATCCCGTAGCTGGCCGACTCCTCCACGGTGACGATGCCGCCATCGCCGACGGCATGCAGCGCCTTCGCTATCACCACCCCGACCGACTCGTCGTCGTTGGCCGAGATCGCGGCGACCCGGGCGTAGTCCTCCTCGCTGCTGACCGGGTGCGCGACGCCCTGCAGGTACTCGACCAGCCGGGCGACAGCCACGTCGATGCCCCGCTTGACCAGCACCGGGTTGGCGCCCGAGCCGATCGCCCGCATGCCCTGCCTGACGATCGCGTGGGCGATCACGGTGGCCGTGGTCGTGCCGTCGCCGACGATGTCGTTGGTCTTGATCGCCGCTTCCTTGACCAGCTGGGCACCCATGTTCTCGAACTGGTTCTTGAGGTGGATCTCCCGCGCGATCGTCACGCCGTCGTTCGTGACCACCGGCGATCCGGTGATCTTCTCCAGGATGACGTTGCGCCCCTTGGGCCCGAGCGTTGACTTCACGGCCTCGGCCAGCTGGTCGACTCCGGCCAGCAGCAGGCCGCGGGCGTCCTCGCCGAAACGCAATTCCTTGGCCATCCGGTCAAACCTCCCTACGGGACGAGAATGGCGCGGCCGCGAACGCGTCCCGCGTCGAGATCGGCGATGGCATCGGGCGCGGCGTCGAGCGGGTAGGTCCTGGTGTGCAGGGTGACCTTCCCGGCCTGGGCCAGCACCATCAGCTCGGCCAGGTCGTTGTAGGTCCCCACGATGTTCCCGATGATGTTGCGCTCGGTGGTGATGATGTCGAGCGTCGGGATGGTCAGCGTCCCGCCGTAGCCGATGACGAAGTACGAGCCGGCCCGGCCGGTCATGGACCAGCCGTCGTTCTCGGCACCCTGTTCGGCCACGAAGTCGAGCACCACATTGGCGCCAGCCCCGCCGGTCAGATCGGCAACCGCGGCGACCTGCCCGCCGTCGGCGACCACGGTGTGCTGCGCGCCCAGCTGCTCGGCCAGCTTGAGCGCCTCGGGATTCTGGTCCACCACGATGATCCTGGTCGCGGTGAGCGCGGCGAGGCACTGGATGCCGATGTGGCCCAGCCCGCCGGCGCCGATCACCACGCACGTGGTACCGGGGTAGAGCAGCGGGATCGCCTTGCGCACCGCGTGATAGGCGGTGATCCCGGCGTCGGCCAGCGCCGCGACGTCCTGCGGCTGGGTCTGCGGGTCCAGCTTGATGCAGGCCCGTGCCGAGGTGAGCAGGTACTCGGCCATCCCGCCGTCACGAGACAGGCCGGGGAACTCGCTGTTGACACAGTGCATGTCGTCGCCCGCCCGGCAGGCATGGCACAGTCCGCAGGTCGGCGTGGGGTGCAGGATCACGGTGTCCCCGACCGCCACATTGGTGACCCCGGAGCCGGCCTCGTACACCCAGCCCGCGTTCTCGTGGCCGAGGATGTAGGGCAGCGGGGTGTGCATGGCCGCGTCCCACTGGCCCTCCATGATGTGCAGGTCGGTGCGGCACACCCCAGCGCCGCCGATCTTCACGATCACGTCGAGCGGGCCGCTGATGGTGGGCTCTGGCACCTCGTCTACCACGGGCGGCTTATGAAACTCATGCAGTCGAACGGCCTTCACTGCTGTTCCTCCTCGCCTTGTCCTGGAGAGTCATACCGGTGCCGAAGCATGCCACGGCAGATGCTGCCGTTCGCCTCGATGCTGATCCGGGTGACCTGCGCGCGCCGCAGGTGCAGCGGCGCGGACTGCGCGCTGACCCGCGCGCCGGTCGCCGGGTCGATCACCAGCGGAGCGTCGTCGCCGGCCGGCAGCCCCAGCTCGGCCCGCCGCTGCCGCAGCCGCTGCAGCGGCGCGGACGGCGGCAGATCGCCGAGCCGCATCTCCAGCAGGCCGGCCAGGTCGGCGCCCGCGGCCAGCAGCGGCCGGCACACCTGATCGGTGCCGGCCATCACCGCCTTGCGCAGGAAGTCGGCCCGCAGGCCGTGCAGCTCGCCGACGGCCTCGCCGTCAAACGACTGCGCGAACCCGGCTTCCGCGGCCACCCCGCCGTTGATCGCGTCGGACGCGAAGTGGTCCTCGAGCACCACCTCCGCTGTCCGCACCCCGGGCAGCGCGCTGACCGCGTCATACGCGTCCGCCACCATCAGGAACGCGAAGTTGGGCGCGCAGAAGTAGGTCGGCAGCCGCAGCCTGACCTGGGCGTCGCCGTCGGCGGACACGGCAGCCGAGATCACGAAGCCGAGCGCGGTGATCGGCTCATCCAGCTCCGGGTCGCGCACCGCGTCCAGCGCGGCCAGTACAGTGCTGGCCCGGGGGACAGTGCTGGCCCGGGGGATAACCCCCGGACCCCCAGACCGGGGGGCTTCGCCCCCCGGAGCCCCCCGGCGGTCCGCTCGGGCCGGCGGGCCGGCCGTCGCGGACCGCATATCGCTGCCAGCGCAGGCTGTCACTCCGGCCGTCGCGGACCGCACCTCGCTTCCAGGTGACGCTGTCATGCTCCCGACGCCGCGTGCTCCTCGGGCTGGCCGGCCAGCACCTCATGGGCGCCTGGCGTGCCGCCGCCGGAGAGCTGGTACTCGGCTGGCACGTCGATGTCGTAGAGCTTGGCCGCGTTCAGGCCGAGGATCTTCTTCTTGCCCGCGGTGCCCAGCCTCGGGTAGTCGGAGAACTCCGCCGCGTCCGGCATCTCCCAGTCGACGAACCCCTCGACCTGCCACTTCGGCTCCCAGATCGCGTAGTCGCTGCCGAACAGCATCTTGTCCTCGCCGACCCAGAACAGCAGCTCGCCCATGACCTTGGCGAAGAACCTCGGCCGGGCGTGCATGAGGCCGCCGATGGCCACCGCCAGCCCCGCGTACACGTTGGGCTCCTGCGTGGCCATGAAGCAGAAGTCCTCGATCCGCGGCAGGCCGACATGCTCCACGATGAAGTTCAGGCCCTGGAAGTCGGTCGCCACGTGGTCGACGTCCGAGACGTCGAACGCGTCCTTGTCCAGCGGCCAGATCGTCGGGCCCTTGTGGACGTGGATGTTCTTGATCCCTAGTTCCTGAGCGGCCTCGAGGAACCGGTAGGCCCCGGGGTCGGTCAGCTTGTAGCCGCGCGAGCCGTTGTTCCACTCGGCCGTGTACAGCTTGACGCCCTTGGAGCCGTAGCGGTCCACGTTGGCCCGCAGGGCCTTCAGCCCTTCGTCGCCGTCACGTGGGTCGAACCGGGTGTTGTAGACGAACTTGCCGGGGTGGTGCTTGCCCATCTCGGCGTTGCGCTCGGTTGTGTTGAAGCCCTCCTTGTACCACTCGAGCAGGTATGTGGGCTGGAAGATCGCCACGTCCACGTGCCCGTCCTCGAAGACGTCCTTCATCAGGTCGTCCTCGGAGTACTTCTGGAAGTGCTCGATCGTCCAGTGGGTTTCCGGCGGGCCGAGCCCCATGTAGGCGTGGAAGCACTCGATCCAGCCCTTGGCGTACTGTTCCGCTCCCGGCACCCAGTTGTCCGGGGCGGCATTCCAGTAGTGCATATGGCCATCGACAACGAAGTACTTCTCGCCATCCTTTTCGTACATCTATTCCTCCATTGCGGGCCTAATGAACGGGTATGCGGCGGGCGCCCAGGCGGGCAGGGCCCAGTGGCTGTTACTTACAGCACAGCCCCTGGGCCCCGCCGACGTCTAGGCCTGCCTGGCAATCAGGTCGAAACCGAGGTGCTCTGCGGCGTCCTCGGGGTTGGCAAACATGATCGTCCGGTCGTCGGTGTGGATCATCCGCCCGTAATGGGTGGACATGTCCTCCTCGAACTCGGCTTGGTCGAAGGAGCCGGGCTCCTCGCCCAGTGCCTCGGCGACCTCGTCGTAGATGACCTCCATCCGGCCGATCGCGTCGACCCGGATCATGGACGGCAGGTGCGTGATCCGCACGTTCGGCTTGGTGCCCATGACCAGGGCGATCACCGCCCCGACCTGATTGTTCATCAGCGTGAAGCCACACATGTTGGACGCGGTGCTGTCGGACTTGAACGGGCTCTCGGCGGTCTTGAACGTGGTCACTGGGCCAGCTCCTTCGGTACTTCCAGGCTGAGCGCGGACAGGATTCCGGTGAAGCGGCTCTTGGCTGTGTCGAGGCCGTCCTCGAACCTGGGTGGCTTGGCGTCGGGCTGTGACCACAGCGGTTGCAGCGTGCGTGCTGCGGAGATGGCCCGCGGCACCCAGGTGGCCAGCCAGCCCGACATGATCGCCTTGTTGTGCTCGGCAAACTCACGGTCATCCGTGAGCAGCTCGAACATCGCGGTCGTGTAGCGCAGGTCGCGCTCGGCGAAGTCGTACTCGGCCGCGCCGACGATCGTGGGCGTCACATAGTCACCGTTGCGCGGCGCGGCATGCTGCACCAGGCTGCTCCGGAACAGCTCGCCGACCAGCGGCTCGAAGACCACGTTGGCGGCGAAGATGGCCTCGCACCAGTCGTCGATCGCGGTGAGCTGCTCGGCGGTCTCGCGCACGCCCTGCCAGGCCGGGTCGGTGTTCCAGGTCTCGATGTGCGCCGCGCCGTTGAAGCCGTCGATCTCCTCGCTCAGCGTCAGGTTGTACAGGGCCAGGTCCTGCGCCGCCCGGATCCGGTGCATGCTGTTCACCGAGATCGCGTTGTTGTGCATGTTGGTCGGCGCCCGCCGGTTGGCGTTGGCGTACAGGTACAGCCCGAGCCCGTGGTCGACGTGCATCCAGGCGCCGACGTTACGTTCAACAAA
>Ga0335075_10007226_pt1 | contig 17087 bp, 23 predicted proteins | sample Lox_Sample_24_FD_206723 | JGI IMG/M metagenome (GOLD analysis project Ga0335075, IMG submission 206723) | Soil microbial communities from Loxahatchee National Wildlife Refuge, Florida, United States - Lox_Sample_2.4 | ecosystem: Environmental > Terrestrial > Soil > Wetlands | place: USA...
GAGTACACCGGCGTCTTTGCCGTCCTTGTCCTCTGAGTAGACGTGGAGGCCGACTAACTCCAGCGCGGGATGGTCGATAACACCCCGAAGGGCTTTCTTTCCCATTCGGCCGGCCGCCCACTGCACGACGCGGTATGTCTTGTGCGGGGGCTGGCCCAGGCTTGACTCTGTATCGGTCAATGCAGTTTCCTCCACGATCAACGCGACTATCCGTTTGTTCGATCGCTCTGGCCTGGTGGCGTTACGTAGCTCGTGAACCAGTCAGGCCCGGAACCTCAGGTTTTGTTCGCCGGGTCCATAATTCCACCAGACATCTGGATCAGCAACCGCACCGCGTCGTTCCGGCCGATCGAAGCAAAGTGCTCGGCTCCTTGGCGCATAACGTCTCCGACGAACCAGGTGGGGCCGTTCGACAGGTTGGCGATCGCTTCGACCACGGTATCCTCGACGCTAACGGCACCCGGGATTGCTGACGCGTCGTCGACACTGGACAACACGCCGCGTTTGGCGAGGATTCTTCTGAGTGCCGGTGTGTCGGTGACGCCGAGAACTAGACCGAGAATGTCCACGCCCTGATCGTGCAGCTCCGCCCACAACGATTCGGCCATCACCATGTCAAAGGCTTTCGTAGCCCCGTAGGCGACCATGTTCGGACCGCCGGCGAGGCCGGCTGCCGACGAGACAAGGACCATCCCGCCACGTTGCCTTGTCGTCATCGGACCCGCGAAATAGTGGCAGAGCTGCATCGGCACGATGCAATTTCGATGCACCATCCCGAGTGCAACCTCGATCGGGCTAACTAGGAATGGTCCGTAGATGGAGTCCGCACCTGCGCAGTACATCAGCATCCCGATTTCGAGGCCCGCACTAGCGCTGACGATCTTCTCCATCGCATCGTCGGCGGAGAGATCAACAGAGGCCGTCCGAGTCTCGACCCCGGTACCACGACGAATGCTGGCGGCAACCTCGTCAAGCACACTTTGCCGCCGCGCCAGCAACATCACATTCAGGCCACGCTCTGCCATAGCCCGGGCGTACGCCGCGCCGAGACCTTCGGAGGCGCCAGCGACCAGAGCCCAGGGGCCATATCGATCCACGAAGGTGGTATCAGCAACAGTCATGACTCAAAACCCTCCCTCTCGCAACCGACCTCGAGCGGCGTTGGACCCAGACAGTGTGTACGCGATGACGATCGGCCCGATCCGGCGTGAGAATTCTGCTCGGCAACTCTTCTGCGGAGCGCAACCGGGAATAGTTGAGTCGTTGATGAGCAACCGGCGGTGACGGCCATGACGCCTAGATCCACAGTCACCTTATGATCCTGTGGTTGTAGTTCCGGCGATGTCGTGACCACAGAATGGCGCTGACGAGATGGGAACGAACCCGGACTTCTGCGCTTGCATCACCCACGCGCAGTTCGGGGGATCATGACCGAACACGGTCGAGTAGTTGATCGTGATCGGTAGGAGCCCGTTGCCGTTGTAGGCCTTGATGCTCCGCAGTTTCTTGATCACGCTCGCCCGAGTTGGATTAGGCCCAGCCATCTGAAGACCTTTTATCATGAGGTCGGCACCAAGCCAGCCCTCTGTTTGAGCAAATGTGGCAAAGGACCTCTTGTCGAGGTGGGCATACTTCTCCATAGCCGCCTGCATCTGTCTGGTGCCGGCATTAGGCAACGACCAGGGGCGGAACGCGCTGAAAAAATAGTCGCCCTGCACAGTCGACCAGACCGGTGACCCAATCACGTCAGGCTCATAGCCGGTAGCGAAGAGCGCCGCTTTGAGCTTCACGCCAGCTTGCTTCATGGATGTAGCAAGAGCAAAGTTCGAGTTGTTGTCCATGCTCGGCGATAGCGCATTGACACCGTGCTGCTTCGCGATGACCGCCTCTGTCGTGAAATCCGTTCCGCCGAAGGGGACTGTGGTGTCCTCAACCCCGACCTTGCCTCCCGCGTCCTGAAACGCCGCTGCCGCCCCCCTGGCCGCAGCGGCGGACTGGGGCGAGACGCTGTAGCCGTAGGTCCCGATGACCGTGCCCCCATGCGACTTCAAGAAATCACCAACCAGGGAATTGACCGGATACTTGGGATCGACGCTTCCATGGTCGGACGAGAACATATTCGTGTACGGCTCCTCACCCCATTCTGGACCGTCGGAATACGAGCCGGTGACTGAGACACCTGCCTGTTCCGGGTACTTGGCGGCGAGGAAAAACACAGGGCTATAGGTGACGATGCCAAGCGCGCCCTTCGAAATGGCTTCTTGGGCGGCGGTCGCGACCGTCGTCGGGCTGGTCTGGTCATCGATCACCAGCGGAACGAGCTTGTGCCCGTTCACGCCGCCAATCGCATTCTGCAAATCAATCCGAGAGAGGAAACCTAACTGGGAGCCGGCGTCCTCGGGTGCCCCCGCTCCGGTGAGCGACGAAATATAGGCAAGCGTGATGGGAGACCCCGCCGCTGAAGCTTGGGTCGCAAAGGTGCTAGATGCGGTCGTCAACAACGCGAGCAGCGTCGTAAATGCGACACCTGCCCTCAAGGCACTGACGCTCATCTGTGAACTTCCTCCCCTCATTTTGATTCTGCAAGCACAACCAGACTGGCCAGAACTCTGGGTTCACTCAGTCGATTCGTCATGACTGCGTTTGATTCGCTAAGAAACGAGTCCGGGGCGCGCCTGGCCGACGAACGCAGGATTACAACTCGAGTTTGATTCGTCGAGCCCCGAGAATCGGCGGTGACAAACGCCACCTCCAGTCTCAACGAGGTATCCATCGGTGTGGTATCTACCTTCCGTCGGTAGGCACGCTATAATGACTCAGTGGGCTGTGTCAACAGAACCGCACCAGCTCTGCGGTCGCGGGGTGAATCTCAGCGAAATGCCGACCATCGAGAGTTCCGAGGGGCAGGCAGGGCCGACTGCGATTACCCGAGGAGACGCCGGGTAGACAAGGCCGCATCCACCCCGTCCCGCCCGGCCCAGTCAGTGAGATCTGTGCCGGGCCGGCCGGCCGGCCGACATTTCCGACATTGCCCCGGTACGCGCTCCAACGCGCCCCAACGCGTCGCGGATTCGGGGCGAATCCTACAATGAGCGGTTCCAACAAAAATGGGCGGAGCAGCGTTGTGGTGGAGGAGAAGGTCCGGAACCGACTGCCGGCGGCGTCTCGCAGGGCGCAGATAATTCAGGTCGCAGCCAAGCTCTTTGAAACCAGCTCCTATCAGGAGACCTCGATGGAGGCCATCGCCCAGCGTGTCGGAATTCGAAAGGCATCGCTTTACTACTACTTCGAAGGTAAAGACGACCTGCTAGCCGAGATGCACCTCGGGACCATCGAGCCGATCATTGATGCCCACCAACGCCGTTTGGAATCGGGCGACCTCGATCCGCAAGAGCTACTGCTGGCAATGATGACAGACATGGTCTCGGTTACGGAGACCCACCCGGGCCACATGCGCGGGATCTTTGAGCACTTCCAAGAGCTTCCCGAAACCGTTCGTGCCAAAATCATCGAGCAACGCGACCGCTATCGCGGGTCGCTGCTCGACGTCCTTGATCGAGGGCGGGCCGAGGGCTTGTTCGTGATCGGTGACTCAAACTTGACCTCCATGGCGATCCTCGGGATGTGCAGCTGGACCTACCACTGGTTTCGCCCGGCGGGCCAGCACAGCGCAGCGCAGATCGCAAAGTACTTTTACGACACTCTGATCAACGGCATCGGCGTCGCATGACGATCGTGCGGACACGCACCCACTGGTACTCCAGGGAATACCGAGCGCCACAGCGGACGTTTGGTGCTCTTCTGGATCGACTCAAGGGACAAGTTCTTTTCGAACGGCCGTTCGGCGCCCTTCACTCCGAAGCCTTGGCGCCATTCGAACTCGTTGCGCTCCAAACCGTTGCGCTCAGCGGCGGGCTGCCAGGGGCACATTCTTGGAGGCATTCCACGATGCGGTTAGCGCTCCTGCATAGTTGGTTTTGATTCGATGCTTTTCGGCCTCCGCTTCGACCTTCGCAACCCAAGCTTCGCCGGCACGAGCATGGCAGAGCGCTATGCCGCCACCCTGGATATCGCAGAATGGGCTGACCGCCTTGGGTGCGTCACTATCGGGATCTCCGAACATCATGGATCTCCCGACGGCTATCTCCCGAGTCCAATTCCCATGGTCGCGGCCATGGCCGCTCGGACCACGAACGTCCAGTTCATGATCGCCGCGCTGATCGCTCCCTTCTACGACCCGCTGCGCCTGGCCGAGGACCTCGTCGTTGTGGACAACCTGAGCAACGGCCGAGTCACCCTCATTGTCGCTGGTGGGTACGTGCGCTCGGAGTTCGAGATGTTCGATGTGGCGATGAGCGAGCGAGTCAACCGTGTGACCGAAGTCGTCGAAACATTGAAGGCTGCATTCTCCGGACGGTCGTTCGAGTACCGGTCCCGCCAGGTCGAAGTGACGCCTGCGCCGTGCCGACCAGGAGGACCAACCATTCTGCTCGGCGGTTCGAGTGAAGGAGCGGCTCGCCGTGCGGCACGAATCGCCGACGGCTTCATCCCCTCAGTACCCGCCGTCTGGGATTTCTATCGCGACGAGCTGATGCGCGTTGGTGGCTCGGACCCCGGAGCATGTCCTGTCGAAACGAACCAGGTGGTCGCTCTGGCAAAGGATCCTGAGCAGGGGTGGGAGCAGATGGCGCCGTTTTTCCTCCATGACATGAACGCATACGGGGCCTGGCAGGCGGAGACTTCTCTCGAATCCCCTTACCACTCGGTTCACGACACGGAAGAATTGGCGGCCACCGGCCAATACCGGGTGGTTTCCCCTGAGCAGCTCGTCGACGAGCAGAAAGACTCACCAACTGCCTTGTTGCACCTTCACCCATTCTGCGGTGGGATGCCCATCGAGCTGGCGTGGTCGAGCTTACGGTTGTTTGAGGAAGAGGTTCTGCCCGCTCTGGATTAGGGCTTGGAAACACTGCACCGTCGCCTGACTATGCGACAACTCGGAGGAGCTTATGTCGGAGCCATTAGAAATACTCTCCGCCAAGCAGGCCATTTTGGAAGGCCTCTACCTCTACTGCTGTGCCGTCGATCGGATCGACTCCTCGCTGCTCCCAAAGGTGTGGCACCAGGATGCCATCGTTGATTACGAGGGTACGTTCGAAGGTAGTGCGAGCGACTGCATGGAATTGGTCTTCGCGATGCACAGGGCCTGCGACGCCACCTCCCACCAGATCACGAACGCGATTATCCACATCGACGATGAACGAGCAACGAGCGAAAGCTATGTGACCGCGTGTGTGCGATCCGGTGGGAACGACTTTGTCGTGCGAGGCCGTTATTCCGACATTTGGTCAAAACGTAATGATGAGTGGCGTATTGACCGACGTCACTACGTTCAGGACGTCATGCACATGATCCCCGTAGCGGAAGAGACGTCCTAGTTCCGATGGCTAGGGAGATCGCAGTCTCGGTCGCCGCTCGCGCTGCACCCGGTATTGCCTTGGCCGTGCCGGCGCCTGGAAGAGCGCGTATAGCAGGTCGCCGCAAATTGGGAACTAGCTCGGTCAGTCGTCAGCGATCCGCGGGCAAGTGGCAACAAGGCCTTGAATCTCGCGGCAGAGCCATCCGATCGGGCGCAGTCGAATGTGCACGACGTGCAACGGTTCGGAAACCTGGGGGTCACGTGCGAAACGACTACCTAACAGTCATCAACTGCAAAGGGCGTGTAATGGAATGAAGACAGCCGCGTGGTCGTCACACTCTTCAGCGATGTTATGCCGCAACCTCGAAGGAGGTTTCGTCTCGTGAGCGCCGTCGTTGTCAAGCAGACCGACAAAGCGATCGGCGGCGAGATTACCGGTATCAAGGCGGAAGACCTGCTCCATGAAGAGACGATCGTGGCTGCAATAGTCGAAGCGCTCGAAGCATACGGCGTCCTCGTGTTCCGTGACCTCGACCTGGATCCTGAGACACAGGTTGCCTTCTGCCAGCGAATCGGAGAAGTGGACTTTTCCGAGGGTCACCACCCCGTACCTGGCATCTACAGAGTCACTCGAGATGCCGCCAAGAACTCCGCCGCGGAGTATCTCAAGGGAACATTCCATTGGCACATTGACGGCTGCACGCCGCTCCACGGTGAGCCACCTCAGAAGGCAACAATCCTGAGCGCCAAGGCCGTAGGGAAGTCCGGGGGCGAGACTGAGTTCGCCAGTACCTATGCCGCCTACGATGCCCTCACCGATGAGGAGAGGGAGCGATTTGCCTCGTTGAGAGTGCTCCATTCTCTCGAAGCGGCGCAACGGCTAGTGTATCCCGACCCAACGCCCGAACAGGTCCAGGGCTGGCGATCCAGGCCGACGTCGGTCCACCCACTGGTGTGGACGCATCGATCAGGACGCAAGTCGCTACTCCTCAGTGCCCACGCGGACCACATCGTGGATATGGAGGCCGATGAGAGTCGAGCATTACTTGGCGAACTCATGGACCGCGCCACCCAGCACGAAGTCGTGTATCGACACCACTGGTCGGTCGGAGACACCGTCATCTGGGACAACACTGGCGTCATGCATCGTGCCACCCCCTATCCCGCTGGTTCGCCTCGCGAAATGCTTCGGACAACGATCTTCGGGAGTGAGCCGATTCAGTAGCGATGCAAATGGACGACTGGCCCGCGTGGTCGGCGACTCTGGGACGAACACCTCCTAAGAGGTTCGATTTCGGCGTTGGCCGATTGCGTAGTTGTGAGTTTAGGTCCGTTAACGCAAAGAGGCGAAGACGAAAGAGGGGTAGAGAGCCATGCCCAGGGGCTATGTGATCATGACCGAGGCGATCCGCGATCCTGCAGGGATGGCTGAGCACGGAGCTGTCACCTACGACTCCCTTGTTGAGCACGGCGCCATAATGCTCGTGGTCGATGCCGACTACGAAGTCCGCGAGGGTACGTGGGAGCAGGGCAGCCGGCTCGCCATCATGGAATTCGAGTCGCCTGAGGTCGCTCGACACTGGTATGAGTCCGAGGCGGGACAAGCGGCGCACGAATTACGAAAGGCAGCCTCCGACTGTAGCGTCATAATTGCTTCAGGCTTCGTTCCGAAAAACCCGAGCAACAAGCTTGCGCTTGGCGAAATTGAGCACGACAGGCTTCGCCGGTACGGGAAGAGGGAAACAGTGCGGCCAAGCGAGAAGTCCACCCTGCACGGCGAGGCGCTGGGCGAGGCTCCAGGTCGAGGTCGGATGGAGGGTCGACGAGTCGTCATCGTCGGTGCAGGGCAGACTGACTTTCGGATTCAAGACCAGCCAATCGGCAACGGGCGAGCCTTGGCGGTTCTCCTCGCTCGCGAGGGAGCTCGTGTCGTCGTGGTGGATCGGGACGAAGTATCTGCGAACGACACTGTTCAACTGATCCGGAACGAAGGGGGTATTGCCGACCCTCTGGTCGCCGATGTCTCAGAACCAGAGAGCATTAAGCTGATGATCACCAATTCACAACGTCTGCTCGATCGCATCGATGGGCTGGTTTACAACGTGGGTATCCCTGGACCCGTCGGCTTCGAGGACGCCACGCCCGAGGCATGGGACGCCACGCTGGACGTGAACTTGCGCGGAGCCATGTTGACTACTCGAGCAGCGTTGCCGGTAATGGAGCCACATTCGTCCATCGTGTTCACCTCTTCGATCGGTGCTGTGCGAGGCATCGGGCGGATGATCGCCTACGACGCATCCAAGGCCGGGCTCTCCGCCCTCGTCCGCGCCACGGCGATCGCCCGGAAGGAAGACGCCGTCAGGGCGAACATCGTGATGCCGGGAATGATCGACACAGGGATCGGCCGTGACGGTGACCGCAACATGTCGGGGAGAGAGAGCATCCCCGTTCCGCTGGGGCGTCGAGGGACAGCGTGGGAGGTGGCCTACGCGTCTCTCTTTCTCCTGTCAAACGAATCAACATTCATCACCGGCCAGACTTTGGCCGTAGACGGCGGTCGCACAACCCTGTCGTAGCAAGAATCTCGTCGTGCAGACGGTGGATGGCCGGTAAGCCCTCGACGGGCCGAGAAGTAACCTGCCAACGGCAGCCTTTCTTCGAGGGCACGTCGTGCGGGGCCAAATATCCATAGTTCGTGGTTCGCTCATGCAGTTGTGCTGCGCCTTCTCTCGTCCTTGACACGACCCATCTCCTCGGCTGAGGTGTGCTCGCCACGGTCCGCCTCTGCCTTGGCTTCACGGATCTCTGCCAGGACGGGTCCGAAAGAATGTCGAGGGTCTCCTCCAACGAGGCGAGATCCCCAGGAGTGAATCGGCCTGGGTTTCCCGCAGCGCTTCCCGGATTCCCAGGCCGATTCAGAGAGATCAACACCGCGGCGGGATGACCATGTTTGGTGATCGTCACCCGAAGACTGGTCCGCTGGTCGGTCCGACGCGGACGGTCCGCAAACCCATCGAGTTACTGTGACTTGCAAGCAGTGGGCCATGCTCTGTCACCATCCCGCTAAAACCGGGGTTCCAAAGCATTCAGTAAACCCATGGCTGGGACTAACCCCACGAGCCGGCGGCTCGGTCCATAACCACAGCTCAGAGGGCTCGTGGGGCCGATTCCATTGCGCGCCGGGGTCGAAACGGGACTACTGACCTCTCTCGAGGAGAGCGCCTCTTGGGCGACCGTTCTCCAGGCGAAGGACGCACAGGATCGGGTACCAGAGCGGAGTCGTCATGTTTGCATTTCGACCGGGACACCGGCATTTGACCTGGGTCGCGCTGCTCGCCGTGCCGTTGCTGCTGGCCTTCGTGATCGGCTCTCCGATTCCCCATCCGCTCCTCGACCCTGGCGCATGTAGCTCAGCGAAGTCGCATGTGGGCGCGTTGGCCCAAGTGGTTGCGACAGGAGCCTGGGTGGCGTGGGGGACGGGTCTGGTGACACAGGTGCGACGAGGCCATCGAAAAGCGGCGAGTCAACTCGGGTGGCGATCACCGAACGGCCCCGGCCGCCGGGAGGGCTGACAGGGCCGACGACCGATTCCTCTCGGCGGGACGGCCTCACCCGTGTAACCGTGCCGAGCGCGCGATTTGTCGGAGGATCGCGAACACCACGGGCAGGCCTGTCGAGCCTGGACGGGACGGATGCCGACAGGACCAAAATCGCAGTAGGAGGGCATCCCCAACCCGGCAGCGCCGACATTAGGGGGCAGTGAGGTTCAGCCGGATTCTGCATGCGAACGAGCGGTGCGAGCCTCCGCCATCTGATCTTCCCACTTTCGTTCGATCTGGCCGAAGTGCCAGACGGCAAGGGCCACAATCCACGTCGCCACAAAGATTCCGACGATGATGAACCCAGCCCGGTTGATGTTGAAGTTCGCCATGAAATTCCAGAAGCCACCGCTGAGGTTCCACTCTGACGCCATCAGACCGAGGATCTCGATGGTGCCGATGAACAAGGCGATGAACACAGAGAGCCCTGTGATGGTGAGGTTGTAATAGATCTTGCGGATCGGTTTGGCGAAGGCCCAGTCGTAGGCGAAGTTCATGAAGCACCCGTCGATGGTGTCGAAGAGACACATGCCGGCCGCGAAGAGGATCGGCAGCGATACCACGGCGTAAAAGGGCAACCCCCCCACGACGGCAGACCCGGCCAGTACCAAGAGGGCAACTTCGGTGGCAGTGTCGAACCCCAGCCCGAACAACACGCCGACCGGGTACATCTTCCACGGGGTGTCGATGCGCTTGGCATAGCCACCCAAGAAGCGGTTCATTAGTCCGCGACTGTCGAGCTGGCGCTCCAACTCAGCGTCGTCGTAGCGCCCCTGGCGCATCTCCCGGCTCACCTTCACGATCGAGATCAGCACGATGAGATTCAAGAGACCGATCAGGTACAGAAACGTCCCCGACACCGTGGTGCCAATGATCCCGGTCCAATGGTGCAAACCCGAATTGTCATTTTGGACGGCGCCGTTGAGGGCTCGGATGCCGAAATTCAAAAGAACGGCCAGAACAAACACGATCGTGGAGTGGCCGAGTGAGAAGAAGTAGCCCACGCTCAGCGGACGTTTGCCGTCTTGTATGAGCTTGCGCGTCGTGTTGTCGATGGCGGCGATGTGATCGGCGTCAAAGGCGTGACGCATCCCGAGGGTATAGGCGAGGACCCCGGTGCCGACTCCAAAGAGCTCGGTCTTCGAGATGCGATAGTGACCACGAAGGGCGAAGACCAACATTGCCCATCCGAGCACGTTCAGGGCCACGATGGTCGCAGCCATCCCGCCCACCTTCAGCCACTCGCGTGGTGTCAGGCCATCACGGATCTTCGCAAACCGCGATCGCACGGTGGTCATCGACACGGTAGCCATCGTCTTCGCCTCCAGAATCCGACCGGGTTGCCGCGGCACGTTAAGGCCAATTGCATGTCTCTTGCAACAAGTATTCGTAGGCAATAGGCTGACTGGATGGGTAGTCCTGCGAGTGTCGAAGGACCTCCGGCCGATCTGAGTTCAGTCGATGCGGTCCTGGCCCTGGTCCGAGAGCAAGGAGGCAGGGTGACCAGTTCTCGTCGGCTGCTGCTCGAGATGCTTTTCGACCTGTCCGGGCACGCCTCGGCGGAAGACCTTGCGACTGCCGTCCAATCGAAAGCTCCGGACGTGAACATCTCGACGATCTATCGCAACCTCGAGGAGCTGGAAAGACTTGGTGTGGTTGTCCATGCCCATCTCGGCCATGGACCCGCGACTTACCATCTCGCCTGCGAAAGCCACTGCCACCTAGTTTGCGAGGAGTGCGGCACCATTGTCGATGTGCCGGAGAATCTGTTTCAGAGCCTCAACCGGTCTGCCACCAAGCGATTTGGATTCGTCATAGATCCTCAGCACTTTGCCGTGCTTGGGCGTTGCGAGGCGTGTCAGAAGCCTGAGTAGAGACCCTTCGGCACGCCCGGCGCCTACCACATATCTGATGCGATCGGGGACGCGTCCTACACCGGGCCGCCAGCGGAGCGTCCGTCGTGCCCAAGGTCCACCCAATCGAGGCCAGGCAGGGTGGGTCTGCTCAAAGGTTTCCGGTCCAAGCGGCTCGTCAAACGCGACCTTCTCCATTTCCAGGATTCGATATGGCTGCCCCTTGAACCAACTCTCAGCGAAGAGAATCACGCCCGTTCCCGGTCGACGCTTAGGTGGATTTCGTCCGCGTCGCCGATCACCAGTCCGTGGAGACCTCTACCACGTCGACGCGGTAGCCCAAGGCGACCGGTCGCGTCGACATCAATCGACTCACCGCTGATCCGTGAGCCAACTCTCGCCGATTCGACGGCGATCAGAGCTGATACTCCACGGTGCTCACGAGGTGTTCGCTTGGTCCTTCGCCGTGTCGGTTGTTGAGACTCCCTCCGTTCGTGCCTGAGATGCCGTGCCCGTTGCTCCACCAGGTCGGACCCTGAAACCTACGTCAACATCGGAGTGCCCAACCAAAAAGATCGCCCGCTTCCAGGTTCCCGCTACCCAAAGCTGCCACCGCTCATCGGTTTGGTCGGGACGTGGCAAGGTCGATTGGCTAGAGATGGCACTGAAGTTCTGACCCTGCGCGCGTCTCCGCTCGAGTTATGCGTGCCACGCTTCTGAAGCCAGTGCGGTATCTCGCCATTCTCGTCCACTCGCTCGAAGGGTGTCTGAACCTGGGATAGCAGGTAAGGATGGGCGCTGGCTTTGACCATATCGACGAGTCGAGCGGTAGACAGGCTGATCACTTGGCCGCTCCCTGGGTTTTAGCAGTAGGACAAACCAACCGCCCTCAATGTCGTCCCTCGATGCGCACCAGCGCGACCCGGTAGAACTCGTGGCCGACCATCCTTGCCGCCCGCACGCCGTAATAGCGCTCGCGGTAATCGGCGCATCCGAGGTCCCACTCGAGTTGCATGGCGCGCGCAGCGAGGTGATTCTTCAGATCTGGCGGATCCATTCCGAAGGTGAACTGTTCACCGGCCTTGTCGAGGGTCGTATGGAGCTGGTGGGCGCCTGCGTACGATTCGGGACTGCGGAGCACGTCGGCATGCACGTAGGTGAAGAGCAGCTTGCTGTGCGGTGCAGCCTGCGCGCACCAGTCCAAGGTGCTGAAGAACGCCTGTGGACTCAGGTAATTGGTGACGCCTTCCCACAAGATCACCGTCGGCCGATTCGGCGAATATCCAGAACGCGCCATGGAATCTTCGAGAGAGTCGACGGCAAAATCGATCGCCACGAATGTCACGTTGTCGTAAGCATTTTTCAGGACTCGCTCGAGGACGGCCCGCTTGGCCGCCTGGGTGTCGGGATGGTCGACTTCAAAGACGGGGACAGAACGCAGTCGGGCCAAGCGATACGGGCGCGTGTCGAATCCCGATCCGAGCACAACGAGCTGACCGAGTTGTTCGTCATTGAATGCGTCGAGCGTGTCGTCGATGAGCTTCGTGCGCGCCGCGACCGATGTCCGCACACCGGGCCAACGCCGGTCGATGACGCAGCAGGCCAGCTGGGCGCCGCCGGGAAGCCCGCAGAGGGGCCGCACAGCTGAAAGTGGCCAGGTGAGGAAGCGCTTGGCCATCTCGTCTTCGAACAATCGTTCCCGGGCCGGAAGTGCCGACTCGACCGTTCGGAAGACAGCGTTGTGCTGGGCGGTGCGACTGGCTCTGCCCTTCTGCATAGGTCGACTATATTGATTGACCGACAGTCGGTCAACTCGGAAGCGAGCTGAAATGGGAAGGAAGGAACAGGCAGCCGCATCGCGGGCGGCACTCGTCGAGTCGGCCCGAGCCTGTTTCACCGAGGCGGGCTATGACGCCACGACGGTGGCTGCGATCCTCGATCGTGCCGGCATGGCCCGAGGCGCGCTGTACCACTACTTCCCCGGCGGGAAGGCTGAGATCTTTGCCGCCGTGTTCGAGCTGGTCGATGGCGAGTACCACGCTCGACGCGACGCCATGCTAACCCTGCCCTCCGCCGTCGAGCGGCTCAAGGGGGGTGCCAGCGTTTTCCTTCAACTGTGTGCGGACGAGTCGTTCGCCCGAATCGCGCTGGCCGACGCGCCCAAGGTCGTCCCTGGCCAGAACGAGCCGGGCTCGTCCTACAAGCTGTTGCGAGAACAACTCGCCGATGCCATCAGTGCCGGTGAGCTGGGGCCTCTCGACGTCGACGTCACTGCCATGGCCCTCTACGGCGCCATTCGCAGTGCCGGCGAGTACGTGATCGAGACTGTCGACACCCAAGCTTCGGTGCCGATCGCCGAGGCGACGATCCATGCCTTGATTGACGGGCTGCGTTGCAACAATCGAGCAGCCACCTAGCTCATCGCCGTCGGTCCCCGAAGGTTCCGGAGATATCAGGCGACGGCGTCATTGAGGAGGCCCTGGCGGTGCCACCACAGCTGGAGCTGGGTCAGAGGACTCAACCATTCACGTCCGATTCGCTTGATGAGAACGAAACCGAGTACACGTCGGCCTCCTCGGTGGCTTCCTCGGAAGAGAATTGAGTCTCCGGCAACTTTCGGCTGGCGACTCCCTTGGTCACCGACAGACCGAGGTAGATCGTGATCGCCGCGACGGCAACCCCGACCGCGCCAACGATCATCGCGAGGTCAAATCCAGCGACGTAGGCCTTACGAGCGCTGATCCCGGTTGCGCCGTGAGTACCAAAGGTGGCCAGGGCCTGGGCGAGACCGGCCTTGGCGTGAGTGGCCTCACCGGGCTGGCGGGCAAGCCACTCGCCTAGGCGTGATCGGTAGCGCTCGAGAGCGAGACTGCCGAGGACACCGATTCCGAAAGCACCGCCGAGCTCACGCACGAGGTCGTTGACGGCCGAGCCGACACCTGCCTTGTGTGGCGGCAACGAGGACATGATGGCGCCGGTGGCCGGCGGCATGGTGAATCCGATGCCGACGCCCAGAAAGGTGAGACCGACCTCGACCACCCACATCGGCGAGGCAACAGAGGCGGTGCCCAGGACGAGCAATCCAGCGGCGGAGGCGGCGAGACCTGCGGCGAGCACGGGTCGGAACCCGTGGCGGGCGACCAGTGGCTTGGACAGATTGGCCGTCGCGAACTGTGCGAGCCCTGCGGGCAAGGCGTAGAGCCCCGCGACCAACGGCGAATACCCCCGGACGAGCTGGAGGTACTGGGTGAGGAGGAAGTACATGCCGAACAGCGCGAAGTAGGCGGCGGCAATGGACAGGCCGCCGAAGCTGAATCGCCGCTCGGAAAAGAAGGCGAGGTCGAGCATGGGGTGGGGGTGGCGGCGCTCCCAGGTCGCGAAGGCGACCAACCCGATGATGCCAAGCCCGAAGGCGCCCATGATCGGTGCGGCCGTCCAGCCCACGCCAGGGGCCTCGATGAAGCCGTAGAGCAACCCGGTCACTCCGAGCACCGACAGCGCGGCGCCGACCGGGTCGACGCCGGCCTCGTCTCGGTGGCGAGACGTCGGGAGCAGGAACCAGCCGGCGAGCAAGGCCACGGCGGCGACCGCCGCCATGCCCAAGAAGATCGATCCCCACCAGAAATGTTCGAGCATGGCGCCCGACCAGACGAGCGAGATCGCCACCGAGCCCCCCGCTACCGACGCCCAGACGGCGATCGCCTTCGGCCGCTCTGTCGGCGGGAACACGGTGGCGAGGATGGAGAGGGTGCCAGGCATCACCAACGCGGCACCGATCCCCATGACGGCGCGGGCGACGATCAACTCCCACGTGGCAGTCGAGAACGCGCCGAGGCTGGCCGCACCCATGAAGAGCACCAGGCCGCACTGCATGGTGCCCTTGCGACCGAAACGGTCACCGAGATGGCCGGCCGGGAGGAGGAACCCGGCGAAGCACAAGACGTAGACGTCGACCACCCAGGCCAAGGAGGAGGCCCCGGCATGGAGCCGAGCGCCGAGGGTCGGAAGCGCCACGTTGAGCGCCATGTTCGACACCACGACGAGCAGGACCGAGAGACACAGCACGGCCAGCACCGTCCGCCGGCGGCGGTAGGAGGCTTCGACGGACGGCGTGGGCATGGGCCTCATTGTCCGGGCCCGATGGCTTGTCGTCTAGTGAATCATTTGCAATAGACTATTGCAGGTGACGCAAGCGGTTGACTGGAATCTGCTCTCGGCCTTGGACGTGCTCCTGGCCGAAGGCAGCGTCACCGCCGCCGCCGAGCGCCTCCACCTCTCGGTCCCGGCCACCAGCCGCACCTTGGGGCGCATCCGCCAGAGCTTCGGTGACCCCATCCTCGTGCGCGCCGGGCGCGGCCTCGTACCCACTCCCCGGGCGCTCGCTATCCAAGAGCGACTCCATCGGCTGATCCAAGAGGCGCACGCCCTCGTGGAGAGCGGACGCGACGTCGACCTCGCATCCTTGGAGCGAACGTTCACCATCAGGGCCAACGACGCCTTGATCAACATCTTGACCCCCCGTTTGGTCGCCGCGGCCAGGACCAGCGCACCGGGAGTGACGCTTCGTTTCGTGCCCGAAGGAGAAGAGGACCTCGCCCCCTTGCGAGACGGTCTCATCGATCTCGACGTGGGCGTCATCGGCGACTTCGGACCCGAAGTTCGCGTCCAAGCGCTCTACGAGGAGCGCCTGGTGGGCATGGTCGCGGCCGGGCGCCCTCTGTCCTCCGGGCGGCCCACGCTGGGGCGCATTGCTGCCGTCGAGCACGTCGCCGTGTCTCGACGAGGCCGGACCCGCGGTGCTTTCGACGATGTCCTCGACCAGCACGGACTCGCACGGAGAGTCGTGGTGGTCGTACCCACCTTCAGCGCCGCCGCCGACATCATCGCCAGCTCCGAACTGACCGGGCTAATCAGCGCCCGCTACGCCGCTCACGCGGCGCGCTTGACCGGTGCACACCTCTACGAGATCCCGGCCGCGCTCCCGCCATTACCCCTCTCCCAAGCCTGGCATGTCCGCCACGACCTCGACCCTGCGCACCAGTGGCTGCGCAACGAGATGGCGGCGTGCTTGGGACTCGGATTTGGCCCCAGGGAGGCTTAGCTCGGTCTCGTCAGAGGCACATCGACCCCGACGCAGCTGGGCGGGTGCAGACCCCATCCTTGGTGACGACACGCGAAACGTGCAGCTCCTCTGCGAGAAGACGCTCAAGTCGGGCGGCGATGCGCTGGCGCCCCTGATTCACGCGCTGGCGCCCGATTGCGAAGGTTGCTCCCAGATAAAGGTCTCGTAGTGGGGGCACCCGTCCGGTGCGGCGTCGTGATGCGAGGCCACATGCTCCAAGAACTCCTTGGCCGCTTCCATCTCTTCGATCCTGGTCGCAAGCATCCGGACTTGTTCGTCGATCATCTGACGCCAACGGTCCTCGCCGTTCGCCCCGGCCAGCATCTGGGCGATGTCGTCGAGGCTCATCAGCGCGGATCGCTGCCAGTAGCGAATGACGGCCAGGCGCCGGATCTCAGCCGGCCCGTACCAGCGCCGGCCCGACTGGCGCGACACCGGGTGGAGCAGGCCACGTTCTTCGTAGTAGCGGATCGTCGAAGCCCGGAGGCCGAACCGCCGCGCCACCTCGTCGATGGGCACGAGCTCGATCGCGCCGCTTGCCGATTGGCCCACGCTGCACCTCCCGGGTGGCAGTCTGGCGCCTGCAGCGGCTTGCGTTCAAGTCGACTTGAGCTTGCACCATGGTCCGGTGAGACGCCGACTGCTGATCGACCTGACCCCGCTGCGGACGAGTCGCGACTTTCGCATGCTGTTCTTCGGTCAGAGCGTCAGCATGGTCGGCACCCAGTTCACGGTTGTCGCGCTCGCCTACCAGGTGTACTCGCTGACCGGCTCGTCGCTCCAGGTCGGTGCGGTGAGCCTGGCGCAGTTGGTGCCGTTCGTGGCAGGAACGCTCGCGGGAGGGGCGATCGGTGACGCGTTCGATCGTCGTCGGGCCATGGTCGGCACCTCGGTGCTGCTGGCCTTCACCAGCACCGGACTAGCGCTCAACGCGGCTGTCGGGCCGAACGCGTCGGTCCTTGCCATCTACCTGATCACCGCCTTTGCGGCGGGCTTGTCCGGTGTGATCTCCACCGCGGCCACCGCGGCGGTGCCGTCGTTCGTGGCGAACGAATTGCTGACGCCGGCCTATGCCACGATGCAGGTGATCGACC
>Ga0335075_10007228_pt1 | contig 17084 bp, 25 predicted proteins | sample Lox_Sample_24_FD_206723 | JGI IMG/M metagenome (GOLD analysis project Ga0335075, IMG submission 206723) | Soil microbial communities from Loxahatchee National Wildlife Refuge, Florida, United States - Lox_Sample_2.4 | ecosystem: Environmental > Terrestrial > Soil > Wetlands | place: USA...
TATCTCGACGCCACTGCGGCGCAGGTGCAGGCGGCCTTCGCGAAATGGGTTCGTCCCGATGATTTCGTGCGCGTCGTAACGGGGCCCGGCCCGAAGTGAAGGATGGGCGTCCTCTGGGGATTGGGTTCGACATCGACCATACGCTGTGCATCGACAACAAGCTCGAGCGCGTGGCCTTTCTCCATCTGCTCGATCGTATCGTGGAAGAAGGTGGCGACGCGTTGGGCACGTTGGCAGAAGAGTGCGATCGCATCGACGAGTTGCTCGTCTTTGCGCGCGGCGGCGGCGGAACGATCGAGGAGGCCGTCTGCCGATTCGTATTCGAGCGCGGCGTGGAGCCGACGAACGAATACGTCGATGGTTTCAAACGCATGGCGCTGGCCATGGCCGAGAGCTTCATCGTGCCCGATCCGCACGCGCGGCCGACGATCGCCGCGATCCAGCGCCTCGGCGTTCCCGTCGGCGTGCTGAGCAATGGGTGGAACCCGTTGCAGGTGACCAAAGCGCGGCGCGCCGGGTTCAGCGGGACGGTGCTGGCCAGCGCTGATATCGGGGTGCAAAAGCCGCATCGGGCGGCGTTCGAGGCGCTCGCGAGCGAACTCGGAGCCCGGCCCGCGCGTTGTTTCTATGTCGGTGACGATCCTCGCAGCGACATGGCGGGAGCGCTCGGGGCAGGTTTCCGGGCGGTCTGGCTCGATCATGAAGGGAAAAGCTACCCGCCGGACCTTCCGCCGCCGACCTACGTGGTCCACTCGCTGGAGGAGGTCCTGACGTTGGTTGCTGCGGAGGCAGGCGTTTGAGCCCGAAGATTACCGGCGGCACGCTCGGAAGCCGCAAGTTGAAGTCGCCCAAAGGCATGCACGTGCGTCCGACGCCCGGCCGCGTGAAAGAGTCGCTCTTCTCGATTTTGATGCATCGAATCGAAGGGGCGAGCGTACTCGATCTCTTTGCCGGAACCGGTGCCATCGGCTTCGAGGCCGCGTCGCGCGGTGCTGCGCGCGTCGTCTGCGTCGAAGGGCACCGCGAAACGGCTCAGGCCGTCGAGGAGGCGGTGAAAGTGCTCGAGATCGACGATCGCGTCAGCGTGATCGCCGCGCCGGCTGAGCGCGCGCTCTATCGCGTCGAAGGTCCCTTTGACATCGTCTATCTGGATCCGCCGTACGCAAGCGACGTCCCGCTGCAGCTTTTCCGCCTCTTGCTCGAGCGTTCGCTCCTCTCGCCGGATGCGATCGTCGTGTACGAACACGCGGCGAAGCGGATTCTTCCCGACATACCGGGGTATCGCTCGACGCGCGAAGAAGTCTATGGAGATGTCGCTCTGGCGTTTTTCACCGTAGGTTGACTCCCAGAGTCACGCGGGCCATCTACCCCGGATCGTTCGATCCACCGACGAACGGTCACCTCGACGTCATCGAACGCGCCGCCGGTGCGTTCGGCGAACTCATCGTCGCCGTCGTCGTCAATCCGCAGAAACGCAATACGATGTTCACGCTCGACGAGCGTGAACTGATGTTGCGCGAGTGTGTGGCGCATCTTCCCAACGTGCGCGTCGACCACTTCCGCGGATTGCTGGCGGATTACCTCAGAGCGCAGAATGCCGACGTGATCGTCAAGGGACTTCGCGTCGTCTCGGACTTCGAAATAGAGATGTCGACCGCACTGATGAATCGGTCGCTCTCCAATGTCGATACGCTCTTCCTGATGTCGGACGCGCGGTATTCCTTCGTCAGCTCGAGCCTCGTCAAAGAAGTCTTCTTCCTCGGTGGCGACGTCGCGCCGTTCGTACCGCTTCCGGTACTGAGCGTCATGTCGACCAAGCGCACCGCACTCAAACAAGCGTAACGGAGGTTCGTCAATGTCGGTCTATCGCGTGTTAGACAAGCTCGAGAGCTACGTGCACGAGGGAACTTGGCTTCCCGCCGGCCATCGTATCCTCTCCGAGGAACGGCTCCTCGAGTTCGTGGAGAAGATTCGCTCCACGCTTCCGAAGGAAGTCGGACGCGCGCAGATCATTGCCAAAGACCAAGAGCGTGTCATGCGTGCCGCGCAAGAAAAAGCGGAAGAACTCGTGGACGATCACGAGATCGTCTCGCGCGCGCGCACCACTGCCGAGGTCGTCCTGCGTGAAGCCGAGGAGCGCGCCCGTAAGATCCGTGAAGGCGCGGACAACTATGCGACGCAAGTGCTCGCCGAGATGGAGGCGCGGCTGGCTGCTGCGCTCGGCTCGGTGCAGAAAGGGCGAGCGGCGCTAGCGAACGCACCCAAACCGGCTGCCGCACCATCGCAGCAACCGCTCGCCGATGCGGCGGCGAAAAGCAAGCGCGCGGCTTTCGACTTGCAGGCACCCGAAGATACGGCTGCGCTCGAGTCGGTCGAGACGGTGAAAGTATAACGCCGGCTAACCCACGTTAGCTCGTCGAGCAGCCAGGGTACAGAAATGGCTATGAAAAGCTTCATTGGTATCCTAGCGCTTGCCGGCATGATGGCGCTTCCGGCGCTCGCGGTGACGGGCACCTCGGGCGTTAGCGGCCGCATCGTCGACGCCGGCGGTCATCCGGTTGCGCACGCGATCGTGGGGATCTTCCGTATGCCGCTGCATCGAATCGATCGAGCCGTCGCGGCGGTTGCCACGGACGAGAACGGCTATTTCGTCAAAGTACCGCTCCAACCGGGACAGTACATGATCGACGTCTCCGCCGGAGCGAACGCCGAAGCGTGCGCCGTCCACGACCTCATCGAAGATTCGGTCGAACACGTCACGATGCACGTGCGCACGGGCAGCCGCTGTACGCCGGTCCGGATGCACTCGGCCACGGTCAACGGCAACCTAACCAGCGACGTCTACATCGTTCACTGATTCTTCAAGCGTGAGGAGCGCGCGTTTGCGCGCGGGGCCCCAGCGATAACCGCCGGTGCCGCCGCGTTTGGGAACGATCCGGTGACACGGGATGAGCAGCGCGATCGGATTGCCCGCGCATGCCTTCGCGACGGCGCGGGCAGCCGAGGGTGAACCGATCGCGCGCGCGAGTTCCGCGTAGGCCATGGTACGCCCCGGCGCGATCGTGCGCAGCGCCTCCCACACGCGCAGCTGAAACGCCGTACCCCGCACGTCGATCGGCAGCAACGGCCACGGCCCGCTTTTTGCGAGGTAATCGACGATGCGCGACGTCGCGGTCTCGAGCCGGTCATCGCTGCGCTCGACCGACGCCGCGGTAAATGCCTTGCGCAGCCGCTGCTCCAAGGCGCGATCGCTCGCCCCGATGTCGACGCGGCAGATGCCGCGGCGCGTAGCGGCGACCAGCACGCGGCCCAGGGCCGAGTCGACGATGGTGAACGCCACGGCTAATCCTTTGCCGCCTTTGCGCGGCACGTCGTAGCGCTCTTCGCGCGCAAGCCTCGCATACGCGCGCGGCGACATACCCATGATCTTGGTGAAACGGCGTTGCAAGTGCCCCTTGCTCAGGCCGATGCGTTCGCTCAGCTCGCCGAGCGTCATCCGCTCGTCCGCCCGGTCGAGGATGCGGCACGCTTCGACGATGCGTTCGTCGATCGCTTCGAGCTCGTCGGGACGGCAGCGCCGGCAGGCGCGAAAACCGGCACGTTGCGCGTCTTGCGGCGACTGGAAAAAACGAACGTTACGGTCTAAGGGGCGGCGGCTCTTGCATCCCGCGCGGCAGTAGATGCCGGTCGTTCGCACGCCGTAATAGGGCGCGTTCATGCACGCACCACCTTGAAATCGTAGCACGTGTAACTGCGGTGGCGAACGTGAACCTCGGCAATCTCCGCGCGCGCGTGAATGAAGATCGGGCCGATCTCTGCGTAGGGGTTCGTGTCCGGCAGCGGTTGGTATGACAAGAGAATCAGCTCCTGCGGTGCTCTCGAAATGCGAAGACACGACCGGCACGGAGCTTGGTTCCATTCGACGTGGAGACGATGCCCGAAATCGTCGCGTAGCGTCGTTCGCGCGCGTACGGCGAGCTCGTCGGGGATTGGGAGATAGGCGAGGGAGAGAGCGACGGTGCTGGTATCCATGGCTCGAGCGTAGCGCAACGCCCCCGGGCAATCACCCCGAATCGTGCGCTCTCATTCGACATCTCAAGCCGGTCTCAAGCGGGGTTCGGCGGCTGGGTGTATCCTGAGAAAAACGAGAGTGAGGCGGTTCATGCTGTTGATCTCGATCCTCGCGGTGGTCGTCGTGAACGCTCGGCCGATGAGCCCGGCGGTCCACATTTCGCAGCCGATCGTTCGACCCGTAGCGCAACCCATCGTCCGCAGCGCGCCGCCCAAGCCGGGGGCCCAGTCCAAGATCAGGCGGCGTCGGGTCGTCGCGACACCGGCACCACCCTGCGTTATGCGCATCGATGAAACGTGGCTCGGGATCCCGACGCGGCCCCCGTGCGTGACGGAGCCGCAGCAATCTCCACTTCCGCGCTAGCGCCGCAGATGGTCAGACCGGCGTGATGCGCACGACGGCTGCCCGCCCCGTCGTCTCGACGCTCACGCCGCCGTCGGCGTGAACGCACAGCGTATCGCCGCTCGAAGCGAACATATCACCGGCGCGCGCCTCACCTTCGAGGGCGTAGACGAAAGCGATCTCGTCGTCATCGAGCACGAAACGTACCGTCGACGTAATGATTTCGACGTCGTGCGCGAATTCGTCTTCAAGGCTCGTGACCTGCAGTTCACCGTGCTCGAGAGCGACTCGCCAGAGCACACGCTGGGGTTCGTCGTCAGAAAGCGCAACCGCAATCTCAGATTCGCGATAATCTCGTGCGCGGATGAGCTCGATCAAACCGGGGGCGCTTGCACGTTGTGTGCAAAGGCCTCGAGACGCTGGCGATCGATCGCTCTGACGCGTCCGCGGTCGAGCTCGAGCGCATGCGCGTTCTTCAACCGCAACAACGCACGCGCGGCCATGTCGCGCACGGTACCCGCCGCCGCCGCGATCTGCGCCTGCGAAAGGTTCTCGACGCCGGGCAGTCCGCGCGTCATTCCGACCGACGTGCGCGCGTAACCGAGCAGAAACTTTGCCACGCGTTGGAGCACGTGCGCGAACGCGAGATCGGCGATCGTGTCGATCGAGCGCCGGCGCGCTTGCGAGCTCGCGATGAGGAACCCGAGCGCGAGTTCGGCGTCGTTGCGGATTGCGTGCCGCACCGCTTCGCTCGGCAGCGTGACGACGGTGGCGTCGGTCAGGGCTTCGGCGCGCGTGGTAGCGCCGCCGCCGTCGAACGTACCGCTCTCGTTGAGGGTGTCGTGCGTGAGGCGTTCGCCGATCGTGTGCGTCTTGCCGTCGGGCGAGAGCAGCGTGTAAATGACCTTCCCGTTCCTGACGATGCCGAGATACGGCCACATCTCGCCTTCGTCGAAGATTGTATCCCCGGACTTATACGATCGCTCGCTCATCTGCGCTGCGAGCTCTTTGACCGTTGACGCTTTCGCTTGCGTGAACTGCGGCACGTGCGCGAGGAAGGTCTCACCGTCGGCGTGCTCGTCGATGCGCTCGAGGCGAATCGCCCAGCGGTTGCCGCCCAAATTCCGTGCATCCCACGAGAAGCGTCCCACGCGCTTCTCGGTCATCTCGTTGCGCAGCGCGCGCGGATCGCTCTCCTCGGTGATCTCGAGCGCGCCGCCGACCTCGAGCTTGTCGAACGCCTCCAAGATGTGCTCCGTCTTGGTTGCGGGCGGAAGCGATCGGGCATCGAGCGTGACGGCGGCGGTACGTGAGATTGGCATGACCCGCGAAGGTTAGAAGGGCGGATGGGGAATACCTCCGGCCCATGACTAGCAGAGCCTCCGACGACGACGTCGTCATCATCGCCGGTGCCCGCACGCCCTTCGGCAACCTCGGCGGCGCACTCTCCGATCTCTCCGCAACCGATCTCGGCGTCGCCGCTGCAACCGCGGCGCTCGAGCGCAGCGGCGTTCCCGCCGAGCGGATCGACGACGTTGTATTCGGCAACGTCGTGCAAAGCAGCGCCGACGCTATTTACCTCGCTCGACACGTGGGATTGCGGGCCGGTATACCCGTCGCCGTGCCCGCGGTCACCGTGAACCGTCTTTGCGGTTCGGGTCTGGAGGCGATTCTGGAAGCCGCGCGCTCGCTGCGGTTGGGCGAAACGACGTATGCGCTCGCGGGTGGTACCGAAAACATGAGCCAGGCGCCGCACGTCGTGCGTGGCGCGCGCAAAGGATTTTCGTTCGGCGCGAACGTGCAGTTCGAGGACTCGCTCTGGAGCGCGCTCGTCGATTCGTACGGCAACACGCCGATGGCGGTCACGGCGGAAAATCTCGCCAAGAAGTACGGCATCGCGCGTGAAGCGTGCGACGAGTTCGCGCTGACGAGTCAGACGCGCGCGCTCGAGGCGCAGGCCGACGGGTATTTTGCCGAAGAGATCGCCCCGGTGAGCGTGCCGGGGCCCAAAGGCACGACGACGATCGTCGAACGCGATGAAGGACCGCGCTCGGGACTTTCGATGGAGAAACTCGGAAAATTGCCGGCGCGCTTCGTGAAAGACGGCGTCGTCACACCCGGCAATGCGAGTGGGATCACCGACGGTGCGGCCGCCGTCGTGCTGACGACCGTGAAGCAAGCCAAAGCCGACGGCGTATCGTGGATCGGGCGATTGCAAAGCGGCAGCGTGGTCGGCGTCGATCCGTCGATCATGGGCATTGGTCCGGCCTATGCCATTCCCAAAGCGCTGCAGGGCGCGGGTGTTGCCCAAAAAGATCTCGCCGTGATGGAGATCAACGAAGCGTTTGCGCCGCAAGTGCTGGCGTGTCTGAAGGAGCTGGGGACGAACGGCGCATCGGCAAGCTCAGGACGAGCCGTGCGCTTGAATCCGCATGGTGGTGCGATCTCCCTCGGGCATCCACTCGGCGCTTCGGGCGCGCGCCTTGCGCTGACGGTATTGAACGACCTGCGTGCACGCGGCGGAGGCTATGGCGTCGCGTCGGCATGTATCGGCGGAGGACAGGGCATCGCTGCGGTTCTGGTCGTGGAATAAGTGGGGCCGGCTGGTTGACCTTCTCGCGCTCTGCGTGGTGGCGTTCGCGGCGTGGAAGATCTTCTTCGCGCCGCGAGCACTGAGTCTCGCGAGCGCCTATCCGGCACCCCGCATCGCGTATCCGAAACTCGCGGGCGGCACCTTTCACGTCAGCGACGAGCGCGGTCGCGTGCTGTTCTTGGCGTTCTACGCGTCGTGGTGCGAGCCGTGCCGCCTCGAGGAGCCGCTCGTCGAGCGCTACGCTCGCGCGCATCCGCGCGTGGCGGTGATTCCAATCGACGTCGGCGAGCCGCGAGCCGTGGTGGCGGCGTATGCGCGGCGCTTGCGTCTCCGCGACGTCGTGCTCGATCCCAAGAGCAGTTCGCAAGGTTTTTTTCAGATCGAAGGTTTTCCGACGATGGTCGTGATCGATCCGCAAGGCCGCATTCGCGCAACGTGGACCGGCTTCAACCCGGCGATCGGCCTCGCCATGGCCAACGCTGAAAAGACGCTACGCTAGCGCCCCTGTCATCGGCTCACCGTGCGATCCGTGTCTACATCCCCTTCCAGACCGCTTTGCGCTTGTCGAGAAAGGCGCGCGTGCCTTCGTGGAAATCTTCGGTGGCGGCCAGCGTGCCGAACTCGAGGGCTTCGAGTTCGAGCGCGTCGTCGATCGCGAGATGCGCGCCGCCGTTGATCGCGCGCTTGCAGGCGGCGATCGCGAGCGGAGCCTTGGCGGCGATCGCGTTGCCGATGCGTTTGGCTTCGGTCAACAGGTCGGCGAGCGGCACGACCTTCTCGACGAGCCCGATGCGCAGCGCCTCGCGGGCATCGATCATCTCGCCGGTGAGACAGAGATACATCGCCATGCCCTTCCCGACGAGTCGCGTCGTTCGTTGCGTGCCGCCATAACCGGGAATCAACCCGAGGTTGACCTCCGGCTGCCCGAATTTGGCGTTCTCGCTTGCGATGCGGATGTCGCCCGACATCGCGATCTCGCAACCACCGCCGAGCGCAAAGCCGTTGACCGCCACGATGACGGGCGTGCGCAGACGCTCGATCTGCCGCGTGATCGACTGCCCCATGCGCGCCTGATCCGCGCCGGAGACGGCGCTCGAGAGCGCGTTCAGCTCGGGAATGTCGGCGCCGGCAGCGAAGGCTTTCTCGCCCGCACCCGTGAGCACGATCGCCCGGACGTCCGCATTGCGTTCGAGCTCGAGCAACGCGAGCGACAACTCGCCGAGCAGTTTGGTACTCAACGCGTTGAGTGCGCTCGGACGGTTGAGCGTGATGACGCCGATCGAACCGTCCAGTTCGACCAGAATGTTCTCGAAGATCGTCTCACTCGTAGTCATAGAAGCCCTTTCCGTTCTTGCGGCCGTAGCGGCCGGCCAGCACCATCCGCTTGAGCAGCGGCGGCGCCGCCATCATCGGATCCTTGAACTCGTCGTACATGATCTGCGCAATGTAATACGTGGTGTCGAGACCGACGAAATCGAGCAGCTCGAGCGGTCCCATCGGATACCCGCAACCCAGCTTCATCCCTTTGTCGATGTCTTCTTTGCTTGCAAGCCCGCCCTCGTAGCAGCGGATCGCATACAGCAGGTACGGTATCAACAGGCGGTTGACGATGAATCCCGGCGTATCTTGCGCGAGCACCGGTTCCTTGCCGAGTTTCTCGGCAAAAGCAAACAGGGCGTCGATGACGTCTTGGCTCGTAGCGATCGTCTTCACGACTTCGACGAGCTTCATGATCGGGACCGGGTTGAAGAAATGCAGCCCCGCGACCCGATTCGGCCGCTTGGTTTTGGCCGCGAGCTCCACGATGCACAGGCTCGAGGTGTTACTGCAGATGATCGCCGCGGGCGCGAGCAGTTCGTCGAGCTGGGCAAAGAGCTTGGCCTTGACCTCGACGTTCTCAACGATGGCTTCGATGACGAGATTGCAGCCGGCCAGATCGGCAACCGCGGTCGTGGGGGTGATCCGTTCGAGCGTTGCGTCGCGCTCGGGGCGCGCCAATTTGCCCTTTTCCACGAACTTATCGAGCGATTTGGTAATGCTCGCAATCCCGCGCTGGAGCGGCTCCGGCGCCACCTCCATCAGGACGACGCGAAAACCAGCGGCGGCGCAGGTTTGCGCGATGCCGTTGCCCATGAGACCGGCACCGCAGACGCCGACCGTGCGAACTTCATCCACTCGTCAATTCCCCTATCTTATGATTTCATAAAGAGCGCAGGGGCTTTCTCTGCGCCGAGGTAGACTTACCTCCGCTCGACTCAATGCCTAGAGGGAGGATGCAGAGAGGTGCGGACCGCCTATCACGAGGCACTCGAAGGCACACGACTCGACGTCGTGCGCTTGGGCGCGCTCTGTGGTGACGCCATCCGCGTCGCCGTCGAAGCACTCGAGCGGCGCGACGCCAGCGCCGGCGCGCGCGTCGTCGCAGGCGATGATGCCATCGACGACTTGCGCCGCCGCGTCGAGTCGCATTGCATCGAACTGATTTGGCGTCAGCAGCCGGTCGCGGGTGAATTGCGTGAGATCGCGGCCATGCTCGAGATCGCGACCGACCTCGAACGCATCGGCGACTACGCGGTCGACATCGCCAAGAACGCAATCAAGCTTGCGGATCAGTCCTTGCGCCCGCATCGCGTGGAGATCGATCGGATTGCGAGCGTCTCGCATGGGATGCTGCTCGACGCGATGCGCGCGTACACCGAGCGCGACGCGGATCTAGCCACTGCCGTCATCGATCGCGACGACGAAGTAGACAAGCTCTACAAGCGCAGCATCAAACTGCTGCAAGAGGAAATGCAACAGGATCCCGAGCTGGTGCGTGCCGGCACGCGCTACCTGTTTGTGCTGGCCTCGCTCGAACGCGCCGGCGATCGCGCAAGCAACATCGCCTGGCACACGAAGGACATGATCGGGCAGGAGTGACGGTTCAACGAACTCACGGCAGGCCTGAGTCCGACGGCATGCCGCCGCTTCCCCGTTCTCAGTTCGCCGTTACCGAGCACTACGCGTATCTCAACCACGCCGCCACCGGCGTCTTGCCGCAGCGGACCCACGATGCGCTTGGCGCATTTCTCGCGGCGCAAGCGAACGGCGGCATCGCGGGAATCGCGCGCTACGAAGCGCAGGTTAAATCGTATCGCGAGCACATCGGACGCTTCATCGGCGCCGGAGGCGGCGAGATCGCGATTTTGCGCAACACGACGGACGGCGCGACGCTCGTTGCGCAAGGTATCGATTGGAAGCCCGGCGACCGCGTCATCCTCTCCGACAACGAATTTCCGGCCAACGCGATTCCGTGGCTTGCGTTGCGCCGCCTGGGCGTCGAAGTCGATCTCGTCGATACCCGGCGCGAACGCATGACGCCCGACGTACTGCGCGCGGCGATCACCGGCCGCACGCGCGTCGTCGCGGTCTCATGGGTGTCGTTTGAAGACGGATATCGTCACGATCTCGCTGCACTGGCGGAGGTCGCCCACGCAAACGGAGCGCTGTTCTGCGTCGACGCCATTCAGGGCCTCGGCGCATTTCCGCTCGACGTTCGTGCGCTCGACATCGACGTACTCTTCAGCGGTGGTCAAAAGTGGCTGCTCGCGCTGCAAGGCGTAAGTTTCGTCTACGTGCGCGAGGCGCTTCTCGATCGGCTGCGTGTCGGGGCACCGGGCTGGCGATCGGTTTCGAATATCTGGGAATTCTTGGACTACGAGCAGCCGCTCGCGCCGGACGCGACCCGTTTCGAGGGCGGAACCCTCAACTTCATCGGAGCGCTTTCGCTGGACGAGTCGCTCAGCGTCCTCGAAGGCGCGGGTACGGACGCCATCGGCGCTCACATTCTCAGCTTGACCGACCACCTGGTGGAGGGGCTGCGCGCGTGCGGCGCCAACGTTCGCTCGCTGCGAGGAGCGGGAGTCTCCTCGGGCATCGTTACGTTTACGGTTTCGGGAATCGACTCCATCGCGCTCGGCCGTGCGCTGCAGTCGGAAGGCGTGGTCACCACCTGGCGGGCGAGCGGTATTCGCGTCTCACCGCACGGATACAACACGCACGACGAGATCGATGCGCTCTTACGAGGAGTTTCTGCCCTTGCTCGGACTCATACTGGCGACGCAGCTCGTCGCCGGGACCTACACGTATAAGGCGACGCTGGGCGGCGCGAGCGTCGGCACGTCGACGCTGACCGTGAAGAACGTCGGCGACTCGACCGAGATCGACGAGCAAGTCACGGGAACGATCAGCGGCACGACGGCCAGCGCCAACGATACTCTCATCCTCGGCGCCGATCTCGCGCCGCTGCGCTACCATATGGACGCCGTGCAGGACGGCTCACCGCTCAAAGATTCTGCCCGCGTCGACGACGCGACCGCAAGCGTCACCGACGTGCACGGTCAAAATTCATCGTTCGACTTGCAGGCGAGCGAGAAACATTTCGTGATCGCGGATTTTGGTTTCTTTGCCGGGCTGTTGCCGCTTCCCGCGCAGATGCACGCGTGGAACGACACGCCGTTTCTCGTTGTCGTACCGGCGATCGCACGCTCCGCGATGCTGGCCCCGGAAGCGAACGCGATCGCCGACCGGCCGGCCGGCGTGCCGGCAGCAGACGTCGCGATCTCATTCACCGGTGAAACGCCGTTCACGATCTGGTACGACCCCACGACGCTCGTTCCCGACGAGATCGACGTTACCGCGCAGGGCTTGATCGTTACGCGCGAACGCTGACCCCGCGAGATTTCGCGACCATCTCGGCGGCCTCGCTCGCGTAGAATGCGATCGCCTCGGATCCCAACGTATCCGGATATCCGGTGAGGTCCCGGATGATCCCGACGACGTGGGGGACGCAGTCGTCCGCGGTCAGCGCGCCGCTACCGGCCCGGGTTCTCGCCCAGTCCTTCAACCGTCTCCAGATCTCGTCACCGAGGCTACCGCGAAAATCGTGCATGCGCATGCTTCCTTGCGCGCGGATCCGTTCCGCCGGCGCGCGTAGCAGCGTACCAAAATCCTTGCGCACGGTTAAGTGGCGCCCGCGTTCACGAAAACGAAAGCGGGAATCGCAAGTACGACGCTCGAATGCACGACTCGTAATACCTGAAATGTAAATCATGCTTCGGTAAAGCACGATGAAGGCGCGAACGCACTGGACGTTTCTGAGTAATCACTCCCACGTACTCATCGCGCTCGCAAAGGAGCCCGATCTACGCATTCGCGACCTCGCGATGGCCGTTGGGATCACCGAGCGCGCAGTGGCGCAAATCATCGTCGACTTGCAAGCGGCCCACGTGCTGAAGAAACGCCGCATCGGCCGGCGCAACCGCTATGTCGTCGATGCCAGTGCCCCGTTGCGTCACGCCGTGGAGGCGCACCGCACGGTGGCCGACATCCTCGTGCTCGCCGAGCAGCCGCCGCCCGAAAAGAAGCGCCGCTAGGCGAACCTCGTCACCAAAACCGCGACGTCGTCTTCCCAATTGTCGTTCGAGAACGCGGAGACGCGGTCGACGATCGCATCGAGGAGCTGCGCAGGGTCGTCATCGCGATGCGCTACGACGCACTCGACGAGCCGTTCCAACCCGAAGAACCCTCCGCTCTGGTCACGCGCCTCGGTGATGCCGTCGCTCGTCGCGACCAGGAGCGAACCGGGCCAGAGCTCGACGTGATCTTGCCGAAAAAGATGGTGCTGATCGTCGAAGACGCCGATGAGCGGACACGTCGGCGGAAGAACTCTGGGTTCGGTGTGAGGGTCGAGCAAGATGACCGCCTCGTGACCCGCCGACGCGTACGTCATCATCCGGCGTCGCGGGTCCACGATCCCGAGAAACACGGTGGCAAACGATTCAATCGATTCGAAGCTGCAGTTTTCCAAGTACAGCCGGTCCATGGCACGCATCGCCTTTTCGGGGTTCAGGCCTTGCGACGAATAGGCACGCAGACCGTACTTGATGAGGGCCGCGTGAACGGCGGCTTCCGCGCCCTTTCCGGAAATATCTGCGATCGAAAAGGCGACGGCATCGTTGTCGAACTGATAGACGTCGACGATATCACCGCCGCACAGCACGTCGGCGAGGCGATACCCGACTGCGTACGAAACGCCGGGAATGTCGTGATCGCCTTGCGCAAACAAATGCGCCGCAAGTATCGCGGCCGCCGACGTATCGCGGCGCCGGTCCACGCCGCTGCGCAGAATCTTCATCTCCGAAGATCCGGGCGCATGATCGCTCGAAGGTAGCTCCGGCGTCACGACCTGGGGCTGTGCGCCGATGCTGGTATTTGTAGGCGGGTTCATGAAAACCTGACCAAAAGCGTGTCCCCCGGAACGTAGATACGTTCCAGAGTTTGCCCCGTCTGTTCGTGCTCTCAAGCGGTTCTCCCGTATGCGAACCGCTCGCTTGCTCGCTAAGAACGAGACGTCAGGTCGCGCTAATAGCCGTTTTCTTTCACGAAGCACGGCGCCATGACGGCGTCGGCCATGCCGTGAATCAGCCGTTTGTCGGCCGGCGCAACCGTGGCGAGAATGCCGCCGAGCTGCACGGTGGTCTCGCTCGTCACGAAGTAATACGGACAGAGCCGCGCGCGGCCGTCGAACAGTTTGATATCGCCGCCGGTGCGGTCGAGGTACGGCATCCGCAGACGCTTGCTTTTATGAAAACGTTGTAAGATGTACGGCGTGCGCTCGAAGGATCGCAGTGCCTCCTCGAGAGTAGCCGTCCATTCCTCTTTCGTGAGATCGTTTGCGATCCTCACGCCGCGCGAGCCCCACGCAAGTTCCGAAAAGCCGGACGGCTTCACGACGTAGTCGCGCTCGCCTTTACCGAGCTCGAGGAGCGCATGCCAATCCGAGACGGGCAACCCGCGAGCTTCGAGTCCGGCGATGACCGCTTGCGGCGGCAGCGGGCGCGGGTCGAGCACCCAGGTGCGCGGGAAGAGCGCGCTCAGACGCTCGTAGATCGCGGCGCCGTCTTTCCCGAGCTCGGTCCGCCAGAGCGATGCCAGCGCGGGGTGCTGGAAGAGCGCAAAGGAAAGCTTCTCTTCGAGCGTCGCTTTTGGCGGTGGCACCATCAGGACGCGATTGTGCCGGGCTGCGTAGAGCATGAGCTCCTGTTTGGGAACGTTGAGCAGATCGAAGAGCTCGAAGTTGCGGTAGATCGCGTCGAGCTTTTCTTCGCGTCCGTCTTCGTGCCGCAAGAAGAGCGCTTGCTCCGTGAAGATGACGTCTTGCGGTGCGCAAACGTAGGCGTTGACGTCGCCGACACGGCGCATCGCTTCGGCCAGCCAGCGCAGCTCGGTGCGGTAATCGCCCGATTCGTCCGAGACGACGATTGCAACGGTCGGATGCGGCGTCCGGCTCGCGTACGAGAGCATCGCGCCGAACCCGCGCGGCATGCCGTCGACGCCGCCGATCGAATCGATGCCGGCCTTGCAGTACGCCTCGCTCATCGCACCGACGAATCCCATGCCGCCCGGAACGCTATCGAGCTCGGACGCGATGAAGCCATCATCGGTCAAGAGTAAATCGGGGCGGATGACGCCGGGAATATCGGACCGGAAGCGATTCTGGCGCGCCAGGCGGATGATGTGTTCGGGCTTGCCGCGATCCAGATACTCCGCGATGAACGCGGGGGCGGTTCCGCGGGCGCTGCGATTATACAGATTATTGAACGCGCGATAGAAAGCGAGGAGGTCGCGACCGATCTGCTCGATGCGTTCGACGGTCTTGTGGGACAATGCGAACGGCTCGGGACTTACGCGCCACGGGATGCGCTCGCTGTCGTCGTCGGTCCGGAAGAGGCCGGGCGGGATCGCATCGTGGATGAACTGCGCTTGGTCGCGAGCCGTGAGGTTCGGTACTTGGGCCGTACAGGGCATACTTACATGTGCCCCCGGCATCGAGCCCCGTCGGGGATCTTGGAATTATTGAAAGCTATGTATCTGCGTCGCATCTTCCCCACAAACGCTTGCTTTGGCCGTGCGGTTGCGGCGTTCCGTCCACCTGAAGGAGGGTCCTCCTATTGACGGCCCACGGTATGCTTGGTGTGGTGCCCACCATCCGACTCATCGCCCTCGACCTCGACGGCACGCTTCTCGACTCTTCCGAAAAAATCTCGCCGGCTAATCGCGCCGCGATCGCGTTCGCGCGCGGCGCAGGTCTGCACGTGGTGATCGTCACCGGGCGGGGGAGCGACGCGCCGCTCGAATTCGGGCGCGCGCTGGGATTGACCGACCCGGTCATCTGCGCGCACGGCGCGCTGACGAAAGATTGTCCGAGCGGTAAGGAGCGTCGCCACGTCGCCATTCCACGCGAGGTTGCCACGCCGCTGATAGAGTTCGCGCAAGAGCGCGGCTTGGACGCCGCCATCTACGCCGGTGAACGATTTCACCGGCTCGCAGGAGCACCGCGCTACATGGACGACATGCGCGGACCCACCTGGGTCGAGGTGCCCGATTTGATCCCGCTTGCCGAGCGCGACTCGACCTTCATTCGCTTCTTCGGGCGCGAAGCCGTCGACGCGATCACCGAACGGTTCGCGGGTCTGCCGGTGCATTTCAAGTTCGAAACCTGGGGCAACTTCGAGGAACTGGCCGTCACGAGCTTGGATGCTACCAAGGAACGCGCGCTCGCCGCAGTCTCGAAAGACCTCGACGTTCCGGCTCGGGCGGTGCTCGCCATCGGCGATTCGCGCAACGACGTCCCGATGCTGCGCTGGGCCGGCGTTGGTGTCGCGATGGGCAGCGCGCTCCCCGAGGTCATCGAGGCCGCACCCTACGTTACTGCGGGGAATGACGATGACGGCGTGGCACGAGCCATCGAGCGCTTTGTGCTCGATCCGCACCAGCGGAAAAAGCGCACGGCGTGATCCCCTCCGCGCCGTCGCCGGAGTACGAAGACAACCTGCGGCGTATCTTGAGCGAGCGCGACTGGGAGGGTTTGCGTGAATTCGCGCGCAGCGAAAATCAGGTTCCCGACGAGATCTACGCCAAGGATCGGCATTTCTGGGAAGTGATGCTCTACAAATTGATCTGCAATCGCATCGACATGCTCGCCGATCATCCGCAAGCGCGAACGTGGCTGGACGAGCACGGTTACACCACCGATATCGGCGGGTTCTAGTGCCGAACGTGAACGTGCGCGTGCGCGCGTTCGCGCGACTGCGCGAGCTGCTCGGCGAACATGAATTCGAGATGCAGCTTCCGCAAGGCGCGACGCTGGCCGACTGCTGGGAAGCGGTGCGGGCGCGCAACCCTCGCATCGATGCGCTCGCGTCCGTGACGCGAATCGCGCGCAACGGCCGCGTCGTCGCGCTCCTGCACGAGCGCGTCACCGACGGTGACGAGATCGCGCTGCTGCCGCCGGTGGGCGGCGGATAAACAGATGCCCCTCTTCGCGATCGTGCATGACGCCATCGACCCCCGCGCGCTCGAGGCCGCGGTCTGGACGCAGAGCTGCGGCGGCGTCGCGATATTCTTGGGTGTCGTGCGCGATGTCGCCCACGACGGGCGCGCGGTAACGGGGCTGTCCTATGAAGCCCATGAAGCGATGACGCTGGCCGAGTTCGCGGCGATCGCGCAAGAGGTCGACACGCGCTTCCCGGGGGCGCGCATCGGCATCGTTCACCGCGTGGGCGAGTTGCGCGTGGGCGACGTCGCCGTTGCAGTGTGTGCCGCATCCGCGCATCGTGCGCAAGCCTTCGATGCGTGCCGCTACGCGATCGATCAGCTCAAAGCGCGCGCGCCGATTTGGAAGAAAGAGCATTACGCCGGCGGCGACGGTGAGTGGATCGCCAACGAGTGCTAGAGCTGGTTCGCGTTCAGGCGCAACGCAACGAGGTCGCGGTGCTGGTCTACGAACCGCGCCGCCCGCGCAACGTCTCGATCGTAGCCGGTCACGGCTACTCGTCGAGCAAGCACAACCTCGACTTCCTCTGCGCATTTTTGCGCAGCAACGGCTTCCGCGTGTACAATTTCGATTTTCCGGGGCACAAGCTCGGGGCTAGCGGCGGTGAGCTGCGCAGCTTCGATGATTGCACCGACGCGATGGCCGCCGTCGTTTCGTACGCGCGCGCGCAGCATCCGGAGCCGCTCTATACGCTCGGGCAC
>Ga0335075_10007229_pt1 | contig 17083 bp, 17 predicted proteins | sample Lox_Sample_24_FD_206723 | JGI IMG/M metagenome (GOLD analysis project Ga0335075, IMG submission 206723) | Soil microbial communities from Loxahatchee National Wildlife Refuge, Florida, United States - Lox_Sample_2.4 | ecosystem: Environmental > Terrestrial > Soil > Wetlands | place: USA...
TGTCCCCCGAATTTATCCATCTCCCGGCAAGCCGGCGAGACCGTACAAATTACCACTTGCTTGTTAAACCGAGTCTTCCAGACTCTATGCCTCGCCGCCTGAAATGCGGAAAGTCGAGCTTAGAAGAGCCCGCGAAATAATTCATGCGATGTGCGATTATCTGACCCGATACGTGAGATTTGCTCATTTTAGTAATTTTGTCAAGCAGACAGCGGACGCCTCCTTCGTCTAGTCCTTGAGCACCTCCCTCGCGTGCACGCTCCTGAGTGGCTCTCGCCATTGCAGTCGGAACAAGCAGGTAGTTCTCTATTTCCTTCGCACCAAGTACGTGGAAGTCAGGAACTGCTTGACGCACGGTTTGCATCAGCTCTCTTATCTCTTCGTCACATCTGTAGTCGCGATCTAGTACGGCGGCTATGGAAATATTGGCTCGTAACACTTTCTGGAACGTCCATGCTGCGTTCGATATCTTATCCTTTTGGGTGAATCCCCCTATCGGAACGACTGTGATGCTCACCTCGTCAGCCAGGGCACGCAGAGAGCATTTAGCAGCAAATCTTTTTAGAAGTCGGTAGTCTTGCCCCTCCAGGAAGAGTATCTTCTTCCCTTTGGACAAGCGGGCAAGATGAATGTTTTGGCCGGATCCGATGCTGAAAAGTGCCTCCTGTAAGCCCTCTATATCCTCTACCCGCCGCCCGCTCCTGTGCGACCGATTGATCAGCACGACTTCATCGTGTTCAGCCTCATTGACGATTTCCGCTGAGTGCGTCGCGAGCACGATCTGCTTTCCTGACGCCCTTAGAAGGCTGAATATCTTGTGTTGGAGATCAGGGTGCAAATATATTTCAGGTTCATCCACAATAAGGGTGGTGGCCAATTCACTCATAATGAGATGAGTTAGCAGCTGAAGCCACACCTGGAATCCGAATCCTGCCCAATATATTTCTCTGTCAATGCGACCTTCCCTGCAGAACATTGCGAGACGAGGGGGCGCATAGCCATGTAATATCGGTGGCTCAATGCTCATCCCCGGCCAGGTAGATTCGACAAGATGTCGAAATGTTGGAAAGACGCTTTCTTGCCTATACCAGATATTCCTAAACAATCTGTGCGTCCGACGCGAGTTCTTCCACCTTTCCACATAATCATCCGATAAGACATCCTCCTCTTCTTCCAAAGGCCCAAGGGTGGGAAACGAGTTTAGGATATCGGGAAACACTCTCCTAAACTGAGAGAGCCCTCCCAGCTTCGGTGTTTCCGGAATCGTCATGATACAGCGTGCGTTCTCGTAAAATGTGAGACGCACCTTCTTGCCTGAATCTAGCGTGAATTCGATCCAGGTGTCAGAGGGATCGTAGTCCGTGTGAATGTTGCTGAGGGAGATAGGAAGCAGTGTCTCAGGAATCTCCCAACCAGAAGGGTTCTCTCTTCCTATAGAGAGTACACTAGGGTTCCTTCGCCGTCCTACGTTCAGAGCGACGGACAGCACGCGGAAAGCATCAAGAATCGTCGACTTTCCAGCATTGTTTGGGCCAACGAAGACGTTGATTTGCTTCAAGCTGATGTTAAAATCACGCAGAGACTTGAAGTTTCTAAACTTTATGGTTTTCAACATTGCATGCTCGGGAGGTAGACTAGGGTTAGTCATTCAACCAATAAATGTGAAGATGACTTGATCTTTCCTTACTGGCTCATGCCTGTGTACTGGCACGATTCGTGCCGATAGTAACTCGGCAGGATTTCCTGTTCAATATCCCGCGGAAGTAGCCCTCCGGCGTTTCCCCGCCCGGGCGCGGCACTCACCCCTTGCGCCGCAGGAACCGCCCGAACGCGGCCAGCGTAGCGTCCGATACGTGGTGCTCGATCCCCTCGGCATCCTGCTCGGCTGCCTCCGCCGGCACGCCGATTGCCTTCAACACATCGACCACCAGTCGGTGGCGAGTCCGGACACGCTCGGCAAGGTTGTCTCCCGTCTCGGTGAGGAACACGCCGCGATACGGCTTGGCGACCGCCAGTCCCTCGCGCTTGAGCCGGCCGATCGTCTTGATCGCGGTGGCGTGGGAAACGCCGAGCCGGCGGGCGATGTCGGTCGGGCGCGCCTCGCCTTCGCTCGCCAGCAGGTCGGAGATCAGCTCGACATAGTCCTCGAGCAACGCGGCCGATTGCGCGGTACGCGCTTTGCCGAACCGCCGCGCCTGCGTGGGCTCGGCCGGCATGTCGGCGCGGCGGGCGGTCAGCGGGGGGTCGGTCACGGAATCGGTCCCTGCCAGCGGTCGGACCATGGCGCGTGCGGGCGCGGGGATCAAGCAATTGAGATAATGTAGTCGGAGGGAGGGACGTGGGGCCGAAGCCTTTGCACGGCCCCTCCCCCCCAGCCCCATCCCGCAAGGGGAGGGGGAGTCGTGAGACCTCGAAACTGCTTGAAGCCGGCCGCTACGACTGCGTAAGCTATTGCTCCGGGCGTCGATAACGAACATCAACCAGGGAGGTTGGAGTGTTCCGGAAAGCATTTGCCTGCCTGTTCGGCGGGCTGCTGGTTGCTGCCGCAACAGCGGTGATGCCGACAACTGCCGGGGCCCAGGACAAGACCATCAAGATCGGTGTGGTCTATGACCTGACCGGCCCGTTTGCCGGCGGCGGGTCCGAACTGCACTATCTCGGGGCCAAGCTCGTCATCGACTGGTTCAACGCGCATGGCGGCATCGACGGCTACAAGGTGCAGCCGATCTATGTCGATGCGCAGAGCAAACCCGACGTCGCCATCAACGAGGCAGTCCGCCTGATCGAGCAGGAAAAGGTGGATATGCTGCTAGGCTTCTATTCATCGGCGGAGTGCGTCCCTGCCGCCGCGCGCGTGGAGCAATTCAAGAAGTTCATGTGGATCACCACCTGCATCGCTTCCCCGGTGCTCGAAGGGCGCAACCTGAAATACGTATTCCGCCCGCAGCCCTATGGGACCCAATGGGGTCTCGCCTCCACCGCGATGCTCGCCGCTTACTCCAAGGCGCAACTAGGTAAGGATCCGAAGGACCTGCGCGTGGCGATCATCCACGAAGACGGGCCGTACGGCACCGACGTCGCCAAAGGCAACGCCGAAGGCGCCAAGGAGGCCGGCTTGCAGGTAGTGCTGAATGAAGGATACTCCGCCAGCGCGCCGGATCTTTCGTCGCTGGTCACCAAGCTGAAGCGCGCCCGCCCGGATGTGATCCTGCACACCGGCTACAATCCCGACATCACCCTGTTCCTGCGTCAGGCGCGCGAGCTGGGCTTGCATTTCTCCGCCCTGATCGGACATGGCGCCGGCTACACCGTCTATTCCAAGCTAAAAGAAACAGTGGGCAATGACGCCAACTATTTCTTCGACGTCGATCCCATCTCGATCTGGCAGACCAACCAGAAGGCGTTGCGGCCCGATCTTCCACCGCTGATCAAGCTGATCGGCGACGAGTACATGAAGGCGAAGCCCGACACTATCATCAAGTCACCGCATGTCGGCATGGCGGCGTCGAACACCTACCTGTTCCTGCACGATGTGTTGCCGCGCGCCATTACGAAATACGGCGGCATCACCTCCGACGACCTGCGCCAGGCGGCGATGGACACCGACTTGACTGACGGTGACACCATGCTGGGCTTCGGCGTCAAGTTCGAAGGCTCGGGCGAGCCGATGGAGGGACAGAACGAGCGCGCCTATCCGGTCATCGTGCAGTATATCGACGACAAGGCCTATGTCGTCTGGCCGAAGGCGCAGCAGGAACGCGAACCCGTACTGAAACTGCCGGCCAGCTCGCCCTACGCAGCGCACTGACCGCACGTCCGTGCTGGAAGTCACCGGCCTGGTTAAGCGGTTCGGCGGCTTCACCGCGGTCGCCAACGTGTCGTTCAAGGTCGATCAGGGCGAAATCCTCGGCCTGATCGGCCCGAACGGCTCGGGCAAGAGCACCATCTTCAACATGCTGTCCGGCACGCTGGCGCCGACCGCCGGCTCGATCCGGTTCGAAGGCCGCGAGATCGCCGGTACCGCGCCGCACCGCATAATCAACCGCGGCGTCGGCCGCACCTTCCAGATCCCGCGCCCGTTCCGCCGGCTGACCATCTTCGAGAACGTCGCCCTCGCCGGGTTCTATGGTCAGGGCCGGCATTCGCGTGCCCGCGCCTTCAAGGCGGCGGAACATGCCCTGGCCCTGGTAGGCCTGACCACGGACCAAGCCGCGCCGGTCAGCAGCCTCGGCGCCGCCGGATTGAAGAAGCTGGAGTTGGCCAAGGCGCTGGCGACCGGCCCCAAGTTGCTGTTGGCAGACGAAAGCCTCGGCGGCCTCGACGAAACCGAGATGGAGCAGGCCGCCGATATGTTGCTCCGCATCCGCGGCGAGCTCGGCATCACCATCATCTGGGTCGAGCACATCATGGGCGTGCTGATGCGTGTGGTCGATCGCATCATCGTCCTCGACCACGGCGAGAAGATCGCCGAGGGGCTGCCGCGGCAGGTGGCAGCAGATCCGCGTGTCATCGAAGTCTATCTCGGCACGGAGGCCGGCGACGTCCAGGCGGTGACCGCGGCGCGCGCCACCGCATGACTCCCATGCTGACCCTTTCCGCCGTGGACGCCGGCTACAGCGGCTTTCAGGCGCTGTTCAATGTTTCACTCGAAATCGCGGCCGGCGAGGCCGTCGCCGTGATCGGACCCAACGGTGCCGGCAAGACCACCCTGATGCGGGTGATCTCCGGCCTGATCCGCCCCACCGCCGGCACCATCGCCATGGAAGGCACCGATCTGCTTGCCACGCCCGCGCATCGCATCCTGGCGCTGGGTATCGCGCACGTGCCGGAGAACCGTCGTCTGTTCGCGCGCATGACCGTCGAGGACAACCTGCGCATGGGCGCCTTCGTCGCCTCGGCGCGACCGAAATTCCACCAGCGGCTCGAATTCGTCTATGACCTGTTTCCCCGCCTTCTGGAGCGCCGCCACCAGTTGGCCGGCACCATGTCCGGCGGCGAGCAGCAGATGTGCGCCATCGGCCGCGCGCTGATGTCCGATCCGCGTTTGCTGCTGCTCGACGAGCCTTCGGCTGGCCTGGCACCCGTGATCGTCCAGCAGGTGTTCCAACTCGTGCGTCGGATTCGCGCCAGCGGCCTGACCGTCCTGATCGTCGAGCAGAACGTCCGTCAGGTGCTGCACGTAGTCGATCGCGCTTACCTGCTCGAGGCTGGCAGCATACGCACCACTGGCGCCGCCGCCGATCTGCTGGCGGGTGAAACCATCCGCGAAGCCTATCTGGGCGTCTGAGAGGGCAGGGGAATGTTCGGCATCTTCGACATCTACCTGCTGGAAGCGCTGATCAACGGCGTCCTGCTCGGCGGCGTGCTGGCGTTGCTGGCACTGGGACTGAACCTGATCTTCGGCGTGATTGACGTGGTGTGGATCTGCTACGTCGAGCTGGTGATGCTGGGCATGTACGGGATGTATTTCCTGTACACAGCGTTTCACCTGCCGTTCCTGCTGGCAGCGCTGATCTGCATCGCCGGGGTAGGCGGGCTTGGCGTGTTGTTGCACGTGCTGGTGATCGCCCCGCTGCTCGGTGCCGCGCCGATCAATCAGCTTCTCGCCACCGGCGGCGTGCTATTCTTTCTGCAGAGCTTTGCGACGGTGGCGTTCGGCATCGACTTCCGCAATCTCGGCATCCGCATGCCGGTGCTGGAAGTCTCCGGCATGTATATCAGCTACGCCCGCCTGCTGGCCTGCGGCGCCGCGCTGGGTGGCATGGTGCTGTTATATTTTTTCCTCGCTCGCACCTACACAGGCGCGGCGATCCGCGCCATCGCGCAGGACCGCCAGATCATGCCGTTGATGGGCGTGGATACGCGGCGCATCTATTTGATCACCTCGTTGATCGGCGGCGCCCTCGCCGGTCTGGCGGCCTGCCTGCTGGTGCTGCAATACGACATCCACCCGTTCATCGGCCTGACCTTCGGGCCCATCACCTTCATGATCTGTGTGCTGGGCGGGCTCGGAAACATGTTCGGCGGCTTCATCGGTGCGTTCATCTTCGCCGAGATCATCTCGGTCAGCGGCCTCTATCTCGACCTGGAATGGGGCTACGTGTTCGCCTTCGCCTTCTTCATCGCGATGATGTTCGCTCGCCCGCGCGGCCTGATGGCGCGCCGGTCATGACGCGGGCACTGCCATGGGTGATCGGCGCGGCACTGGTCGCGGTGCCGTTCGTCTATCATGAGCCTTACCCGCTGCACATCATGGTCATCATTCTCATCTGGTCGCTGTTATATACGTCGTGGTCGGTGATGGGGCGGTTCGGCCTGGTGTCATTGGGCCATGGGGGCTTCATGGGCATCGGCGCGTATGTCCTCGCGCTGCTGTGGAATGACCTGCACCTCACGCCCTGGCTGGGCTTTCCGCTAGCGATGCTGGCCACTGCTGCCGTGGCGTTGCTGATCGCCTATCCCTGCTTCCGATTCCGTATCGTTGGGCACTACTTCGCGCTGGTGACGCTCGCGCTCAGCGCCATCGTGCTGCAGGTCATCACCGCCACGCGCGACTACACCGGCGGATCGCTCGGCTACACGCCGAGCAGTTACCGTGGCGGCAGCTCGATCTACGCGCTGCAGTTTACCGGCAAGGAGACGTGGTATCTGATCGCGCTCGGGGCCTGGGGGCTCGGCCTGCTGATCCGCCATCTGGTGGATCGCAGCATGCTGCGCTACGCGCTGGAGGCGATCGCCGAGGATGAGGACGCCGCTGCCGCGGCTGGCGTACACGTGACAGCGGAGAAGCTGAAGATCACGCTGCTCAGTGCGGCCATGACTGCCTTTGCTGGCGGGCTCTACTGCCAGTACCAGATGTTCATCTCCCCCGATACGGTCAGCGGTGTCGCGGTGTCGCTGCAGATGGTGTTCGCTGCCGTGGTCGGCGGGATTTATATCGTGATCGGCCCGACGGTGGGGGCCATCATCACCATCGTGCTCGGGGAGACGCTGCGCATCGCCGTCGGCACCGCGGCCGTGGGCTGGGACAATCTGGTCTATGGCATTTTGCTTGTCGTGTTCATCATCTTTCTGCCGCAGGGGCTGGTCGGCTCCCTTGCGGGCAAGTGGACGCCAGCTCGCCGGTAACAGGCTCGCGGCGCACAAATCCACCTCTCGCGCTCTGCGCGAGAGGTCGGTTCGCGAAGCGAACCGGGTGAGGGCCGCGCTCGCCTCGGGACGCGCTGGATCAGCGCGGTCTCCCGTAACGTCCCATCGTTGCGGCGGTGGCAAGCGAGTTCGCCCGCAGCATGAACCCCACCATGGCGCCCGATGACTGAGCTTCCAGCGGCAGTTTCGCCACCTTCACCGCGAACACGGTGACGATGTAACGGTGCGGCCGGCCCGGCGGCGGGCATGGGCCGCCATACGCCGAGAAGCCAAAGTCGTTGCGGCCCTGAATAGCCCCCGCTGGCAGTTGTGTGGAGTCCGGTGCGCCTGCGTTCTCCGGCAAGCTGTGCACGGTCGCCGGGATGTTGACCACGGTCCAGTGCCACCAGCCGCTCCCGCTCGGAGCGTCGGGGTCGAACATTGTCACCGCGAAGCTCTGCGTGCCGGCGGGTTCTCCCGACCACGACAAGGCTGGCGACTGATTGCCCCCGGTGCAGCCGCCTTGGTTCAACACGTGCACTATCGGGATCGTGCTGCCGTTGCGAAAATCGGGCGTGCTCACCGTGAAGCGGGCTGCCGACGCCGCGATTGCCGGCAGGCAAAGGGCTGCCGCCAGGATGGCTGTGCGCATGGTCTCCTCCCGTGTTGGTTCGTGCTCGGCATGAGACCACCGTGAAGCGGGCGGGTGCAATACGGCCGGGTGGGCGGCATTGGCGATCGAGGCGCACCGCCGCACGCTCCCAGGTCGTTGCAATCATAATCAGTGCTGCCAGCAGTGCCTGTGCCACAGGCTCGCGCGGGTTGCCGAGCTTCGATGCCTGATAGACGGCCTCCGTGGCGACGTCGTCTGATCCCCGCTCTCCGTGCCCACCGGGCAGGGGCTGGGTGGGGGGCGGCTTTCGCACCCTCTGGCCAGGGGCTCACCGAGCAGGCGCCACATGTCCGCGCCCCACGGCTGTCCGACAGTTCAAGGCGCGAGATCAGGCGGCTTGCGACGGCGGGAGCAGGGCGACCACAGGTGCTGCCGGTCAAACCTTCCCGCAAGGGCCACCATGCCGAAGGGGGTCCGCGAGCCACACCCGAAGACAAAAGTCCGATCTATACGTTAAATCGATTGACAACGAAGGTCACTTCCACTATACTCACCGCCAATGCCAATCGCGCTCCACACCACCGGTCGTGCTTCCCAATCCCCCCAAGGGGTTGGTGCGCGCCTCGTCCGCCGCCTCGGCGGCGCGGTGCGCAGCGCCATTGTCCGCGGCATCATACTCACCCGCGCCCTGCGGCGCCCAGCCACCTCGCAAACCAGCCGCGACCACGCCGCGGCGCAAGATCCGCAAGCCCCCGCGCCCAAGCGGCTACCTTCTCTGCACCCGTCGCGCACCCCGTCCACCTCTCCCGCTCTGCGGGAGAGGTCGCCCGCGAAGCGGGCGGGTGAGGGCGCAGCCCCGCTCCTGCCGCACTTGCTCGCGCGTCTGCTCGCCGCCCGTGCTCACTGCCGCCCCGCACGTCTCAACCGCGGCCACGCACTCTTCACCCCGCAGGCATTTCCCCAGCTCAGCTCCCGCGCCTGTGCGGTTCTCAACACTCCGCTCAAGGACTGCGATCCCGAGACCCTGCGGCTGGTGTTCTCCACGTTCACCCAGCACATCAATCAGGTCCTGTCGCCCGAGGCGGGTATCACCGACCCCCAGGCAATCCTTCCCAACCTGTGGCACCGCATCAGCACCGCGCTCGCTGACACCAACGCCGATGCGAGTTTGTCCACCACGCCGGAGGCACGACCAGCCACCCCTGCGGACGTGGTGCCGAATGCGCCGATCGCATCGCCCGATCCGCCAGCGAAGGCACCGCCAACCGAGCCCACCAGGCAGTGGACAAACCTCGCGCCGCGCCTCTCGCCGCTACCGCTGTCCGGCCCGCCGGCGTCCGACCAGCCAGCCAACGCCACGATCACCACCGCCACACCGGAGGCGACGCCAGAAATTGCCCCGTCCGCACCCGTCGTGCACCGAAGCCGAAGCCGATCGTTCCGTAACCACATACAATCTTTCCTGCGCTGGCACCGCCTCCGCCTCTGCCCCCCACTTTTCCCTCGAAGCTTGCGCCACAAGCTCCAATGCTTCCCGCCGCCGTGGCGACTGTATTACGCCGCCTGCACTGGGCCGCCCTGAGCCAGCCCGCGCCAAATCCGGCGCATGTCAGAAGGCAATGAACGGGACCACCCCCACGGGGGTTCCGCCATCTCGATTCGTACCACGCCAACCACACCGCTGGCTGGCAGCGCTGCCAGACTCGGTTGTCTCCCGCGAGCCGAGCATCCCACTCCGTGTTCGCCGTGGTCCTCCGCCCTTCCTCCGTGCGAATCAAAAATGCAACGGTTCGCACAGCCGCACGGCATGTGCCGACCCCGCGGCAAGCCGCGCCCTGGGGCCTCCCTTTCACCGCCCATGCGGTAGCGATCTATTTTTGATTCGCACGGACGAAGCGCGGAGGAACTCGCTCACGACCTATCTCCGCACGAGCGGCATTCGTGTCGGGCTGCTATTGAATTTCAACGCGCTGCGACCGATGGATGACCTTTGCCGCTACGTGATGTAGTGATCCGCTCACTGACTCTGAGTCGCCGGCGGCGAGGGGACCGGCCTGGACCAGCTTGCCACAAGCCCGCGCCACGCCCGTCGAAGGTCAAAATTAGCCCGCAAGGCGAGGGGGCTGTTCCGCCTCGGCCGTCATCGCCCTTACCGCCACGCCGATCTCCTCAAATCGCAGAGTTAGCGGTGTGATGCCGAAACGCAGCACATCCGGCGGGCGGAAATCGCCAATCACGCCCCGCGCGATCAATCCCCGCATGATGGAAGCCGCCCGCGAATGCGCCACGCACACCTGGCTGCCGCGCCGCGTCGGGTCGAGCGGCGTGACGACACGGAAACCCGCCGCCGTCGCTGCCCCGATGAACAACTCCGTCATCTGCAACGACTTGGTGCGCACCGCTTGCATGTCAGCGGACAACACCAGATCGACACCCACTTCCAGCGCTGCCAGGCCCATAACAGCAGGCGTGCCGACCAGCGCCCGGCCGATGCCGGCCGCCGGCACATAGTCAGGCGCAAAAGCGAAGGGATCGTCGTGTCCCATCCAACCGGTCAGCGGCATCGCCACATCACGATGGCGCGCCGCCACATACAAAAAGCCCGGCGAACCCGGCCCGCCGTTCAGGAACTTGTAGCCGCATCCGACCGCGAAATCGGCTCCGGCCCCGGCAACGTCCAACGGCACCGCTCCGGCGGAATGCGACAGGTCCCATACCGTCACCGCCCCGACCGCGTGTGCCGCTCGGGTCAGGCGTACCATGTCGTGCATGCGCCCGCTGCGAAAATCGATGTGCGTCAGCAGCAGCACCGCGACGTGTTCATCCAGCGCCGCGTCGATCGCCTCCGGCTCGACCGCCAGCACCGTATGCCCGCGCGCCAGCAGCCGGCACAGCCCGTCGGCCATGTAGAGATCGGTCGGGAAGTTCCCGCGCTCCGACAGGATGATCCGCCGCTCCGGCCGCAGCGTCAGCGCCGCCGCCAGCGCCTTGAACAGGTTCACCGAGGTGCTGTCGCCCGCCACCGTGCGGTCAGGCTCGGCGCCGATCACCCGCCCGATCTTCTCGCCGACGCGGAACGGCAGCTTCATCCATCCGTTCGTTTCCCACGAACGGATCAGGTCACGCCCCCATTCCCGCTGCACCACCTCGGCCAGTCTCAGCTTCGTCGCCTTCGGCAGCGGCCCGAGCGAGTTGCCGTCGAGGTAGATCACACCCTGCGGCAGCTCGAACAGATCGCGGAACCGGGCGAGCGGGTCGGCCCTGTCCAATGCCTCCAGGTCGGTCATCGCGGCTGCAACTCAGGCGGTCTTCTGCACGCCGTAGAACTGCGGCCAGCCGTCGTGGATGCCCTTCAAATACAGGTGGAACGCGGTCGGCGAGTCGTACATGCCAAGCGGTACGTAGGACGGGTTCTGGAAGAATTCGGCCTGCATGTCGCGGCAGATCTTCTGCTGGGTCGCGAGGTCCGGCGCATCGAACCAGGCATCCCGCAGCGCCTCCATTTTCGGATCGGTCGGCCAACCGAACCAGGCGCCCGCGCCGTTCCCGCGTATCGGGAAATTCGACGCCGGCGAGATGTTCCCGAAGCCGCCAAGATAGGTATAGAAAACGTTCCATCCCCCCTTGTCCGGCGGCTGCTTGCTGGCACGGTTCTGTACCACCGTGCCCCAGTCGGTCACCCGGGCATCGACGTTCAGCCCGATCTTCTTCAAGGTATCAGTGGCCACCTGTGCCTCGGCAAAAATCGAGGGATACGACTGCGCCTCCAGCACCACCACCTTCTCGCCCTTATAGCCGGCCGCGATCAGGTCCTGCTTGATCTTCGCGTAGTCTTTCGGCCCGCGTGTAACCTCCAGCCCCACATCGCTGGCCATCGGGGTGCCAGGCACGAACAGGCCGACATCGGGCTTGATCAGCTCGGGTGCCGCACCCGCAACCGCGGTCATGATCTCGTTCTGGTCCATTGCCGACAACACGACGCGGCGGATCGCCGGATTGTCGAATGGCGGATACAGCTCGTTGAACCGCAGACAGCCGATCTCACCGGTACGGTCCTTCACCGTCACGACAATGTCCTTGTTGGCCTTCAGCTGCGGCACGAGGTCGATGGTCGGGTTCTCCCACCAGTCCACCTCGCCTTGCGTCAGGGCGGCCGAGGCGGTTGCCGGATCGGCGATGACGTTCCACACGACACGATCAACGTACACAACCTTCGGTCCGGCGGTGAAGCTCGGCACGCCGCTCGGGCGAGGGACGTAGTCGGTGTTCTTGGCGAATACCACGCGGGCGCCGGGAATGCGCTCGGCGGGGAGGAAGCGGAACGGGCCACTGCCGATCGCCTCGGGGACCTGCTTCATCGCATCGGTCGCCGCGAGCCGCTCCGGCATGATCGCGCAATCGGTCTGCGCGAGCGCCATCGGTACCAGGGCGAACGGCTTCTTCAGCCGGATGCGGATCACCTTGTCCGAGGCGGCGGCGAGCTCATCGACGCGCGCCATCATCGCCTGTCCCAGCGGATTGCGCGTCGCCCAACGCCTGATCGTGGCGACGCAGTCACGCGCCAGCACCGGCGTCTTGTCGTGGAACATCAGCCCGTCGCGCAGGCGAATCTCCCACAGCTTGCCGTCGCTTTCGACCTGGTGCCCTTCGACCATCTGCGGCTGCGGCGCGAAGGAGGCGTCGAAGCCGTAAAGCGTGTCGAACACGGCGCCGGTGAAGTTGCGGGTGATGTCGGCAGTGGTCCAGACCGGGTCGAACGAGGCGAGGTCAGCCTGCGGGATGAAGGTGATGGTGGTCTGGCCTTCGGCCCGAACGATGCCCGGCGCGGCCAACGCAGTCGCCGTGGCCAGCGCCGATTTCAACACGTCTCGCCGCTGCATCGTCCTGCTCCCCTGCCGGTCGCGGGGAAGATAGATGGAACGGGCTGCGCCGGCCAGGGCGCAAGCGACGCCTCGGGGACCCGCAGCGCCACGTCACGGGTGGCAACCCCACGGCCCGCTATGGCACCTTGGCGCGAACCGGCAGGAGATGGCCGGCACAAGGCCGGCCACAACTCTTACTGCGACCCGTTGTCGCCGAACGGGATGTGAAACAGAATTCCGGGCGCGCTTTCGACCGGTCGTTCGCTGGGGATGTTGAAGTAATAGGGATCGTCCCCTTTTGCCGGTTGATAGGAACCGGCCAAGTGCGCGCCCATCCCTGCGGTTCCTACAGTGATAAGGGTGCCGCTGCTGTCCTGCAGCCCCTGCGGGCCAAGTTGCAGGTCCATTTTCGCTATGGCCGGGTTCGGCAATCCGACAGTTGCGGCGAAGCCAATCGCCAGTGCTCCCGCGGCACGTGACATCATGCTTGCGGCTCCTTCTTCCGTGCGGCCCCCTCGCCGGAGAATCGGGCTACCGGCAGCGTTGCGCTGGTGCAGTCCGGAATGCAAGTGAACGAAGGGTGTAGGGGCCCCGATTTCCCTTGACTGTGGCCGGAATCACATCACCGGTCAGATTCGTTCGCTGAGCGCGATCGCGGCGCGGCAGCCGGCCTTGATCGTGGCCGACAGCAGCCGGTAGCCAGGTGTGTCGGTGGCCCCGTGGGCCAATCCGATGTCACGGTGCTCCAGCTCCTCGGCGCGGAACGCTTCCAGGGTGCCCTTCAGCTCCGACTCGGAGTCCTCCAGCGCGGCAATCTGGCCGGTGTAGTGGGCGTCGATCGCTTCCTCGACCGCCACCGTGCAGGCCATGGCCGCGCGCTGGCCCAATGCGGCGGTGGCGGCACCGAGCGCGTAGCCGGCCAGATGCCAGAGGGGCAGAAGGGCGGTCGGTCGGACGCGGCGGCGGCCGATCAGGGTCTCGAAGGTCGCAAGGTGCCGCTGTTCCTGGGCTTGCATGTGGCGCAGCACGGGGCCGGTCTCGCCGCCGCCCAGCAGGGCGAGCTGGCCGGCATAGATGCGGGCGGCGCCATATTCGCCGGCATGATCGACCCGGATCATGCGGTGCACCGCAGCACGTTCTGGCAGATCGCCCGGCAATCTCATGCCCGCCTTCCCGACCCGACGCGCGAGAGGAAGATGGCCAGCAGCACCGCGAAGGCCAACGCGAAGATCAGGTTCATCGCGGCCATCGATACTGGCAGGTGGGGGATCAGGAACGTCGGGGCATCGCACGGCTTGGAGGGTCTTGCCGGCATCTGAGCCAACCGGGCGGCGATGCTGCCGGCGGTGATCCGCGGGGCGGCACATTCCGGCAGCGGGCTAGGCCACCAACCCTGCTCCACACCGACATGCAGGGCGCCCAACCCGGCGCCGGCGAGCATTGCCAGCGCCACCAAGGCGAGGCTCACGCGGGCCAGCACGGCCGGCAGGAAACACGCCGCCAGCGACAGCACAATGGCGATACGATAGGGCCAGCGTTCCAGCAGGCAAAGCGCGCAGGGGACCATCCCGCCCAGGTGCTGGGCCCCCAGCGCGATCCCGAGCGCCGCGCCGGCGGCCAGCACCGAAAGCACTGCGACGGTGTGCTCGCGCGGTCGCATCATGCGCGCCGGTTTGCCCGGCTTCCCGCTGTGGTGCAACCGGCTTAGGCTTGCGTCCCATATGGAGCGAAGGAGGAAACCGCGATGCGCCGCATCCTGTGGGGCCGCAGCACGTCCAGCAATGTGATGAAGGTGATCTGGCTCCTCGAGGAGCTGAAGCTGTCCTACGAGCGAATCGATGTCGGCGGGCCGTTCGGCAAGACCGATACCGCTGAGTATCGGGCGATGAATCCCACCGGGCTGGTGCCGACCTTGCAGGAGGACGATTTCACTTTGTGGGAGAGCAACGCCATCCTGCGTTACCTGTGCAATGCGCACGCGCCGGAAACGACGCTGTGGCCGCAGCAGCAGCACGTGCGTGCCAATGTCGATCACTGGCTGGATGCGCAGCAGACGGTGATGAACCGGCCGCAGGGCATGATCTTTGTCGGGCTGGTGCGGACCAAGCCGGAGCAGCGGGACCAGGCAGCGATCGCACAGGCGATCAAGGACGCTGGTCGTGCCTGGGGGATGATCGCAGCAGGGCTGGGGAAGCATCCGTTCATTGCGGGCAGCGACCTGACGCTGTGCGATATCGCCTGGGGCGTGCATGTGCATCGCTGGTTCACGATGGAGTTCGACCGGCCCGAGATACCGCATCTGCGCGCGTGGTACGACAGGTTGCTGACACGGCCCGTATACAAGGAGCACATCGCCCGGCCCTTGGTTTGAGTTCGGCGGGGCCTGGGATGGACCATGTCGGAAGCTGCCATTGCGGGGTGATTCGCACTCGGCTGCGTCTTACCCGACCGCCGGCGGACAATGCGTTGCGTGCGTGCGTCTGCTCGTTCTGTCGGGCGCATGCGACGCGCACTGTCTCGGATCCCGATGGGCTGTTCGAAGTCTGGGCGGATGACTGGAGCCTTGTCGAGCGGTACCGGTTCGGTTCGCGCACCGCGGACTATCTGATTTGCCGGCGATGCGGGGTCTACGTCGGCGCGGTGTGCGAGACCGGTTCGGGACCGCGCGCGGTGATCAACACCAACGCGCTGCACGATCGGGCGGCATTCACAGCGGTGCCGGCCTCGCCGGATTACGAAGGGGAAATGACCGAGGCGCGGCTCGCGCGTCGGGCGGCGAACTGGACGCCGGCTGTCATGCACCGCTGATGTCTTCAATTGGAGCGTCGCACAGGTTCCGCTGATGGATTTCGCCAAGCATGCGCTGAAGCCGAGGCAGGCTGTCGCTCCATGCTTCGCCCACTCCGCGCGGCTCGTGATCGGACATATGATCGGGCTTCCGGGGTGACGTCGGCTCTGATAGGCTCTGCCAAGGAAGACGTTTTGTCATTGTCCCTTCGATGGGCCGCAGCCGGTGCTCGACAGCGACATCGCAGACGATACCCACCTCGTGGCCGGCCGCACCTGCGGATCGTGCAACGTCTGCTGCGTCGAACTGACGATCGACGATCCGGAGCTGCAAAAGGTGCAGGGCTATCGCTGCCCCCACTCCCAGCGCGACAACAGTTGCGGCATCTATGCGACGCGGCCGCACAGTTGCCGGATGTTCTATTGCGGGTGGCGGCGCCTGAAATGGATCCGCGAGTCGCTTAAGCCCGACCAGTCGGGTGTGCTGGTCCGGCTGCATGGCTACATTTCAAAGAAAGATGGGACGAAGCATCTCGGCGTCGAGTTCACCTTGCTGAACGCCGGCGCACTGAAGGCAGAGGGGCTGGCCGAATCCGTCGCCGCGGCGGTGGCGGGCGGCGTGCCGGTCTATCTCTCTATTCCCGGCCGGCCGGGCTACACCTTCGCCCAGGCGCGCATCGACGGGGTCTTACGCGACGCCGTCGATGCCAAAGACAAGGCGGCCGTGCTGAGAATTCTTCGGGAGGCGCGGGCGAAGGGTCGCTCCGGCGAGCGCCAACGGGTCGTGCTCGCTGGCCGCGCGCATGGCGGGGCCGGTGCCGCTGGGCCGGACTGACCCGGGCGGCGCCCATCGTCGGTACGACCGCGCGAGTTGCCGAACAGCGGGAGGGGAAGCGGACCGAACGATGCTGAATGAGCAGAATCTTGCCAAACTTTCAGTTCGCTACATGCGCTTTGCCGAGGAAGAAGCCGTTGGCCACTCGCCGCTTTATGCGGCGCTTGCGCGCGGTGTCGCAAATGACCGGGATGCGATGCGCTTCCTGACGACATTGCCCGACGAAAAACGGCAGCCCAACCTGCTGTTTGCTGCTATGCGCCACCTGTTGGGCACGCCACCGGACTGGCCCCATTTCCGTCGAACGCTGCTTGCGAACTCCCACGCTGTGCGTTCGATAATGTTGTCGCGTTCGACGCAGACCAACGAGCCGGCCCGCTGCGCAACTTTGCTGCCGGTCCTGGCGAAATTGCCGCAGCCACTGGCTTTGATCGAGGTCGGCGCGTCAGCGGGATTGTGCCTGCTTCCTGATTTCTATGGTTACGATTACAAACGGAGATTGATCTTCCCCCAGGCAGCGCGACCGGGACACCCAGTGTTCGCCTGCATGGCCAGCAAGGGGACGCCGCTCCCGGAAGCGACGCCAAGAGTGATCTGGCGAGGCGGACTGGATCTCGATCCGATCGATGTGGCAGATCCCTCGCAAGCGGCGTGGCTGGAAGCGTTGGTCTGGCCCGGGCAGGGTCCGCGGCTCGCCAATTTGCGCGCCGCCCTGCGGATTGCCGCCGAGCAGAAACCCCGCATCGTGAGGGGCAATCTGCTGGGAGACGGTCTCGCACGACTGTGCGACGAGGCACCGAAAGAAGCCACGCTCGTGATTTTTCACACCGCCGTCCTGGCCTACGTCGCGACCGAAGC
>Ga0335075_10007230_pt1 | contig 17080 bp, 14 predicted proteins | sample Lox_Sample_24_FD_206723 | JGI IMG/M metagenome (GOLD analysis project Ga0335075, IMG submission 206723) | Soil microbial communities from Loxahatchee National Wildlife Refuge, Florida, United States - Lox_Sample_2.4 | ecosystem: Environmental > Terrestrial > Soil > Wetlands | place: USA...
GGGGTCAGCCGCACGCGGCGCCGGCGGCGCTGGCCGGTTTCGGTGCCGATGCTCATCACTGGTCAGCCGGGCAGCTCGCGAACGCGTCCGCCAGATGCGGCATAGGCACCATATTGATCTCGCCCAGCTCTTTCGCTTCGAAACGGGGGTCTGGTGATATCGCGGCGCGCCCGGTACACCCGCACAGGCCGCCGGTGACCGTACGTGCGCGGGTCCTAACCGTGATGCCGAAGACAAAAATACGCGGACGACTGCGGCCAGCCCCCTCCGAGATTGCCGAACCCGGCGTCAGCGCCTCCAGTTTCCTCGTCTACCGCTTGCCGGTCGCGTCTCGTCAGGGTGCCTTCTGCTCAGGCGAGGCATCCTTGGCTGGTGCGTACAGTTCCTGGAGCAGGCTGCAACTCGCCTCTGAGGCTCTTGAGCCAGGCCAGCCGCGCCTCCTCCGTGAGGCCACGCAACTCGTCCCAGCTCTGGGCTGCCTTCCTGAACGTCTCCTGCACCAGATCCTCGCAGAGATCCCGATCCCCCGGGCGAGCCAGCGGAGGTACCCGTAAACGGAACCCGGTATATCAATATCCCGGCCAAGGCCAACGTCGCTGCGCACGTGTCCCGCCCGGCATGCCGATGGAACCCGCAAACTGCCCGGTCGCACAGGGATCGTGAGGTTCCGGAATCGTTTGTCACGGTGACGCACCCGTTCCACCCGCTGTCGGGGCAGCGGCTGCGGGTGCTGTTCGAGCGGAAGACTCCTGATGGGCTGGCGGTGAGCTGCGAGGGCGGCCCGCTGGGGTCGGTCATGCTGCCGCTGGCGTGGACCGACCGGGGTCCCGTGGCGGCGGAGGCGCCGCTGACGTATGAGTCCCTGGCTGACCTGGCCGCGGTGGTCGCGGCCGTGAGCACGCGACACGCCGGGTGATGTCGTTGACTCCGGGCATCCTGGCTGGCAGGTTCTTGTGTGATGAATATACACAAGAACGATCTCCGGGCGCTGTCCCCGGCGGAGCTCCGGTCCCGCCGGGACCGGCTGGCCGCGTCGCTGCCGGGCGCCGCGGGGTTCCTGGCCGGGTCGCTGGCCGAGCAGCGCCGCAGGTGCGGGAAGGAGGGATGCCGGTGCGCGCAGGGAGAACTGCACGGCCCGTATGCGTACCTGTCAGTCGCGGGGCGGATGGTCTACGTGCCCGCCGTGCTGGGCGAGGCGGTCCGGGCGCGGCTGCAGGAATCAGCGCGGCTGCGGGAGGCGCTGGAGGAGATCTCGGCGGTCAACCTGGAACTGCTGGCCAGGCGGGAACTGGACTAGGCCATGCCCGCTGCCCGCGCTGTGCTGGCGCCGGATCCGGCGCAGGCAGCGCATGCGCGGGCAGAGATGATCGCGGTGCTGGCGAACATGGCCGAATCCGCTCTCGCGGGCCGGCCTGCACCGGGGCAGGAGGCCGGCGGTGATCCGCGGGGAGCAGAAGGTGACCAGCGCTCACCTGGAGCGGGCGGCGATCGTGTACGTCCGCCAGTCGACGCTGGTGCAGGTCCGCGAGCACACCGAGTCCACGCTGCGCCAGTACGACCTGGCCGCCCAGGCCGCCCGGCTGGGCTGGCCCGGCACTGCCATCGAGGTGATCGACGCCGACCTGGGCCTGTCCGGGCGCACGGCGTCGCACCGCGACGGGTTCAAGCACCTGGTCGCCCGGGTGTGCCTGGGCGAGGTCGGGGCGGTGTTCGGCCTGGAAGTCTCCCGGCTTGCCCGGTCCAACGCGGACCTGGCCCGCCTGCCGGAGCTGGCCCGCCTGACATCCACCCTGGTCATCGACAACGACGGCGTCTATGACCTGTCCGACATCAACGACCGGCTGCTGCTGGGCCTCAAGAGCCAGATGTCGGAAGCAGAGCTCCACTGGCTGACCAGCAGGATGAACGAGGCCAAGCGCGCCGCTGCCCGCCGCGGCGAGCTGCGCGTCCCGCTGCCGGTCGGGTTCGTCCACGACGAGGACGGCAATGTCGTCATCGACCCTGACGAGGAGGCCGCCGCGGCGATCAGGGACGTGTTCGCGGCGTTCGCCCAGACCGGATCGGCCTACGGGGTCGCGGGCGCGTTCGCCGGGCGCCGGTTCCCGCGCCGCGCCTACGGCGGCACGTGGGCCGGGCAGGTGCGCTGGGGCCGGCTGACCCATTCCCGCGCAGCCGGGATCTTGCGGAACCCGGCCTACGCCGGCGCGTACGTGTTCGGCCGCCGCCGCTCCAGGCAGGTTGTCTCGCCGTACGGGTCCGTGCGCTCGTCGGTGACCGAGCTGCCCCGCGATGAGTGGGAGGTGCTGATTCCCGGCCACCACCAGGGCTATATCTCCTGGGAGGACTACCTGGCCAGCGAGGCGCGGCTGGCCGGCAACCGCACCAACGCCGGCGAGCGCCCGCCGCGGGAGGGCACCGCGCTGTGCCAGGGCATCCGTGTTCTGCGGCGCGTGCGGCCGGGCGATGCAGGTCCGCTACCAGGACCGCTACCCGCGATACGAGTGCTCGCACTCGCGCCATGACCATGTCGCCACGCCGCTGTGCGGATCGGTGCGCGCCGACACGATCGACGCCGTCGCCGCGGACACGCTGCTCAAAGCGGTCGAACCGGGCCAGGTCGCGCTCGCGCTGGATGCCGCCGGGGAGGTCACCGCCCGCCGGGAGCGGTCGGTGCGGGCCGCGGAGCTGGCTGCCGAGCGGGCACGGTATGACGCTGAGCGCGCCGAGCGGGCGTTCCTGGCCTGCGAGCCGGAGAACCGGCTGGTCGCCCGCACCCTGGAAGCCCGGTGGGAAGCCCGGCTCGCCGAGCTGGCCGACGCCGAGGCCGCGATCGCCGCGCAGCGCTGCGCCCAGCCCGGACTGCCCGCTCCCGGCCAGCTCGCCGGCATCGTGGCGGACCTGCCTGCACTGTGGGCCGATCCCGCCACCAGCGACAAGGACCGCAAGCGGCTGCTGCGCGCCCTGCTCGCCGACGTCACCATCACCCCCGACGCCGGCGACAGCACCAGGATCCTGGTCGGGCTGCGCTGGAAGTCCGGCGCCAGCCAGCAGGTGCCGGCCACCCGCCGCAAGAACGCCATCCAGCTGCGCTCCACGGACCCGGCCGCGATCGGGCTCGCCCGCAAGATCGGCCCGCAGCTCGGCAACGCCGAACTCGCCGCCGCGCTCAACGACGCCGGGCACCGCACCGGCACCGGGCAGCCGTTCGACGCCACAGCGGCAGGCAACCTGCGCAACTACCACCACATCCCCTACCCCGGACTGCTCGCCGACGGCGAGCTGACCCCGCGCCAGGTCGCCGAGCAGGCCGGCGTGTCCGCCGGCACCGTGCACTACTGGATCACCAGCGGCTACCTGCCCGCCCGCCGCGGACCAGCCGGACGCTGGTGCATCCCCTTCCCGCCCAGTGCCGAGCAGGCATGCAGGGAACGCGCCGCCAGCTCCGCTCACCAGCACCGCGACACCGACCCCGGCACCCGCCGGGACGGTGAGCTGTCCATCGCCGAGACCGCAGCCCGGCTCGGCGTCAAGCCCGACGTCGTCTACAACTGGACCCAGCAAGGCCACCTGCCCGCCCGCCGCGGAGACGCCGGACGGCTCTGGATCGACTTCACCCCCGCCGCCGAGCGCGCCTGCCTGCAGCGGATCACCAGCTCCTACAAGCTCCCCGCCGACACCAAAGCCCAAGCCGTCCAACGCGGCGGCAGGTTGCTGCTCTCGGCGGGCACGGGAGCAGTCCCGGTCGCTACCGGGTGGGCTGTCTGGGCCAAAGTTGTACAGATTTAAGTACACTATGGTCATGACCGGTCCATTGACCATTCACGTGCACCCGCTGTCGGAGGTCCGGCAGCGGCTTTCCGGGATCCTGGCACGGTTCCGGCGGGAGGGCGCGGCAGCGGAGCCGGTCGCGTTCGGGTCGCACCGCAAGCCCGAGGCCATTCTTCTCCCATACGTGGTCTATGAGCGCTACGAGGCGCTCGCGCGTCAGCATGCCCGGCTGGACGCCGCGCTCAGCGCGGCGCAGTCTGTGCAGGCCGAGCTGCCGGGTTTGTTCGGGCCCGAGCATGACCGGCAGGTCGCTGCGTACGTGGACGGGGAGATCAGCGCCGCCGAGCTGTACCGCAGGACGGTCGCACGGTACCGGCAGCCGTAGGTGTCCGGCGACCCGTACAGTGACCCGGTTACCGGAGTCCTGTTCAACAAGCTCGGGCTGGGTACCGCTGCCGGGCTTGAGACCGCGGAGCGGGAGATCACCCACGCTGCCTTGATCTTGCTGTACGAGTCCCCGGTCGCGCCCACGTTCGACCTGCGTCATCTCCGCGAGATCCACCGGCGGATCTTCGGTGACATCTATGACTGGGCCGGGCAGATCCGGACAGTCGCGATCGCCAAGGGCGCTATGTTCTGCCTCCCGCAGTACATACAGTCATCGGCGGACGCCATCTTCGATGAGCTGCGCGATGAGGGCTTCCTGCGCGGCCTGGACCGGGACGCATTCACCGTACGGCTGGCCCATTACCTGGCCGAGGTAAACGCACTGCACCCGTTCCGCGAGGGCAACGGGCGGGCGCAGCGCGCGTTCTTCGGACAGCTCGCCCACGACGCCGGGTACACGCTCACCTGGCAGCATCTCGACCCTGCCCGAAACATCGAGGCATCCGCCGCCAGCCTGCACGGTGACCCCGAACCGCTGCGGAAAATGCTCGACGCGCTCGTCAGCAAGGGCACCTGACACAACCGAGCTGCATGGTGACCGGCGCGCCGGGTGGTGCGGCGAGGCGCTCGCGGATTGGGGTGAATCCGCACTGCGGCGAAGGCACCACTTATTGGCGACGGTGATGAGCGCCTGGAAGTGGTACACCGCACCTGCCAGGTGGACCACGGCAACCGGCCAACCGGCTCATGGCCGCTTCACCTGCTTGCGTTTCCCGGCCTTCGGGCGTGCCTCGCCTCGTGCCCATGTCGGCGGACCCTCGCCCAGCGGTATAGCTCATTTCCGTGCCAATCGGGCAAATAGGAAATGGATGACCAAGTGGCAAACAGGACTTCCTGGGCAACCGCCGCAGGCAGATAAGAACGAGCGAAAAGATCCAGATTCGCGGCGTCGACATGAACCCTTACGATCGGTTCACCGTCGTACAAAGCGCGCTCTACGACGATTGTCGGCCGGTCGAGAATCCGACCACCATCGCGGTACTCGGTGAACTTCCGCAACGCGCTGTCAGAAACATCGATGACGCCTGATGGCGTACCGTCATCGTTGACGCCGATGAGAAGGTCGCCACCGCCATTGTTCGGCAGATCGTTAGCTACAGGACAGCTCCAGCGTTAGCTCCTCACCCAGCGTCTTATCCCACACCTGCTGCTCATGATTCGAATACTACAGCGGGACGGTGCGCCACCGCTGTTTCCTTGGCAGCGTATCGTCATCTTTTGGATTCTTTTTTTGGCAACATGTTGCGGTCCCCCGCACGCACGGCACCCCACCCGGTACCTCTCTTCCAGCCCGCGATCCCGCGCACTGCCGCGCCGCCGCCGACGCAATGATCCGCGCAGACGCCAGGCAGATGCTGCCGGACGCGGCACTAGCTAGGGTGACGCGCCGCGCTCCCCTTACCGGATAACATCACTGGCGAGCGCCCAGCCGCAGCAACCAGAAGACGGGATACGCGCCGGATCACGAGCTGCCGGAGGCTCGGCAGCGGCGCTGTTTGCGGGTGGCTCTTGCCGGGCCAGAGCGACTGGCCCGGCAAGAGCACGCAGCAGAGCCGGGTGTGGTTACCAGCCGATGCCTACCTGCACGTATTGCGCGTCGGTGCTGCTGAAATCGGAGGACTGGCTGTCAACATCGTCGTAGGCGAATCCGTACTGCAGGCCGTTCACCGCTACCGAGTGCCAGAACGCGGAGTAGTAGTTGCACGGCGGGTTCTTATAGTAGTCAGCCGGGGTGTCCTGCTCCGTAGCCGAGAATTGCGCCACGCAGCGGTTCAGGCCCGCGCACAGGTCCGGGTCGGAGCTCAGATTCGGGCTGCCTCCGCCGGAGCACTGGAACACCTCCTGCGTAGTCTCCGTGGCCCCTACTGACGCCGCGTACGACGTCATGTAGCTGGCGTCCGCTCCCCCGGGCTGGAAGGCCGCGACGTCGCCGGGCGCGGGGATGCTGTACGGTGCGTCCACGGTGGCGAGCTGCTTGAACGGTGCCGGTACGTAGTTCTGGAACTGCGTGAACAGGGCCGACCTGGTCTCGGAGAATACTCCGTAGTCCTCGCCGACCACGGTGTCGGTGTCATTGGAGTTGTGCAGGTGTATCACCAGCGGCAGCCCGAACGCGTCCACTCGAGAAGTGTCGGCATTGATCGTCGTACCAGTGGAGTTCAATTCGATGAAGTCGTTGTATGAGCTGCTCGTCGACCCGAGATAGAAGTAGATCCGGCAGGCGGTGCACGATGTCATCTTGTAGTACGGCGATTGCGCGATCGACTTTGTGACGCCGTTGACGCTCCAGTAGACCTCGCTGTTGGGATACTGGCCGTTGGTGGCGTTGAGGAAGTCGAACTCGATGGCACCCGACGCGCTCGGGATGCTGCTGGTGTCGCCCCAGAACGATGCCGGGAAACCGCCGTAGCTGCTGGCGCCGTAGGCCGCGGAGTGCGTGCAGGCAAGTGCCAGGGCGGTCAGAACCGCGACGGCGGCACAGCCTATGATCCGGGTCCGGTGTGTTCTGGCCCGGCTGAGCCTAGGCCGTCGCGGGAGGTGGGCAAGTCCCATTCCTCACTCCTTACTTGCTGGTCGTGTACACGGCTACGTAGCCGACGCCCATCGCGGAACCCGAGCTTGTCGAGCTTGACGGCGACGTGCAGTCGCATATGGCGTTCGGGTAACCGCCGCCGATGGCGACATCCAGGATCAGGAAGAACCCGTGGTCGACCGCGGCCTTCCAGGTGGAGGTGCCGACTGTGCTCTCGCTGACCGTGTAGTACTCCGTGCCGTTGAGGTACCAGGTGATCGACTCATCGCTGCTGTCCGTGCGGTTGACGATGACCGAGTAGGTGTTGTAGCCGGTCTGGCAGCCAGAGCAGGACAGCAGGCCGCTGCCGAGGCCGGTCGTCTCGTTGCACGGCCCGCCGGGATCCACGCCGCAGTGCAGCGTGCCCGAGTGCTCGGACAGCGCGTTGACGTCCTCCATGATGTCGATCTCACCGGTAGACGGCCAGTTCGAGCAGTCCATCGTCCCCGACGTGCCCGCTCCGCTCGCGCGGAACCCGGCTCCGAGCATCCAGAACGCCGGCCAGTAACCCACACCGGTGGACGGGTTAGGCTGCTTGATCGACGCACTGACCTCCATCTCCCCGCCCGCTGGGGCCGCGAAGTCGTCGGCCACCGTCTCGATCCGGCCCGACGTCCAGGCACCGCCGGATTTGACCGGGGTGATCTTCAGGTGGCCGTTGCCGTCCTCGGAGACGTTGGCCGTCGAGTTCGTGTCCGTCTCGACCTCGCCGGTCCCCCAGTTCGCCGTGCAGCCGGTACCTGAGTACGCGGTGCCCTTGTCGTAGGTCCACTTGGAGTCCACGCCCGATCCGGACGAGCCGGAGAAGCTGTCACTGAACGTGGTGGTCCACCCGGACGGCGGTGCCGGAACCGTGGTGGCGGACGCGTCGGGTGTGGCAGTCAGGAAAACTGCCGCCGGAACGATCGCGGCGATCAACGCGACGGGCACCACCCACCCTCGTCGTCTCCTTGCCAACCCCGCCCTCTGCCGCCAGAGGAGATGTTTCCGCATCAGATGCCTCCTAAATGAAGGATTGTGGCTGGTCCTCCGCTCGCTAATAGGGCCCCGTAGGAGCGCCGGGGCCAGCGGCGCTCGTCCGCAACATCCACATCTCAACCGGTGGCGGCATGACCGGTCGCGGGCACGCGCTCCGGGGCGTCCAGGTCCACGACCGAATACCTGCGGATGACCTTGAACACCGTGGCGGTGGAGACACCGGCCACCCGGCGACATCTTGGATGGTCATCATCCGCACCACACCCTGCAACCGCTTACAGTCCCGTTCAATTGCCGATATTAAGAAGACATGTAACCGGTGTCAATGCTGTCCGAGAAGGAACGTGCGCGTCCTGTCACCACGTGCCGGTGCGACAGGTTAGCCGCGACCACCTGGCATGTGAGAGGCGCCTTAGCTCGATGACAGCGGCGTCTTCCTGCGCAGGTTCATCGACCAGGACGGCTACTAGCCGGTAACCCACCAGATCTCTGTGAGGAGAAACCAGGATGACATGGCCGTACCGACGGCTGATGCAGTTCGAACTCCGGTCCAGATTGCCTCTGGGCCAATGTCGCAGAAAACCCGTTTCAGGAAGGTAGAGGTTCCCACCGATTACCTCATCCCTTCAGATTACTTTATCCCTACCTCGTCCATATTCACGTGTAACGCCACTCGTGGATGGCCGAGGGGTGAGGCTCGTTACTGCGTGTACTTACACCCCTGGGAGGGCTCAGGCGCACATTTCGGGATGATGATGCTCCCGTGGCAGGCTGATCACGCAGCCGCCGCCGGCCGGCAGCCGCCGTACCGGGGCAAAGTGGACGTCCAGCGGCCGTTCTCGATTACCGTGTGTACTTACACCCCTGATGAGGGGTGCAAGTACACACGATCATTCGCTTAACCTCTCCTGGCGGCACGAAATGCGGTCAATCCGCGCGGTAAGCCCGACGGCCTCCTGTAGTCACCATCCCGTTACCTCTTGTAGTCACCATCCCGCTATTTGAGCCAGAACCTGGGAGGGGGCAAAAGTACACGCAATCATTCGGTTACTGCCTTGTGGCAGCTGAGCCAGGTCGGCGCCGATCATGCTGAGCCGCTGCGGCCATCCTCGATGCCCTGCACAAAGCCGAAGGCGATCCGCGGTATCGCGCCAGCATCCTGCTGCGCCAGCGCGCCTGCGGACCGCCCTTGGCCGGTGCGGTCTAGGAGGTCTGCCAGATCTGGTTTGCGCCACCGGTGTTTACCCAGATGTCCTGTTGGGTGCCGGAGCGGCCCCAGCCGGTGTCATCGAGCACCTCGCCGGAGGCCGACGGGTTGTCGTAGTGGATGTGCCAGCCGCTGGTGTCCCAGAGTTGGTTGCTGTTGCCGGTGCAGGTCCACAGCTGGACCTTGGTCCCGCTGGTGGTGCCGGCGCGGCGTGCGTCCAGGCACAGGCCGTTGTGCTGGATGGTTCCGTTGCTCATGACCTGCCACTGCTGGTTCGGCTGACCGTTGCAGCGCCAGACCTGGACGACCGCGCCCGGCGTGCTGCTGTTGTACCTGTCGTCCAGGCACAACCCGAGTTTGACCAGCCGGATGGTGCCGGAGTAGCTGGTAGTGCCCGTCGTGCTCGTGGTGACGGTCCACGTGAACGACACCGACCCTGACACGCCGGCGGAGTCGGTCGCGGTCACCGTGACGGAGTAGCTGCCAGTGGTGGACGGCGTGCCGGTGATCGCGCCGGCACTGCTGATCGACAGGCCCGGCGGCAGGCCAGTGGCCGTATATGACGTGATCGCGTCACCCGCACTGGACGACGCGCTCAGCTGCAACGTGCCGATGGAGATGCCCGCTGTACTGGTCTGATTGCCGGGACTGCCAACCGTCACCACGTCTCCCGACGTGGTCGCGTTGACTGTCCACTCGAACGAGGTCGAGCCCTCCGTGCCGGCGGAGTCGGTCGCGGTCACCGTGACGGAGTAGCTGCCCGTGGTGGACGGCGTGCCGGTGATCGCGCCGGCACTGCTGATCGACAGGCCCGGCGGCAGGCCAGTGGCCGTATATGACGTGATCGCGTCACCCGCACTGGACGACGCGCTCAGCTGCAACGTGCCGATGGAGATGCCCGCTGTACTGGTCTGATTGCCGGGACTGCCAACCGTCACCACGTCCCCGGAGACGGGAGCGAGCGTCAATCCGTCGTAGCTCACGCCGGTGATCGTGTCGCTGGTGCCCGCCGCCTGGTCGCCGTTGGCGACGATAGCCGCGGCGATGACGTTCCCGGCGCAGCCGTTTTCCTGGATGAACGCAAGCGCGCTCATGTAGGTGTCGTACTCGGGTGTTTGTGTCAGGCTGGCGCAGGTGCCGGACGAGGCTGGGATGACTGTCCAGTTCGCATCGCCGAGGCCGGCTTGGGACGGGTAGCCGTAGAGCGAGTCGCCGTCGGCGAACTGGATCTCCCAGACCGGCGAGCCCGTGCTGTAGTTGTTCGTGGCGAATGAGGGAGCGGAGCTAGGCGCGGTAGCCGAGACGTCGTCGACCTGCATTTCAGCGAAGGTCGTACTGCTGGGCGAGCCCACGGTCAGCACTGGGTCCCCGGCCGAGTTCAAGACGGCGCTCGCGCCGGTGCCGGACGCGGACAGGGTGATGCTCAGGTAGGTCGCGGCATCGGCGGCGCTCCCGAACAGTAGCGTTCCGCTTGCCAGGCCGAGTGCCACCCCGGCAGCGAGCAGCGACTTTCTCCTCGCATGCATGTAAGGTCTCCTGGGGGTTGTCATAAAAGTTCGACCTTGTCTGCTTCTAACGAGGCTTGATTGTACGAAGCCATTTATCGCGGTTTCATGAGCCCGAGCTGAAGAATCCCTCTGGCCGTCCGGGCTGACCGTGATCTTGCGCACCGCCAGTCGCCTGAGCAACGTGGCAAGCACGCGGTCCTGACGCCCCCCAGCTCATGGGCCGCCGCCGGCGGATCTGGGGCACCTCCTGCTGCCAGAAGGCAGTAACCGAATGATTGCGTGTACTCTCACCCCCTCCCGGGGGTGAAAGTACACGCGATAATCGAGACCAGCCGCCGGGCACCCGTTCTGACCATGTATGAGGCACCTGCCTCGCAGCGTCGCTGGGGCTTGCCGGGGGCGAGTACACCCGCGGGTCGGTGACCAGCGGAGCAGCGGCCGACAACCCACGGCGGACACCTGAGCCAGTCGTTCCGCGAAGTGAAACCGGTTCGGCGGGGTAACGCCGCCGTTTCGACTTTGTTTCGGTCCAGCTCGATGCCATCTTGCTGGGGTAATGCCGTGCGGATCATGCTTGACACCCCCTTATGCCCTAGTTAGGCTCCGGGATACCTAGTCTGATACGCCGTTCCGCCTAGCGGATCGTGAGAGGTCGGCATATGCGCCGAGCGAACGAGGTAGACCGCGATCAGCGCAGCCTGACTCGCGCGGTCCGCACTGCGCGGGGCGGGACTGCGCGCGGCGGGACTGGCGTTCGCCCGGGGCTCCTTGTCGGGTCGGCCTGATGAAGAGATACATCCTCAGCCGGCTGGCCCAGGTCATACCGCAGGTCATCGTCGTGGCGATCGTCACATTCGTGCTGCTCCGCTTGCTGCCGGCCAACCCGGTTGAAGGCATCGTCGGGCCGACCGCCACCAAGGCGACCTATGACCAGGAGCAGCAGAAACTGGGCCTCAGCGCGTCCTTGCTGAGCCAGCTCGGCAGGTTCTTCGACGAGATCGTGCATGGCGGCTTCGGGAATTCGTGGCAGACGAACGTCCCGGTCACCACCGAGATCGGCCAGCACCTGCCGATCACGCTGCAGCTCATCACCATGGCCACCGTGGTGGCGCTCATCGTGGGCATACCGCTGGGCTACGTGCTCTCCACCGGCCGCGGGCCACGTCGGCGCCAGCACCGCTTCCTGCGCATTTTCTCGCTCTTCGCGGGCTCCCAGCCGGACTTCTGGTGGGGGCTGGTCTTCATCTACCTGTTTTTCTTCCTGGTCAGGATCTTCCCGGCCCCGCTGGGCATCTTGTCGCCCGCCGCCGTGGCGCCGCAACCCGTGACCGGTTTCATCCTGATCGACTCGCTGCTACGCGGGCAGGTCGGCACGTTCGCCGACGCGCTCGACCATTTCGCGCTGCCCGTCCTGACCCTGGCGTTCGTGGTAGTCGGCCCGATCATGCGAATGACGAGCCAGGGCATGCGGTCAGAAGTCAACGCGGACTACGTGCTGTACGCCCGCGCCTGCGGGCTGCCGGAGCGGCGCATCGCGCTGTCCATCATCCGCAACGGCCTGGCGCCCGTGCTGACCCTGACCGGCGTGCTGTTCGGCGTGCTGCTGGGCGGCGCGGTCCTGGTGGAGACCGTGTTCTCCCTGAATGGACTGGGCGTCTACACCCTGCAGAGCGTCCTGGCCCTGAACTACCCCTCGATCGAGGGATCGGTCGTGGTCATGACCACGATCGCATTGCTGGTCTACATCGTCATGGACATCCTGCACGCGCTGCTCGACCCTCGCGTCCGGAGCCGCTAGATGGCACTCGCAGAACCCATCCCAAGCGGGGACGAACCGAGCCCGGTCATTGCCGATGAAGAGATCATCCTCGGCTATCCGAGCTTGTGGGCACACGTCATACACAGCGTCAGACGCGAGACGCTGCCCAAGGTCGGCATGGCGATCGTGCTGGTGACGATCTTCCTCGCTATCCTCGGGCCAGTCATCGCGCCCTACAACACCACGGCCGCGACCAACAGTGTCAACCAGCCGCCGAGCATGGCGCACTGGTTCGGCACCGACAACAACGGCCTTGACGTCTTCTCCCGCGTGCTCGCGGCCCCCCGTATCGACATAAGCACCGCGCTGCTGGCCACGGCCCTGGCGCTCATCGCGGGATCGGCGATCGGCCTGTTCGCGACCTTCTACGGCGGCCGGCTCGGCGCGCTGGCCATCCGTGTCACCGATACCCTGCAGGCCTTCCCCGCGCTGATCCTGGCGATCATCGTTGTGGTGCTGACGGGGCACGGCTTGGCCACCATCGTCCTGGTTATCGCGGTCCTCAACATGCCGTTGTACGCGCGGCTCATGCGCAGCGAGGTGCTCCGGATCCGGGACCGGGCCTTCGTCGAGGCGGCCCGGGCCAGCGGGCTCTCCGACATGGCCATCGCCTGGCGGCAGGTGCTGCCCAACGCCCTCGCGCCCATCGTCGCGCAGATGAGCGTCACCATCGGCTGGGCGATTCTGGCTACCGCCGGGCTGTCGTTCCTCGGTGCCGGCGTCCCGCCGCCCACCCCTGAGTGGGGATCCATGATCAGCGCCGGCGCCTCGGAGATCATCTTGGGCCAGTGGTGGCCGTCGGTTTTCCCTGGCCTGGCGATGGCGCTGACTGTGTTCGGCTTCGCCGTGCTCGCGGACACCGTGCAGACCGCTCTCGGACGAGAGGGCTGAGCCATGTTGTTCGAGGTCAGCGGGCTGAGCGTGGAGTACTCCACGCTGGATGAGGTGAGCCGGGCCGTCAACGACGTACACCTGTCGGCAGACCGGGGCGAAGTCGTGGGAATAGTCGGCGAGAGCGGCTGCGGCAAGTCGACCCTCGCGCTGGCCCTGCTCGGACTCACCAGACGGAACGCCAGGATCACGGCGGGCTCGGTACGCCTAGACGGCCAGCCCCTCGTCGGCGGCGGGCTCGGCGAGAAACAGCTACGTCAGATCCGCGGCCGCCGCATCGGCCTGATCACCCAGAACGCGCGGAGCAGCCTGAACCCCACGCTTCGTATCGGCGAGCAGATCGCGACCGTCTTCGCGACGCATACGGGCGAGAGAGGTGCGCGGGCGCGTGCCGCGGCCATCTCGACGCTGCGGCTGGTCGGGATCAACGACCCCGAGCGCCGGTTCGACGCGTACCCGCACGAGCTGTCCGGCGGCATGGCCCAGCGCGCCGTGATCGCGATGGCCATCGTCTGCCGTCCCGACATAGTGATCGCAGACGAGGCGACGAGCAGGCTCGACGTTACCATTCAGGCGCAGATCCTCGATGACCTGCAGCGCAGTGTCCAGGAAGTCGGATCCTCGCTGGTGCTGATCACGCAGGATCTGGGGGTCATCGCGAACTACGGCGATCGCCTCTACGTCATGAACGCGGGCGAGGTCGTCGAGACCGCGCCGACGCCGGTACTGTTCGAGACCCCCGGCCACCCCGCGAGCGTCTCGCTGCTGGAATCGCAGCTTGACCTGCCGGAGCGGGAATTGCGGCTGCGCGGGCTGCCGGTCGACGGGCGGGTCCTGCCCAAGGGCTGCTGGCTGCAGGCCCGCTGCCCGTTCATGGACGCGCAGTCCGGCTGCCGCACCGTTCACCCGGAACTGTCCGACGTCGGCACCGGTCATCAGGTGCGCTGCCATCGCGCGTCGGTGGTTCTCAGCAGAGCCGCGGAGCTGACCAGATGAACGCGAAAAACCAGCCGGTGCTCCGGGTGAGCCACCTCAGCAAGCAGTTTCCCATCCGCAACTCCAGGAAACTTGTGCATGCCTGTGATGACGTCTCGCTGGAACTGTTCAGCGGCCAGACGCTGGGACTGATCGGAGAGAGCGGCAGCGGCAAGACCACCGTGGGCCGGTGCGTGCTGCGCCTAGTCGATCCGACCTCGGGCTCGGTAAGCCTGGATTCGGTGGACATCACCCGGTCCGCCAAGCGGGAACTGCGGCGGCTTCGGCAGCGGATCCAGATCGTCTTCCAGGAGCCCACCGAGTCGTTCAATCCGGTCCTTACCGTCGGCAGCCAGATCGAGGTGTCGCTGAAGGTCTTCTCGCAGCTGAGCTCGGCTGACCGCAAGCGTCGCGTGGCGGACCTGCTTGACCGGGTCGGCGTGCCCGGCAACGTCGCCGGGCTGCTGCCGGCCGCGCTGCCCGCCGGAGTCCTGCAGAAGTGCTCGATCGCGCGCGCACTGGCAAGTGAGCCGCGCCTGCTGGTGCTGGACGAGCCCACCTCCGCGCTCGCGCCAGAGGCCGAGGCTGACGTGCTCGGCCTGCTGACCAGGCTGCAGCGCGACGACGGACTGGCGTACCTGTTCATCTCGCACGACCTGTCCCTGGTCCGCGGCTTCTGCGACTTCGTCGCGGTCATGTACCTGGGTCAGATTGTCGAACTCGGCCCCAAGGCCGACGTGTACCGATCGCCGCGGCATCCCTATACCCAGGCGCTGCTGGCGGCTGTGCTGCACCCAGATCCGCGTCAGCGACTGGACCGCGCCGGGCGCGGTGTGCCGCTGAAGGGCGAGATACCGAGCCCGATCGACCTCCCGACGGGCTGCTACCTGGCCTCACGCTGCCGGTACGTCACCGAGCGATGCCGGGCCGAGCGGCAGGAACTAATCCCGATAGACGCCAGCACCACCGTCCGCTGCTGGCGCGCCCCCGAGTTGCCGACCACAGACGCCCAATCGCAGTAACGCGAAACAGCCATCCTCACCGAGGAGCGGAAAGGTAATATCAATGAAACATCCAGCCGATCCTCGCTACCGTAAAAGCGAACCGACCGATTTTATACGCACCACCGTACGCCGACGCGAATTCATCACCAGTGCCCTGGCCATCGGCGGGCTCGCGATAGCCGGATGCTCGTCGTCAAGCGGTAACTCCGGAACGTCATCATCGTCGGGCAGCGGCCTGAGCCTGATCAGCCTAACCGATGTAATCGCGCGCGGATTCGACCGGGACGGCCCTAATACTGACCCTGGTTTCGCCGAGGCTAATTACAACACCTTTGACGGGCTGGTCGCATACCCGCAGCCGCTCACCGACGGCGCGTTCGTGCCGAACTTCTCCGCCGAGATCGACCAGTTCGTCCCGCTGCTGGCCGAGTCGTGGACCCAGGTAAACCCCAAGCAATGGGTCGTCAAGCTCCGCCAGGGCGTGAAGAGCGCTGCCGGCAACGAGCTGACCTCGGCGGATGTCATCTATACGTTTGCGCGCGCGAAGTCGGTCAGCGGCAGCGCGTCCAACTCCTGGTTCCTGGCGAATGTCGGCGGAATCCTTGGCGATGCACCGGTACTGCCGAACGCACCAGCGAGCGCCAAGGTGCTGGCCAATGAAGTCGTAGCGCTCGACAAGTACACCGTGCAGTTCAACCTGTTCGCGGAAACCGGGCGCCTGTTCATGGTAGCCCTGGCCGACACCAACCTGACCATCTTCGACTCCGTGCTGATGAAGAAGCATGCCACCGCCAGCGATCCCTGGTCTCATATCTGGGGAAATCAGAACTGCGCCGGATTCGGGCCGTACACGATCACCACCTACAAACCAGGAACGCAGATCGTCTATGAGGCACGGCAGAATTACTACCGGGCCGCGCCGAAATACACCAGGGTAATCACCAGCGCCGTCACCGAGCCTGGGAGCCGGGTGGCCGCGCTTAAGGTCGGCCAGGCGCAGATCGCGGAATACCTTGATCCCGCCGACCTGGCCAGCCTGAAGAGCGACAGTTCGGTGAGCCTGGTGGGCAGCTATACCAACGACATCGCCTTCATCTGCCTGAACTACTCCTACGCGCCCTGGAACCTGCCGGATAACCAGCTGCTGCGCCAGGCCGTGGCGTACTCGATCCCGTATGACGACATCGTCAACCTCGACTACCTGGGCTTTGCCCGCCGCATGTACAGCCAGGTCCCGTCCACGTTCGACGGTTACGTGGCCAATATGACCTACCAGACCGATCTGGCCAAGGCCAAGGCGCTGCTAGCCCAGGCCGGCTTCCCCGACGGTAACGGCCTGGCGAAATACAGCTCGGGGCTGCAGTTCTACTACGTGGCCGAGCGGGCCTCCCTGCTCGAGCCGGTCGCCAACCGGATCAAGACCAACCTGGCGTCCATCGGCGTGAACATCACGCTCCAGCCGCTGCCGCAGTCCGAGTTCGCCACCAAGCAGCTGCAGACCGGCGACATGCCCATGTCGCTCTTCGACTTTTCCTCGCCGTCCGTGCCCACCGCGAGCTTCCTCACCAAGCTGCTCTACCAGACCCCCTCGACGGGTGGCCTGGTCGACCCCACGCACTACTCGAACAAGGCCTTCGATGCCCTGTCCATCCAGGCCCAGTCCGCCTCCGGTGCCACGTATACGTCGCTGGTCACGCAAATGCAGAGCACTCTCATGAACGACCTGCCGACCATTCCGCTCGTCGAGGTGCGGCCCGTTCTGGCCATGGCCAACCCGATAACCGGCTGGTATCAGGTCCTGGACGCCACCGTGCCCGAGTACTACTACGTCACCAACTGAGGAGGCGGCATGGGCACCGTCAATGGCGGGCTGTCCCACATGGACGTGCGCGAAGCGGTGGCTGGCGCCGC
>Ga0335075_10007231_pt1 | contig 17075 bp, 15 predicted proteins | sample Lox_Sample_24_FD_206723 | JGI IMG/M metagenome (GOLD analysis project Ga0335075, IMG submission 206723) | Soil microbial communities from Loxahatchee National Wildlife Refuge, Florida, United States - Lox_Sample_2.4 | ecosystem: Environmental > Terrestrial > Soil > Wetlands | place: USA...
CGGGACCACGGCCGCCTCGGCCACGGCCTCGTGCTCGATCAGCACGCTCTCCAGCTCGAACGGGGAGATCCGGTAGTCGGACGCCTTGAACACGTCGTCCGTCCGGCCCACGTAGGTGATGTACCCGCCGGCGTCCCTGACCGCCACGTCGCCAGTGTGGTAGAAACCGCCACGCATCGCCTCGGCGTCCCGTTCAGGATCATCTTTATAGCCGGTCATCAGGCCGAGCGGGCGCTTGCCCAGGGGCAGGCAGATCTCGCCCTCCTCAGCTTCCTCACCAGTGACCGGGTCGACGAGCGTCACCTCAAACCCGGGCAGCGGCCGGCCCATCGAGCCCAGGTGCAGCGGCGCGCCCGGTGGGTTGCCGATCTGCGCGGTGGTCTCGGTCTGGCCGTATCCATCGCGGACGGTGATGTTCCAGGCCCGGCGGACCTGCTCGATGACCTCGGGATTGAGCGGCTCGCCCGCGCCGACGCACTCGCGCAGCGAGCGCACATCCGCGCTGGCCAGGTCGGATTGCACCAGCATGCGCCACACGGTCGGCGGCGCGCACAGCGAGGTGACCTGGCAAGCCGGGATGGCCTGCAGCAAGGTGCCGGCCGAGAACCGGTCGTGGCCGAGGATCAGCGAGGTGGCCCCGGCGATCCACGGCGCGAACACGTTGCTCCAGGCGTGCTTGGCCCAGCCGGGGGAGGAGATGTTCAGGTGCACGTCGCCGGGCTGCAGGCCGATCCAGTACATCGTGGACAGGTGACCGGCCGGGTACGAGACGTGCGTGTGCTCGACCAGCTTCGGCTGCGCCGTGGTGCCCGAGGTGAAGTAGAGCAGCAGCGGGTCGGAGCCCAGCGTCGGGCCGTCCGGCGTGAAGCCGGGCGATGCGCCGAAGGCGCTGTCGTACTGGCGCCAGCCGGGTGCGGATGGGCCGACGGCGACCCGGGTCCAGGTCCCTGGGAGCCCGGCGAACTTCGGCACCTGCGCGGACTCGGTGATGACGTGCCGGACGTCGCCGCGCGTGATCCGGTCGGCCAGGTCCTCGGGCCCGAGCAGCGTGGAGGCCGGGATGATGACCGCGCCGAGCTTCATCGCGGCCAGGATGACCTCCCACAGCGGCGCGATGTTGCCCAGCATGAGCAGGAGCCGGTGGCCACGGTGCACGCCAAGTTCGCGCAGCCAGTTGGCCACCTGGTTCGAGCGGGCGGCCATGTCGGCGTAGCTCAGCCGGATGTCGCGGTCGGCGGTCACGACGCGCAGGGCGTCCCGGTCCGGGTGCTCGGCGGCGAGCACGTCGAACCAGTCAAGCGCCCAGTTGAATTCGTCGAGCTCGGGCCAGCTGAACTCGGCCCGGGCCGCCTCGTAGTCCTCGCGGTGCTGCAGCAGCAGGTCGCGCGCTGCGCGGTAGGCCGCGGTGGCGCCGCTTGCTGGCCGTGGCTCGGTCATGCAGCCCATAGTGGCAGCTACCCGTCCGAACCTGCCAGCCCCGAAGCGAGCAGCACCGCCAGCCGGTGCCATTGCTCGCCGGTGACCGCGGCGACCGGTGCGCCGGGGTCGACCGCCGCGCGGACCAGCAGCCGCCTGCGGTCCCGCAGCACGGCAGCGGCGCGGACGCCGGGCCGCTGATAGGCCGTCCGCAGCAGGGCCCGCAGCAACCGCAGCCCGTGCGGGGACAGGGCCTGCGTCCTGGGCCGCACCGACAGCCGGGCCGCATCGACCCGGGGCGGCGGGGCGAAGCTCGCGGCCCCGATCACCTGAGTCAGCCGGATCTGGTAGCGGGCAGCCCACCAGGCCGTCTCGGCGTCACGCGGGCGCGGGCTGGCCAGCCACCGGGCCGCGCCCCACTGGACGATCAGTTCGGCGCCGGCCAGCGGCACGGCCGGGTCGCCGAGCAGGCGCCGGCACAGCGCGGTCGTGAGCGAGAACGGCGGGCTGGCGGCGACCAGAAACTCGCGGTGCGGCAGCGGGACCCGGCGCAGGTCCGCCTCGACCACGCGGACCCGCGGCTCGCCGTCGAACCGCCGCCGCAGTCGCGCGGCCAGCCGCGGATCTCGCTCGACGGCGATCACGCGGGCTCCGGCTTGGGCCAGCGCGGCCGTGATCGCGCCACCGCCCGCCCCGAGATCGAGGACGAGCCGGCCCTGGCCAGCGCCGCAGGCGCGGACCATCTGGGCAATCAGCGTGCGGTCACGCAGGAAGTGGGCACCGGCAGGGTTCGCCGCCAGCGGCGGCCGCCCTGACACGGCGGACCATGACCATGGACAAGGCCGTTCTCCTCGGCTGGGCTCGGTTCCCGCTCAACATAGGACACCCGCCGGACCGACGGCCACCGAATATCCGGCGGCCGCCCGCTGGGGCTCGCGGGCGCGTGGGCTCATCGCTCGCGGCACAGCGAGCGGCCGGATGCCCGGCGGGTGACTGATGAGGCTGCTGTTATTTTTTGTGGCGCTTGCGAAGGCACCGCGGGTCGGCCATACGGGATGGTTCATTGATCCCGGAGGATTTTTGCCACTATTTGGCAATAATCCTCCGGGATCATGGGAATCTGCTTGTTCTCGATCCCTTTTGGGTGCACCACTGGGGCCGGTGAGGCTAATAAGACCAGTAGTACAAGCACAGCACGGCTCAGCCCCGCGCCGTTCGTCGGCCGACGCCAGGAGGCTGCCGAGCGCTGAGTCGGGTCAGGAGTGTTCGCCCCAGAGCTTGACCGCGGCGACGATCAGCACCACCAGCGCGGGCAGGAACAGCACGCCGGTGTGGGTGATCTCGCCCACGATGCCTGCCACCAGGACCGCCGCCGCGACGACGGCGGCGAGCCGGTTGGCTGGGGCCGGTGAGAACGCGGCTGCCGCGGCCAGCGGGGCCGGGGCGATGGCCAGCAGCAGCGACGCCCACGTGGCGGCCAGGGGGTCGGCACCGACCAGCGCCGAGATCGTGATCAGCTGCGCGGCTCCGGCCAGGAGCATCGCGCCCCGCCGCCAGGGCCAGCTCGGCAGAGTGGGAACGGCTGCGGTGGTGCGGGTGGCGGCCACGGTTGTCTCGGACGAGGCGCTGGCGACAGTGTTCTCGGTGGTCATCGGGTGCTCCTGGGGCGCAGACGGGTATGTCGCGCCGACCAGCCTTCCCGGCTCACCTATATAAGAGGGTAGACCTGGCCGGGCGGGCCGCCAAGAGACTCGCCCGCCGCCAAGAGACTCGCCCGCCAACTGGTCGCGACTGCCTGGGCGTTCCCGAGAATTTCTGGGACAATCGCACAAACACGTCCGGTGCCGCCGCGGTGGCTCCGGGAGACTATTTGCTTAGTGCAAACTAAGTCATAGTATGGATGTGTCGCAACGAAGCGGAGCATGAACCGCAAGGACCAAACTCATGGAGCAGCCTGGGCCCGAACCGCGCCGGGAACAGCCTGACCGCGCGGATGGACCACCAAGGCCGCCTCAGCTGCATGGGCAGAATCCGGGAGACCGGCCCGGCGAGCAGGAACCGCCGCCGCAGGCATCGGTCTCGGACCGCCCGGCCCGGCCGCCCGGGGTCCGTGACTCCGGGCACCCCGTGGTCATCGGCTACGACGGGTCGCCGTCGAGCCGCAACGCGCTGGCGTACGGGGTCGGCCTGGCCCGGCGGCTCGGCAGGCCGCTGCTGGTGGTCTACGTGGTCCCGTTCGGCGTGTACTGCGAGCCAATAACCGGACAGGTCATCTGCGCGGCGCGTGAGCGCGGGGAACTGGACCAGTGGTTGCTGGCCGAGCTCGAGCAGGTCTGCGACACCGAAGGGCTCGAGGTCAGCGTGATGGCGCGGCGCGGGAACGCGGCCAAGGAACTGGCCGCTGCCGCCGATTCGAGCAGCGCCGACGCGCTCGTCGTCGGTGCTCCCGGGCACCGGCTGCACCACGTGGCCGGCTCGACTCCCAGCTGGCTGGCGCGCCACGCCCGTTGCCCGATCATCGTGGTGCCATAACGCGTCAACGCGGTCCGGCCGGGAGCAATCCGGACGCCGCTGTGGGACCCGGTTCCGGAGCCGCAGCGTGCCGCGCTGTTCGCGGCCCTCGCCGACCGGACGCTCACCAAGTCGGTCGGGGAAGCGGACCAGATCGCCGCGGCGCACCTGTACCTGATGGAGAACCGCTTCGTCACCGGGACCGTGCTCACCGTTGACGGAGGCGCCATCCTCGCCGGGAGCTAGTAACGCGTTTGACTCCCGGCGATCGTCGTACCCGAGCGGTACGTTTCAGACGTGGCCGGCCTGTCCAGCGAACTTCCCGATGTCCCAACCCTCCTGGCGACCGCGGTCGCGGAGATAGGAGGAGCTGAGCGTTCTGGGCAGGTAACGATGGCCAAGGCGGTCGCCCACGCCATCGACTCCGGCGAGCATCTCGCCGTTCAGGCCGGCACCGGCACCGGAAAGTCGCTGGCCTACCTGGTGCCGGCGGCGCGGCACGCGGCCGCGCTCGACGCGACGGTCGTGGTGTCCACGGCCACGATCGCCCTGCAGCGCCAGCTCATCGACCGCGACCTGCCGCGCCTGGCGGAAGCGCTGAAACCGCTGCTCGGCCGGGCGCCGACGTTCGCGATCCTCAAGGGGCGCCGGAACTACCTGTGCAAAAACCGGCTAGAGAACGGCGCCGCCGACGAGCCGCAGGAAGCGCTGTTCGATCGCGCGGCTACGGACGTCGGGCGTCAGGTCCAGCGGCTGCGGGAGTGGGCGGAGACGACCGAGAGCGGCGACCGGGACGAGCTGGTGCCGGGCGTGGATGAGCGGGCCTGGCGGCAGGTCGCGGTCACCGCGCGGGAGTGCATCGGGGCTCAGCGCTGCCAATTCGGCACCCGGTGCTTCGCCGAGCGGGCCCGCGAGAGCGCCAGCCAGGCCGACATCGTGGTCACCAATCACGCGCTGCTGGCCATCGACGCGCTGGAAGACGGCAATGTCCTGCCCGAGCACGACGTGGTGATCATCGACGAGGCGCATGACCTGGTCGACCGGGTGACCTCGATCGCCACCGCGGATCTCTCGGCTCCCGCGGTGGAGACCGCCGCCCGGCGGTCTAACCGCCAGGTCACTGACGAGGCCACGGGCAGGCTCAAGGATGCCGGGGAAGGGCTGGCGCAAGTACTGGCCGACACTCCCGGCGGGCGCATTGACGTGCTGACCGGGGCCCTGGGCACGGCGCTGTCCGCGGTCCGCGACGCGGCAGGATCGTGCGCCACGGACATACGCACCAGTGCCCGCGGCGCCGAGGACGAGCCAGAGCAGCTCACGGCGCGGCGGGCGGCGCTGGCCGCGCTCGGCGAGCTGTACGAAGCGGCGACCAGAATGCTCGACGCGTTCGGCCCGGATGTCAGCGCTCGCCCGGATGTGGTGTGGCTGGACGTCCCCCCAGATCCGGATGCGCGTCGTCCGCCGACGTTGCGGGTGGCCCCGCTCGAGGTGGGCGGGCTGCTGGCCGAGCGGCTGTTCGGGCGCCGCACGGTGACGCTGACCTCGGCCACGCTGTCGGTCGGCGGCTCATTCGGGCCGCTGGCCCGGCAGTGGGGCCTGCCCGCGGCCGACGTGCCCGCGCCTGCGGTTCAGCTCCTGGCCCGGCCGGCGGCGGCACTCGCGCCCGCCGCATCCGAGACCGTGGCCGCCGGCGACGCGGTGCCCGGCGACGCGGTGCCCGGCGACACGGGGCCGCCCGGGGAGGGGGAGCCGCCCGGGGACGGGGGGCCGCCCGGGGACGCCGGCCTGGGCCCAGCCGAGCCACACCCGCTCAACTGGTCCGGGATGGACGTCGGCTCGCCGTTCGACCACCGGCGCAGCGCGATCCTGTACCTGGCGCGGCACCTGCCTGCGCCGGGCCGGGACGGGCTGCCCGAGCCGTACCTCGATGAGCTGCGCTCGCTCATCACCGCGGCCGGGGGCCGCACGCTCGGGCTGTTCTCCTCGATGCGGGCCGCCCGGCAGGCCGCGGCCGAGCTGCGCGGGCAGATCGAGTTCCCGCTGCTGTGCCAGGGAGAGGACCCGACCTCCCAGCTGATCGCCCGGTTCGCCGAGGACGAGGCGAGCTGCCTGTTCGGCACCTTGTCCCTGTGGCAGGGCGTCGATGTTCCCGGCCGTTCGCTGCAGCTGGTGGTGATCGACCGGATCCCGTTCCCCCGGCCCGATGACCCGCTGGCCTCGGCCCGGCAGCGGGCCGTCGAGGCGCACGGCGGCAACGGGTTCATGACGGTGGCCGCGGCCCAGGCGGCCCTGCTGCTCGCGCAGGGCACCGGCCGGCTGCTGCGCACGATGAGCGACCGGGGTGTGGTGGCGATCCTGGATCCCAGGCTGGTGACCAAGCGCTACGGCAGTTTCCTGCGCGCGTCGCTGCCGCCGTTCTGGCCCACCAGCGACCCGGAGGTCGTCCGCGGCGCGCTGCGCCGCCTGGCCGGCCAGCCCGAGGGCCAGGAGTGACCGGCCGGTTCAGTAGGCGCTGGACTCGGCCCAGATGTTGATGCCCGCTTCCACCGCGTCCCGGTCGATCGCGTTTAGCTCCTCCTCGCTGAACCGGGAGTGGCCGGCGGCCGCGACGTTCTCCTCGAGTTGCGCGACGCTGCTCGCGCCGATGAGCACGGAGGTGACCCGTTCGTCGCGCAGCGCCCAGGACAGGGCGAGCTGGGCGATGGACTGGCCCCGCGCGCTGGCGATCGCGCCGAGCGCGCGCACGTGGGACAGCGTGGCGTCGCTGAGCTGGTCGGTGTCCAGCGACGTGCCCCGGCTGGCCCGCGAGCCCTCGGGGATCCCGTTCAGGTACTTGTCCGTGAGCACGCCCTGGGCCAGCGGGGAGAACGCGATGCAGCCGATGCCTTCCTGGCCGAGCACATCGAGCAGCCCGCCCTCGATCCACCGGTTCAGCATCGAGTACGAGGGCTGGTGGATCAGGATCGGCGTGCCCATCCGGCGCATGATCCCGGCCGCCTCCGCGGTCCGCTCCGCCGAATAGGACGAGATGCCGGCGTAGAGCGCCTTCCCGGACTTCACGGCCGTGTCCAGGGCACTCAGGGTCTCCTGCAGCGGGGTGTTCGGGTCGTACCGGTGGCTGTAGAAGATGTCCACGTACTCAAGACCCATCCGGCTCAGTGACTGGTCCAGGCTGGCCAGCAGGTACTTCCGCGAGCCCCATTCGCCGTACGGGCCGGGCCACATGTCGTACCCGGCCTTGGTCGAGATGATCAGCTCGTCCCGGTACGGCCGCAGGTCCTCGCGCAGGATGCGGCCGAAGTTGATCTCAGCCGACCCGTACGGCGGCCCGTAGTTGTTGGCCAGGTCAAAGTGCGTGATGCCCAGGTCGAAGGCTCGCCGGATGATCGCCCGCTGCGTGTCGATGGGGCGCTCGTCCCCGAAGTTGTGCCACAGCCCGAGCGACACCTCGGGCAGCAGGATCCCGCTGCGCCCGCAGCGGCGGTAGGGGATGGACTCATAGCGGTCAGCAGCAGCGATGTATGTCATTCCGCGAGTCTCTCACCGAGCGCCCGTCGCACCGCAACGACCATCCTGAACGTTACGGCCCGGTTCACCCTGGCGAGGTCAGAGGACGTCGTGCCCGGGGTGCGGCTCGGCCGGGATCGAGCCAAGCCGGCCGGCCTGGAAGTCCTCGAACGCCTGGACAAGCTCATCCCTGGTGTTCATCACGAACGGGCCGTAGGCCGCCACCGGCTCCCGGATCGGCTGGCCGCCGAGGACCAGGATGTCCAGCCCCTGGCCGGGGCCTTCGGTGCGGTCATCCGCCGCCACGGTGATCACGTCACCCGGCCCGAACACCGCGAGCTGGCCGGTGCGCACCGGCCGCCGGCCCGTGCCGACCGTGCCGGAACCCGCCAGCACGTAACCGAGCGCGTTGAAGTCGGCCCGCCACGGGAGACGTAGCTGCGCGCCCGGCTCGAGCGTGGCGTGCAGCAGCGTGATCGGGGTGTGGGTCACGCCGGGCCCTGGATGACCGTCCACCTCGCCCGCGATCACGCGGACCAGGGAGCCGCCGTCCGGCGAGCTGAGCAACGAGACCTGGCCGGCCCGGATGTCCTGGTAGCGGGGGCCGGTCATCTTCAGCCGGGAAGGCAGGTTGACCCATAGCTGGAAGCCGTGGAACAGCCCGCCGCTGATGACCAGGTCTTCCGGCGGCTCCTCGATGTGCAGGATGCCACCGCCCGCGGTCATCCACTGGGTGTCGCCGTTGGTGATCAGGCCGCCGCCGCCGTTGGAGTCCTGGTGCCGGAACGTCCCGTCGATGATGTAGGTCACGGTCTCGAAGCCGCGGTGCGGGTGCCAGGCCGTGCCCTTGGGCTCGCCCGGCGCGTAGTTCACCTCGCCCATCTGGTCCATGTGGATGAACGGGTCCAGGGCGCTCAGGTCGACGCCCGCGAACGCGCGGCGGACCGGGAACCCTTCGCCCTCGAACGCAGACGGGGCGGTGGTCACCGAGACGACCGGCCGCTCCCGCGCGGCGGCGGGGTCGGGCTCGGAAATCCTCGGCAGCAGCAGGATGTCCTCGACGGTAACCGCTGGCATGGCTCAATCCTCCTCCTCGCGGCCGGCCTTTCCGCGCCGTTCACCCCCACGCAACGATAGTTGAACACGCAACATTCCTTGAACCGGCGCGCTCGTTGGTACACATGCTGCGACACACGTTATGTGTTACATTAGGTGCATGCCGACGACACGTCCGCGGGTGAACCTGACGCTCACCGAGATGGAGCAGCGCTTCCTGGAGGCGATCGTGACCGAGGGCACAACCGACTACGAGATCTACGTGGACTACCTTCGCCGAGCGGGGCTGTCTGTCGACGCTGCACAGCCGACCCTGGCCGACGTGGTCCACGTGTTGCTGGAGCTGGGGCTGCAGCGGCTGCATGAGGAAGCCGCCGATATCAGCTACGCGGCCGAGGCCGCCGCGGAGACCGATGCCGACCGGGCGGTCAGAGCAGCCTTGCGTCGGCGCCATGCGGCCAGTGCAGCGCGAGCGGAGGACGGATGAGCGGGGTGGCGGCTCCGCTGCGGGGGCAGATCTTCCATATCGACGAGGAAGGAGTCGGACCGCACTACTGGCTGGTGGTTAGCAACAACCGGCGCAACGCTTATCTGAGCCAGGTTCTGACCGTTATGCTCACGACCACTCGTCCGACGGCTCCGAGGGCCAGCTGGGTGCCACTTGCCAAGGGCCATGACTCGTTTGAGGGCTGGGTGAACTGTGACGACATCGGTCCTCACTACCGGGACGAGCTAGGACCCGTTAGGGGAGCACTGCCACCGGCAACGATGCGCCGGGTGGATGCTGGGCTGGCCTTCGCACTGGGCCTGCCGGCCCACGCTGCCGCGGGCCAACCCGGCTAGCGGCCTGCGGCGCCTACAGCGGGAGACCGGCCTCCAGGTGGGCCAGGGCCGCGTCGACGCGCGCGAACATGTCGGCCGTGTGGTGGCTCTCGGCCCAGGGCATGGTCGCCGACAAGACCACGCCGATGATCGCACCCACCAGGTTCCGCACGGCAAAGTCGCCCGGGTCGCGCCCGGTCCGCCTCGCCGTGACCTCCGAGATCACGTCGATCGTCCGGCTGAGCTCGTCGACCGCCCGGGCGCGCAGTTCCGGGATGTCCATGGTCATTGCCGAGGTCTCCTCGATGCTGGCCAGTTCCTCCTCGGTGAGCGCTGCGTAGGTCTCGGCCCAGGCGGCGCGGAACGCGGCGATCGGGCTCAGCCCGGCGGGCTGCCGCTCGAAGGCAGCCAGCGTGATGACGTCGAAGTCATCCTGGAGCACCACGTCTTCCTTGGTCGGGAAGTAGCGGAAGAATGTGCTCGGCGAGACCTCGGCGGCCTCGGCAATCTGCTCCACGGTCGTGGCGTGGTACCCCTGCTCCCGGAAAAGCCGGACCGCGTGCTCCCGGATGGAAGCACGCGTCCTGGCCTTCTTGCGCTCGCGGAGGCCGGCGGTTCTCTCTGCGGCCGGGGCTTCGCTCATACTGTTCATTCTGTCCTCGCCGCCTCGCTGGTAATAGCGGGGGCTGCGCCCGGCTCCGGACCGGCTGGGGCCTCCTTGGGCGTCGGCTGCGCGGCCGCCTCACCCGCGCCCGCCCGGCTGGGCAGGAAGGCCAGCCCCAGCAGGCCGGCGGCCAGGGCGATGCCCGCGCAGACCCACAGCATCACGTCGAGGCCGTGGGTGAACGCGCTGTCCACCGAGCCGAGCAGCGAAGCCGAGCCGAGGGCGTGGGCGACCGCCACACCGCCGGAGACGCCAGAGTGCACGGTGCCGGCGGCCGCGGCGGGCAGACCGGCCAGGTGCAGCCGGCCCTGGTACGCCGAGCTCAGCACGGTACCCAGAATGGCCGCGCCCAGCGTCGCGCCAACCTGCCGGAAGGCGGTGATCACCGCCGAGCCAGCGCCGCTCCGCTCGGCCGACAGGGCGCCGATGGCCGCGTTCATCGCCGACGGCATGGCCAGGCCCAGGCCCGCCCCGGCCACCGCGAACCAAGCCGCGCCAAAGCCGGTGCCACTGTGAATGGTCGTTGAGGCTCCGACGGCCAGGGCCGCCGCCATGACCACGAACCCCACCGTCACCAGCACCTTGACTCCCACCAGGGGGGTGCCGGGAGTGCCGTCCGCGGTCTTCGGCGGGGTCTGCAGCCGGGTGCCGGTGATCATCCCGACGACCATCCCGCCGATCATCGGCAGCAGCCGCACCCCGGCACCGAGTGAGTCGAGCCCACGGACGTCGCGGAAATACAGCGGCATCGCGAACAGGATCCCGAACAGCGCGAACGAGACCAGCGTGGAGAGGATCGTGCCCCACGTGAAGCCCGCCGACTCGAACAGCGAAAGCTGGACCAGTGGCTGCCCGCCCGGGCGCCGGCCGACCCCTCGCTCCCACAGATAGAAGGCGATCAGCACCGCTGCCCCGCCGATCATGGTGGCCAGCGCGGTCACGTCGCCCCAGCCGCTCTCGCCCGCCTTGATGAACCCGTACACCAGGGCGACCAGGCCCGCGCTGGAAATGACCACGCCGGCGACATCCAGCCGGGGCCTCTGCTCGCTGCGGGACTCCGGCATCAGCAGGGTCACGGCGATCAGCGCCAGCGCGATCACCGGCACATTGATCAGGAAGACCGAGCCCCACCAGAAGTTGTCCAGCAGCCAGCCGCCGAGGATCGGCCCCAGCGGGTAGCCGATGAACACGGCGGACATCACGATCGCGATCGCCTTCTGCCGCTCCGCGGGGGTGAACAGCACCGGGATCACGGCCAGGGACAGCGGCATGATCACGGCCGCACCGAGTCCGAGCACCGCCCGCGCCGCCACGAGTTCGCCGGACGAGTGCGAGTACGCGCAGGCCAGCGAGGCCAGGCCGAACAGGACCAGCGCCGGAACCAGGGCTCGCTTGCGGCCGAGCCGGTCGCCGAGCAGGCCGGCGGGCAGCAGCGCCGCGGCCAGCACCAGGCTGTAGGCATCGACGAACCACTGCAGGTCGCTCGTTGAGGCGTGCAGGTCGGTCCCGAGCGTGGGCAGAGCCAGGTTGAGCACGGTCAGGTCGAGTCCCACGACGAGCACGCTGAGGGCCAGGGCGCCTAGCGCCCACCAGCGGCGCCGCTCATCGTTCATGACGCTCACCTTCTTTCAGGAGTTCATCTGAAGTGGACGTTACAAGATTTTGAGAGCCAATGTCAAATCAGAGCTGATCCCACGTTCGGCCGTGCGCCAGGGTCGGGTCCGGGCCGCGCGTGGGGATCGCGTATGGAATCGCCCGGCCGCCGTAAGCGCGGCGTCAGCGTCGGCACCCGTTTGCGCACCGAAGGTCTACGTTTAGTACAGACCTCTTCTGGAAGGAGCAGTACCGTGTCCGGGGTACGTCGGATCATCGTCGGCGTGAGCGGGTCACCGGGCAGCCTCCAGGCGCTGCGTCACGCCGCAGATCTCGCCCGGGTGCACCAGGCCGCCTTCGTTCCCGTGCTCGCGTGGCTGCCTCCCGGTGGTGACCTGGCCGACCGCAGTCACCCCTCGCCGTACCTGCGAACCATCTGGCGGGACGCCGCCTGGCAGCGCCTCTGGGATGCCATCGATCTCGCGCTGGGCGGCGTTCCCGGGGGTGTGACCTTCGAATCGGACGTGGTCAGAGGTGACCCCGCGCATGTGCTGGTCGAGATCGCGTCCCAGCCTGACGACGTCCTGGTCATCGGGGCCGGGCGGCGCGGCAAGCTGGCCCACGCCCTGTCCTCCCGGGTGAGCCGCTATTGCCTGGCGCATGCCCAGTGCCCGGTGGTCGCCGTGCCGCCGCCGGCCCTGGCCCAGGCGAGCCACGGCCTGCGGGGCTGGGCGTTCCGGCACCGCGGGCTGAACCCCGACGACATCGGCCTGCCCGCCGCCCACTGAGCGCGGTCACGTGAAGACCCGCGGCCACCGGCCGAGACGGTCCAGCCAGGACGCCAGCCCGCAGGTTATCCTGAGGGCCGGAGCTGAAATATCCCTAAAAGCAAGACCTAGGAAGCAGGCATGCCACAGCCAACGGGTGCCGAACTGGAGCGGGTCCGTGCGCGCAGGGAGCAGCTGCGCGAGCGCTATCTGCGCCCGTCGGCCGAACGGTCGCCAACCACCGTCCAGGGCGTTCATCATCTCGCCCTGATCTGCCAGGACACCGAGGAGACGATCAAGTTCTACCAGGAGTTCCTCGGCTTCCCGCTGGTCGAGCTGGTGGAGAACCGCGACTACGCGGGCTCGAACCATTTCTTCTTCGACATCGGGAACCACAATCTGCTCGGGTTCTTCGACTTTCCCGGCTATGACCTCCCGCCGTTTTCCGAGACCATCGGCGGGGTGCAGCACCTGGCGATCTCGATTTCCGCGGATCAGTTCGACGCGGCCAGGAAGAAGCTGGAGCAGGCGGGCGTGGATTACCTGGGCCCGGACCGCGGCGCGGACGACAGCATGTACTTCCGCGACCCGAACGGCATCGGCCTGGAGCTCTACCGGGAGAAGCTCGGCATCTTCGAGGGCGAGCCCCTGCTGAACTACTGAGCCGTCCGCCACCGCCCGGCCACGTTAGTCAGCGGTTCTCCCGCCGGATCACCAGGCGCAGCGCCGACCAGGTCTCGTCGATCGCGCAGACCTTGTTGTCGACCAGGCCGGTGGGCAGCGCGACCTCGCGCACCACGTTGTCACTCATGTCGGTGGGGACCTTCGATGCCTTCTTCGGCCAGGCGACCCAGAGGCCGCAGGCCGGCGCCATCCGGTCGCGCAGCCTGCCGAGTTCAGCCTCGAGCTCGGCGCGCCAGGACACGAACACGACGATGACGTCGAACAGCGCGTCGCCGTCCAGGTCCGTATGCAGCTCGGCCACGCTCGGCACCTGGCCGAGCATGTCCTCCAGCCATTCCGGCGCCCCGATCAGCGCGACGGCGTCCCCCTCCCCGATGCCAAGCTTCCGCGGCAGCGGGGTTCCTGAGTACCCGGCCGGCTGGCTCATCGCCGCTCGGACCCCCTTCTGGTAACACGCCCGGACCATCAGCTTGTCACTCTCTTGTAACAGCCGTCAGGCACAAATACAGCATGAGCAGCAGGCCCCAGTCACCAGCTCACGACCGCCTGGTGGAACTGAGCGGAGACGAGGCGGTGCTACCCGCCGGGAGCCGCCTCACGGACGAGACGCGCACCGGCCACCAGTGCTTCGTGATCATCGAAGGGGCGGCCACGGTCGAGCGGGGCGGATCGAGACTGGCCAGCCTGGGCAGCGGGGCGTTTGTCGGGGAGCTTGCCCCCGACGGGCGCCCGCTTCCCCCGTCCGGGGTGACCGTCCGGCTCGAGACCCGCTCGCGGGTGCTCGTGCTCGACTCGGCGCGGCTCACCGCCGCCATTAACGCCGACCCGGTGCTGGCCGACGCCTGGCGATCGCTGGCCGGGCCAGCCTGACCGGCCGGAGCCGACGAACCGCCAAGCCGCACAGACCGTGTCATTAGCACCGGCATAGCAACGGAGGAACCAGTGACCATCCCCCTCACCGACGCGATCGAGGCCGGTCCTGATCCGGACGGCCCGGCGTGGCTGGATCGCTGTGCTGGCTGGCCGGACGACCTGGCGGGCTGGCGAGACTCCGGCCCGGCCCCGGCCGGACCCGCCGCCCTGGCCGCCCCGGCCGGCCCGGTGTTCGTCGGCCGGGGCGGCGAGCTCGACTGGCTGTCCGGCCTGCTGGCCGAGGCCACCGCGGGCACACCCCGGATCGCGATCATCGAAGCCGAGGCCGGCCTGGGCAAGTCTTCTTTAATCACCGCGTTCCTGGCCCGTCACCTGGACACGCCCGCGCTCACGGCGAGCGGCGAGGCGGCCGAGCAGGAACTGCCGTGGGGAATGGTCCGCCAGCTCGCCCACCGGGCCGGCAGCGGCCTGCTGGCTAGTTTTCCGCTTCTGGCCAGCGGCCCGGCCGCGAGCGCCGATCCGCTGTCGGTGGGTGAGGAACTGCTCGGCCTGCTCGCCGCCGGGCCGGCCGCTGGCGGGCTGATCGTCATCATCGAGGACCTGCAGTGGGCCGACCAGCTGTCGGCCCGAGCGCTGCTGTTCGCGTGCAGGCGGCTCGCTGGCGAGAAGGTTCTCGTTATCGGCTCCGGCCGGCCACAGCACCTGAGCCGCCTGGGCGAGGGCTGGGCCAGGTTCCTGACCGGCGACCGCCGGTGCAGCCGGCTGGCCCTGCCCAGGCTGAGCGAGGCCGAGCTGGCCGAGCTGGCGACGGCGCTCGGCCGGTGCCAGCCCGGCCTGCCTTCGGGCGGGCTGTCCGGCCGCGGGATGCGGCGCGTCGCCGACCACAGCCGGGGCAATCCGCTGTTCGCCCGCGCGATGCTCACCGAGCTGCCCGACCACGTGCTCGAGGGCAGCGAAAGCGGCCTGTACCTGCCCAGGTCGCTGGCCGCGGTCATCCTGCCGAGGCTGAACGCGCTGCCCGCCGCGGCCAGGAACCTGGTGATCGCGGCCTCGGTGCTCGGTGAGCAGTGCACCGTGCCGGATGCGGCCGCGCTGGCCGGCGTGCCGCAGCCCGACTGTGCCCTGGACCAGGCGGTGGCGGCGGGATTCCTGATCGCGCAGCCTGGGCATCGCGGGCTGCGTTTTTCTCATGAACTGATCCGCCGCGCGGTCTACGGCGACCTCACGGCGGCCAGGCGGCGGTCCTTGCACCGGTGGGCGGCGGCGATGACCGACGGCCCGGACTCGCTGAGCCACCGCGTGGCCGCCGCGGGCGCGACCGACCTGCAGCTGGCGCTCGAACTCGACGCGGCGGCCGCGATGGCCGCCCGGCGCGGGGAGATCGCCCCGGCGGCCGGCTATCTGGTCCAGGCCGCCGAGCTCGGCGCCCGCGGGCCGGGACGTACCCGGCGGCTCCTGTCCGCCTTTGAATTGCTGGTCCGGACCGGCGACGCCTCCGGCGCCGAAGAAATGCGGCCGCTGGTCGAGCACCTGCCGGCCAGCACGCGCCGGGACACCGCGCTTGGCCAGCTGGCGATGCTCAGGGCCCGGCCAGCGACCGCCGAAGAGCTCTTCCTCGCTGCGTGGGCCGCTCGTCGCCAGCCCGGCCGCGGTGACCCGGCCGACGACGAGGCGGCCGCCGAGGCCGCGGCCGGCCTGGCCCTGCTGTACGCGAACGCGCTGTCGCCGGACCAGTGCCGCACGTGGGCACGACGCTCGATGATCTCGGCCGGCGACGGGAGCGGGCTGGCCGGGCTGGGAGCGCTCGGAGCGCAGGCCATGGCTCATGCGGTCATGGGCGAGGCGGCGGCCGCGCTGAAGCTGTTCTCGTCGCTGCCACCCGCGGCGGCGCTGGTGCCGGACTGTCACGCCGACGCGCTGACGGTGCGCGGAATGCTCCGGCTGTGGACCGGCGACCTGCCCGGAGCCGACGCCGACCTGACGGCCGTCGTCACCCGGATCCGGGGCGGCCTCCGGCCGCGTTACCCGGGCCAGGCGCTCGGCTACCTGGCCGAGACCGCCTTCCGCCTGGGCCGCTGGGACGAGGCGCAGGCCCATGCCGAGCTGGCCGTGTCCATGGCCGAGGACGCCGGGCGCCTGTGCGACCTGCCGTTCGCGCACAACGTGGCGGCCCGGGTCGCCACCTTCCGCGGGGAGTGGGAGCGGGCATCGGCTCACGTCAGCTCGGCCGAGCACGCGGCACGGGCCGCGGGAACTCCGGACGCGATGGGGTTCGCGGCGGCGGCTCGCAGCGTGCTCGGCTTCGCCCGCGACGATCCCGGCGAGGTGCTGCAGGCGACACCGGCCGGGCCGATGGCGCGCCTCGCCGGCTCCGGCGATGACCCGACCACCGGCCTGTGGCGCCCGGCGCTGATCTGGGCGCTGCTCCGGTCGGGCCAGCCCGACGAGGCCACCGCGGCGCTCGACGCCTTCGAGGCAGGCTCCGCGGCCCGCGATGACCGCCAGGCGCTGGTGCACAGCGCCTGGCTGAGAGCCAGCGCGGCGCGCGCGGCCGGGGATCTGGAGCAGGCCGAGGGGGTGCTTGACGCGCGCCGCGCCCTCGCGGACGCGCTCGGGATCCCAATCGCGCAGGCGTTGTTCGACGTCGAGTATGGGCGTTGTCTCGCCCGTGCCCACCGGCGCCCGGCGGCGCTCGCCCGCCTGCGGTCGGCGCACGAGATCCTGGCCGGCCTGGGCGCCCACCCGATCGCCGATGCGGTGGCGGCCGAACTCGCCGCGCTCGGCCTGCGCGGCCGGCCGGATGCTGACCCGGGCCTGGCCGGCCTGACCGCGCAGGAACGGCAGGTCGCCAGGCTGGTGGCCGACGGGATGTCCAATCGTGAGGCGGCCGCCCAGCTGTACCTGAGCCCCAAGACCATCGAGTACCACCTGGCGCACATCTTCGCCAAGCTCGGAATCAAGACCCGGTACCAGCTGGCCGCGCGGGTCGCCACCGCCGCGCTAGGCGGGCCGCTCGACGACGGTCACCCCGGCCCGGGCGGACTGCTTGCCGCCCGCCCCCCCAGCCGGGCCCGCCTTCCCAGCCCTGCCCGCCTTCCCAGCCCCCGCCAGCCGTCCGGCCAGTAGCGTCAAGATCACGCCGCACGCATAGCCGGCCACGGTACCGGCCGGAACCTGGCCGG
>Ga0335075_10007232_pt1 | contig 17075 bp, 14 predicted proteins | sample Lox_Sample_24_FD_206723 | JGI IMG/M metagenome (GOLD analysis project Ga0335075, IMG submission 206723) | Soil microbial communities from Loxahatchee National Wildlife Refuge, Florida, United States - Lox_Sample_2.4 | ecosystem: Environmental > Terrestrial > Soil > Wetlands | place: USA...
CACGGCTGGTCCGAGACCGGCGGCGTGATGACCTGCCAGGACCCGGCCAAGTGCGGCACCGGCATCACCAAGGGCGAACAGCTCAAGCTCACGTTCGACTACGCGACGGGCATCGCCGCCGCCACGGCGATGTGGCAGGCCATCAAGTCCGAGGAGTCCTCGGTCGGCGTCGACGTCAACCTCGTCGGCGAGTCGTTCGACACGATCATCGGCGAGAGCGCGCCGTGCTCGCCGATGGGCCCGAAGTGCAACGTGCAGGTGTTCGCCTACGGCGGCTGGGACTTCGACGGCCCGGGCTTCGAGCCGACCGGTGAGCCGCTGTTCGCGACCGGCGCGGGTTCGAACTCCGGTAACTACTCCGACCCGACGATGGACAAGCTGATCGACGAGACGCACACCAGCGGCAGCCTGTCGGTGTTCGACCAGTACGCCACGTACGGGGCGGAGCAGCTTCCGTTCCTGTTCGTGCCGTCGCCCAACCCGTACGAAATCACGGCGGTAACCAGCAAGCTGCACGGCGTCACGTTCAGCCCGCTGTTCACCCTGCTCCCCGAGTACTGGTACTTCACCAAGTAGCCAGGGCTCGTTCCGGGTGCCGTCCCGCCTCGGCGGGACGGCACCCGGAAGCAGGTACAGGCGGCCGTGCTGGCACTGGAGAGATGGAGCCGATGAGCTGGATTGAGGCCACGGGGATCGCCCCGGCCGGCGGAGGGATGGTGACGCGATGACCGGGTTCCTGATCCGGCGGATCTTGCAGGCGCTGGTCGTGCTGTTCCTCGTGACGTTGTTCACCCTGTTCCTGGTGCACCTGTTCCCTGGCGGGCCGATCCGGGCGATGCTCGGCCCGCGCGCGACTCCCGAGCAGGTCGCCTTCTTCAACCGCGAGTACGGCTTCGACCAGCCGTTCTACGTGCAGTACGTCAAGTGGGTCGACCAGATCGCGCACGGCAACTTCGGCTTCTCCCTCAAGCTCAACATGTCGGTGGCAGCCCTGATCGCCCAGGACCTGCCGAAGACGATCGTGCTGGTGGCCCTCGGCACCGTCGTCTCGCTGGTCTTCGGCATCCCCCTCGGCATCTACCAGGCCGTGAAGCGCTACACGCTGGGCGACTACGCGCTGACCGGCGTGTCGTTCCTCGGCTACGCGACCCCCACGTTCTTCGTCGGGCTGCTCCTGGTCGAGTGGTTCTCCGTCGACATCCACCTGTTCCCGCCGTTCGCGCCGCAGGGCACCTCGGTCGGGCAGATCCTGTCCCAGCCGAAGGCGCTGGTGCTGCCGGTGGTCTCCTTCGCGTTCGTGCTGTACGCGCTGTGGAGCCGGTACATGCGCTCCTCGGTGATGGACAACCTGGTGCAGGACTACGTCCGCACCGCGAGAGCCAAGGGCGCCAGCGAGCGCCGCGTGCTGTGGGGGCACGTGTTCCGCAACTCGCTGATGTCGATCGTCACCCTGCTCGGGCTCTCGCTGCCGACGATGGTCGGCGGGGCGATCCTCATCGAGGTCGTCTTCAACTACCCGGGGATGGGGCTGGCGTTCTACAACGCCGCGCTGAACGTTGACTACCAGGTGCTGCTCGGGTTCACCGTGCTCGCCACGCTGGCGACGATCCTGGGGAACGTCCTGGCGGACGTCAGTTATGCGGTGCTCGACCCGAGGGTGAGGTACAGCTGATGGCCGTCATTCCGCCGCCCGGCACCGATCCCGCGCAGATCCCTGAGTACATGCCGCTGATGGGGCCGCCCGGGGCACCGGACGGCGCCGGCTCGCTCGCCGCCGCGAAGCAGCGCGGCCTGCTGCGCCGCGGATGGGAGGTGTTCGCGGAGAACAAGCTCGCGCTGGCCGGCGTCGCCGTGATCGTGTTCATGGTGCTGTTCTGCTTTGTCGGGCCGCTCATCTACCACACCAACCAGATCAACACCAACCTCAACAACACCTTGTGCTCGCCGAGCGCCGCGCACCTGCTCGGCTGCGACAACCTCGGCTACGACCAGGTCGGGCGGCTGATGGTCGGCGGCCAGACGTCCCTCGAGGTCGGGTTCGCCGCCGCGGTCGTCGCGGTCGTGTTCGGCACCCTGTACGGCGCCTTCTCCGGGTTCGTCGGCGGCGTGGTCGACGCGTTCCTGATGCGGGTGGTCGACGCCGGGCTTTCCATCCCCTACGTGATGGCGGTCATCATCCTGTCGGTGGTGTTCCACCCGAACACGATCATCATGATCTTCGTCATCGCCGTGTTCTACTGGCTGGGCGTGGCCCGGCTGGTCCGCGGCGAGACGCTGACGCTGCGCACCCGGGAATACGTGCAGGCCGTCAAAGTCATCGGCGGGCGCAGGTCCCGCTCGATCGTGCGGCACATCATCCCGAACGCGATCGGCACGATCATCGTGCAGGCCACGTTCGCGGTCGCGGACTCGATCATCATCCTGGCCAGCCTCGGCTTCCTGGGGCTCGGCGTCCAGGCGCCGGCGACCGACTGGGGCGACATGCTGTCCGGCGGGCTGACCTACCTGCAGAGCAGCCAGAACTACTGGTGGCTGATCTACCCGCCGGGCATAGCTATCATCCTGACTTGTATCGCGTTCAACTTCGTCGGTGACGCGCTCCGCGACGCGTTCGAGACCCGGCTGCAGCGCCGGTAGAAGGGCAACCTGGTGGCGCCGCTACTTGAGATCACGGACCTGCGCACCGAGATCAGGCTGAAGCAAGGCGTGGTGCACGCCGTCGACGGCGTGTCCCTGCACGTGGACCCGGGGGAGACCCTCGGCATCGTGGGCGAGTCGGGCTGCGGCAAGACGATGACCGCGCTGTCGATCATGCAGCTCCTGCCGAACGGCGGCTATATCACCGGCGGCAGCATCACGCTGGCCGGGCAGGAGATCAGCTCGCTGTCCCTCGAGGAGATGCGCCGGATCCGGGGCAACGAGATCGGCATGATCTTCCAGGACCCGCTGACGTCGCTGAACCCGACGATGACCGTGGGCAAGCAGATCGCCGAGGCCGTCAAGCTGCACCGGAGCGTCAGCACCGAGCAGGCCCTGGACCGGGCCGCGGAGGTGCTCAACCTGGTCGGGCTGCCGCAGGCCAGGGAGCGCATGTCGGAATACCCGCACCAGTTCTCCGGCGGCATGCGCCAGCGCGTGATGATCGCGATGGCGCTGGCCTGCGAGCCCAAGCTGCTGATCGCCGACGAGCCCACCACCGCGCTGGACGTCACCATCCAGAAGCAGATCCTGGAGCTGATCGACGACCTGCGGCTCCGGCTCGGCATGTCGGTCATCCTGGTCACCCACGACCTGGGGGTGATCGCGGGCCGGGCCGACCGGGTCGCGGTGATGTACGCCGGCGAGATCGCTGAGACCACCGACACGGCCACGCTGTTCGGCAACCCGCGGCACCCGTACACCGAGGCGCTGTTCCAGTCGCTGCCGGACAAGGCCGCAGAGGAGAAGGAACGGCTGTACTCGATCCCCGGCATGCCGCCGGACCTGATGAATCCCCCCGCGGGATGCCGGTTCGCGCCGCGCTGCCGGTACGCAACGGACCGCTGCAGGCAGGAGGATCCGACGCTGGACGGCGAGACAGCGGGGCACCGGTACGCCTGCTTCTACCCGGTCGGCGAGCCAGAGTGGAGCCGGGCGCACCCGGCAGTGACGCACGTGGGCCCGGTTCAGCCGGAGCTCAGCGTCCCCGACGGCGACGCCTCCCCGGTGCTGCTGAGCGTCGAGCACCTGGTCAAGGACTTCCCGGTGACCAAGGGAGCGCTCCTGCAGCGGCGGATCGGCTCGGTGAGCGCCGTTGCCGACGTGAGCTTCGCGATCCGGGCCGGGCAGACCCTCGGCGTGGTCGGCGAGTCCGGCTGCGGCAAGACCACGATCGGCAGGCTGGTCGTCGGGCTGGAGAAGCCCACCAGCGGCGCGATCAACTTCGACGGCAGGGACCTGTCAAAGAGCAGCGGCCGGGAGTACCGCAGGGAGCGCAGGGACATCCAGCTGATGTTCCAGGACGCCTACGCCTCGCTCGATCCCCGGATGCGCGCGGGCTTGGTGCTCGCCGAACCGCTGGTCGTGCAAGGCATCGGCTCCCACGCCGAGCGGCGCAAGCGGGTCGAGGAGATGCTCGACCACGTGGGCCTGCCGCGCTCGGCGACGGAACGGTACCCGCACGAGTTCTCCGGCGGCCAGCGCCAGCGTCTCGGCTTCGCCCGCGCGCTCATCCTCTCGCCGAAGCTGATCGTGGCCGACGAGCCGGTCTCCGCGCTGGACGTATCGATCCAGGCGCAGGTCCTCAACATGATGCGCGACCTGCAGCGCGACTTCGGCCTGACCTACCTGTTCATCTCCCACGACCTGGCGGTGGTGCGCTACCTGTCCACCCAGATCGGCGTGATGTACCTCGGCAAGCTGGTCGAGATCGGCGCCGCGGACGACGTGTACCTCCGGCCCGCCCACCCGTACACCAGGGGACTGCTCGACTCCGCGCCGGTCGCCGACCCCGCGACGGAGCAGGCCAAGGTGAAGACCGGCATCACCGGGGAGCTGCCGAGCGCGATCCACCCGCCGTCCGGCTGCAGGTTCCGCACCCGCTGCCCGCTGGCCGAGGACATCTGCGCCGAGGTCGAGCCGCCGCTGCGGCCGTTCCCGGGAACCGGGCACATGGCCGCCTGCCACTTCCCGCTGCAGCCGCCGGAGGCGGCAGAGAACCCGGCGTCCGCTGCCACCGCGGCCGAGGCGTAGCGGCGGCCCGGGCACCGCAGCGCCCGCTTGTGCGCGCCTGATCCGGGCCTGATACTTCTGGCTATGCGGGCATTCCGCCGCCGGCCGCAAGAGCGTTCGCCGGTGCTGCGCGCCTGCGACGCGGACCGGGAGCAGGTGGTCGCCGAGCTGCGGGAGCGGTTCGCCGAGGGGTACCTGGGCCAGGAGAGCTTCGTCGGCCGGGTCGATGCGGCGCTGCGTGCCCGCTGGCGCGGCGAGCTGGCACGGGTCGTGTCCGACCTGCCCGGCCCGCGGGTCTCACCGGTGCGGGCCGCGGCCGGCCGCCTGGCCCAGGCCGGCCGCGCCGCCAGGAGGTGGCTGGCGAGGCCGGCGCTGCCCCCGCGAGTTCTCGTGCTGCCCCCGGGTTCCGCGGGCACGTTCACCATCGGCCGTGACGCAGGCTGTGACCTGATCCTCACCGACATGACCGTGTCCCGGAGCCACGCCGGCCTGCGCCATGAGCTCGGCCGCTGGCTGCTGAGCGACGCCGGGTCGACGAACGGCACCCGGCTCAACGGCTGGCGGGTCACCGGCCCGGTGCCGCTGCGCACGGGTGACAAGGTCAGCTTCGGCTCGGTGACATTCGTCGTCACCGACCGGGCCGGCGCACGCCCCGGCACCCCGTAGAGTCAGGGCGTGACCCTGGTCCTCCTGGTGCGGCACGGCCTTACCGCCACCACCGGCAACGTCCTGACCGGCTGGACGCCCGGTATCCCGCTGGACGACCGGGGCCGGCAGCAGGCCGGCGCCCTGGCGGCGCGGCTCGCGCCGCTTCCGCTCGACGCGATCATCAGCAGCCCGCTGGAGCGGTGCGTCGAGACGGCCGAGGCGATCGCGGCAGTCGGTGAACGCCGCCCGGTTTCCGTGCTGCGGGACGACCGGATCGGCGAGTGCCACTACGGCGAGTGGACCGGCCGGCCGCTGAAGCGGCTGGCAAGGGAGCCGCTGTGGCGTGTCGTGCAGTCCCATCCTGGGGCCGCGCGGTTCCCCGGCGAGGACGGGGAGTCGATCATGGACATGCAGCACCGCGCGGTCAGCGCGATCCGCGAATGGAACGCCCGGCTGGGCGCCACGGCGACGTACGTGGTCTGCTCGCATGGCGACGTGATCAAGTCGGTCATCGCCGACAGCCTCGGCATGCACATCGACATGCTGCAGCGGATTCAGGTCGACCCGTGCTCGCTCACCGCGATCCGCTATACGCCGCTGCGCCCGTTCCTGGTGCGGATGAATGACACCGGCGGCGGCATCGCCAATCTCGCGGGGCCGGACCCGGCGAGGTCACGGGCGGCCGCCCGCCAGGAGACCGACGCCGCGGTGGGCGGCGGGGCGGGAGCATAGCGCGGTGGCTGCCCAGCACGGCCCGCCGAGAGCACATTGGACCGGCCCAGAACTTATAGGCTCTTCTCACCTGCACCGGTCCTGGGGTCCGATTGCGGGTCACCGCCCGGGGTACTGGCGTCGCCGGGCCATTGCACGCCGACCATGTCGCCCGGCACCGGCCTCCGGGCCCGGACACGCGGAGGGGAGGAAGCGCGGGACATCCTGCCGTCTGCAGGCGGCACCCCGCTCCGCGCGATCTTGATGGCGGTCTACACCTACGACCCCCCGGAGAGATTTGTCGCCGGCGCGGTCGGCCAGCCCGGGGAGCGGACGTTCTACCTGCAGGCCAGCGGCAACGGCCGGGTTACCAGCGTGGCACTCGAGAAGGTCCAGGTAAGCCGCCTCGCCGAGCGGCTGGACGAACTGCTCGACGACGAGCTGCGCAACAGCGGCGGCGCATCGGCGGTGCCCGCGGTCGCGCCCGTCAGCCTCACCGACGACGCCCCGCTCGACCTGCCCCTGCTGGAAGAGTTCCGGGTAGGCGTGATCGCGCTGGCGTGGGACCCTGAGACCGAGCAGGTCGTGATCGAGGCGCAGGAAGAATCGGAGACCCCCGTCGAGTACCTGGCAGAGGATGTTCCCGAAGACGGCCCCGGCGTGCTGCGGGTGCGGATCACGGCGGCCGCGGCACGCGCCTTCTCCAAGCGTGCGCTGCAGATCGTCAGCCAGGGCAGGCCGCCCTGCCCGCTGTGCGGGCTGCCGCTCGACGCCTCAGGGCACATCTGCCCGCGGCAGAACGGGCACCGGATAGGCAATGCGTGAGTCGGCACAGCGCCGCGAGGGGCATCTGCCGCCGCGTACCGCAGGGCCTTCCGCCGGCGGCGCTCCCGCCGCCGGGCCGGACGGCGCCGCGCCGGAAGCTGACGCCACCGCGCTGGACCTGCTCAGCAACGGCAGCCTGGAGGTGGAGGGCCGGGTCCTGGTCGCCTCGAACGCGACGCTGTACTGCACGGTGCGCCACGCCGGCATCGAGGCAGCGTGCGTCTATAAGCCGGTGGCCGGCGAGCGTCCGCTCTGGGACTTCCCGGCCGGCACCCTGGCCGGCCGCGAGGTCGCTGCCTACGCCGTGTCCACCGCGGCAGGCTGGCACGTCGTTCCGCCGACGGTGTACCGGGACGGCCCGTTCGGGCCTGGCATGTGCCAGCTGTGGATCGAGTCCGACGATGCGGTCGATGTCATCGCGCTGGCGCGCAGCAGCGACCACCCGGGCCTGCGCCAGATGGCCGTGTTCGACGCCGTGGTGAACAACGCGGACCGGAAAATCGGCCATCTGCTGCCCGACCGCAACGGCCACCTGTACGGGTGCGACCACGGCGTGTGCTTCGGGGAAGAATACAAGCTCCGCACGGTGCTGTGGCAGTGGCGCGGCCGCAAGCTCCCAAGGACCGCGGTCGGCGCGCTGGCCAGGCTGCGCCTGGCGCTGACCGAGGGCGACCTGTCAGCCGAGCTCGGCCGGTGGCTGTCCGATGCTGAAGTGCAGGCCACCCGGGATCGGGTGGAACTGCTGCTTGAGCACAAGATTCACCCGTTCCCGCCGGAAGACTGGCCCGCCGTCCCCTGGCCTCCCGTGTAGGGCGGTTCAGCGCTCCCCGCGGTCTCCGCGGCGCCTCAGGTAACGCTCGAACTCGCGGGCGATGGCGTCCCCGCTCGCCTGCGGGTCCTCGGTCGCGTCCCTCGCCTCTTCCAGCGTCCGCACGTACTCGGCGACCTCGCTGTCGGAGTCGGCGAGCTCGTCCACGCCACGCTCCCATGCCCGCGCGTCGTCCGGCAGGTCCGCCAGCGGCAGCGTGACGTCCAGGATGTCCTCGACCCCACGCAGCAGCGCGAGCGTCGCCTTGGGGCTGGGCGGCTGGGCCACGTAGTGCGGCACTGCCGCCCACAGCGACACCGACGGCACCTTGGCTGCGATGCACGAGTGCTGCAGCACGCCGACAATCCCGGTGGGCCCCTTGTAGTCAACCGGGTCGAGATGCAGCCGGGCGGACAGCGCGGCGTCGGATACCGCCGCGCTCACCGGGACCGGGCGCGTGTGCGGCGAGTCGGCGAGCAGCGCCCCGAGCAGGATGACCAGCTCGGCCCCCAGCTCAGTGAACGCAGCCACGAGCTCGTCGGTGAACGCCCGCCACCGCATGTTCGGCTCGATCCCGTGCAGCAGGATCAGGTCGCGGTCCAGGCCCTCGGGCCGGGCGAGCGTCAGCCGGGTGGTCGGCCAGACCAGCCGGTCGGTCCGGCCGTCCGAGACCTCCATGACCGGCCGGGTCACCTGGAAGTCGTAAAAGTCCTCGGGATCGATGGCGCCGACAGGGGTGGATTGCCACGTGCCGGCGAGGTGGCTGATCACCCCGCTGGCGGCCTCGCCGGCGTCGTTCCAGCCTTCAAAAGCAGCGATGACCGCAGGCGAGTTGAGCTTTCCGATGCCCTCGAGCTCGATCTCCAACCACCTCCTGACGTTCACTACCGGCTCCAGGTTACGTGCATGACCATGATCGCCGCGTAACGTGGCCGGCCGGTAGCCATGGCGGCAGCCGGTCCGTGCCGTCGCCGGCCTGGGCCGGCACCTAGAATGAGCCCCACTATGACGGACACCCAGTCTCCCCCGGGGGGAGGGGCGGCCGCGGCAGGCTCCGGGCCCGCGCTGCGGGCCGCGATCGGCGAGCGGCTGCTGATCGCGGACGGCGCAATGGGCTCCATGCTGCAGGGCTGCCCGACGACGCTCGACGACTTCGCCGGCCTTGAGGGCTGCAACGAGATCCTGAACGTGACCAGGCCGGACATCGTCCGGTCGATTCACGACGGGTACCTCCACGCCGGGGTGGACTGCGTCACCACGAACACCTTCGGCGCGAACCTCGGCAACCTCGGCGAGTACGGCATCGCGGACCGCATCGAGGAACTCGCCGAGGCGGGCGCCCGGATCGCCAGGGAGGCGGCCGACGCCTGGGCGAGCGGCGAGCACCCCCGCTGGGTGCTCGGCTCCATCGGCCCCGGCACGAAGCTGCCGACCCTCGGCCACGTCAGCTTCGCCGAGCTCCGCGACACCTACCAGACCACCGCTGCCGGGCTGCTGCGCGGCGGCGCCGACGCCCTGATTGTGGAGACCTGCCAGGACCTGCTGCAGGCGAAGGCCGCGATCATCGGGGCGCGGCGGGCCATCGCGGCATCCGGGGCCCCGGCCCGCGGCGACGTGATGCTGATCGCCCAGGTGACGATCGAGACGACCGGGGCCATGCTGCTCGGCTCGGAGATCGGCGCCGCGCTCACCGCGCTGGCGCCGCTCGGCGTCGACGTGATCGGCCTCAACTGCGCGACCGGGCCCGCCGAGATGAGCGAGCACCTGAGGTACCTGGCCGCGCACGCCCCGCTGCCGCTGTCCTGCATGCCAAACGCGGGCCTGCCCGAACTGACCGCGGACGGCGCCTACTACCCGGTCACCCCCGGCGAGCTGGCCGACGCGCACGAGGCGTTCTGGGCGGAATTTGGCCTGGCCCTGGTGGGCGGCTGCTGCGGCACCACGCCGGAGCACATGGCCGAGGTGGTGCGGCGGCTCCGCGGCCGCCCGCTCACCCCCGTCCAGGCCCGGCCGGAGGCCGGGGTGGCCTCGCTCTATCAGCACGTGCCGTTCCGGCAGGACACCGCGTTCCTGGCGATCGGCGAGCGCACCAACGCCAACGGCTCGAAGGCGTTCCGCGAGGCAATGGTCGCTGAGCGCTACGACGATTGCGTCGAGATCGCCCGTTCGCAGACCAGGGATGGCGCGCACCTGCTGGATGTCTGCGTCGACTACGTCGGCAGGGACGGCGTGAGCGACATGCGGCAGGTGGCCGGCCGGCTGGCCACGGCGGCGACGCTGCCTCTCGTGCTGGACTCGACCGAGCCGGAAGTGATCAGGGCGGGGCTGGAGCTGGTCGGCGGGCGTGCCGTGGTGAACTCGGTCAACTACGAGGACGGTGACGGCCCGGGGTCACGGATCGCGCGGGTCATGCCGCTGATCCGCGAGCATGGCGCCGCGGTCATCGCGCTCACCATCGACGAGCAGGGCCAGGCGCGCACCGCCGAGTGGAAGCTCGCCGTGGCCACCCGGCTGATCGAGGACCTGACCGGCAACTGGGGCATGCAGCTGTGCGACATCATCGTCGACTGCCTCACGTTCCCGATCGCCACCGGGCAGGAGGAGACCAGGCGCGACGCGATCGAGACCATCGACGCGATCCGCGAGCTGAAGCGCCGCTACCCGCAGGTGCAGACCACGCTGGGCGTCTCGAACGTCTCGTTCGGCCTGAATCCCGCGGCCCGCGCCGTGCTCAACTCGGTGTTTCTCGCCGAGTGCGTGTCGGCCGGGCTGGACTCCGCGATCGTGCACCCGTCCCGGATCATGCCGATCGCCCGGATACCGGACGACCAGCGGCAGGCAGCGCTGGACCTGGTCTATGACCGGCGGCGAGACGGCTACGATCCGCTGGCCCGGCTGCTCGAGCTGTTCGAAGGCGTCGACGCCGCGGCGGTCAAGGCCAGCCGGGCCGCGGAGCTGGCCGGGCTGCCGCTCTGGGAACGGCTGAAGCGGCGGATCATCGACGGCGAGAAGAACGGCCTGGAAGCGGACCTCGACACCGCGCTCGCCGAGCGGCCCGCGCTGGAGATCGTCAACGACGTCCTGCTGGACGGGATGAAGACCGTCGGCGACCTGTTCGGATCCGGCCAGATGCAGCTGCCCTTCGTGCTGCAGTCCGCCGAGGTGATGAAGGCGGCCGTCGGCTACCTGGAACCGTACATGGAGCGCTCCGGGGAAGCGGGCAAGGGCAAGATCGTGCTGGCCACGGTCAAGGGCGACGTGCATGACATCGGCAAGAACCTGGTCGACATCATCCTGTCGAACAATGGCTACGATGTGGTCAATATCGGGATCAAGCAGCCGATATCAGCGATTATCGAGGCGGCCGACTCCAGCCAGGCCGACCTCATCGGCATGTCCGGGCTGCTGGTGAAGTCCACCGCGGTGATGCGGGACAACCTGGCCGAGCTGAACTCCCGGCACCTGGCGCACCGGTGGCCGGTGCTGCTCGGCGGCGCGGCCCTCACCCGCACGTACGTGGAGCAGGACCTGGCGGGCCTGTTCCAGGGCCAGGTCCGCTACGCCCGCGACGCGTTCGAGGGCCTGAAGCTGATGGACGCGTTCATGGCGGTCAAGCGCGGCGAAACGGGCGCCCAGCTGCCGCCGCTCCGCGAGCGCCGCGTGCACGCCGGATCGCGGCTGCGGCTCACCGAGCCCGGGAACATGCCCGCCCGCTCCGACGTCGCCGCGGACAGCCCGGTGCCCGCCGCGCCGTTCTACGGCCACCGGGTGGTCAAGGGCCTCCAGCTGGCCGACTACGCGACCTTCCTCGACGAGCGCGCCACGTTCCTGGGTCAGTGGGGCCTCAAGCCGTCCCGCGGCGCGGCCGGGCCGACCTACGCCGAGCTGGTGGAGACCGAGGGCCGGCCCCGGCTGCGGATGTGGCTGGAGCGGATCCAGACCGAGGGGCTGCTGGACGCCGGCGTCGTTTACGGCTATTTCCCCGCGGTCAGCGAGGGTGACGACCTCGTGATCCTGGATCCGCAGGGAAACGAACGGGAGCGGCTCACGTTCCCCCGGCAGCGGCACGACCGCCACCTGTGCCTGGCCGACTTCTTCCGCTCCCGGGCGTCCGGCGAGACCGACGTGGTCGGATTCCAGCTGGTCACGGTTGGTTCCAAGATCAGCGAGGCAACCGCCGAACTGTTCGCGAAGAACGCCTACCGCGACTACCTCGAGCTGCACGGGCTCTCCGTGCAGCTCGCCGAGGCCCTCGCGGAGTACTGGCACGGCCGGATCAGGGATGAGCTCGGCATCGGCGGCGATGACCCGTCCGACCTTGACGGCATCCTCAAGGTCGCCTACCGCGGCTGCCGTTACTCGTTCGGCTACCCCGCGTGCCCGAACCTGGAAGACCGGGCGAAGGTCATGCGCCTGCTCGAGCCGGAGCGCATCGGGGTCAGCCTGTCCGAGGAGTTCCAGCTGGTCCCGGAGCAGTCGACGGACGCCCTGATCGCGCATCATCCCGAAGCCAGTTACTTCAGCACCTGATCATGCGGTGCCAGCCAGCAGAGCCGACGGAGCCCGCCGGGTCGGTCGAGACCGACCCTGACCGGGTGCTGCAGGCCGTCCTGTTCGACATGGACGGCCTGCTGGTCGACTCCGAACCGCTGTGGCTGGAGGTCGAATGCGAGGTCATGGCCCGGCTGCACGGGGAGTGGAGCGAGGCCGACCAGCAGGCGCTCGTCGGCGGCTCGCTGACCCGCACCGTCTCGTACCTGCTGGCCCGGGCCACGCGCCCGGCCAGCCCTGAGGCCGTCGGACGCTGGCTGGTCGAAGGGATGACGTCGCTGCTGATGTCGCGGCCGCTGAGCATGCTGCCAGGTGCCGGCGAACTGCTCGGGGAAGTGCGCGCGGCCGGAATCCCGCACGCGCTGGTCACATCGTCCGAGCGGCCGGTCATGGACGCGGTGCTGCTGCAGCTCGGGCTGCGCTTCGACGCCACCGTCTGCGCCAACGACGTGACGTGCACCAAGCCGCACCCGGAGCCATACCTCCGGGCCGCCTCGCTGCTGGGAGCGCAACCGCGCTGGAGCGTCGCGCTCGAGGACTCGCCCAAGGGCGTGGCTTCGGCAGAAGCGGCCGGCTGCAGGCTGGTCGCCGTGCCCAGCCTGGTGCCGATCCCGGCCAAGCCCGGCAGGGTGGTCGCCGGGTCGCTCCGCCAGGTCGACCTCGCGATGCTGCACAGGCTCGTATCCGGCGGCTAGCTCGGATCAGGCGGCCAGCCGCGCCGGCCGCCGGCGGTGGCCAGAACGGTGCCCGGCATGTGCGACTATGAGAACTGGAGCACCTGGGCCGCGCGCCTGCAGCGAAGCCTTCCGAAGCAGCGCGGCACGAGGGAGGCGGCATGAATACCTGGAACAGCATCGCCTGGTTCCCGATCTGCGTCGGGCTGTCGGCGGCCGGGCTGGTCCTCAGCTGGTTCACCTGGCGCCGCAGGGGATTCCGGCGCGGGGTCCGGGCTGTCGCGTGGTCGCTGCTGCCGCTGGCCCTGTACCTCACCGGCTCGATCTTGCTGGTCGGGCGCATCGGGTCGGCGGTCGTGCAGTTCGCCAGCTCGTTCGTGTTCTCACCCAAGACCTGGGCCGGGGTGACCCTCTTCATCCTGGCCGCGGTGATCTTCCTGGTCTCGGGCGGGATACCGCTGCTGTCCTCGTCACGGAAGCGGGCCGGCAAGGCCCGCCGGAAAGAGGTCGCGCAGCAGCCTGGCAGTGCCGCGGCCGTCACCCCCGGCCAGGCGGACCGCACGGCCCCCCAGGTGACCGCGGGCCCCTCGGCGAAGCCCGCCAAGCGGGGCAAGCAGGGCACGGCCGACCCGGGCGACGATGGCCTCGATCCGGAGGTTACGGCCATCCTGCGCCGGCACGGGATCAGCTAGGCGTCCCTCCCGCGGGCCGGGCCGGAACCTCAGCCGGGGCGGGCGGCCCGGGCTGGGCCGGTATGTCTGCCACCGGCGGGAGCGGCGGGGGAGTGCCGCCGAACGCGGGGCATATCGCCTGGTGCGCGCACCAGGCGCAGAGCCTGCCCGGCCGGGGGCGCCAGTCGCCGGTGCTGCGGGCGCGCTCGATCGCCCGCCACAGCGCGTCGATCTTCCGGACCGTGGCGCGCAGGTCAGACTCGTCCGGCGCGTAGCGCACGATCTCGCCGTTGCCGAGGTAGATGAGCTGCAGCAGCTTCGGCACCTGCTGTTCGGTGAGCCAGAGCACCACGGCGTAGAACTTCATCTGGAACAGCGCCGACGCCTCGTATTCCTCCCGCGGCGAGCTGCCGGTCTTGTAGTCGACGATCCGGATCTCACCGCCGGCCGCGACGTCGACGCGATCGATGTAGCCGCGCAGGCGCAGCCCCGACTCGAGCACCGCCTCGACCGCGTGCTCGCGATGGCGCGGCTCGAGGCGGGTGGGATCCTCCAGCATGAAGTAGCGGTCCAGCATGGCACGGGCCTCGGTGAGCCACGCGCTTTGCTCCTGCTCTTCGTCGAACAGCCCGGCAAGACCCGGCTCCTCGGTGATCAGCCGTTCCCATTGCGGGGCGAGCATGGCCTGCGCCGTCTGCGGAGTGCGGGAAGCGGCGGGCTCGTCGAACAGCCGCTCAAGGACCGCGTGCACCAGCGTGCCGCGGGCGGCCGCCGGGCTCGGCGGCTCCGGAAGCCGGTCGATCACCCGGAACCGGTAGAGCAGCGGGCAGGTCAGGAAGTCACCGGCGCGTGACGGTGACAGCGACCGGCCAGATGGCTCTGGGCTCTGCACGTGTGCGATGGTCTCGTTGCCCACTCTCCGGAGAGTAGGGGACGGCACCGACAGTTGTTGCGTTTACCACGCCGGCGGGCGGGACCGAATCACTGGCGCGGGCAACCTTTCAACGTGCGCGCCACCACGTAGCATCGACTACGTGTCAGGCATCAGCCCGGAGCAGGACAGCCAGCAGGCGCCGCAGCCAGGTGACGCGCGCCCGCAAGGCCCGCGGCGCGAGACCCGGTACGGCATGGTCATCGCACGGCCATTCGGCGTGCCGGTTTACATCTCGCCGTACTGGTTCCTGGTGGCCGCCTTTATCGTCGCGTTCTATGCGAGCGAACTGCCGGCGTCGATACAGCCCAGCTGGGTCAGGTACGTCGTCGCGGCCTCGTTCGTCGTCCTGCTGTACGCGTCGGTGCTCGTGCATGAGCTCAGCCACTGCGTGGTGGCCCGGGCGTTCGGGCTGACCGTCCGGCGGATCCTGCTGTACCCGCTCGGCGGGTTCTCCGAGATCGAGCAGGAGCCGCCGACCCCGGCCAAGGAGTTTGCGGTATCCGTGGTCGGGCCGCTGACGTCGCTCGCCCTGGCCGGGTGCGGCCTTGGCCTGGACGTCGCGTTCAACCTCGGCGGCATCCCCCGTGCGCTGGTCGATCAGCTGATCCTCGCCAACCTGGTGGTCGGCGTGTTCAACCTGCTGCCCGGCCTGCCGCTGGACGGCGGCCGGATGCTGCGGGCCGGGGTGTGGAAGATCACCAAGAGCCCCGGCACCGCCACCATCGCCGCCGCCTGGGCGGGACGCGTGCTGGCCGTGGCGCTGGTCCTCGTGCCGGTCGCCCTGCTCGGCAGCAAGCTGAGCCTGACCAGCGCCTACATCCTCTGGCTGGCGATCATCGCCGTGTTCATGTGGGTCAGTTCCGGGCAGGCCATCAGGGCCGCCAAGGTGCGCGACCGGCTGCCCGCCCTGCAGGCCAGGCGGCTGGCGCGGCGGGCCATCCCGATCCCGGGCAACGTGCCGCTGGCCGAGGCGATCAGGCGCGCCGACGAGGCGCAGGCACGGGCGCTGGTGATCATCGACCACGAGTCCACCCCGATCGCGATCGTGAACGAGACCGCGGTCATGGCCACCCCGCAGCAGCGCAGGCCGTGGATCGAAGTTGGCACGCTGGCGCGCGCGATCGAGCCTGGCCTGGTGCTGTCCGCCGACCTGTCCGGCATGGCGCTCATCGAGGCCGTGCAGCGCTCGCCCGCCACCGAGTACCTGCTCATCGAGCCGTCCGGGCAGATCTTCGGCGTGCTGGCGACCAGCGACCTCGACCACGCCTTCGCCGGAGTCTGATGCGCACCACTAGCCTGGCGGGCGTGATCAGCCAGCCTCGGGGCCCGCTCGCCCCTGGAGACCAGGTCCAGCTCACCGACCCGAAGGGCCGCCGTCACCGGCTGGTCCTCGAGGCCGGGCGGTCGTTCCATACCCACCGGGGCTCGCTGGCGCACAACGACCTGATCGGCAAGCCGGAAGGCAGCGTGATCGTGTCCTCCGGCGGCACCGCGTACGTGGCCCTGCGGCCGCTGCTGGCCGACTACACCCTCTCCATGGCCCGCGGCGCCGCGGTGGTCTACCCCAAGGACGCGGGTCAGATCCTCGCCATGGCGGACATATTCGCGGGTGCGAGGGTGCTGGAGGCGGGAGCCGGCTCCGGCGCGCTGTCCTGCTGGCTGCTCCGGGCGGTCGGCGAACGAGGGCTGCTCGTGTCCTACGAGCGCAGGCCCGACTTTGCCGCGATCGCGCAGGCGAACGTGGAGCGTTACTTCGGCGGTCCGCATCCGTCGTGGCAGCTGGTGACCGGCGAATTCCCCACATCGGGTGCCGCGGGGATGCTCGGCCCCGGGGAGGCGTTCGACCGGGTGGTGCTGGACATGCTGGCACCGTGGGAGTACGCCCACGCGGCCGCTGTGTCGCTCAGGGAAGGCGGCCTGGTCTGCTGCTATGTGGCCACCACCACGCAGCTGTCACGCACCGTGGAGGCCCTCAGAGGGCATGGCAGCTTTGACGAGCCCGCGGCGTGGGAGTCGCTGCTGCGGGGATGGCACGTGGACGGGCTGGCCGTGCGCCCGGAGCATCGCATGGTCGGCCACACTGGATTCCTGGTGACGGCGCGCAGGCTCGCCGACGGGGTGACGCCACCGCCGCGACGGCGCCGGCCGGCCAAAGCCGCCCTGCAGCCGCACGACGGAGCCGACACAGACGCTGTGACCAGCGCAGAGGAGCACCGATGAATGCCCAGGGAAGCAGTAACGAGTCTTTGCTGTTCCCGGATCGTAACGGGAGAAAGCCGAACCAGCGCCCGGCGCAGGTTACGGAAGCTTCCGGGATAGGTAGGGTCAAGGGTAAATCGGCTCTCGGGAGGGGGTGAGGGGCATGGCTTCTCGCGACGACAGCCCGCGCGCCGGGCGGTATGACGACGAGGTCAAGGTCCTGACCACGCAGATCTCCTTCCTCGAGGAGGAGATCGCCGCTCTGCGCCGCAGGCTTGCGGACTCGCCTAGGCAGACCAGGCTGCTCGAGGAGCGGCTTCGCGAGGCCGAGACGAACCTCGCCA
>Ga0335075_10007233_pt1 | contig 17072 bp, 13 predicted proteins | sample Lox_Sample_24_FD_206723 | JGI IMG/M metagenome (GOLD analysis project Ga0335075, IMG submission 206723) | Soil microbial communities from Loxahatchee National Wildlife Refuge, Florida, United States - Lox_Sample_2.4 | ecosystem: Environmental > Terrestrial > Soil > Wetlands | place: USA...
GCCACAACCAGTGACGTGAACCGCTTAGGAGGCGCTTTGTACGAGAGCAACGGCGAGAAGTACTTCGTCGTCGACGGGCACATGCACTACTGGAACGCTGCCCCCGACAACTGGGTCCCCGGGGCGGAGAAGTACGCGGAGGGCTGGATCAAGTGCTTCCACGCCTACCAGGGGCTCGGGCCGCCGGCGACGCACTGGTCGCTCGAGCACTTCGAGAAGTACTCCGAGGACGACCTGATGAAGGACGTCTTCGAGGACGGCTACGTGGACGTCGCCATCTTCCAGCCGACCTACCTCAAGGAGTGGTACAAGGAGGGCTTCAACACCACCGAGCGCAACGCGCTGATGGGCGAGCGGCACCCGGGCAAGTTCGTCTACAACACCCGGTGGGACCCGCGCGACGGCGACGCGGGCATCGAGGAGCTCAAGCGCAACGTCGAGCGGTTCGGCTCCAAGGGCGCCAAGCTGTACACGGCCGAGTGGAACGCCGGCTCGCGGGGCTACAAGCTGACCGACCCTGCCTCGTACCGGTTCCTCGAGGCCGCGCAGAACCTCGGCATCAAGAACGTGCACGTGCACAAGGGCCCGACGATCTGGCCGCTGGACAAGGACGCCTTCGACGTGGCCGACGTGGACCACGCCGCGACCGACTTCCCTGAGCTCAACTTCATCGTCGAGCACGTGGGCCTGCCGCGGATCGAGGACTTCTGCTTCATGGCCACCCAGGAGCCGAACGTGTACGCCGGGCTGGCGGTCGTCATCGGCGGCCTGATGCACGCGCGGCCGAAGTTCTTCGCCAAGGTCATGGGCGAGCTGCTGTTCTGGGTCGGCGAGGACAAGATGCTGTTCGGCAGCGACTACGCCATCTGGGAGCCCAGGTGGCAGGTCGAGGGCTTCGTCAACTGGGAGATGCCGGACGACCCCGAGCTGTCGGACTACCCGCGGCTCGGTGTGGCCGGCAAGAAGAAGATCATGGGCCTGAACGCCGCCAAGCTCTACGACATCAAGGTGCCCGAAGAGTTCCAGCTCCCGCCCGAGGCCGGCACGCCCGGCGCGCAGGAGGTGCTGGGCGAGGCTTCGCCGCAGCCGGCCGCGGGAGCATGACCGCTCCGGTGACCGCTGTCTCGCGGGACAGCCTGCTGTCCGCGCTGGAGACGGTGCGCGACCCCGAGCTCGACGAGCCGATCACCTCGCTCGGCTTCGTCGCGTCGTGCACCGTCTCCGCGGACGGGGCCGCCCAGGTGCGCCTGCGGCTGCCCACGTATTTCTGCGCGCCCAACTTCGCTTACCTGATGGTGGCCGACGCTTACGACGCGGTCTCCGCGCAGCCGGGCGTCCGGAGCACCTCGGTGGTCCTGGAGGACCACTTCGCCTCGGACGCGATCAACGGCGGCGTGGCCGCCCAGGCCGGCTTCGTCCAGTCTTTCGACGGCGAGGCCGTCGCCGAGCTGGGCCAGCTGCGAGCCGATTTCCTGCGCAAGGCGGTGATGGCGGGAACCGACCAGGTGTGCCGGCCGCTGCTGGCGGCGGGCGCGGACCCGGCGGCACTGCTCGCGATGACCCTCGGCGAGGTGCCGCCGTCCCGTGCGCTGTCGCGGCTGCGGGAGCGCCGGGCCGAGCTGGGCCTTCCCGCCGGGGACGACGCTCCCCTGCTCGTCAACCCGTCGACCGGGGCGCCGGTCCGCGCTGACGCCCTGCCTGTGCACATGCGCCGGGCGCGGGTCACCCGGATCAGCATCGAGGCGAACTCCGGGATCTGCCGCGGCATGCTGCGGCACCGATACGACACGCCAGGACAGGGGGAGACCGTGCTCTCCCCGACCTCGGAGGAGGACCGATGAAGGCCGTCCGCTTGCACGAGTTCAACCAGATGCCGGTGGTCGATGACGTGCCCGAGCCAACGATCAGCGGGCCGCTCGACGTGATCGTGAAGATCGGCGGCGCCGGGGTCTGCCGCACCGACCTGCACATCATGCTCGGGCAGTGGGACGAGCGGATGCACACGCCGCTGCCGTACATCCTGGGCCACGAGAACGCCGGCTGGGTGCAGGAGGTCGGGCCCGGAGTCACCAACCTGCAGCCCGGCGACACCGTCATCCTGCATCCCCTGGTCACCTGCGGCCTGTGCCACGCCTGCCGTGCGGGCGACGACATGCACTGCGAGAACGGCGCGTTCCCCGGGCTCTCGCGGGACGGCGGCATGGCCGAGTACCTGGTCACCTCGGCCCGGGCCTGCGTGAAGCTGGACCCGTCCACGCGTCCTCAGGACGTGGCGGCGCTCGCGGACGCCGGCATCACCGCCTACCACGCGGTCCGCAAGGCGATCCCGCTGCTGTACCCCGGCACCACCGCGGTGGTGATCGGCGCGGGCGGGCTGGGCCACATCGGCATCCAGTGCCTGGCCACGCTCACCGCCACGAACATCATCGTGGTCGACGCCAACCCGGAGGCGCTCAAGCTGGCCTCCGAGCTGGGGGCCGCGCACGCGATCGTGGCCGACGGCAGCCAGCGGGACGCGGTCGCGGACCTGACCGGCGGCCGCGGGGCTCACGTCGTGCTCGACTTCGTGGCCGAGCAGGGCGCCGAGATGGACGGGTGGAACATGACCCGCGAGGCCGGCTCGTACTTCGTCATCGGCTACGGCGGCACACTGCAGATCCCGACGCTGGACATCATTTCTACCGAACGTAACGTCATCGGGAACATCGTCGGCACCTACAACGACCTGGCCGAGCTGATGGCGCTGGCGCAGGGCGGGAAGGTCACGCTGCACACCAAGGTCTACCCGCTGGACGCCGCCGCCGACGCCCTTGCCGACCTGGACGCCGGCCGGGTCCGCGGCCGCGCCATCCTCGTCCCGTAACCCTGTTACCCAAGGAGCACCGATGGCCAAGGAACTGCGCTTCGGCGCTGAAGCTCGCGGCCTGCTGCTGGCTGGCGTCGACCAGCTGGCCGAAGCCGTCAAGTCGACGCTCGGCCCCAAGGGGCGCAACGTCATCCTCGAGAAGATCACCGGCTCACCCGTGGTGACCAACGACGGCGTTACGATCGCCCGTGAGATCCACCTGAAGAACCAGTTCGAGAACATGGGCGCTCAGCTGGTCAAGGAGGCCGCGATCAAGACCAACGACATCGTCGGGGACGGCACCACCACCGCCACGGTGCTCGCCCAGGCGATCGTCAGAGAGGGCATGCAGGCCATCGGCGACGGCGCCAACCCGGTCCTGGTCAAACGGGGCATCGACCTTGCGGTCGGCCGGCTGGTCGGGCACCTGCAGGGGGTGGCCCACCCGGTCAGCACCGAGGAGGACTACAGCCGGGTGGCGGCGATCTCCGCCAACGACGACGAGGCGGTCGGGACGGTCATCGCCAACGCGCTGTTCACGGTGGGCGACGGCGGCATCGTCACGGTGGAGGACGCGCCGGTCCCGGGGATGAGCGTGGACTTCGTCGAGGGCTTCGAGTTCGACAACGGGTACCTCTCGCCCTACATGGTGACCAGGCCGGCCAGCCTGGAGGCGATCGTCGACGACCCGTATATCCTGCTGTCCAGCGAGAAGATCACCAAGGTGCAGCAGCTGATGCCGGTGCTCGACAAGATCATGCGGGCGCCGCGCCCGCTGATCATCATCGCCGAGACCATCGAGGGGACCGCCCTGTCCATGCTGGTGCACAACCACGTGAACGGGGTCTTCCAGTGCGTCGCGGTCCGGGCGCCCGGGTTCGGTGACCGCAGGCTGCACAAGCTGGAGGACATCGCGGTGCTGACCGGCGGCGCCGTGTACAGCAAGCACTCGGGATTCACCCTGGAGACGATGACGGCCGAGCAGCTCGGCCGGGCCAAGCAGGTACGGGTGACCGCGGACCATACGACGATCATCGGCGGCGAGGGCTCGGCCGATGCGGTCGCGTTCCGGCTCGACCAGCTCCGGGCGGAGCTCGCGCGGGCCACGTTCGGCGCGGACGAGGACGTGCTGACAGAGCGGATCGGCGCGCTGTCCGGAAAGGTCGCGGTGATCAAGGTCGGCGCCGCCACCCCGGCCGAACTGAGGGAACTCCGGCACCGGGTCGAGGACGCCCTGTCCGCCACCCGGGCCGCGATGGCCGAGGGCATCGTGGCCGGCGGCGGCTCCGCTCTGCTGCACGCGATCGGGGCGCTGGATGACCTGGAGGTCACCGGCGACTACGCCATCGGCGCCGGCATCGTCCGGCGGGCCCTGAGCGAGCCCGCCTACCTCATCGCGGCCAACGCCGGCTACCCGGCCGCGGACATCGTGGCCCAGACCGCCGGCATGGCCGTTGACGAGGGGTTCGACGCGCTGGCGGGGCGGCACGGCAACATGATCGAGATGGGCATCATCGATCCGCTCCGGGTGGTCCGCTCGGCGCTGCAGAACGGCGCGTCGGTCTCGGGCCTGCTGCTCACGACCAACACGCTCGTCGCCGAGGAGCAGACGCCGTGGGGCGGCAGCCCGGCCCTGATGACCGAGTTCGGCTCGCTGGACGAGGGCCTGAAGCAGCCGTCGCCCGACGCGAGCATGCCGCAGTCGCTCGGGTACGGTCCTTCCGTTGGCTGAGACCCCCGCCGATGGCCGCTGAGCCGGCGACCGCGCCGGCCGGTGGGAGCTCAGAGGCCTGGGGCACGCAGCCGAGCGGCCTGCGGCTGCTGCGGTCCCGGGGGCGCGCCCTCGGCGCCGTGGCCCTGCTCGGGCCCGCCTTCGTCGCCGCCGTCGCCTACGTCGACCCGGGCAACTTCGCCACGAACTTCACCGCGGGCGCCAGCTTCGGGTACGCGCTCGCGTGGACGGTCGTGGTCGCCAACCTGATGGCGATGCTGGTGCAGTACCTGTCCGCCAAGGCCGGTGTCGCCACCCAGCGCGATCTGCCGGAACTGTGCCGCGAGCACTTCGGCAGGAGCGTGTCCCTTGGCCTGTGGGTGCAGGCCGAGCTGATCGCCATGGCCACGGACCTGGCCGAGTTCGTGGGGGCGGCCCTCGGGCTGAACCTGCTCTTCGGCGTGCCCCTGCTGACGGCGGGACTGCTGACCGCGGTGGTCGCGTTCGGCATCCTCGCGCTGGAGCAGCGCGGATACCGGCCCTTCGAGCGGGCGATCGCCGGCCTGCTCGGCATCGTCTTCCTCGGCTTCGTCGTTGACCTGGCCGGGGTCGGCGCCAGCCCGGAGGGCATCGCGGCCGGGCTGGTTCCGCACCTCCCCGGCAGCGAGCTGCTGCTTGTGTCCGGGATCATCGGGGCGACGGTGATGCCGCACGTGGTCTACCTGCACTCCGCGCTGACCAAGTCCAGGGTGAGCTGCGCGGGCGACGCCGAACGGCGCGAGCTGCTGCGCTTCCAGCGGCTGGACGTGCTGCTCGCGCTCGGCGGCGCGGGGCTGGTCAACCTGGCGATGCTGTTCGTTGCCGCCTCGGTGTTCCACCGCGCCGGCGGCTCCGCGATCAATTCCCTCACGGCCGCGCACGCCGGCCTCGGCCGGCTGGTCGGCGGCGGCGCGGCGCTGGCGTTCGCGGTCGCGCTGCTGGCGTCGGGGCTCTCGTCGTCCAGCGTGGGGACGTACGCGGGCCAGGTGGTCATGCAGGGCTTCGTCCGCCGCCGCATCCCGCTGTGGGCCCGCCGCGCGCTCACCATGCTGCCCGCGCTGGTCGTGCTCGGGCTCGGCCTGCCGGCCACGGACTGCCTGGTGGTCTCGCAGGTGGTGCTGTCCTTCGGCATCCCGTTCGCGCTGGTGCCGCTGGTGCTGCTCACCCGCCGGGCGGACATCATGGGCGCGCTGGTCAACCGGCGCATCACCACCGCGGCGGCGGCCACCATCGCCGCGGTGATCATTGCCCTGAACGCCTGCCTGCTCTGGGCCACGTTCGTGGGCTGACCGCTGCGGCGCCTGGTCAGCCGGCCGGTTCGAACAGGCCCTCCGCGTACTCGCTGGCCGCCTGCTCCCGCGCCCGGTAGTGGATCTTCTTGCCGGTCGCGGTCAGCTGCAGCGAGTCCACGAACCGGTACGCGCGGGGCCGTTTGTAGTCGGCGAGCATCGGGTGGTCACGGCAGTGCCGGTCGCACTCGGCCGCGGTGAGGGTCTCGTCCGCGCGCACGACGTAGGCGACCACCCGCTGCCCCCAGACCGGGTCGGGCACCGGCACCACGAGCGAGTCGGCGATGCCGGGGTGCTCGTTGAGGGCCTCCTCGACCTGGACGGGGTGCACGTTCTCCCCGCCGGAGACGATCATGTCGTCCTTGCGGCCGACGATCGTGACGTACTCGCCGGCATCCCAGGTGGCCAGGTCGCCGATGTAGAGCCAGCCCCGGTGGAACCGGGCGGCCTGCTGGCCGGGAGCGTTCGCGTAGGCGAGCGCGCACTTCGGGGAGCGCACGATCACCTCGCCGACCTCGGTGCCGTCCTTGGCCACGTGGTCGTCTGGCTCGGCGAGCCGGTCGTCGTAGACCCTGACCACCGCCACGTCGTCGTCGGTGCACGCCCGGCCCGCGCTGCCCGCGTGCGCCGGCAGGTCGGCGGGGCGCAGGAAGGTGTTCCAGAACGCCTCGGTTGTGCCGTACCCGTTGAAGATCCGCGTGGTCAGCAGCTTCTGGTAGCGCAGGCACGCCGCACGCTCCAGCGGGGCGCCCATGGTGACGATCCCGTGCAGGCTGGACAGGTCGCGGGGCCTGCGCGACTGCTCGGCCGCGAGCATGGCCAGGTTGGTCGGGGCACCGATCAGGAAGGTGAGGCCCTCGGCTTCCACCAGGTCCAGGCAGCGGGCAGGGTCGAACGCCCGCATCGGCACGGCCCGGGCGCCCACGTAGAACACCGGGTTCGGGCCACCGGAGTACAGGCCGCCGCGGTGGAACCAGGGGGTCATGTTCAGCGTGCGGTCCTCCGGCGACAGCGGGAAGTGCATGATCACGTCGTGCGCGGAGAACACCTCGGCGAGGCTGCCCAGCGGCACGCCCTTCGGCATGCCGGTGGTGCCGGAGGTGTACAGCCGGGTGGTCTCGGCGTAGGCCGAGGCGGTGCCGGGCAGCGGCCGGGCGACGCCGGCGGGTATCTCGTCAAAGCGCAGCACCCCGGGCGGCGGCTCGTCCGGGCCGGCCGCCGCGACCAGCCGGGGGCGGTGATCGGCGTGCTTGAGTGCCGCGCGGGCCTGCTCGTGCAGGGCGGTGTCGTAGATGAACGCGGCGGGCCTGCTGTCGTCGAGGATGAACGCGGTCTCGCCCGGCGCGAGCCGGTAGTTGATCGGGGACCCGACCGCGCCGCAGGCCTGCGCGGCCAGGTAGAGCAGGGCGAACTCGACCGAGTTGTAGAGCTGGTACACGACCGCGTCCCCGGGCTGGACGCCGGCCTCGGCCAGCCCCGCCGCCAGCCGGTCGACGCGGTCGCCGAGCTCGGCGTAGGTCAGGCTGACGCCGCTTTCCGGATCGTGCAGCGCGACCGAGCCGGCGTAGCGGTGCGTGTTGCGGCGGAATCCGGCCAGGTAGGTGAGCTCATGCTCGATGTAGTGCCGGTAGGCCGCGGGATCGTAGCCGGTCACGCCATCACCTCCTCGCCGCAGCCGTGCCCGCGCGGTGAGGGGTGTGCGCTGACGGGAAGTTCGGCGCGCGCTTTTCGCTCAGCGCGGCGGCGCCCTCCACGACGTCGGGGCCCATGAAACATAGCATCTCGTAGGCCGCGGACTGGTCGAAGATGGGCCCGGCCATCTTCAGCCAGTTGTTCAGCGCCCGCTTGGTCCACCGGACCGCCGGCTGCGCGGCGGTGGCCAGGGTCTCCGCCGTCTTCAGGGCCTCGCCGAGCACCTCCGCGCGGGGGACGGCCTTGCTGACCATGCCCAGCCGCTCGGCCTCGGCCCCGGTGATCATCTCGCCGGTGAGCAGGTAGTAGCGCGCCTTGGCCATGCCGATCAGCAGCGGCCAGAGGATCGCGGCGTGGTCGCCCGCGGCGACGCCAAGCTTGACGTGGCCGTCTCCGATCCTGGCGTCCTCGGCGCAGATGGAGATGTCGGCGAGCAGGGCCACCACGGCCCCGGCGCCGACGGCGACCCCGTTGATGGCGGACACGGTCGGCTTCTCGCAGTTGATGATGTTGTAGACCATGGCGCTCATCTCGGAGAGCATGTGCGCAACGCGCTCGTGGTTGCCCGCCATCCGCTGCACCATCGCGAGGTCGCCTCCGGCGGAGAAGGCCTTGCCCGCGCCGGTCACCACGGCGACGCGGGTCTCCGGGTCCGCCGAGACGTCGGCCCAGACCCGCGCCAGTTCGCCGTGCATCTGCTCGTCGGCGGCGTTGTACTTCTCCGGCCGGTCGAGCGTGATCAGCAGGACGCCATGGTCGCGGCGCTCGAACTTGAGCTGCTTGTACGCGGAAAACTCCATCGGTGCTCCTCCTGGGATCACATCGGGTTTCGCCCGGTTCCGGTCAGCTCATCGTCAGGCCGCCGCTGACGCTCAGCGTCTGGCCCGTGATGTACCCGGCCTCGTCCGAGGCAAGAAACGCGACGGCGCTGGCCAGGTCGGCGGGGTCGGCCAGCCGCCGGAACGGGATCGCCCTGATCAGCGACTCCCGCAGCTTCGGGTTCCCGCCGGTGACCGCGTCGAACAGCGCGGTGTCCGTGGGGCCGGGGCACACGCAGTTGACGTTGACCCGGTACCGGGCCATCTCCCTTGCGATGCTCTTGGTGAACGCGATCACCCCGCCCTTGGCCGCGGAGTACACGGCCTCGCCGCTCGAGCCGACCCGGCCGGCGTCGGAACCGATGTTGACGATCGCGCCGTGTCCCTGCTGGGCCATGATCGGCAGCACGGTGTGGCAGGTGTGCAGCACGCCGTAGAGGTCGACCGCGATCGCCCGGTCCCAGTCGGCGGGGTCGGACTCCACGAAGGGCGCGGCCTTGTCCCAGCCCGCGTTGTTGACCAGAACGTCAATCCGGGCGAAGCGGTCGTGCACCTGGCGGACCATGGCCCCGACCGATTCGCGCGAGGTAACGTCGGCGGCGAGCCCGATGGCGCCGCCGCCGAGCGCGCCGGCGGCCTCGGTGGCGGCCGTCTCGTTCAGGTCGGTAGCCACGACCGTCGCGCCCTCGGCCGCGAGTCTCTCGGCGATCGCGCGGCCGATGCCCCGGCCGGCGCCGGTGACGATCGCGATCTTTTCCGTCAGCCGTCCCATGAGGCTCGCCCTCCGCTTTGCGCGCCGCCTGACCACTCTTATAGGAACTGACCCGGCAGTCAATAGAATACCGGGGAGTCAAGCTAGTAGCATGAGGCGATGTGCCTGCTCAAGCGGACGGTGCGGCCGTGACGGCGGAGCGGGTCGCCGACACCCAGCCCTCGCCGGCCGTCTCGAGCCGCGTGCAGCGCAAGCGCGGCCAGCGGGTCCGCCAGATCGTCAAGGCCGCCGCCGAGCTGTTCGGCGAGCGCGGCTACGAGGCCGTCAGCCTGGAGGACGTCGCCGAGCGGCTGGACGTCACCAAGGGCCTGCTGTACTACTACTTCGCCAGCAAGGACGACCTGGCCACCGCCGCGATCGAGACCCTGGGCAACGAGTGGACGGCGCGGCTGCAGGAGCTGTCCGACGCGCTCGACGGCCCGCCCGCCGTGCGGCTCAGGGCGCTTATCCGCGAGCACCTCACGATCGCGGTGCGCGACTATCCCGCCGCGCTCCGGCTGTTCCTCGAGCCGCGGTCCTGGCCGCCGCCTCAGGCGGCGCGCATCAAGGATCTGCGCCGCCGTCACGACCGCGTGTTCCGCAGCGTCGTGGAGGACGGCGTCGCCGCCGCCGAGTTCACGGTGATCCGCGTCGACACCACGATGCAGTGCCTGCACGCGGCGATGGCGCAGGCCCCCGTCTGGTGCGCTCCGCTGCCCCCCCGCGCCCGCGACCGCGCGATCGATGAGCTCACCGCCACGCTCATGATGCTCGTCGGCCAGCTGCCGTCGTGAGGCCGCCGGCCGGCCGGCGGAGCCCGCCTGGTGCTGGCGGGCCCCTCCGCTTATACGGCTAGCTCACCGGGAAGTTGAAGTAGTGCAGGCTCACGAACGGCGGGCTGCCGGTCGCGCCCGACACGAACTCGAGATAGACGGTATGGGTGCCGGTGGTCTCGGCGATGTTGGCCGGGATGGTCTCCCAGCTCGTCCAGCCCCCGGTGTTGGCCACGGCAAAGCTGCCGACCGGGGTGTTCGACGGGCTGTCAAGCACCACCTCCACCAGTCCGCTCACCCCTCCGGCGGCCCCGGAGGCGACCCGCGCGTCGAACTGGCTGGATCCCGAGCCGAAGTTGATGCCCGGGTACTCCAGCCAGTCGCCGTTGACAAGCTGCGCGACCTGGTTGCCGTCGACGCCGGACGGGCTGGTGTCCCCGGTGGCCGGGCTGACCGTGATGGCGCCGTTGCTCGCGCTGTAGCAGTCGGCGGAGATGCCGGCGGTAGCGGTCGTCTGGCACTGCGCCCCGGAGGGTGACGGGCTCGGCGACGGCGACGGCGACACGCTGGGCGACGGCGACGGGCTGGAACTGCCGCTGGTCTCGTAGACGGCGACGTAGCCGACGCTCATCGACGCGCCGGAGCTTGTCGAGGACGTCGGGGTGCTGCAGCCGCAGACCCCGTTCGGGTAGGCCCCGCCGATGGCCAGGTCCAGGATCAGGAAGAACCCGTGGTCCACGGCGGCCTGCCAGGTGGCGGTGCCGACCTGGCTCTCGTCGACCGTGTAGTAGGCGTTGCCGTTGAGGTACCAGGTGATGGACTCGTCGCTGGTGTCGGTCCGGTTGACGATCACGGAGTAGGTGTTGTAGCCGGTCTGGCAGCCCGGGCACGACTGCAGGCCGCTGGACAGCCCGGTCGTCTCGTCGCACGGGCCGCCGGGGTCGGTGCCGCAGTGCAGCGTCCCGGAATGCTCGGACAGCGCGTTGACGTCCTCCATGACGTCGATCTCGCCGGTGGAGGGCCAGTTGGCGCAGTCCATCGTGCCGGAGGTGCCGGCCCCGCTGGCCCGGAACCCGGCGCCCAGCATCCAGAACGCCGGCCAGTAGCCCAGGCCGCTGGACGGGTTCGGCTGCTCGATCGAGGCGCTGACCTCCATCTCGCCGCCGGCCGGGGCCTCGAAGTCGTCGGCAGCCGTCTCGATGCGGCCCGACGTCCAGGAGCCGCCGCTGCCCACCGCGGTGATGTTCAGGTGGCCGTTGCCGTCCTCGGCGACGTTCGCGGCGGAGCTGGTGTCGCTCTCGACCTCGCCGGTGCCCCAGTCGGCCGTGCACCCGGTGCCCGTGTACTGGGTGCCGGTGTCGTAGGTCCAGCCCGAGTCCACGCCAGACCCGGCCGCGCCGGAGAAGCTGTCGCTGTACGCGGTGGTCCAGCCGGGCGGCGGGCCGGGCACCGTCGTGGCCGACGCCGCGGCCGCGTGGCCGACGATCGCGGCGGCGACTCCCAGCGCCGCGAGCGTGAGCGCGGCTAAGGCGGCTACCAGCCGGCTGCGCGGGCTGGGCGCGTGCGGCCAGTGGATCTTGGTGAGCATGGTCCGTTCTCCTCCTTGTTGTGAATCGGTCCCGCTCCGGTCCGGCCCCCCTGCGTGCTGGCCCGCGGTTCGCGGTGGCGCCCTGATTCGCATGGCCGGGTTTCAGCCCTCCCCGGACACCCGGCAGCCGCAGCTGCCGCGGATCACCAGGTGGGTGGGCAGCACCTCGGCCGTTGCCGGCCGCGGGCCGGAGTCCACCCGGTCGAGCAGCCGGCGGGCGGCCCGGATCCCCAGGTCGCGCAGTGGCTGGCGGACCGTGGTCAGCGGGGGGACGGTCACCCTGCTGGGGTAGATGTCGTCGAACCCGGTGACGGCCACGCCCGCCGGCACGGCGACGCCGGCCCGGCGGAACTCCCGCAGCAGCCCGATGGCCATCTGGTCGTTGGCGCACGCCACCGCCTCCGGCAGGCCGGGGCGCCGCAGCAGCACCCGCGCCGCCGCCGAACCGCTGGCCTCGGAGAAGTCCCCGTGGACGGGCGGATCGGCCGTGCACCCCCGGGCGGCCCGGGCTGCCTGGGTGAACGCGGCCAGGCGCTGCCGGGCGTCGGGGGAGTCGGGCGGGCCGCCGACGAAGCACAGCCGCCGGTACCCGTGGGCCGTGGCCAGGTGGGTGACGGCCGCGCGGATGCCGCCCGCGTTGTCCACGGCGAACCTGTCCAGGCCCGCGGCGTCCGCCGGGCCAGCGATCAGCACCACCGGGACCCGCGTGGCCAGCGCCGCGAGCTCGCCGGGCGGCAGCACCTCCTCGGCCATGAGCAGGCCGTCGACCTTGCCCGACAGCGAGCGGATGCGGCGCTGGAACGGCTCGCCGTGCGGACCGAACGTGAGCAGCAGGGACACCTCGCTGCCGCGCAGCACGCCCTCGACCGCGTGCACGATCTCGTCCACGTACAGCAGGCTGCTGCGCTCGATGTCGATCTCGTCGGCGCCGCGTTCGAGCGCCACCAGGCCGATGATGTCCTTCCGCCTCCTGGACAGGCCCTGCGCCGACGCGTCGGGCACAAAGCCGAGCCGCTCGATCACGTCGGCGACACGCTGGCGGGTCTCGGGGCGGACCAGGTCCGAGCCGTGCATCACGCGCGAGACCGTGGCGGTCGATACGCCGGCCTGGCGGGCGATGTCATAAACGGTGGGCACGCGACATTCCAGGATGATCTACGCTTGTAACCGGTTACATTCACGCGCACCGTTAACGCTAGAGACGCCGGCCGGCGATGTCAATCACATGACAGGCGGCGCCGTTGTGGCGGGCGCCAGATTCGGGCCCGATGATTTGGCCGATGGCCCATGGCTCACCCTCCCCGCCGGTGCGTACTGTCCGCACAGGACGCGCCCGCGCCAGCAGGCTCGCGTCCTTCTGGGCGGGCCAACTGCGAGCTACTCCGCTGGAGCCACCGTGAGCGAGCCAGGCCGCTGTCCCTATTGCGGCTCAGCACCGACGGCGGTCGGGGCTGCCCGGGTGCCGCCTGCCCCCGGCGATGGCCTCGAGCCGCTCTACCGCGAGATGCGCCGGATCCGTGAGATCGCCGAGGCCCGCGCGGCGGACGACGCCGAGCGCCGCATCGCCGAGCTCACCCGCCAGGTCCAGGAACTCCGTGCCACCGTGGCCAGGCTCCGCGGCCCGGGCCTCGAGGCGCGCGGCCCAGTGCGCAGCAGTGTGCCTGGCGGCGTCCCCGGCCGCCAAGCGTCCTGACCGGGCACGGCGTTCACGGCGCCCGGCGGAATGCCCGCCTCGCGGGCGAGCCGCACCAGCGCCATCGGCGACAGCGGCGCCTGCTCGGCGGGCTTGACGACCACGGTGTTCCCGGCGGCCAGCGCCGGGGCGATCTTCCAGACGGCCTGCAGCAGCGGGCATCTCCACGGGAGGATCCCGGCTGCCACGCCGAACGGCTCGCGAACCGAGTAGCCGACGAACCCGCCGGGCACCGGCGCGGCACGCCCCTCGGTCTTCCCTGCGATGCCGGCGAAGTACGTCAGCACCTCGCCGGCCAGCGGGAGATCCACGTTCTTCGCCGCGGTGACCGGCCTGCCAGCGTCGGACGTCCCGATCGCGGCCAGCTCCCCGGCGCTGCGGGCGACGAGCTCGGCGAGGTGGCAGAGACGCTCGGCACGCTGCGACCGCGCGGTGGCCGCCCAGCCACGGGCCGCCGACACGGCCGCGGTCACGGCGTCGGCCACGTCGCCCTCGCCGGCCTCGGCGACGTGCCCGATCACCCCGCCGGTTGCCGGGCTGCGCACGCCGGTCACGGCCCCGGACCGCGCCGGGCGCTCTTCCCCGCCGATGAACAGGCCGTAGTCGTGGGCCATCACGCTCATCCTCTGGCCGCGGAAACTGGACGCAGTCGGCGATCATCCTTCCCGTCCGTGCCGGCCCACGGCAGCCAGGGGCCCCGCGGGCACCCGCCGCCTCAGGTCAGCTTCAGCTCCGCGCCGGCGAGCGGGCGGGCCGCGGGCACCGGGACGACGTGCACGTCGCAGCGGGCGTGCCGGATGAGCTGGCTGGTCAGGCTCGCATCGAACAGCCCGGCCGGGGCTCCGTCCGCCGGCGAGCCGACGATGATCATCCGGGCCCGCCGCTCGGCGGCGAACTCCGCGATCCGCCGCCCGGTGCCGCCGTGGTCGCCCACCACGCGGAGCACATCCCCGTTCGCCGAGATCCCGGCCGAGCGAAGCAGGCCGACGCTGTCCGCGATGACCGCCCTGGCCGCATCGGCGGTCTCCGCGTCGACGACCTGGCTGCCCACCACGTCGGTCTCCAGCACGTGCACGACCTCGATGGGCGCGTCAAGGACCCGGGCGAGGTTGATTGCGGTCCCGGTCACCTCCGCCGCGGGCGACCCGACGCCAACGGCCACGACGATCGGCGGCGGGCCGTGCTCCGGTTCCCCGGCCGCGGCGGGCTCGTCTTCCGCGAGTTGCCGCTCGGCACGGGTCAGCAGCGAGTGCCCGGTGGACAGCACCACGATCGCCAGCACGACCGTGCCAGCGCCCAGATAGAACGGAACATGAACGTTCAGTGCGGCGGCCAGCCTGGCGGCGCAGTACGGGGCCAGGCCGCCGCCGATGAACCGCACGAAGCCGTAGGCGGCGGACGCGACCGGGCGCTCGACCGGTGCGACCAGCATCACCGACTGCGTGGTCAGCGTGTTGTTCAGCCCCACGAACGCGCCCGAGATGATCACCGCCACGATGAGCGTGACCTGCGACGACGTGAACGCCGCGATCACGATCAGGTCCGCCGCGAGCAGCGCGAGGTTGACGTAGAGGCTCTTCGGCGTGCCGAACCGCCGTTGGGCGCGCGGCGCCACGAACACCGCGAAGATCGCCACCAGCACCCCCCAGCCGGTGAACACGTAACCGAGTTCGTGGATGCCCAGGTGCATCGGGAACGGGGTGTAGGCAAGCAGGGTGAAGAAGCCCCAGTTGTAGCAGAGCGCGGTCAGGCTCATGATCAGCAGGCCGCGGTGCCGCAGCGCCCGCAGCGGCTCGGAGACCGAGGTCTTGCGTTTCGGCTGCGGGGTCTTGTCGACAAAGGCGATGGTGGCGATCAGCGAGATCGACATCAGCACGGTCACGCCGAAGAACGGGCCGCGCCAGCTGATCCCGCCGAGCTCGCCGCCGACCAGCGGGCCGAGCGCGATGCCGATGCCCAGCGCGGTCTCGTACAGGATGATCGCGCCGGCGAACCCGCCGGATGCCGCGCCGATGATCACCGCCAGCGAGGTGGCGATGAACAGCGCGTTGCCCAGCCCCCACCCGGCGCGGAAGCCGATGATCTCGCCGATCGAGTGCGACGCCCCGGCCGCCGCGCTGCCCGCGACGATGAGGACCAGGCCGGCGATCAGCGTCCGCTTGCCGCCGATGCGGCTGGACACCCACCCGGTGATCAGCATGGCCACCGCGGTGACCACGAGGTAGCTGGTGAACAGCAGCTCGACCGAGCTCGGCGAGGCCTTCAGCTGCTTGGACAGGGCCGGCAGGATCGGGTCGACCAGCCCGATGCCCATGAACGACACCACGCAGGCGAACGCCACCGCATAGACCGCCTTGGGCTGGCGGAACGGGCTGGCGGGCCGGGCGTGACCGGCGGCGGCCGGGGCCGCCGCCGGGCTCATTCGGCCGTCCTCTCCTGGCCGGCCGTGCCGGCCGCGTGCCAGGCGCTCTGGCTTGATGGCGTGGCCCGGCCGGCCGCGGCGGTCCTGCGGTCACTGTCGAGCTCGCGCAGCCGGTTCAGCGCGGGCACGGCGGCGGCCAGGGCCGCGGCCTCGCCGTCCGGGAGCTTGTCGATGAGGTCGGAAAAGGCGCGGGCGCCGGCCCGGCGCCGGGCCCGCATGTAGTCGGCGCCCGCGGAGGTCAGCGCGACCAGCACCACGCGCCTGTCGGTGGGGTCTGGCCGGCGCTCGGCGAGGCCCGCCTGCTCGAGACCGGTCACCAGCACGCTCATCGACGGCTGGGTGACGCCCTCGATGACCGCAAGGTCGGTGAGGCGCCGGGCGCCCGTGCGGTCCAGCGTGGACAGCGTGGACGCGGCCGTCAGGCTGATCTGCCTCGGCCCGTTGCGCACCGCGAGCGTCACCAGCCCGTACAGCGCCTCGCCGATGGCATCCCGGACATCCTCGCTGGCCCGTGCGTCTTCTCCTGCTCCCATGGCCAGAAGCATAGCTGAATCTATATAGATACGCTATGTAGCAGCCTGCGGCTACTCCGCGCGCGGGGTGATCATCGCCGGCCCTGAGCTCGGCCCTGGGAATCGCCGCCGTGGGCTGAGGATCCACCGGCCTGATGATCCGGAGTTGTAGCGATAACGGAAAATTGCCCGATTGCCGTCATATGATTACGCCCGTGTCTCGGTACGGTCGCGAAGTCGGTTCGTCCCGCTTGTAGCTATGGACGCTCTATGGTCCCAGTCGTACCGTGACCCGAGGGGAGCGTACTGACGACGGAGCACGGGGGAGCACGATTGCCCGTCTTCGTCATGACTGCAAGCGAGCAGAAGGAGCCTTGGCCATGTGGCCTATGCGAGGTCATCAGCGTAGATGGATCTTCGGGCTTCGCAGCAAGACGCTGGCGGTGGGAGTAGGCGCTGTGGCGCTGGCCCTGGCCGCGGCTGGCTGCGCCGGCACCAGTTCGTCCACGTCGGGAACCACCCCGGTGAGCGGCGGCACCGCGACGTGGGCCGAGCTGCCGTCGGATATCCCGAACTACATCTTCCCGTTCACAAGCAGCGAATTCATCAGCGTGAGCAACCTGGAAGACTTCGGGTACCTGATGTACCGGCCGCTGTACTGGTTCGGCACCGGCGCGGCGCCCACGATGAACACCTCGCTGAGCCTGGCCAACCCGCCGACCTTCAGCGGGAACACGGTCACGATCACGCTCAAGAAGTACATGTGGTCCAACGGCACTCAGGTGACCGCGCAGGACGTGATGTTCTGGCTGAACATGCTCAGCTCGGTGGGCTCCCTTGACTGGGGCGCCTACACCGGGTTCCCGAACACGGTGGTCAGCAACATCAAGGTGGTCAGCCCCACGGAGCTGACCATGACGATGGACAAGTCCTACAGCC
>Ga0335075_10007234_pt1 | contig 17072 bp, 15 predicted proteins | sample Lox_Sample_24_FD_206723 | JGI IMG/M metagenome (GOLD analysis project Ga0335075, IMG submission 206723) | Soil microbial communities from Loxahatchee National Wildlife Refuge, Florida, United States - Lox_Sample_2.4 | ecosystem: Environmental > Terrestrial > Soil > Wetlands | place: USA...
ATGGCCTGAACGTGACGCTGCCGCCCGGGGTCGTGAGCATAGAGGGCTCACCCGGCGCGACCGGGCGGCCGTGGGCAGACCTGGCCGGTGTATACACCGGGCTCAGGGACGCGGTTGCCGCGGCCGCCTCGCCCCCGGTGGTGCTGAGCGGCGACTGTGTCGCCTCGCTGGCGGTGATCGCCGGCCTGCAGCTGCGCGGGATCACTCCGGGTCTGGTGTGGTTTGATGCGCACGGCGACTTCCACACCGAGGCGACGACCGCCTCCGGCTATCTCGGCGGCCTGCCGCTGGCGAAGGCGGTGGGGCGCGGTGACCTCACCTTGCCGGACGCGCTGGGCATGACGCCGCTCGCCGAGAGTTCCGTGTTGCTGGCCGACGGCCGGGATCTCGACCCGCCGGAGGAAACGGCGCTGGCTGCCTCGAACGTGCTTCGAGCGCGGGTCACCGAGCTTGGCACGGCGCTACTTCCGGACGGCCCCGTCATCGTGCACGTCGACCTCGACGTGATCGACCCGTCAGAGCTGGCTGGGCTGCGGTTCCCGGCACCCGGCGGGCCGTCGCTTCGGGCCGTCGCGGCCGACGTGGCGGCCGTGGCCCGCCGGCGGCAGGTTGCCGCGCTCGACGTCGCCGCCACCTGGAGGCCCGCGGACGCCATCCGAGCGCAGACGGATGCGGCCGTGCAGGCCGTGCTGGGCGCGGCGGGCCTGCCGGAGCACTGACGGCCCCGCCTGGACCATGACGCGGGACGTTGGCCCCTATCCGCGGGCTCCGGGCGCAGAGACGGTGGCGTCATGAGGGCCGGAGACCGGCTCTCATGAACGCGTGGCCGGCGCCGTCGATTAGGAGGTGACGTCCAATGAAGCTGCTAACCGCGATCATCAGGCCGGAGAAGCTGGACGATGCCCTGGCCGCCATTGCCGAGTCGGCATCGGTGCGATTGGCGACGGCAAGATCTGGATCAGCGGCGTGGAGAGTGTGCTGCGGATCAGGACCGGTGAGCGGGACAACGACGCACCCTCGGCACCATGCGACAGGGACATTGACCAGTTCAAGATCCGGCTGGTCGTGCGCACCCTGCCGGGCAAGCAGTTCCAAGTGGGCCGGGCACTGCGGGCCCGCATCACCAGCGCCTGCGGCGCGAAGGTATCCGCGTCCCGGCCGGCCTGGACACAGCCGCCCCGGCCGGGTCATCATGAGCCACATCCGAGTCCGCCGGTCGACCCTGGGGTTGTTCATGTTTTCCCGCTTACGCTCGCGGTGTACCTGCTTGTGCCCTGGTCCCGCCGTTCAGGCGCCGGCCCGCCAGGACAACCGTCCTGCGTCTCACCACGCTCGACGACTCCGCAGGCACGACAGTCGGCCACCCCGACCTCGCCCTCGCGGACCCGCGCCGCGACACCGTCCGCCATCCCCCACGCCGCCAGCAACAACTCCCGGCCCGACACCAACTCCAGAACCGAGCACACAGTCTCATGAGCACTGGCCACCGCCGACGAGGGCCACGCCGGGCCGTGGACCTCGGGCAGGATCACGCCTGGCGAGGGAGACTACGGAGAGCCACCTGCCTGAGAGGCCAAGCCAGTACCTGGCGAACTTAGGCAGCATGCCAGGAAACCTGTACAACGCCTGGCCCTGGCTCGATGTCGATCCGCATTCCAGCTTGCGCGGCCCGGTCGCGAAGGCCATCTAGCAGCGCACCGTCGGGATCGTCTGCTCGGGTGGCATCCCGAAGCGGCTCAGCCTGGAGCATGGTAACGTGCTTGCCGTTGGCGGCGGTGACGTCAACAAGGACCGGAGCCCAGCGGCGGCCGATAACGGCCAGGGCGTCAGTCAAGACGGCTAGCAGCTCGATGCTGGCGGCGGGATGAAGCGTGCCGTCCACCGGGCCGTGAAAGGTGAGATCAGGAGCCGGTGAAAGCTCCCCGAACAGATGTACGATAGCTGCACGCAACCCCCGATTCTGCAGCCGGTGCTCCACGCCGAACACCGTGTCGCGGATGAGCCTGATCACATGATCAAGGTCGTTGACGGCTTGATTGATCCGCCGGAGCAGGAGGGAGTCAGTCGCCAGTGACGCAGCGCTCTGCAAGTTCAGGCCGACCGCTTGGATCTGCTGAACGACCTCTTCCTGAAGTTGGACGGCGATACGTTCGCGCTCCCGCAGAATCTCAGCCTCACCACTCGGACCGGGAGGCTGAGCCGATCCGTCCGAAGTAGTCGCCATGAGGGTGTACTTACCCCCCAACGCCGAAAATGGCCCAAGGCAGAACCCTGGGGCCACGGCTAGGCTTGTTAACCGCGACGGCACCAGTCTGCCTCACGCCCTCAGCCCTGGTCCAGGCGGGCCTCCGGTCAAGCCGGCCGCGCCGACCTCCAGCGGTTGGCTCAGCGTGTTTAGCGTCGGGAGAAGAGATTGAGCGCGATCGTCAGTATCAGGCTGAGGACGATCATCAGTCCGAGCGGAAGGTAGAGGGTGAAGTGGTCGCGGTGGATGACGATGTCACCGGGCAGCTTATGCACGCCGTAGTGTGACAGGAGAAGGGCGGCGATTCCCGTGGCCAGCAAGACGAGACCGAGCCCGAGTAGCAGCTGCCCGATGCTATTCATCGCGCCTGACGTCAGCGTGGGCGCTTTCATGCATCTGGTGGCCGTAAGCCATCTCTCCTCTCCCTGCTAGGGGTCTGTTCCTCACATCGCATCTCTGTGCGGGCGCGACATGCCAGGACCGAAAGTCCTTCTTTCGCTGTCCGGTCGTCCAGCTAAGGTCAGGTGGCTGCCGGGTACGCCAGGAGTCAGGTCCTTGGCTGAGGTATCCGCGGGACCTCCGCCCCTACTGCCCGGCAGGGGTACTGCGGTCGGCTGATCATCTATGGCGATCCGGCCGGGCCTGAATTGGCCCCGCTGGCCTCCCGGGGGGTTGCGGCGGGTTCTGCGGGCATGGTACGCAACCGTTATCTTGACCCGCTGCGGGTCGTGGCGATCGGCGGTGTCGTCTACGGCCACTGGCTGCTGATCTCCGTCACTTACCGCAATGGGCAGCTGTCTGGGGCGGACGCGCTGGACTACGTGGCGTGGGGACGGTGGGTTACCTGGGCATTCCAGGTTATGCCGGTCTTCTTTCTGGTCGGCGGGCATGTCAGCGCTCAGTCGTGGACGGTGCGTCAGGCCGGGGGAGAGCTGGACCGTCTAGGTCCGTGACCGGGCGACGCGGCTGTGGTGGCCGACGGCGGTGTTCGTGGCGGCGGGGAGCCTGACGGCCGCGTTGGCTGGGGCGGCGGGTGTGGGTTCGGCCGAGCTGGCTCAGGCTGGCTGGCTGGGTGCCCTGCAGTTGTGGTTCCTGCCGGTTTACCTGCTGCTCATCGCCCTGACGCCAGCGCTGCTGGCCGCCCACCGGCGCGGGGGCCTGGTGCATCGGTACCTGGTGGACATGATCGGTTCGGGTAATACCAACCCGCCGTCGATTGCGCTGCTGCCCTACGCCGCCGCGCAGTTCGGGCTGGTGATGGCGGCCGAGTCGGCCGCCGCCCGGCTGCTGGCCAGGCCGCGCTTGTGGCGGCGCGTTCGGCGCCTGAATGCGACGACTATGACCGTGTACCTGTGGCATTTTGTGCCGGTGATCACCATCGCGGTGGCCTTCTACCCGACCGGGGTGATGGGCCAGCCTGCGATCGGGACCGCGCGGTGGTGGGGGCTGCGCCTGGCCTGGTGAGGCGCTGCTCACCGTGGTGCTCGTGCCGCTGGTCATGACCGTCCTGTGGGCCGAGCGGCCGATGCGCCGCCTGCCTGCCGGGATCGGTCCGTATGGGCCCTGGTCGCCCGTGCTGCTGGTCACCGGTCTGGTCGCCTCAATGTTTGGCCCGGCCCGGCTCGCGATCGCCGGATTTGCTCCGGGCGGGCAGTTGCCCGCGTCCGCCCTGGCTGCTGCGCGGTTGGCTTGGCCGTGACCCTGCTGACCTGCCGTGCTCCGGCCGCCGGGGCCAGGCCGCAGGCCAGGGGCGGACGGCTGTCCTGGCGGGCGGTGCCGACGTTCGGCGCTTGCGTGCTGGCGACGGCGGCTGGTGCCGCGCTGGTGTGGTGCCGCGGGCCAGAAAGGGCCGATTCGGCCGTTACCAACCGGATCATGCGGTGGTGGGCGGGGGTGTGGCTGCGCGCCGCGGGAGCGCGGCCGAGTACTGTAGGCCTCGAGCAGGTCAGCGTGGCCGGCCCATGCGTGATCGTGCCCAACCACCAGTCCCTTCTCGATCCGATCGTGCATCTGCGTGCGCTGCCGGTCTCGCTGCGCGTCCTGGCCATGCGTGAGCTGTTCCGGATTCCGCTGTTCGGCCCGCCGCTGCGGGCGATCGGCATGATCGAGGTCGACCGGGAGTCACCCGACCTCCGCGAGATCGACGCCGAGGCCGCCCGGGACCTGGCGGGCGGGCACTGGCTGCTGGCTTACCCGGAGGGCAGGATCTCCCCGGACGGCACCGTCGGGGAGTTCAAGGACGGCGCGTTCGTCATCGCGATCACCGCCCAGGTCCCGGTCGTGCCGGTCGCCATCCACGGCACCGACCGTATCTGGCCGCCTGGCCGGCGCGCGATCCGCGCGGGCTTGGTGCGCGTAGTGGCCGGACATCCGCTGCCGACCAGTGGCCTGACCCGCCGCGACGTTGACCAGTTGCGGGATCAGGCTTGGGAAGCGATCCGCGTTGCACACCGTGACCTGGTCGCAGCGGTGGGGGAGCCAGGGAGTCCGGGGCCTGGGCCTCCGGGCCGGCTCCAGCCGCGCTGATGGATCACCCACACCTTCGGGAGGCCTCCGCAGGCACAGAGGACCGCGTCACCAGGCACGTCCCCGCCGTACTCGTGCAGCAGACCGGGACAAAGGGCATGATCTCGCCGCGAGGCCAGGAGGGCCCTTCATCTGCCCGGGTCAGTCGGGCTGGCCGAAGCCGGCGACGGCCAGGACGAGCAATACTGCGGCTAAGCCGCAGGTGATGCCGACGCAGTCGGCGTTGGACAGCCTGGTGCCGACCAAGGTGAGGGTGCTGGAGAACTTCGCCGGAGCCGCGGGCACCACCCTCAAGCCCGCCGACCTCACCGCAGGCTAAGTCCAGCCCTGCGACAGTGCTCAAGTTCCTGCCCGTCGCGGCGCTCATGGCCTGGTGCGGGGTCGCCATGGTGCGCACGCCCAGAGCTCTGTTAGGTCCCGCTCACCAGCAGCCTGGCCGTAACCGCGGCCAACTGACTCGCTCGATCACGATTGTGAGTTGCGGCCGGTCGGGTGCTGCGCAGCGGCTGGGCAATCTTGCCGACCGGGCCGCCTCGCTGGGCGGTGGCATGCTCGAGCGGCGCGTGCCAATTGCAGGCGTGTTAACGAGTCGGCGGCGACAACCCCGCCGGGAACCGGATTCGGCGCCGCCGTTCAGAAATGGTCGTCTGTCGGGGACTTTCGTCCCTTCCAGCGCCATGGCGTGGAGCCCCAGCATTGGACCGCACCCGAGCCGGAGGAGGACGTAATGGCCAGGCAGCCTGTCGAGAACCTGCCGACACCCTCGGAGCCCCCCAAGAGCACCCAGTCGGCTCCGGCGTCGGGTGCTCAGGGCCGGGCTCGTGCCCTGGGTCTTCCCTCGGCTACCGCACTTGTGATCGGCAGCATCGTCGGCACGGGGGTGTTCACCATGCCCGGCGTGCTGGCTGGAGCAGGGACGAGCTCGATCGTGGTGCTCGCGGTCGTTTCCGCCGGGGCGATGCTCCTGGCTGTTCTGTTCGGCCAGCTGACAAGGCGGCTGCCGAACAGCGACGGTGGCCTGTACGCCTACGCCCATCACGAGCTGGGTGAGTTCGCCGGCTATCTCACGGCCTGGTGCTACTGGATCACCGCCTGGGCCGGTAACGCCGCGATCGTGTCGAGCTGGGTGCTCTATGTGGAGGCATTGTTCAGCATCACGCATCCGTCTGCCTGGACCAACTTCGGCATTGCCATGCTCGGCCTGTGGATCCCCGCCGCTATCAACTTGTTCGGCGCCCGCGAGATGGCCTGGTTCCAGAACCTGACGGTCGTCTTGAAGTACCTGCCCCTCGCCGTGGTCGGCATTGTCGGCTGGTTCTTCGTCAAGTCGGCCAATTTCGGGCCGTTCAACGCCACCGGCAGCAGTCTCTACAGCGCCATCGGCATTGCGGCTGGCGTTGCCCTGTTCGCATTCATCGGGGTGGAGGCCACCTCGATCGCCGCTGCCAGGGTTCGCAACCCCCGCCGTAACGTCATGCGGGCTTCGGTCATCGGCACCGCCGGTTGCGCACTGCTGTACATCCTGGTCACGGCGGCGGTGATGGGGCTGGTTCCGCACCATGCACTGGTCGGCAATGGTGCCCCGTTTGTCGACGCCTTCCAGTCGATGTTCAAGGGCATCTCGTTCGCCGGCAAGCTGGTCGCTGGGGTCGCCGTCGTCTCGGGCCTGGGCTCCCTCAACGGCTGGACGCTCGTCACCGCCGAGATGCCCTGGGCGGCGGCACAGGATGACCTGTTCATTCCGCAGTTCCGCTGGACGTGGCGGGACGGGAACCCGTGGTTCGGCATCCTGGCGTCGACGGCTGTGGCGTCGGCCCTGATGGGGTTCGCCTACTCGGGCAGGACCGGGATCACGGTGTTCACCTACCTGGTTGACTTGTCGGTCGTGACGGTGGCGATCCCCTACTTCTTCTCGGCCGTCGCCCAGGTGACCTACCTGGTGTCGGGCCGCCGTCGCGTGAACGGCGTCCGCCTGGTGCGCGACTTCCTGATTGCCGCGCTCAGCGCCTTGTTCTCGCTGTGGATCACCTTCACGGCCGGTTATCAGGCCGTGTACCAGACGGTGCTGCTGCTGCTGATCGGCATCGGCATCTACGCGTGGCTCAAGGCCCGGAGGGAACGCCTCGGTGAGATCCCGGTCCCCGAAGAGCTCGGGCCTTCGAACCGGCCGAACGGGGACGAGCAGCATCCGCCGGGACCGGACGAGGCCCGGTAGCCGTTTAGGTTCCTGCCGCGAGCAGGCGAAGCGACGAGGAATAAGAGGTCCCCGGGCACAGGGCTCGTGGGCCCAGGGTCACAGACGAGGAGCACCGAGATGGTGAAGAAGGCACTGGTCCGGCCGCCGAGCCCGCGACTCACCGAGGGCATCGTCACCCATATCCAGCGGCAGCCGGTCGACTTCGGCCTGGCACGCCAGCAATGGGAGTCCTACGTTGCTGCCCTCGAGGAACACGGATGGGAGACCATCACGGTTCCCGCGGCGGACGACTGTCCCGACGGCGTTTTCATCGAAGATCCGGTCCTCGTGTACCGGTCAGTGGCTGTGATCGCGCGGCCGGGAGCGCTGAGCCGCCGCCCGGAGACCAAGGCGGTCGAACCGGAGGTCGCAGGACTCGGCTACGCCGTGGCCCACATCACCGAGCCGGGGACACTTGACGGTGGCGACGTCCTCAAGGTTGGCGACACGCTGTATGTCGGGCGGGGCGGTCGCACCAATCCTGAGGGTGTCCGCCAGCTGCGGGCCGTGCTCGCGCCCCTGGGGGCGCAGGTGGTTGCCGTCCCGGTCGAGAAGGTCCTCCACCTCAAGTCGGCCGTCACCGCACTTCCCGACGGCACCGTGATCGGCTACCCGCGGGTTGTTGACAATCCGTCGGTGTTCGCCCGGTTCCTGCCCGTGCCCGAGGAGTCGGGCTCTCACGTGGTCGACCTCGGGGAGGGCCGGATCCTCATGGCCGCCGACTGCCCCCAGAGCGCGGCGCTGTTCGCCGACCTTGGCTACGAGCCGGTGACGGTGGACATCTCGGAGTTCGAGAAGCTCGAGGGGTGCGTCACATGCCTATCGGTGCGCCTGCGCGCTGCTCCCCGGTGACATGCCAGGGGCCGAGACCGAAGGGCCGTAGTATTTCGGTGCGTGGCTGTCTGCTGCGGCCAGCGCGGAACAACAAGCTCCGGGGCTGCTATTCATCGCAGCGACGCCAGCAAGACGGCGGCCAGTCCGGTGAAGAAGACTCCGTCGAAGGTGCCCGCGCCTCCGATCGATACGACTGAGGCCCGCAGCGAGCGGATCCGCGGCAGGTTGAGCACGTCGGCGCCTACGAGGGTCCCGAACGTCCCTGCCACGTAGGCTACCGCCGCGATGGCATGGCCGCCGAGCCCGACCGCAATCAAGGCGGCGCTGGCTGCCGGAACCAGTGCGGGGGTGACGATTCCGACGCCGGGCACGGGACGGGCGACCGTAAACACTATGGCGATGACGGCGAGCGTGGCGAGCAGCGCGCTCACTCGCAGGTGGTCATGGCAGATCAGGTAGATGGCGACAGATGGGGGGACGATCGCGCCGCCGACGTTGACTGCGATCGTGGTGCGCCCGGTCCGGACGACCAGCGGTACGCGGTAGGTCACCCCGAACACTGTGACCGGGGTGCTGGTCTCGTGGATCTCGGCCCGCAGCCGGGCGACCGGAATATTGATGAGGCTGCCCAGCAGCGCGGCGGCCAAGATCAGTGCCATCCAGCCGGCGCTGATGCCGATGCGCCGGTAAGCGTAGGACAGGGCATCAAGCACGAGCAGGCCGACGGTCAGCAGACCGGCCGCCGCCAGGATGAGGAAGAACGCTGTGCCCAGCGGCATATACAGCAACGACGTCCGGCGGCGCGGCCGCTTCCTGGTCATGGGGGGGCGACGGCGCTCGGCCCGGGCAATGGCTCGGGAGCATGATCTGCTGGAAGGAGTCCGATCACGCTGCCCGGCCAGGCAAGCCCAGCAGCCGCCTTCGTCCGGCCGGCTTGCGCCACCGTGATGTGCGGCGAGATCGTTGTCCCTTCCATCGGGCCAGAGCCCGCAACTGCCATGGACACCTCCCCGGTTCCCCGGTCGTATCGGCCGCTCGCCTGATCCTCGCGTTCTTGCGCAATCCCCGTGCAGGGTCTAACGTCACCGCAGGCGAGGACGACTGTCCCCGCCCAGGTCAGCGCCCGGCCCGGTCGGTTGCTCATCATGCCGATGACGCCCACCAGGGAGAGGCGCAGCAGATTGGCCACAGGCATCACCAGCGCCAAGGCCGTAGACCTTGGCGTGCCGAGCAGGTAGGGCCGAACGTCCTGAGCCCGTGCCCCGGCCCCGGACGCGAGAAGCCGGCCTTCGGCCCTTTTACCGGGCTTCCTGCCTGACGAGACTAAAATGCGGCAGCAGGTGGCAGGCTTCGCCGCAGCGCTGGTGGCGGGATCAGAAGCATCCAGGATGTGACCTGGCAGTGAGGACCGCGAGCCTTCCCCGCACTGGTCAGCGGTCTTCGGTGCTGGCGGTCATTGCCGACTGGGGCAGCGGCTCTGTCCGCCAGCCCGGAAGGGCTCGCGTCATGGAACGCAACCGTTACCTCGATCTGCTGCGGCCAGTAGCCATTGCCGGCGTGGTCTACGGCCACTGGCTGCTGATCGACCTCACGTACTCCGGTGGGCGGTTCTTCGATCTGGACGCACTGAATTACATCCCATGGGGACAGTGGGTTACCTGGGCATTTCAGGTGATGCCGGTCTTCTTCCTGGTCGGCGGGTACGCCAATGCCCTGTCATGGACGGCGCATCACGCGCAGGGAGAAGGCTGGGCCTGGTGGATACAGCGCCGGGCCATGCGGCTGTGGTGGCCGACGGCGGTGTTCCTGAGTGCGGGCGCCCTGGCGGTGGCAGGGGCAGAAGCTGCGGGAGTGGCCCGGGCCAATATCGCCCTGGCTGGCCGGGTGGTCACGTTGCAGCTGTGGTTCCTGCCCGTCTATCTGGTGCTGATCGCGCTGACCCCGGTGATGTTCGCCGCGCACCGCCGCTGCGGTCTGGCGGTGCCCGCCGGGATGGCCGCGGCGGCGGCTCTGGTGAGCGCGGGCGTGACCGTACTGCACCTGCGGGTGATCGGCTACGCCAACTACCTGCTGGTGTGGGGCGCGATCCATCAGTGCGGTTTCGCCTGGCGAGACGGGATGCTGACTCGTGCCTGGTGGCGCCCGTACATGCTCGCCGCCTGCGGCTCGGCTTTGCTGGCCGGGCTGGTGACGTACAGGGCGTTTTCGCCCGACATGGTCGGGGCGGGCAATACTGATCCGCCGTCGACCGCGCTGCTTGCCTACGCCGCCGCCCAGATCGGCCTGGTCATCGCCGCCGAGTCGGCTGCCACCCGGCTGCTGGCCAGGCCACGCGAATGGCACTGGGTCCGTCGGCTCAACAGTGCGGTGATGACCGCTTACTTGTGGCACTTCGTCCCGGTGCTCGTCATCGCCGTGGCCTTCTACCCGACCGGGGCGATGACCCAGCCTGCTATCGGGACGGCACGGTGGTGGGAACTGCGCCCGGCTTGGCTCGGCCTGCTTACCGTCTTGCTCGTGCCGATGATCATCGTCATCATGTGGGCGGAACGGCCGATGCGCCGCCTGCCTGCGGGGATCGGGCCGTCCATGCGCTGGTCCCCGATGCTGCTGCTGGCCGGGCTCGCTGCGTCCCTGTTTGGCCTGTCCCAGCTCACGATCGCCGGATTGGCCCCGGGCGGGGATCTGCCCTGGCTCGCGCTGGCGGGCTGCGTGGCCGGGCTGGCCGCGACGCTCTTCTCCGGCCGCGACCCGTCCGCAGACGCCGAGCCGCGGGCCCTCAGTCGGCAACGGCCGCAACGGCCGCCTGAAGCAGCCTGAACAACGTGCACAGCCGGTGCCCGCGTCGGCGTTTCGGGATGCTCAACCCTGGCCGAATCGCCCTAACGAGACGAGCCGCAGCATGGCCTGCAGCGGGGCCCCTAACATCTGGCCCGCTGCGTTGGGGTCCATTGGTGGCTAAGGTCCTGGACTCCAGAGCCGGTCGTCCCTGACCGCCTCCCCGGCCGCAGCGGTCGCATTAGTTCATGGGCGCGAACGCTTGCGACGACGTGTTCGGCTGGGCTGACCGGGAGCCCGGCCGGGTCATGTTTGCGGTGCAGGCTGACGGCGGATGGAAGCCGTTGACCGCGGCCCAGCTGGCGGCGCGGGTGGGTGCGCTGGCTGGTGGCCTGGTCGCCAGCGGGATCAGGCCAGGTGACCGGGTCGGGCTGATGGCGGCGACCAGCCTGGAGTGGGCGGTCTGCGATTTCGCTATCTGGGCTGCGGGGGCGGTGACGGTCCCGATTTATGAAAGCTCATCGGAGGAGCAGATCGGCTGGGTGCTGGGTGATTCGGGCGCGGTCGCGGTGTTCGCAGGGACCGCCCGGCTCGCCGAGGCCATCCGCCGGGCGCGGCCGACGAAGGTCGAGGTGATATGGCGACTGGACGCCGACGACCTGGATGCGCTAGCCCGCGCCGGGCAGCACGTGCCCAGCGGGGAAGTAACCCGCAGGCGTGCCGCGGTGACCGCGGAGACGCTCGCGACGATCGTATACACCTCGGGCACGACGGGCCGGGCGAAGGGCTGCATGATCAATCACAGCAACCTCACTGAGGCCGTCGGTGCGATCACCGCCGTGCCAGGCGTACAGGAGCAGGTGCTCGCCGGGGACTCCTCGAGCCTGTTCTTTCTGCCGCTCTCGCACATCCTGGCGCGGGTGGTGATGCTGTGCCTGCTAAACGCCGGCAAACGATCCGGCTTCCTTCCCGACGCCAACCAGCTGCCCGAGGCACTGGCCACCTTCCGGCCGACCATCCTGCTCACGGTGCCGCGCGTACTGGAGAAGGTCACCGCCGCGGCCCGCCAGCAGGCCGACGCCGAGGGCCACCAGCGGCTGTTCGCCGCAGCGGAGGCGGCAGCGGTCGCCTGGAGCCAGGCCGGCGGGCGGACGGGGCCGGGACTGCGGCTGCGGCACGCGCTGTTCAGCCGCCTGGTCTACGCCCGACTGCGCCAGGCACTGGGCGGGCGGGTGACCTGGGTGATCAGTGGCAGCGCGCCGCTGAACGAGCACCTGAGCCACTTTCTGCGTGGCGCAGGGCTGACAGTGATGGAGGGCTGGGGGCTGACGGAGACCGTCGGCCCGGTCACCATGAACCCTCCAGCAGTGCAGCGCCCAGGCTCGGTGGGCTTGCCGCTGCCGGGCTGTTCGGTGCGGATCGCGGCCGATGGCGAGATCGAGGTCGAGGGCCCGGATGTGTTCCAGGGGTATTGGCAGGACCCGCAGGCCACCGGTGCGGCGTTCGACGGCCGGTGGCTGCGCACCGGGGACCTCGGCCGAGTCGATGACGGCGGCTTCGTCTACGTGATCGGCAGGAAGAAGGACATGCTCATCACCGCCGGCGGCCAGCACGTGGCGCCGTCGGCCCTCGAGGACACGGTCCGTGAGCACTGGCTGATCGCCGAATGCGTCGTGGTTGGCGAGCGGCGGCCCTACGTCGCAGCGCTCGTCACCTTGGACGAGGCGGCTTTCACCCGGTGGAAGAAGCGGCAGGGCAAGCGAGCCGGCGCGACCATCGCCGAGCTTCGCGACGACCTGGATCTGCGCTCGGTCGTCCAGCAGGCCGTGGACCGCGCGAACGCCGTTGTCTCAAGGCCCGAAACCATCAAGCGGTTCCGCATCCTGGCCGGCCCGTTCCACGTCGGCGCCGAGCTCACCGCAACTGACAAGGTCCGCAGAGACTATGTTCTCGCCAAGTACGCTAGCGACATCGACGCCCTGTACACGTGACCTGCCGCCGCTCATGATCATGTCCGGCGCGGCGGTGGACTGTCGTCACGTGGCATGGTTGCGGGCATTGCGGTGCCGGATGGTCAGGCGGCGTAGTTCGTCGGCACCCCAGACGATGAACGGGAATGGGACGACGGTGGCGAGTTGCGCCGGCGTGAGCGCTGCGGTGCCGAAGAATCCGTGCATCGGGGGTGCGTAGATCAGCAGCATGGCGAAGGCCAGCGAGAACGCGATGCCGCCGAGCAGAAACCGGTTGGACAGCACGCCGACCGACCACAGCGATGCGCGGTCGGTGCGGACTGCGAACGCGGTGCCGATCTGGCAGGCCACGATGCCGAGCCAGGCGACCGTGGTGGCCTGGTGGTAGACGTGGTTGAGCGGGCTGCCCGGGCCGGTGAGCGCGTCAGGACGCCAGCCTGCCCGGTCCAGGGTGATGAAGAAACCTCCCATGACCAGGGCGGCGGAGATGAGGCCGAGGAATCCCCACGACCGGGCGAGCATGCCGCGGCTGATGACGCCTTCGGTCTTGGGCCGGGGCGGCCGGTCCATCAGCCCAGGCTCGGCGGGCTCGCGGCTGAGCGCGAGCGCGGGCAGGATGTCGGTGCCCAGGTCGATTGCGAGCAGTTCCATGACGGTCAGCGGGAGTGGCACTGCGCCGCCGGCCAGCGCGAAGACCAGGAACGGGACAACCTCGGGTACGGCGTGGGTGAAGATGTAGCAGATGAATTTGCGGACGTTGTCGTAGACCCGGCGCCCTGACTCGACGGCAGCTGCGATGGTGGCGAAGTTGTCGTCGGTCAGCACCATCGTGGCGGCCTCCCGGGCCACGTCGGTGCCGGAGCGTCCCATCGCGACGCCGATGTCGGCGCGGCGCAGCGCGGGGGCGTCGTTGACGCCGTCGCCGGTCATCGCCACGACCTGGCCCATGGCCCGCAGGGCGTCGGCGATGCGCAGCTTGGCTTCCGGTGAGCTGCGGGCGAAGACTATCTCTGCACCGGAATCCAGCAGGCCATCGAGCTGCGCTTCGCTGAGGTCATCGAGTTCGCTGCCAGTGACGACCTTGATGCCGCCGGGGCCGGTGCCGATGCCGACCTGGCGGGCGATCGCGGCGGCGGTGGTGCCGTTGTCGCCGGTGACGACGTGGATCCGGATGCCAGCGTGGTGGGCGCTTTCGACGGCGCCGGGGACGCTGGGGCGGGGCGGGTCGGCCATCGCCGCCATGCCCATCAGGCACAGGCCGGTCTCGGCGTCCTCTCGCCGGCCGGGCACCTGCGCCCCGGCGGGAAGCTCGCGGGACGCGAGGGCGAGCACGCGCAGGCCACGGCGTGCGTAGCCGGTCATGACACGGCTAACCTCGGCCCGGTCCGCGTCGCTGAGCGGCTGGTCGTGGCCGCCGTGGCGAATCGACGCGCAGCAGGCGAGTACCTGTTCAGGTGCGCCTTTAGTATCGATCACCAGGTGACCACCGCGTTCGTCGACCGTGGTCATGAGCTTGAGGCGGGGGTCGAACCGGAACAGCTGGCGGCGGGCGGCATGCCTGGCCTGCGCGCTGGTATCGGTGTCGGCGGCGGCGGCGAGTTCGAGCAGCGCGATCTCGGTCGGGTCCCCAGTTGGCGTGCCGCCCGGGCCGTGCAGGTCGGCATTACTGCAGGCGGCCGCGATGGCCGCCAGCTGGCCGCGGGCTCCGGCGCTGGTAACCGGGTCGTCCGCCCCTGCAGCGCCGGTTGTGAGCTCCCCGTCGGGTGTCCAGGCTGCGGTGACACGCATCCGGTTCTGCGTCAGGGTCCCGGTCTTGTCGGTGCAGATCACGCTGGTGGAGCCGAGTGTCTCGACCGCGGACAGCCGTTTGACCAGGGCGCCGCGGCGGGCCATCTCGCGCACGCCGACGGCCAGCGCCAGGGTGATGGTGGGCAGCAGCCCTTCCGGGACGTTGGCGACGAGCAGGCCGATGGCGAAACTGGCGGCGGCGGTGATGCCAAGGCCGGCGGCCAGGCCGATCGGCAAGAACGCCGCCCCGGCGCCCACCGCGACAAAGGCGATCAGCCGGGTAGCGCGGGTGACCTGGCGTTCCAGCGGGCTGGACTCGGTGCCGGTGCGCTGGCTGAGCGCGGCGATACGGCCAAGTTCGGTACGCATGCCGGTCGCGGTCACGACGGCCTCGGCCTGGCCGCCAGTGCAGGCCGTTCCGCTGAACACCAGGTCGGGGGCCTGTAGCAAGGGCACGCTGGCGTCTGCGGGACCTGCAGACCGGGTCACCGGCACCGATTCGCCGGTAAGCGTTGACATGTCGACCTCGAGCGTGCCGGTCATCAGCCGGGCGTCGGCGCAGATGCTGTCGCCCTCATCGATCAGCAGGACGTCGCCGGGGACCAGCAGCCGGGCCTCGATCTCTTGCGGCTGGCCGTCTCGCCGTACCCGCGCGCGCTCGGGCAGGAACGCAGCCAGTGCTTCAACAGCCCGCTCGGCCTGCATCTCCTGGGCGAACGCGAACCCGGCATTCAGGAATATCACGGCGATGATAGCCACGGCGAGCTTGGGGGTGCCGCTCACCCAGGCCAGCACGGCGGCGACCGCCAGCAGCACCGCCAGCGGCTGGGTGAACTGGCGGGCCAGCTCCCCAGGCCAGCGCCGCCCGCCCCGCCGGGCCAGCTCGTTAGGCCCGGACACCTCCAGCCGCCGCGCCGCTTCACGCGCCGACAGGCCCGCAGCCGAGCTGCGCAGATCACGGAACAGCTCCGCCAGCGGCTCCAGCGGATCCGGCGTACCGCTGTCTGCTCGCTCTCGCTGGCCAGCCACAGCGCCCGCAGGGCTGCTGCGGTCAGCGACGGTGTCGTGGTCCCGCAGGTCCGGCGGAGCTGAGTCACCTGGCATCTCACCAGTCAACACTTGTCATCGCCAGGTGATCCAGAGGACCAAGGTCCCCGGGCGGGCGACCGGAAGTACCCGGTTCGGCTGGTCACTGGGTCAGGCACAGCTTTCGTGGGCCTGCTGGCAGGCGGGCCAGTCCAGCTCGCGCGGCCGCCTGGCGTAGCGGTCGGCGGGCGGCATCCTGGCGAGCGCCATGGTGCCGAGGATCGTGGGGGTCAGACAAGCCAGGGCACCGATGCCCAGCCCGTAACGCGGGCCGAGGTCGTCCGCGATCAGCCCGACGATGGGCCCGCCGATCGGTCTGCTTCCGGTGAACGTGACCGACCACAGCGCCATGACCCGGCCACGATACCGAGGATCGGCGGTCAGCTGTCGCGTCGTGTTGCCGCTTGCCATGAAGCCGGCGCTGAACAAGCCGGTCACGGTCAGGGTAGCCACTTCCCGGGGCAGCGAGGGTGCCAGAGCTGCGCCGAGTATCGCCGCTGCGAACCCAGCCGCGGCGACGGTGAACGGCAGCAGCCCGGTTCGGCTCAGGCCCGCCACGGCGAGTCCGCCGCAGACCGCGCCCATCGCTGCGGTCATGAAGCCGTAGGTGCTGGCGCCGCCGTGGGCCTTATTGTTGGCAAGCTCGTCGGCGCCAGCGAGCGGCTGGTCGCTGGCGACGTCACGGCGAGGTCCGTGACCTGGCTGACGAAGACCAGGGCTGGCTGATCCCAGCGACCGCTAACACCTGGCTATTGGCCACGCGCACGGCGATTCAGCGCCACCGGCTCACCCTGTCTTGCCAGCAGCAATTTGGCTGGTGATACCAGGCGCGTAGCGCTGCGCGAGCTCGCGGGACCGATTGCAGCTTCCTGGCTCCGGGCGACAGGCCAGGAGGTCAGGTCTGGGCCCGGGATGCATAAGGGCACCGGAGCCGGTAACGCGGTCGGCTCCGCCGCGCCGTAGTTCCGGGCCGGTCCTCGGTCACCTCGTAACCGGCCGTGCGCAAGATCCGCGCAGCCCTCTCGGCAAGCTCGCAGGCCGCGACCCCGCCGGGCCCGGACAGCGTCGGTGCCGCTTCCAGGACCACCCGGCCTGGTGTTCCCAAGGCCCGGCTGTCGCCCTTGAGGCTTACCTTCACTCCTGGCCACTGGGCAGGATCTGGGCTCAGGTGCACTGGGACCCCGTTCTCCACCAGGCGCAGGATCGCCTCATCCCGGATCCACTGGCTGATCATCATCACTGGCACTATCGCAGCTGCGCACGCCCCATCCCGCATCAGGTACGTGACCCGGTCCCGGCACTGTGCGGTGCTCACGATACCGCCTAGCCCAGCGCTGGCCGCCTTGATCTCAACCTCGTCCGCGTTCAACCCGCTCCAGCACCCCCCTGGCAGACCGGAACCGAACCGGCCTGCCTCAGCCCGCTCCCTGCCCATCTCACGATATGCGACCGGACAATTCGGGACTGTAGCTTCAATTGGATAACTGCTGGCAGGGGTACGGTCCCTGGCCGAGGCCGTCGTCGAACCGGTCGAAGCGGCTGGCCAGGTTTTCCGAGATGGTGATCTGCCTGTCGTGCGTGACAAAGAGTCCTTGGGTCTCCGCCGATC
>Ga0335075_10007235_pt1 | contig 17071 bp, 18 predicted proteins | sample Lox_Sample_24_FD_206723 | JGI IMG/M metagenome (GOLD analysis project Ga0335075, IMG submission 206723) | Soil microbial communities from Loxahatchee National Wildlife Refuge, Florida, United States - Lox_Sample_2.4 | ecosystem: Environmental > Terrestrial > Soil > Wetlands | place: USA...
ATGAAGATTTTGGAACCGTGGTTCAAAGTGGCAGATTCAAAGTCCGTAATATTAAGGACTGGCTGTTTCCTCTTCCTTTTGGAGAGAGGGGAATTAAGGGGGCTATGTAATATCAGGGTGCACCGGGGGATTTACGAGCCAGGGTACCTAGACGCAGGGTATCCACGGTTCATTTCAGAGGTGTGGGGATGGAAAGACGGTTTTGGAGCTGGAGCAAATGGGATTGATGCCGCTTTATACAGCGGTGGCGAGCTCGTTCCTATCTCGCCTCTAGCAGGTTTACCCGTCGGAACAAACTCTTTGCCTACCGACTGGAATTATTTTCTGTGGGACAATGGAAGACCTCTCACTGGCCTCACCGCCGTTATCAACATTGACGAAAGACCTCACTATCGATTTTGGCTCGGGCATGGGTTTTCAGTTGAACTGCTATTCCGCACTAGAACCGCACAAAACAGATTTATGGCAGCAATTCGTGTTTCAATTCCTGCCACCCACCGGAGAGGTATGGGCTACTATCAAGAACTGGTCGGGCGCCGCTTTGAACGACGAGGTCATCGCGGTCAGCGAATTCCTGTTCCCACTCAGCAACGTCGGGGTCGTACCTGCTGGCTATGTCTTCGAAATCCAAGTCAATAATAACACTGAAAACAATATCACGGGCGCCACATTTTCTGTATATAACAATAAAAACAATAGGAATATTCCCATCGCAAGTCAGCCCATACTTATCGTCGGACAAACGTGGCAACCCTCCGGATTTCCAGCAACAGTCGCGGATCTTGTGCCCATCATTGCAATGACATTCAACATCGTTAGTGGCGGCGATGGAGCAACAGCCGTGCTGACTGGCGCCAGTGGCTCCGTGACGTTTTCCGCATCGAATACACTTACAGCGATCAACTCTGAACCTCCTCCTTTAACGTTCATGGAAGGGGAACAAGAGACTGCCGAGAATTCAAACGTTATATTTGCCCAATTGCCTCAAACCGCGAACACTTCGATTACCCAGATTTTCGATATCCACCCAGGGACTGGCTTTGGTGTGGATGCAATAGTTCCGACTCACAGGAGGAAGTTTCGTCCTTTTCCTCGTCCTCGAACCCAGTAATATTTCGAATAAGTTCAGGGTTACATGTATGTAAAGTGCTTTATATGGAATAATGAAATGGGGAATTTTCATTCTCTCTTTTTTGAATCGTGCCAATGGGAATATATTCGTGCAATTTCATTTCTTTATCAAAGGGGGTTTAATGAGTTGTGATACCGCATGACCTCTTCAAGTTCAAAGTTGGCCGGCGGTAACTATCCGAATGCGATGGGGGAATCCCCGCGCCGCGACGAGGCCGTGAACGAAGTGCCAAGCTTGACGCCTGTACACTCAGGTTCGGGATCTACGGAATGGTTCTAATGTGGTAGTTCTGACTTCCGAGATGCAAAAGGAATTCCAAGGGTTCGATTCCGTGATATTCGAAGAAAACAAAGAAAACTAAGGAAGATCATGAAGAGCACGAACTCTAGAGCCACATCACACACACGCTGTATTTACTAGTAACTATCGTGGCTATATATTATATTGGAGACTTTTACGTTTAATAAATATCCCCAGATTAATCGTTTTCTGACTCTTCCGGTCACATGACCCTGTCAATCCCTCTAACCAAACCGAGAACTTTTTAGGTCTATACTTTTAGAAGAGAGTGGTCAACGATCAAAGTTTACTGACTGAGAGCTTCAAAGGTTGTGATAGGAGTGTTGCATCAGGCACTTACTTTGAAAACTCATAGAGCTACCGGCCGGGAATTCACAGAGTCTGTGATTTATCTTATTGGAAAAGAATTTGATACTACATATTCTAAGTTTACGATTGTGAACAATATGGATGTTCATATCCAGTGTTACTTTTACGATTTAAGCATCCCTAATTGTATTGTCACAAATTAGTGAAAATAGTGAGAAATAGATAAATGGAACAGAGTGAAGATGAATTCAACATGGACGATATGCTACTAGGCAAGTTTTGATGAGAGGAGAATGAGAGCTATAAGAGGGAAATATAAGTGAAGGGTACGATTTTTGTAGGTCTGAATTGAGCTTTCTGGACGTTGTAAAGCCGTTGACGACTTGTTGTATATGATTCATCTATAATGTCACGCGTCTCGTGTCGGGCGTGCCAACAAATAGTACCCTTTGAGTGACATCTGAAAGACACAACTGCAGGAGGAGACATGAGATCTCAGGGTGGAAGCATATGACCATGGTCAATTTGACGTGATTGACTGCGCTTCTAACTCATATCCTCGGATTTCCCAGGCTATGGCGATGCCCAGCCCTGTGTACGGGGAACCCAGCAAGTATCCATTCCAATTAATGCTTAGCCGCGCCCTCCAACTAAGGACAGCACGATATTCCTACCTCTTGCGGTGAGGTTCACTGCCACAAGTTGCCCAGGGATGATAGGAGTATTTTTGGGTACGATCACAGTCGGTGTGGCAGTGCGGATATTCAGTTCCATCCGTCCCACTTTTGTGATTCGCGTAGCCATGGGTGGGGGTTTGAGGATTCGCTATCTTTTAGACGGTCTATCTTTAGCAAATTATTTTCCGTTCATCCTTGAACTTAAATTCTTTTAGCTATATAATTCGCCCCAAAGAGAAGCCACCGACCCTGGCATTTCCTTTGCAGTCTTATTACGAAACAATTACTTTTATGAGCGACCAAGAAATCGAAGAATTTGTGGGCAAGCTACCGATAGCAGATCCCAACGGCAAAAAGGCTCGGGAAGGCTCTAATCACGGACGTACGAGCCTGGCAGCGTATGCAACAATGCTGGTATTATTTCTTATCGGTCTTTTTGTTGCAATAGGCCATCATCAGTTCTATTCATACCTCAATAATCGTCAGATCGAAGACACGGTGCCACAAACCTGGGCTATTCGAATTGGCAATGGGTTTGGTTACTTGTTCAAAACAGTACTTGTGGCTGCCGTCGGTGTAGCATATGCGCAAGGATTTTGGTTCTTCGTTCGTCGAAAGTCGCTTGAAATCGCCTCGCTCGATAAGTATTTTGGTGTCCTATACAATCCACTCTCATTTTTCAACACCGATTTGCTTCAGCATACAACTCTACTGTTTGCATTAGCAGTGGTGTCCTGGCTTCTACCACTTGCAGGGGTATTTGCCCCGGGAACATTGACGGGTAATATTTCTCCATCTGGGCCAATTTAACTAGATTCAGTGACAGCAAACAAACAAACCATAGTTGCGAATGTCAGCGTACCAACCCCAAATCTCAATAATAATGTTTGGGATTTTGCAGCTCCAGGTGAAATCCGCAGCAATGCGAGTTATAATGCGTGTCAATTCTGCAGGTGAGTTGATCTCTTGGCCATCACCCTGTGGTGTCAATTGCTCGTACATCTTCTCCTTCATCGGTCCAGCATATCAATGCGTGGGTCTCGGCCCATGGCCATCACCACTCAATCAAGTCAACATCACCGAATTATACGACTTGAACCCCGAACAACTTACGGGCCCCTCTGCGCTCGACGCTTCCGTTTTGTATCTCGGAGTCGATGACCAAGGAAATGGGAGTTCTCCCATCTCAATTTGGAGGTTTTATAATTCGTTCAACGACTCAATGCGATGCACTTTGTACAATGCAACTTACACGACGAATGTATCATACGTAAACAATATCCAGTATATACAAAACGACCTTCAGCTCCTTGATTCGATTTCTCTTATATCGCTAAACGGTTTCGATGGTGTGGATCCATATGAACCAGGCCAAATGGTTTCTCAGTCCCAAAACCTGTGGGTGTTACACTAAAGTCTGGGTGACATTTTGCAGGGCTATATAGGAATTGCTGAAGAGGACGGTTACAATAATGTGCTGGAGGCGTGGAGCGGATTTGCCAACTGGGCAGGACTGGGTTGGTCTTTCAACGCCGTTACATTTCCGAACGACTTTCCTTCTGCAATCCAAGACCTCATGGCCAATGTCACCATCAGTCTCATTGACTTACGCAACTACCCATTGGATCCATCGATAACAAGTGAATTCAATATCAGCTCGCCAATAATCCAAACGCTCGTTCCTGCAACTTTTACTTCGTATCCCGCCGTCTATGCGTACTCTCATGTCGCGCTGTGGCAGATTTATGCAACTTCTCTTGGGTTTACCTTGATTTGTGTCACCCTGGGATGCTTGATGCTGTATAGAAACGGAGTAGCTGGAGAATTGTCATTCACGCAAGTGCTCGTGACGACGCGAAACCCGACACTTGACAAAATCAGCGAGGGCGCAGGACTGGGCGGCAAGTATATTACAGATCAAGTCCAGAAGGTGAAGGTGCGATATGGCAGATTGGAAGGAACGGATGGTATTGGCTTTGGCATGGAAGATGAGATTCATTCTTTGGTCGAGAACTCAGTGATAGAGAAAAAAACTGAAGCGAATTAGGCATATGTTTATAGAGCCATGAACCTCGTACAAAAGATCTTCGCATTCATCGTCAATTCTTCCGGGCTAATTCTTTCATCCATATAGAAATGTCGGAGTTTCTGCAGATCCTGGTCGGAGTTCTGTTCAGAGTTCTAAATCTTCGTTCAATTTTTCATTCAATCCTTCAACTCTTTATGTATAAAAAGACCTGTTAAATTCCTGATGAAATCAATTTCTTCACTCATCTCTTCACTCAATCCTTCAGCAAGCATATAAAATCTTAACATCCTCCACCTTCAAATCTTAACACTTGGCAAAACAATTTCCATAAAGCATTCATGGAGTGGCCACCGAACACAGCAGGGAGGTTTTGGCCGAGGTTCTTCTTGTGTATCTCTTGTGGATGGATATGTGTCGTCTTGTACTACGCGTTCTGCTGTTCAGATTTGGATTAGGCGTAGCTAATTTTGTGAACCTGTGAGTTGAATGGGAGCAATAAGTTAGTCTTATGCTCATCATGAGTCTCCTTACCAATCGAAAATATAAAAGGAATGTTTCCCAGTTTCTTCGCACAATTTACGCCCATGATCAAAATGCTCTGGTATCTTCATGATGGTACTGACGCCAAAGTTGAGACACCGGTCGGAACTGAAGTAGAGAGTGGAGTTCCTGTCTGAGCAATGGACGATTTCTTCGACTTGATTGAACTTTTTGACTTTCGACTTATTCTTTGTCGTGAACAGCCGGGGAATGGTCTTAGTTGACTTTTTCTCGGGAGGTTGATAGCAATAGAATTGTTTACATCAGAACATCCCCCGAAAGTAATTCGAGAATACCCCATGACTAGGGTCAAAATGATTCTCGAGGTAGATGGCGAATATGAGGGGTATAGACACGGAATAGCTTCGAAATGGAGGTAGATCAAATGTCAATTTTGAGGGAGGATGGACTATTTGCCGTTTTTGGACAAATAGACAATTATTAGATTCGAATAGGCTAATGCCGGCTTTCGTGATTTGTCAAGACAACAATGAATCGGGAAGGTCTCGCCAGCCGGTGTCCCAGTCGCAGGGAATGTCCTTACTTAGAATTGAAGATGACCACCGAAGGAAATTTGTGTTGAAATAACTTTGGGTTTATGTCTTCAGTATATCAAGAGTAGTCACACACTCAATGTAAACCTTCGATTGTCTACCTCATAAAAAACCTCGCAATTAGCCCGCCGCGCGCGCGGTGTCTCCTGAATAAAACAAAGATGACAAGCAATGCATATCGCGATATTCCCTACCATCCCGGCTAGGGAGGGATATTCACGGCAGGAGATGCACGAGGACGAACCCTCCCAACCTGGTTTTCTTCTGTCCCTATCCCTCCATCATCATGCTGCGCCCCATCAAGACTTAGAGAACCAGTGTATCGCGTAATCTCCACACCGTCGGGACGGCAAACCACTATTGTTAGCGTCTGTATTTGTGGAGACTTGCCTTCTTTCCGACTAAGTTGTTCGAAAATAGGAGCAGCATTATCGAAGGCAGTGTTGATATTCTCCATGTCGAGGAAATGATTAAAAAGAAGTAAAGCGACTCTCTTGAGCCTAGAGTGAGCAGCTGCTCGAGATAGGTGTGTACTCTTCAGCATGTACCGGGTCTTCGGAATCTACAGACGGAGTAACGTTGTCTTCGAAACACGTTCTGGATGATCCAGGGACCAAATGCTGGGAATTGTTTGAAGGAGTCAATAGAAGAGATGGAGAAAAGGAGATTTCAGAGACATCGCTAGTAGTACATTCCTCTTCAGATATGGTTAATGGCAGGTTGAAACGACTATCATACAGGTCCGGTGACTAAATTCAGCGGCGTATGTCTCAGGAATATACTGGTTCATTGCTAGAGGAGGATGTAGAGACATGTTTGCTGGACATCTCGTCACTCCTTGCTCCTTGCCCGTAAACTTGAGATTGTTGCTTGTAGGTATTGTAACTCCGGAGAAGTCTTCCTTTCTACTTATAAACTTCTGGACACCGCATTGAAGAGCTCCACACGCGCTTTGGAATTATGTCAGAAAGCGCGCAATTATCCGCACGGTTATCCGGTACCCATGCGCGATTAGCGGAATTATGTCAGGAAGCGCGCAATTGTCCGTTCGATAATCTACGATTATCCAGTACCCATGCGCGATTGCCTGTTCGATATTATATATGATAATCTTCGATTGTCCAATCGACGTGCGCGCTTTAGCGGAATTATGTCAGGAAGCGCGCAATTTGTCAGTTTGATTATCCAGTACCCATGCGCGATTCAGCGGAAGCAACCGCGCGATTGTCTGTTAGATGTTGATAATCTTCGATTGTCCAGTCGCCATGCGCGCTTTAGCGGAATTATGTCAGGAAGCGCGCAATGGTCGGGATATGCGATCAAGGTACTAAAAGAACCGTATCGCCCAGCCCCCAACGCCAACGGGTTATCGGAGCATTCACTGTTGGCGGAGATGGTATGCTGATTGAGGAATTTTGTCTAACTTATTGTTTAGGAGGGTCTCCATGATCTCCATCACTGTGTGGAACGACTTCGCCACATCCACTCTCAATTGTTACAACGAGAAATCCCAGAAATCCTGTGTACTGCCCTGGAAGGACTTCATGCTCTCTATCCCGGGACAAATCGCGCAAATTTTATCAGCCAAATCATCTGTGCTAGCTTTCAATCACCTCAAACCCGTATCCAAGCTTTACGAGCCAGTACCATGTATTCGCTCAAGCGCGACGAATCGCCGTGGCCTATTGTGGAATGGAGAGATAACACCGGCGTGATCGGCATGGCGATTTTCGATTTTACGGATGGAAATGAAACCGACGCAGGCGGCTGGTTAATGCATGTCGGGGTCGGTGTGGGAAATGGCGACGAACCCGGATTTTTCTGGCAGCAGAGTAAAGTTGAGTTGATTGGAGTGTCCAAGATATGCGGGTTCTCAAAACTTTATTCCTCATTGCGCAACATCTTTCCGGGATTCTGACATTACCGAAAGATGATGCGATCCTACTTTTTCAAGAGCATAAGCGGGCAGGAAGGGCAGGAAAGCTTCAGTGTGCTTATTGCCGCAGAGCGAAACGTGGATGGGACGTACTGATCCTAATAAATACCCTCTAATCGAAGTGTGTTGTTGCAATTGGAGATCCTAGAGGACGATGCGAGAAATGTGTGGAAAGGAATAAGGATTGTTCGCCACTGTCTTGGGGCCCGGAGAAGATGAAACAGTTGGAGCAAGCCGAGGGTTCTTTTCCGTTGTGGCATATTTCCGTCAATCAGATTGACGAAACAGTTCAACCTTCGACCGTCGGCAGTATTCCAAGTCATGAGAGATTAGATCAAATTGCTTGTCAACTTTCTCACCCTTCATACGACCAAGAACCAACCAACTTCTCGAGCAGTAACCACCCTGAGCATATGCTAGCCCCGCTCGCCGATCAGACTACAGTCCCTCAGAATGTCGTGCCACCTCGAATTGTCAATGATGTTATTCACAGGCTGGCTCAAGTCAATTCGTGCTCTTCCCTTGAACCTATTACCAATGCCGTCCTCAATTCGGTCCCGACCATTGTCGATCGTCTGTTACTTGAGAGGCCTGAGTCTCACCCGATATTGTCCGACGAATTCTTTGACGTATTCAATAGCCAATACCTCGAATTAGATACATTATTCCCCTCGAGCGTTAATGGTTTCGATATCGGCGATATAGAAGTTGGCGGAAATTCTCAAGCCGAAGGGAGTCAACTATTCTTTTCGTAATAGTTTGTTATGTCCTTATGTATTGTGTTATGTGTGTTGCATTGTTCGCAGTCAATACCCCTACTCTATATTATACCTGTAATTGCACCCTGAAATTATTCATACTTGCACCTGCAGTTACCGTACTGCTCCATACAAGATATAAGCTGTCATTACACCCCTGCATGACTGGTTCTGCTTATTACAAGGGCTCTGCAGCTCTGTTCTGTTCGGTCAACTTTATAGTCTCGGAAAAACCCTGTCCTATATGCAGGCTGCACGGTGGCCGTCGGCTAAAAATCCCGGTCATTTGCGAATGTCCATTTCCCTTGGGCCCTTCTGTCAGAAATCTTCGCTTCATCTCGGCTTCCACTTCTGCAGCTAGCCGAGCAGAATCCTTCGCTTTCAGTGAACGGACGACTTCCCTTCTCTTGTCAATGGGGTGGAGTTAGGGAAGGAGGAGATCCCTGGGCAAGAAGTTCGGGGTTATCGTGCCCAGTCTGTCCGAATTAGAGTAGACGCCCAGGCGTCAGTCACGCTGAGGAAATAACCACGCGTCCGCCGTAAAAAGAAAATTTGCAGGCCATATTACATAGTACGAACCTTCGTAATACAATCAAAGTTAGCACGTCCTTAACCTTATTGAAGAAGGTCTATTCCCCATCCGGCAACCGCCAACTCTCATAAAGAATTCCGCCTGTCGGTATTCCCAACTACCATCACGCAAATCGAACTTCGCCTCAAAGATGGCCTCTTCCACTCCTACAATCCCTCTCGATCGTGAAGAATCTACCATCCTCACATCAATGCCCTTCACCTTTTCTCAAATGGACTCCACGATTTCTCCTCGTTGCGTGGATCTTGTCAGCGATTTCGCTGGTCAAGAATTCTTCCTCCTCGACGGTGAAGCACTCATACAACACATTTTCAACGACCCCATGCTGGATCTTGCCGGTTCAAAAGGAGGTACGCACCTAATTCCGTGTCTTTATTAATTTCAGGATTTCAAATGTTGCATTTCATCTACCTAATTGAAACTTTCCTCCGTAATCTAATTCGACGTCGATGTTCCTTTTCAATTATCTTTTTCGATGGTAATTTCCCTCACAACTTTGTCGACGGTAGATTTTGCGAACCTAGCATTAGGCGACTCTCTCGAAACAACATCAGCAAGAAGACTCGCCAGAAAGCTGTGCATCGAACACATCGGTTCGGCGTTGCCTGATGAAGTTGAATTGCACGTATTTCCAACATTCAACTGTCCGGCATTTGAATCATATCTTGCAAAAGCTTTGGTTTGATGTCCCACACTCTCAATCTAACTGTAGCCATGCCTTATTATCACCCACGGCGCATCCCTTGACAAAACAACTCGATCCTCAAAACTATTCAGGTCAGCAAGGTTAATTCGACGCGCCTTTCTCTATCAGATGAATCGGTCTCGAATTGCAATCGCCCTCATTGGAGATATTACTTTTATGGATACCAAGGTACTCGCCAAGCCAACTCGAATGACCTGACTATAGATTTTGACGTTCGTCAGTGAGCCGATGGCATATGGAACAAATAACGATGGAATTCGTCCTCTTGTCTCATCGCCAATTACAAGTGCCCTGCGCGAGATAAACAGTTACGTCGAACGCAAAGCCAAATCAATCGGAATTCGTCCTCTCGAACCGACCGGTCCTTCGAAATGCAATGCAATTACCGGAATTATTTGCTATCTCTCTTCAGTTCCGAAGGATTTTCCTCATTACGAACTAAGTTTCGTTTTCCTCGCACATGCAACAATCCTCGGCCGTCTACCACTACAAGATCGAGCTCAAGTCAATTATTTCGCATCGTTATCCCCAGAATTGAATGGCATCGTCCACAAAGAATTTCTTCCAACAATTTACAGTATCTTGAATCAATTGGAAAGCTATGACGGATTCGATATCCTGGATGGACGATTATTTGCACGCATGCTTTGGGAATTTACCGATCCAAACCACGACGTTGACTTTGACGATCCAGTACTTCAAGCAACTCAATCGCTCTGGGAGCAAATAACCAAGGACTCATCTCATATCTCTCTCGACTTGGTACACTTCCGCAAAACATTTCCTCGAATCTCAAGACCTTCAATTCCCCACGAAGTCGATCCCGATTTCTCATTATCAAACTTCCATCACCCTGCCTTATCGCAATATCTCATCGACCCACTTCTCGCAAAAGCAAAACCCTCAAACTCGAGTGCAATAGCCAACTCTAACAATCTTTTTTTCGCTCAAGCTTTACTTCATTCCGAACTAACGCACTGGCATTCCGGAAACAAAATTCTCCCTCACCCATCGAGGACCGACCGAGAAAAGAACGAATGGCTTCTCAAGCGAAGACAAAGAAACGATCAACTATATCGTGCAAACATGCAACGATACGCTGAATCAATAACTGGCCAAGGTCTTAGTCAAATCCCCATCACTAAAGAGAGTTCAACCTCCAAGATCGAGGTGAAATCCAAAAAGGCGAAATTGATGATCGCCGACAACAAAGACGTAAACTCGAGGCGGAGCGGAAAAAGCAAGTGGTGACATTGAGAAAACTTGAGAATGATTTGAAGACCATCGGAAGTCGGAAAATCGACCAAAGGATTTCATCCGTGGACAAGGCAATTGGTGTAGCGTCTCGTGAGCAAAATGATGGAGGGAGATTTGTGGCAGAATTACAGGTTTTGAAAATTCGAGAATACATTCGAGAATGGGAAGCGCTTAAAGTTTCAATCAAGAAAGTCGATGAGATTGTTTGGATTCCAGTGGAAATATATCGAACACTTCATGAAATTTGTTCGTCAGGATACTCGTCCGGTGCCGCTTTCGAAAAGATCAAACCAGTCCTTCAAACCATCGGATTTCCTATTCCCTCTCCTCAGAAGTCCTCATTCGAAGCTGTCGAATTACCATTCGATTTCCCTAAAACTTGTTCACTTCGCCTTCCCTATTCAAAAGCGGAATTCCAGTTACGTTTCTGCGGGCCTTATATGGAGAAGTCGCTTGATGGGAAACCAGATGATCGTGTGCAATTCATACCTGATGGTTGGCAACGCGAAGTTCTCGATATCCTCGATAGAAAGGAATCTGTGATAGCTGTTGCACCCACTAGCGCTGGGAAAACTTTTATTGTACCTGACCTTTCTTATTTCCTAATTCTAGGCATATTATGCAATGGAAAAGATCCTTCGTGGAGATGACGATGAAGTCTTGGTATACATAGCACCAACAAAAGCTCTTGTCCACCAAATTGCAGCCGAAGTCTACGCGCGTTTCTCAAAGCAATATCCTTCCACCGGAACTTCCATCTGGGCAATTCATACTCGAGATTATCGAATTAATAATCCATATGGATGTCAAATTCTTGTTACAGTTCCTGAAATGTTCCAGATCATGTTACTTTCTCCACGTGTCTCGAAACTTTGGGCACCGAGACTTCGCAGAATTATCTTTGACGAGGTCCACTCAATTGGGAATTTAGAAGGCGGTGTAGTTTGGGAACAATTACTTCTGACCACCACCGTTCCATTAATTGCGCTTTCAGCAACAATTGGAAATGCAGCGGAATTTCAAGAGGTGCTAAATTCTTCCTCGTTTCGGCTCGTTTCCGCTAACAACTTGTAGTGGCTTTCATCCGTCCAGAAGTGTCATGGAATCAAATGCAACTTGGTCATTCATCCTTATCGATACTCCCACTTGAGAAAGTTTGTTTTCCTACCGAGCCGCGAAATGACTCTGGAACCTTTTAGGGGATTTCAGTCTCCTAATCCACGAATTAGTTTGGCAAGTTTCAATGGAATTGAGGCGTTGCATCCGTACGCTGCATTGGCAGCTGCCACAGGGACGTTTCCTCCCGATTTGGCTCTCGATGCTTCAGATTGTTGGGACCTATTCTCCGTCCTTGATTCTGTTGCTCGTTCCAGTGGACAAGATGAGATTCTCAAGGAGGTCAAAGAGTTGCGTCCCGAGATATTTTTCAAGACCACGGAGTGTATCAAAAATGCCGATGTGATTAAATATGAAGGAGCTTTGAGACGGGTGATAGAACGGTGGATTGCTTCGACTTCATGCAAAGATATTATGGCCTCAGTCATTTCAGCTCTCGGCGGAACAATTGAGAAGCAAGTTGAAATTGTGCAAAAAAGTTACGAGGATAAAAGTCTGTACAATCGCGACGAACATCAAAAATCCCTCTTGACGTTGCTGAACCTTCTCAATTCTGCCGATGCACTGCCTGCTCTCGTTTTTCATTATGATCGTCATGGAATTGAATGTCTTGCCGAGAAACTCGTTTCTGCTCTTGAAGACGCCGAGAAAGTTTGGAAGGAGGGAAATGCGATATGGAAAAGTAAATTGGAAAGTTGGGAAGAATGGAAGAGTAAAGAGAAAATCAGACAAAAACAAAAGGACAAGGCGATGAAGTCGATGAAAGAAAAGAGTCGGGAGGAAATGAGCAGAGATGAGGAGGGATCGTCGTTCGAAAGTTTTGATCCAGAGACACCCTTGCCTGGGTTTTCCTTTCAATCTCTGAGATCCCGGAAATCAGGACAAGAGTTAGAGGCCGATGTTAAGGAATTAAGGAGGTTCACAGATATGCCCCAGTGGATGATTAAATGTCTGAGAAGGGGAATTGGAATTCACCATTCCGGCTTGAATCGGAAGGTCAGAACACTTGTCGAAACTCTTTTCAGAGCGGGGACTTTGCGTGTTGTTATTGCAACAGGTGCTCAACTTTCTCGCTCGTCAACTCACGTACAGGGACATTGGCACTTGGGATAAATATGCCGTGTCGTACTGTCATTTTTGCCGGTGACAGTGTATTTGTATGTTGCCCTGCTTACCCAACTTATTCTTTAGCTGACAGCTCTTAATTTCCGCCAATGCTCTGGAAGAGCGGGGGTGTTACCTTGCTGATGTATTGTTCTGATTTCTAGCGACGTGGTTTTGATGCTTTTGGAAATGTCGTATTTCATGGCATTCCCATTTCCAAGGTTTATAGATTGTTGGTATCTCGCATCCCAGGTATTTGCGTTCCGCTTTTCATGGCTAAGTACAGACCTTGTCGGCCATTTCCCTATCACGACCACTCTCGTTTCCCGACTCCTCCAAATCCTCGTCGCGACCGATCAAGATTCTGACTACGGCAGAAAAGCCATTCGCGGACTCCTCGAACAATCTCGTATCTCTCTTGGGTCGGAACATTCACACCAACAAGTCCTTCATCATTTTCGATTCTCGATCGAGTACTTGCTCCGACAGAACTTGGTCAATAGCTCGGCCGACAGTGTTGGGATGGCTGGTTTGGTATCTCATCTTTATTATACCGAGCCAGCGAATTTTGCTTTGGTAGAGTTGTTGCGAAATGGTGTGTTTCATCGAATTTGTGAAACGTTCGAAGTCAAAAAGCCTAATCCGCAAATATTGGAAAACATGATGCACATCCTCGCCCATCTATTCGGCCGTCGTATTTACAAAGCATCTGATCAAGAGGGATTACAGAGGAAAATCAAACAATCTCCGTCCACCGTCATTTTAAAGCCACTCCCAAGAGATGTTCGGAAGATTCTAACGAGACACAATGACGATATCGTCAAGCTATACAGGGCCTATGCAATCCAGTTCGGTAGGTCACTTGAGTCTAGTCAGAAATTTCTGCCTCTTAGCAAATTAACCTTCAACATTGATCGCGGCTCCGCCATCATGGAAACAAAGTTTCATCAAACTGCTATCAAATATGCTGCTAGATCGGCGTTTGTCGCTACTTCCGGATATGGAGACTCGTTTAACACGATCGACGACCTTGCACATAACACGCGAGAAGGGATCCTTGTCGAAGCTTCTGCAGTCCCAACGATGGAGGCGTTCATCAATCCACCGATTCTCAATGCCTATCTATTAGATTTCTTTAAACATGGTCAACTTGATGCTCTGGTGGATGGCAACAATATTCGCCGTGGTGATGTGTGGTTCATTCTTGATGATTTCGATCGTATATTGGGTGCCATCGACGAGTCTTTGAAGCTGCTGGCCCGAGGTATCGCTGTGGACTTTCCAGGCAATCAGATGGAGTCCTATAATATGAGTAAAGAGGCGGAGTTGATGTGGGAGAGCGGCGACGATGAGACAGAATCAATCGAAGAGGATCTCAGTCGGGGAGACAAGAAGGTTTGCGAAGCATTCTCCGCCCTGCGTCAGGAGTTTCATAATAAGTTCAAGAAGATTTGGGCGTAAAATGCCACCTTTCATCATAATATTATACTGCTAGTTTCATATAAGTCGTAGTTCTAGTAGTTAAGCACTAAAGTTGACATCCCCTGTGACTTTTGATTTCCTTACGCCTATATCTAATTTCGCCCTATTCGCTAACTTGAAGAGTCTCATCTGACCGGAGAAAGTCAGGGTTGTGAGGATACAGGAGTTGCAGGATAAATAGCAATTACCAAAATTGAAGAGACAATTTGCAGACATGCAGGGCAGAGGTGATCAGGAATTTCCGTTATGGCGCTATGTTTAGAAGGATCAGTTAGAATATCATTAGGGTGAATTATGGAGCGAAGGTTATATTATATATTCCAATATGAGTTCTACCCGCTTTGCGTTATTTACTACTATAATTCCGGTGCATTGGGTACTCTGTTCATCACCACATAAAAATACAAACGAGATAGATTGGGGTTAAAAAGGAGAACGATTCACTCCACCATCTGACCAGATCTGTTCCGAGACTTCGACTAAACTCCACCATATGGCGACCACGCGACATCAGGGTTCGCTCGTTCATGAGCATTATTGGCCATTTCCTTTTGCACTCTCCGCCACCTTATGACTGTGAAAATCCCATCGACCAATGTAACCGCTCCAATCGTAAGAGGAATCAACTGCCCAGGTTGCAACAGATCGGTTTGCGGTGACAAATCGTTAGCACGGATAATCATCTCTGCCGCAACAATCGAGAAGATATAATTGAAACTACTGAATATCCATGCACTGGAAGCCGCCTCTTTCGCTCCCTTTTTCCAGTTAAGCCAATATGCCCGACTGTTACGCTGCCAATCAGATTCATCCGGTGTCTCAACTTCCAGGAATTTTAAATCGTCTTGTCCGGCGAGGTATGCGATGAATGCGATAAACGACCAACATAGAATTGCGACGATGGCGGAAGGACCGATAAGGAGTGCTTCGAGACTGTTCAGAACCAAAGCGAAGATTCGAAACCATCCAGTAATATTGACGTTGACGAAAAACCAGACGAGATCATTCGTTCCCAATAGCGGAAGTGATTGGTAAAGCGTTGCCCAGAACCATAACGCCGAGGAAGTAGTCCACAAGAACGAGAGAAATACGAGATCAAAAGCGAAGGTTTCACCGATAATGGAGTCGAAATCGTAGCAGGTTACGGCAGCAGGAATTGCGAGCATACCGGTGAGAGTGAGGATCAACCATCCCTCGCAAGGACTCATTTCTTGACGTTGTACGAGGACGGTCCACGAGGTGAGAATAGCGATCATGTAACCAGACGATGTGAGTTTGATTCCAATGGAAGCTCGTTTGGGACCGGGTATAGCGGCCAAAAACATGCCTATTGCTTGGCAGTAGAGTCCGATGCGAATACCGAGACCATAGATGTCACTGGCAGCGAAAGACGAACCGTTGTAGCGTTTTGTAAGATGTTGATCGTCGGAACTCGCAAGAGTCGTGGTCCACAAACAAATTGAGAGTAAGAGATACATCGGGATTTCCTTGACAAGGACATCAGTGATGCAGAGAGACTGTCGCATTTCAACAATCGGAGCAAGAGGTCTGGAGGTGCAACGGAACGGCTCTTATAGCAGGCCAAGTTTGGCGGAAGCACGTGGCATACAGTAGTCTAGACTAAGCATTGTCCACGCTTTGACCATTTTCGTGGGATGTGCGCCGGTCTCCGAATACGTGGTTGTGAATTGCGAAAGAGAGATGCGAAAACCTCGGCTGCGGAAACCCCCACAGAAAGGGAGTTTCGTAACCAAAACCTTAATAGTCTTCCCCACCCTCGGCTGAAGTCTGGACTTCACCCCGGGCAACACACTTACAGATAAGAAGTGAAGTCACAGGTAATGTTGGGAGTATCCAATCGTTGCTGCGCTTGTCTTGCGCTTTAGGTTCGCTCACCAAATATGTAAATGATTTGTTCTAAAAATGGGAAATTAGAGTTTGAGGCGAGCTTGTAGGCAGGATGAACCTTATTATTCAGTAAGCATTCCAAATTAATGACTGAGTTATTTAACTACCCAGCCACCCACCGGAAGCTCTGAAACCTAAAAATAGCCCCACGTCGGATAATTAATGATGTTCGGAACACGAAGAGATAAACGCTTCAAACAGCGGCATCCATTCCTCGTCAAACAGACATCATTCGCTTTAAGTCGCTTTGACGCGTCGTATCCCCAAGTGCTCAATTCCCCACCATTGTCCTCATACAAGTCGCTTTTTCTTTACACTAAATGAATAATACCTGGCAATCCCTTGGAGGGCCATACATAAACTCAGAAGTCCAAGTCGTTTCTTGGGGCACCGACCCACTCCGTATCGACCTCTTTGCCCAAGCAGCTGGACCATCCATTTATCACGATGTCTACAACGGGACTTGGAATAACTGGGAATTACTTCCCATCGGTTGTCCTACCCCCAGCCCCTGTTTTGACACCTTTACCGCGATCAGCTTGGGTTTCAACAACCTTATCGTCTTCGCGCTAGGAGCAACCGGTAATCCGTATCAAACATCCTGGAACGGGACTCAGTGGAGTAATTGGGTTATGATAGATCCGAGCGGTGTGTATGTAGGACAACCTACG
>Ga0335075_10007236_pt1 | contig 17070 bp, 13 predicted proteins | sample Lox_Sample_24_FD_206723 | JGI IMG/M metagenome (GOLD analysis project Ga0335075, IMG submission 206723) | Soil microbial communities from Loxahatchee National Wildlife Refuge, Florida, United States - Lox_Sample_2.4 | ecosystem: Environmental > Terrestrial > Soil > Wetlands | place: USA...
TGCCCAATTTCCAGGTAGTGGCCGGCTGATCATCGCGTGCTGGAAAAACAACTTCCTTGTCTTCCCAAGAATTTCCGAACCATTTCATTTTAGTGTTGCAGTTGAAATATGACCCAAAATTTTCAAAGAGGGTTCGGGAGAGTTGGCATGGAGATTTGGAAGGAGATGTGTGGTCATACTTTGTCACACAGCTTTGGCGGCGGCGGCTTCGTTCGCGGGAGAAGTGTTGGCGTCGTCGACGCGAAGGGGATGAAGCAGTCACCATCACTCACCTTCCTCTCCCCCGTCTCACTCTGCCTCCGCCAAAATTCAGGGCCAGCTCTGCAGCAAAACTCGCAACAGCATTCATCCTCAATCCTGAAATATTCGGGAGATAAGTTGATTAATTGTCATAGAACTATTTGAGGGGGGAGCCCAAATTATATAGACGCATGTCATTTGCCACGTTACCCTTGCATCATGCGGAAGTCCAAGTGGCTGACATACCCAGATTTCAACACTCAAAGCATCCCTAAACGCCGCCGCCGGATCGGGCGCTGGACTCGAACTCTTCACATCCCCCGTCCTCTCAGCACCTTCACTAGTACCACGTGCAGCATCTGCGCTTCAACCCCCCTATGCGTCAGCCGTCGTGGACTCGTCGGATTATCCTCTGGACTGTGCTGCTCACCACCCACAGACTTTCTTGCAATGCTCCACTGTTTTCGTGGCCTGGGCAGTGGAGGACTGCGAATGCGAAGGGCTTCGTAAGTAATTGTTCGAGCTATAGTTATCGGCGGGGCCGGAGTATGCCGGTGGGACGAGGCCAGTGTGACTGGGTGGCATCGATACTTCGGAGATTGTGGAGGCAAGGTAGGTTGTTGCTGTTGCTGTTGCTGTTGCTGTTGCTGTTGCTGTTGCTGTTGCTGTTGCTGTTGCTGTTGCTTGGCTTAGAGCAATTCAAAGACGAAGGCAGAGCCTGAGGAGGGAGACAGCGTTCATGTCGGGAGGATTCCAAATGTTGTAATGGACATGGGTTTCGGTAGCAGACGTCGGAGTGCAGATGTACTTCCGTTGTAAGTGCTGCTAGCGCGGGGGGTATGGCTAACTCGTCTCATGGTTTTGGGATAGTGTGCTGAGTCCGTGACCATGTGAAGGTCGTAGTGTGAGAGCTCGTAGGGTCGTCGACAATGTGTCAACATGCGGTCGTGGAGATAGGTTCTTGGATGGCGGAAGAACTGGCCGAACCGATGAACATGCTGGTGCGGAAGAGGAGGAGGAAGGTTTAAAATCCAATGAACTATCATAAAAATTACCAGGATATGCCAAACATCCCGTAGTTGATACCGAATGGTCTATACATTGTTGAAAGATGATATGGCGCGATGGCGGAATCCATGCGTTACAGTTGCGGACGAGGACGCGAGAGGAGGAGAGGATAAGGGCAAAAGAAGAAGAGGAGCGTGGGACGCATTCATTGCTGACGTTGTTTCTATTGCTAGCCATGAAGACGGAAGAAACTCATGTCTTAAGATAATAAGATTTTGTGAGCACCTCCAAACGCCGGTTATACAATGTCGAAGTCGGCTAGCCCTTCGCCAAGTACTCTGTACCACGGAAACAGCTTCCTTTCCTTCCGTGACAAAAGTTAAATACTTCTCTACAGTTCCAAGTCTCCTTTTTTCACTACAGCTGACTTTACTACATTCAAGGGTCAAATTCTTTATCCACCAGCCTTTTAATTACTTTTCCACATCCAATGAAGAGTGGCCGCAGATCCCAGTCATCTGCACGTGCGGGTGGCCGCAGATCTGCACGTGCAGGTGGCCGTGCAGGTGGCAGGGGTTACCACGTGCCAACAAATTTGCCAGCCGATTGGCAAGACGTCGAGAGACACAAACAACAGCTGACGGAAAATCGAGCAAAAAAGAGGATGAGCGGCACGAGGGAAGTAAAAGGTCCGATGTTTGCACCGGGGCCGTCAGATGTACAAGAGCTTATCGCCGCTATCGCCAAAATTGAGCAGAAAGAGAAGTTGCTTGTCGCATCAGATCGCCTAACTTCGAAAGATGAACGCCATCAACCAGCTTGCTCTCCGACCCGGGAAAATTGGCGTTTATCAAAGGTACTCGACTCCATCGCTAATCTTTGCGTATCCGAAACGAATCACGAAGTTATTGCGACCGCATTGCGTGTAGATGATAATGCCCAATCGATCGAGGTCATTGTGGCGTCGAACTACGAGGTCAAATCTTCTACCCAGGACCACCTTCGACAGATGTGGAACGCTCTACAGGAGATATCCATCTCATGTCACAAGGCTCACAAACTTGGTCCTCAAAATCCTACGCCATCTCATTTCCCTCCCGACCCCCGTCGATTGAAGAACAAATTTCGACAGCTCTGTCTCGAATTTTCGTTCGGCAAGCTACAGAAGAGGGTAAACGAAAAGTTTTCCCGTTTCTCCGCCATCGATATTGACAATATGGACGAATCACACCCTTTTCAAAACGTCCGAAAGGTCGTAAATGTGATTGAAAAACATTTCACTCGTGAAAAAAATCCGGTAATCGGGAAGCCTAACCATAACAATGAGGATTCATGGAACACTTTATGGGCATGTCTGACGACCGCAAAAGATGATATCGATAAATTCCTTCGCGCTATGGGATTTCGTAATGGAGAAATGTGGCGAGTTCCAAACTTCTTTGAATACGATTCATACCTACGCAAGATTGAGTCGTTCGCGAACGATATCAAAGTTCTCCTGAAGGCAGCAAACTCGCCGCAGTGCCAACATCTCTTTACATTTGAGTTTAATGTCAGAGCTCTACCCATCGAGAAATCTCAAGCCGCCAGGCTTCCACGAACCTCAAAGCAATGGGAAACCGTTCTTGAGAACGCGTTGCTTTTTAGAAATTTAGCCAAAGATGATATGGAGGGGAACTATCTCATCAACATAGAGAGAGTCAAGGAGGATACGGCGTACATGGCGAAAGAAGCGGTCTCACAGAATCTCGTCGTTCACTGTGAGGTCAAACTTCTGACTCATATCTTTGAAACCGAACCCAAAATTACCGGCACTTCCAAAACATACACCTATATCGGTGTTTCGAAGCTCTCTTGTCGAGGTTGTCAAGCCTTTTTCAAATCATTCAACGCGGTACACGGAACCAACTTTACAACCAAAGGGTCACATAGCAAGTCGTACTGGCCATGGCAGTTCCCACCACAACCCTTTGCAGAGAGGAATGAAGTTCTTTTCTTCACTTATCTGTCTATCGCAAAACGCTGGGTAGAATCCTACAACGGGTACAAAGCGAAAAGGGATCCTTTCGCTCCGGATTCGGAACCACAATCAGGCAGCGGTTTAAGCGATGGGAGTGATATGGCAAGGGCAGTGGTCAACGCCCTCGCTGATTAAAAATAAACCCCCCTCCAAAATTTTTTTTCCTTCTGTTTTTTTTTTTTAATCTCGATTGTTTGGACTAGAACCGTTGGGGGGGGCGGTGGGCGGTGGGCCAAAGAACTTCGGGTTGTGCGCGTGCACACTATTTCTTACAGCTTCTCACTCTAAAACTCTTTCTTCTTTTTCTTCACCTTAGTGTAGTCACAAAATAGCCGCAACAAGATTGTTTTCTCATCAATAATCACCCTTTGCGAGTCTAGCCGTCACACTCTCTGATTCTCTATAAGTCGCTCCAGCGGGCGGTGGCCGCCCACGCTTCTGCAACTCACAGCACCCTGCCACTTATCTCAATAACTCAACAACCACGAATAATTTCATTCAAATCTTGTTGGGATTCAATTTTATGACATCAGAAGCCCTAGAATCGGCACTTAAATTATACAAAACTGATGTGGTTGGTTGGGTGCCCAGCCAGCACTGAAATTCGCTTCAGGTGCACCTCCGTCTAAGCTACTAAATAGGCCAGCGAACAACAAAGGCAGTCATATTTCATGACAAAAGGATCTGCTTTGTATTCTACGACACCAAGAGCTCTCTCCAAGTCGCTTCAGCGACTCCAACTCTGCCAACTCCATCGCCACCAGATCAACCACCACTATCGCCAGTCTAGCACCAGCAGCACCAGCAGCACCTCTAGCGCCGACAGCTCCAGTGCTACCAGTACCAACCCGAGCAGCTCCGGCAAACCAGCGCGAGCAGTACCGGCAGCAGCCTTGCCAGCGCGGCCAGCACGGCTAGCGCCAGCAACATCACCACTGATTCACCAGTTCCACCACCACCAAACTCCAGCACAAGCCTTCCGCCACTGACAGCCATCGGTGGAAAGGCCCCCCAACCTCTGACACACATGTCGCAGCCCTCCACCACCTCTGGCACATGTTGTATAACATCTGGCACTTCCAGCACGTGCGGCATAACCACCGGCATCTCCAGCACATGTCGTACATCCTCTGCCACTTCTACCACAGCTCGGATGCTCTCCAACACCTTCAGAACACGTCGCATGCCCCCAGGTGCTTCTGCCTCAGATGGCATGGCATCCACCACCTCCACTAACCTGCAGCATACCCTTCCACGAGTCACGACATGTCGCATACCGTCAGGCGTCAGCGAGCTCTTGGATGCCGTATCCGTACTTGAGCCACCGCCAGACTTCGCACCAATATTCCGGAGGCATGACGGATGTGATGGAGTATGTACTGGCACAGCTGTCGATGGCATGTCGTAGAGTGCTCCAGTGCTGCCATCGGTCTTCCGGCGCTGTCGCTGCATGCCGTCATGCCTTGAACGGAAGGGCCCTGGTTAGTTGCACCAGTTCCATGAGGGTGAAGATGATGATGCCAATGCGTGAAGGCCGGATCATCGCTGCCAGTGCCCGCATTGAAGTCGCATTCGGTGTAGTTGCCAGCTCCATAAGACGTGCCGATTCCCCTTGCGACTGTCTCTATTCTACGATGGTGATCATGAAGGGAGATGAGCAACGAGCCGCCACGCTAGGCAGGCAGGAGCCAAGCGCGAAGTGCGGTCCAAGGTAGAATAGTGAAGTCCGTGCGCAGAAAGCGCGTGTGCAGAAAAAACCCGACACCGGTGCTGCAAAACACTGTACAGGCCGTAACGAAATCGGTGTCACCCTTCTGAGCGCGCACGCACAAACTCAGCCACACTATCTCTACAGGGATGTGACGGGAACTTGAACGTAAATGGCTAGCCGGCTAACCGCAGCCAAAAGTGTACTTGGCCGGAAGTTCCCTGGTCAAGACCAATTGCGCGAGGGGACTGCCGCCCCTCACCGCTAGCCGGCAGCCACCTTGCACACACACATGACTATATGTAGCTGCCACCCCTAGCGGGTTGGAATGACAAGTTCATCTCTCTTCTTGACTCTTGGATCTATTCGCTCCGTCGCCTCTTGCACCAATGCTAAATTTCTCGGTAGACGTATGTTGCCACGCCATGCTTCAGGGTTTCGCCTCCTAGCCGCGGAGCGAAAGCAAATGGTTTCGAAGAACGCGTGACTCGAGACAGGCCTGCAAGCTCGGTTTCGTCAGACTCTCTCTTCCACGTTGTACAAATACTTACAGAGCTTCGGTCACGTGTATTGAGGAGCGCATATTACTAATGGACACACATCTATGCCGTTGCAGGCATTTATATACACGGCTGGAATTGCCTCTTCCAGGCAGATACGGATACGTGTGAAATGAATTACTAATACTGAGTGGCGTGGAAAGTTCCAGGGGATGCTTCCTCGGCATTCCGAAGGGGGTAAGGTGTATGATACAACTTTGACAAATACTACCCCATCCTTCCCGGTAAAATCTCGCCTTCGGTTCATTTCTGTTTATTTAATATTGCTTCATAATTCAAATCGTTTCCAGGCGATGGGCCGGATTTTGTGTTTTGGGTTCTGAAGGCACGTAAGTGGGCGAGTAAGCGGAATCAATAGAGGAGAACGGATTCCTTTTTTCGTCATGACGATGATTGATGGAGCAATGGCTAGGATAGCTACTGATCATGGGCTTTGAAGAAACTCGACATGTAGTTTATGTTGTTTTGAATCTAGGGATGAGTGGATGCAAATATCGTTACATATGTCAGTAAATCTGACTCCGGAATCCCGGGGAGCATGCAATCCAGAAAGCTCAAGTAAGACAGGAACCAACTCGCCCCTGACAATCGTTGAAGCCGAGGCTCACTAGGAAGAACGCAAGCTAGAATGCCCAAAAGCTCTTCTATCATCTCAGAACTTCGGACCTCTGGCAGTGATTCACCCATGTTGGACAGCAGCAGCCGCGACACAATAACTCCACCGCCGTCCCCGCGCAGCGGCATAGTTGATAAGATTGTCTCTATCTTAGGCATTCCTCCCTTGCCCATTGCTCATCACTATGTCCGTGTATATTCTTCAAGTATTTCTGAAAGTTGCTTGCAATCTTGATCGCGTGCGACAGGTGTTCCCAGTTAAGTCTCTCCTGTCTAAAGGAAGCAAGCTGTTGCGCCGTTAATATGCAGTTGCGAATCTGCCGCCCATTCATTTCTTCTGTGGCTAGCTCGTCTAGCCGAACTTCAAACTCGCTAATGTCAAAATCTACATCATCCTCTTCCAACATATCGAAGAAATTCTGCCAAATCTGTCTTCGGGGCTTTTTCGTGAGCGGGCTGTAATGGAGCGCAACTTGGATTCGAGACTTAAATGCCTCATCGAAAGTCCCTATGCGATTCGAGGTGAGTATTAGTATTCCCCGGTAAAATTCGAGTACGCGGAGGAAAACTCCTCATAGGTTAGAAGCCGCTCTATGATATTAAAAGCTAGTACCACATACCAGAAACGAGACTATTTCGTTTAATGTCTGCCATCGTTCTCTCTTCAAGGAATACGTCGGCCTCATCCATTAGAAGTACTAAACTCCTGTTAGTTAGTGCTTTAAGAAATATTACAACGGTGGGAAGAAATTATACCACAATCCCAGATCCTTCCTAGATAGAGAACTGTGTCCAAATATCTCTCAACCACTTCTGCTGAAGTCCCAATATCGCCGCAAGTAACGCGGTACAGTGGTTTTTCAGCAATTTCGGCAACACTATAAACAGAAGTCAGCCACTTGTTTTTCTCACTTTCTTCATTATGTCGTCCTTAATTAGACCGCTGAAACACCGGTTCGGCGGGTTAACGTGGTCTTGTAAATATCTCTCACCTCTCTACGAATAGGGTTAGAGCTGGAGAGAAACAAAATCTTCAAATTGTAATTACCTGCAGTCAGGGTTTTTCCCACACCTGGACTTCCATGCAAAAGAATTATCAGGCCGTTTCCTTTCCCGCTGATAATATCGCCCATCTTATTCGTCGATATGTGAACGGTTACCAGAGCATGAATGAGTTCCTTCGATTTCGGGTCCAAGACGAGCCTATCGAAGGCTTTTTTGTTCCATACAACTGGTTCAATTCTTTCAACGTTGAGACTCACTTTGACAGGCTTAGCATGCATTGTAACCATTATCCATCTATGGGTTAGATTACCCCATTGTTTGGTTTGTATCTCAAACCCCGGGATAGAAGCCGGGAAAATCATCACAATTGAATCATCTACAGCTGCTGTAATGTCGAATTTGCGTGGCCAGCTATCGTAATTTTTGGCGTCCGAGTTGGAGCAGTGCCCCCGGTAATCCGAGAAGTATTGATCTTTAGGTTTAGGTTGATGAATTCGGCAGTACGTGCAGGCATCAATCATAAACCTGCTTTCTGTCTGCATGATTTAAGCTCCTTTTGTATTGCCAAGTTGGGACTTGGGAGTGACTTACATAGAATCGGTCGTGATGCGCGTCCCATCCGTTGTAGCAGCCAAAGTATCTCTTTCTCATACCCCAGGACTTCCAACCCCGGTTAATCAGCCTCTGCAAAATCTCTGGAGATGCATACTCTAAAGGGTAGAACTCGAGTTGAGTAATTGGTACTTTTGATCCGGAGCCCAGTTGCAACTTTAGCCGTTTGTTGGTTCTATTGAATTGATCACCATCGAACTCCCACGACCAGGACATCACATTTAAGCAGTATTCGTCTACGAGTGGCCACCAGTGAATCACGCGAGCAATTGGGGTGCCTCTTTCTTCCATTATGACAACCTGGTTCGGCTTAAATAGCATATTGAGGTATTTCCTACTAACCATACGATTTTTGATCTGCTCGTCGGCTTCGGAGTACTCGTTCCCGTAGTTCGAAGTAAGGAACTCTTGCAAAAGCGAAATATGCTCTCGCGTGTCTTTATCGTCGTTTTCGAGCAGGTCGGCCATCTGCTTTCGATGGTGATAGAGAAAGAAGTACGGCGCTTCCATTTCAATACTATCGCAGGGGCCAACATCGGCTGACGGTCGGCATGTGGCAAATTTGACGATTGCTTCTTTCAAAACTGAGGAAATTATTGAGATCCTCTCTTTTCGATCTGAGCACAGTTTCCCACTGTTTTGCTTCTTCCTTTGCACGCAACTTAGACAAGGACATGGGCCCGTAAACCAATCGAGGTCTACGAGGCTTCGGTAAAATTTGTCATCGCACGAATGCTCCTTGAATACAACGAAAGATATATCCGGGTTGGCCTGGAGATACCTTTCCAGGTTTTGTACCTCTTGCGTCCCTTTAAGTTTCCCTAAGCCATTGTAGGTGTTCGAATCTGACACAAACTCGGGTTCGTCCTCAAATATAGCTAAGTTGTGATTGTGCCAAGTGGCTTTACAGAAAATGCGATGAAGAACTTGTATCCGGATCTTCTTTTCCTTAACTTCCAGGACTGGGGTAAGCACAGGAGGGTTGGGAACAGGGACGGGAGGGTTAGCGGCTGGGCCCCAGTACAATCGCTCACGAAGGACCATATTGACTGCATGCAACCTCTCAATGGAATCCAAAACATGGCCCATGAACTTAGTCTCATCGCTATTGCAACCGAATAGGTTGAGACCCAGATACTCCTCGCCAATTTGTGCAAGGGCATGTGCAATATTTGGCGCTGTTCTTGGGGCTGTAAAGGCAGTCTCTCGCTCATCGGCATTGACCTCTGGGGCTAATCGCGAGACTGCAGACCCTTGCGACTCAGCGGACTTGAAGCCCGCACTTCGATCCGAGATCTGCTCCGATGTCTCCGTGCCATTCTCGCAGTTCGTCACGGTATTGTGGCTACCAATAGCTGTGCCTGGTGGAACCGTGACACCAGCTTCACCAACCTGACCTGAGCTGCGTAAAGCAGTCGGCCATGTTGGTTGCCAACCGGGAGGAAGCTCTAGGTCAACTGCGGGTGGGGGCGGTGGAAGCAGCGGTGGAGGCGGCGGTAAGTCTTGCTGCGGTCGCGGCAGTGGTGGCGGCAGGAGCCCGTGTGGTTCCTCTAACTCTTCGTCCGATGATGGCTTGTCGTCAGACCGCTTTCTCAACTCCGACAGCATAGAGTTTTCCTTTGCGGCATCCCCTTGAGCAGAATCTCTAGAAATAGTGGAGGAAACCGGACCATTTTTGAAATTTTTGTCTTGAGTAATCCGTAGTTAGCATTATTCTTGGCCCAAAATATGTTGCGTGCTATGATTCTTACCATGCTCCCCAAGAGCGAGCATTGGCGTGCTCCGGCCTGGCGGAGGTTTTGGGATTGGAAATGGTTCAGAGGAACTTAGACCGGGAAAATTCATGATATCCGGCAAGGTATGGTTATGCGGTGGTTGGGGCGAAAGCTGTTGCTGATGATCTTCGTGAAGTGTTCCAACTAGTCTGACGTTGGTTTTTGGAGCTGATTGAGTCGAAAAACGCAAACACTGGGGCATTATATATTGCTGAAAGCTAGGCTGTGCATGACACGCTGAGCATAGCCTGAATGATGGTTTGCAGTTGCTCAACGTGGCTGTGTGCGCGGAGACCCTAGAGAGTGCAAGACAGACATGCACCAAGACTGCCTACGTGGAGTTCGCGCCTAGGTCACCGCTGCGGTTAGCCGGGTAGCCATTTATGTTTCAAGTTCCTGTCACGTCCCTAAGTTAGAGCTAGTGTGGCTGAGTTTGTGCGTGCGAGGTCAGAGGGGTGACACCGATTTCGTTATGGCCTATTCAGTGCTTTGCAAAACCGCCTTCCCCGCTTCATTGGGCGCACACTTTTTGGCTGCGCCTCACTCAACAGGGGTCCAGCAGCGCTCTAGCCGTATATGAGAGTATGGTCGTTGGTGCACTGAATATTGGCAACCTTCTCAAAGCTCGATCTGGAAGTTGATAAGTTTTTGCGCCTGATAACATGCGCAACCCAATCCTCCACCGCTCATACAGTGCGTTGAAGACGGTAACGCTAATACCCCGTAAATTGCGAGCTTAGATGGGTGTAAAATAAATTTCGACCCGAGCAACCGCTTGCCACCATATTCGTCACTGCTCTCACCTACAATATCCCCATTTTCACATGCAAGATGCCTTGGACGGCACAAAAATACTAGCCGACCTTCCTCCACTACATTATCATCGAGTTTGTACCCAGAATTTAACTCTATTAATTCATCAATTACCACCAGTCGTCGGCCGGTAACCTTAGCATAGACCATCTGGGCAATAAATCCTGGGACTCGAATCTTGAAGATCTGACGTACTCCCGTACTACATCGACGACACGCCCATAGTCGATGGACTTGGGGGTATGAATGCGGGGAATATAACCGAATCATAGGCAGGGGCAGCCCATATTCAAAGTTCTATCATCATCTATGCAGACCACGGTGCAGGCCATGAATCTTGCGTTGCGCCTCGACAATGGACGCATGGCGTTGCGCAGCCCTGGCCCGTAAACCATTAGGATATGTTTAGCGTTTGAGTTTTGACTTGTTCCACGTTTCACGATTGGCGGCAAAACCCCCAACAAAGGGGCACCAATATGAGGCTACGCAAAAGTTAGTGCCTCACTCTTAATAGTACTTTGGATCTTACACTTCGACAATTGAAATGCAAAACGCTGCAATTAGAGTTGATGGTTGATGGAGGGTAGAATTAAGCCCGGCGAGGGTGGCAGTGCCAGCGATGAGTCCGAGTGATGCAAGGACTAATAGAATGGAGAAAGCGATCATCATCCACGACATAACTTTCTCTGAGAAAACAAAGCAATTGATGCCGACGAGAAGAGGTATCTGGGTAAGGACTAAGGAATGTCCGGTGTATATGACGTAATAACTGGCGTCGTTTCCGCTTTACCGATTGGTCCAAGTCAGTTTTAGGTTGATCCAAAGAAAGGCTAAAGACAGGCGTAGCATATGAAGAAGTTTTGAGAGGCTAGTTGCTTTCTCTTGAGGGCAAGAAGCGAGAGATCTTTCAAGAAAAATAGACGAGTACTCACCCTGAACCATGTTTCAGAGACACGAGAACAATAACAGTGAGAGATGCCACACAGGGCCCAAGGATAACGGCCGACACCACCTTTAGAGATGAGTCGGATTCATGGTCCAACCCGTTGCCATGCCCTGGTCCGACTGGCAGTTCAGCTGCCTCAGTGCCTCCGCCAGATGCGACGTATGTTGTTGAGCCTTCAGAATACACGGAAAGCTCCCCGCGCGCCGCCGAGCGGCTCACGTTCCGTCTCCACCGTTCGATCAGACTATCTCGTGATCTCGCGCCGTCCTGAGAAGTGGACGTGGAACGCCCGATGCTTGATTGTGGCTGGTTTGGAAGGTAGCGCTGGCGAAATCCGTGCTCGCTCTCGGCGAGATCATCCTCGACCTGCGCCTCCTGAGCCTGTTGGATCATGCGCAGAATCTCATCGCTTCTTTCCTGTGCTTGGGTTCCCCTGGCGAGAATCAGCTGCTGATACAGTAGGTTCAGCGAGCCCATGTGGAACTCCAAGCGATTTCGAAGTCTGTTGAGCGAGTCCATCATGAAGCGAAAATTGGCCAGGCCACGATTCGAGGCGCCGCGGTTTTGATGGTGGGTCAGTTGTTGCTGCAGCTCGTTGAGACCAGCGTGCATGCCGTGAAAAGTTTGCTCTATGACCTGCCGCTGCACCTCTGTGAGTCCACTTGTGGAAGCGATGAATTGGTCTCGGTGTGCCTGTAGTGCCTCAAAGAGCGTCTGGACCACCTGCAGGTCGTGGGCAAAGTCGCTGAACTCGCGAGGCCCGCGTCTTACAGTGTCGATTACAGTGCGGACCAAGCCAATCACGACGAGGATGTCGCTGACTCCAAAGCCGAAAGACATAATAATTAAGATAGGATGCCGAGATTTCGCAGTCGGGGGACGTTAGTCGATAGGCCTCATGTTCTTGAGAGAGGAAATTGCCTCATGGCGGCGTGGCAGCAAAGGCTCCCCGCCATGGCCTGCTCCAGCCTTCACCCATGGCGCGGTCGGTAAGTCTTGCCAGGAGGCTTATTGTAGTCGCGGGGCAGAATTGGTGCCATTATGCAAGCCTCGTCTGGGCTGTGTCCGAGGAGCCAAACTATCCTATACGGCTAGAGCGTCGTGTGCGTGCGCGGAAGTGGGGAAGGCGGTTCTATCCGAGCCACCGCCACATTCAAATGCTCCAACCATGAGCAAGTGCAGGGGCTGTTCCATACCTTAAGCCCCAACTGCTATCATTATCCTACCCCACTCCTCTAGAACGATAAACTTAAGCCGTTTAATTGTATGCTATTCACCGCAGCGCCTCCTTACCCGCTGCTTTAAGATATTCCAACAAGCCTTGATAGGATCAAGGTCTGGAGATTGCGACGGATGATTCAGGCATTCTATTCCATTTACTCAAGTGAACAAGTTGACTGGTGCAGAGGTTTTGGGGCGGGAAGCAGGATATATAAAAGAAGCCCCGGTAAGCTGTTGTTTTCTAAGCTTCTGAGTGTACTAGTTAAGAACGTGAGATGGCCATGAAGAAACAGGAAATATAGGAAATAGTCCTCGTTAAATACATAAATTCCCGTACTCGCATTCCTCGGTGATCTATCTAATCTGTAATGATTGGTCCATTTCCCAAGACAGATCAGGCTAGTCCAGGATTAGCAACAATACTATTCAATCCAAAACAATACAATACCTATAGTATTCTGCATCAACGACACTACATATGGTGAGTGTGCATTTGCTTGCGTTATTCCGATGCAAGTGTCCAACCAACACCTAAGAAAAAGAGTCTTTATGCATTTTAGAGATACTCGGCGAACATGGTCCTGAAGAAGTCGTTGAGAAACAGGTCCTTGGGGTCGAGCTCCTTGCGTTTCCGAAGATAGAGTCGAATCATCTCCGGATCTTGGGTCCTCGCAAAATGACTTATCGCACCGTCGCGCGTCTTGTTAATGTGCGGGATACCACCGTGCTGCAAAGCAACCTCGTTGAATGCAAGACGAAACGCCTTCCACCTAGGGTCCTTCTGGTCTTGGTACGTCTGGTCAAGGGCCATCATGTTGGCACCGCGCGAACGCGACAGAAGGGACGCCTCGTCCTGCCTGATGAAGTAGATCATGGCGAGCAACGGCAGGGCAAGGTCGTGCTCCGACCGAAAGCGGTCGCTCAGCTGCAGAAACGCCCGCACCATGTCACCCCAGCGCTGCTCGGGAAACACCCAGTCGTAGAACTCAAAGTGCGGATCATGTTCGCCGTAGAGGATGCCACGATCGCAAGGATCGATAACATAAGGTCCGCGGGTGAAGGCGTCTATAGGCAGCTCAATAACGGCAGCACTCAGCAATTCGGCAACGGCCACCGACTTGTTTACTGCCGTGCCTGCCTTCACCAGCCGGAGAAGGACATCCTTGTACAGATTGGTGCCTTTGCTTTCAATCTGATCCGTCAAGCTCGCAAGGGGTCCCCGGCTCCAAGAACTTTCGGCACTGCCAGAACAGTTTGCGAGTGTGCGGAAACAACAGTCCGAACACCTGGTCGTAGCCTGCTTTCAGAGTCTGCAGTTTCCCCTCGAAGCCGTCAAGGAACGCGTCGATTTCGGTGGTATGAAGGCTGATCTGCAACGGCTGGCTCTCGAAGACGTGCAGCGTGACCTCACAGACCACGCCGAACAGACCAAAATGGGAGCGAATGGCAGGCAGGTATTCCATATTCTGCGTCTCCGAGACTTCCATTACATAGCCGGTCGGCGTGACCAGCTTCACGCCGACAACGAACGAAGAGAACTGCACTTCTCGCGTTATTGACGTGTCATTGGCGTGCGTGCCGCTGATGGCGCCAATGAAAAAATTGCCAAACTCCAATATAACGGGAGGCTGTAGGCCCTTTTCTTTCAGGTGGGAACACAGTTGGTGCAGACTCATGCCGGCCTGCGCCGTGACGGTCAACCGTTCCGGATCTCGACGGTCCACGGACAGAACTTGGTTCATGTTCTTCATCGAGATGACGATGCCAGTACCCACCATGCATTCAGTTGTCGAGTGGATGGCCCCAACCACCTTGACGGGTTGATTCTGCTCAAAGGCTTGTTTGACGATGGCCTGCACATCCGAAACTTGCTTCGGTGTCTTGAATTGGTCATCGGGAACATCCCAACGGATCGAATCATTCCAATTGGTCAAGGTCAGCATGGTCAGGGAGCAGTCAGGGATCCACTGCGCTGAACAGTTGGCTGCGGTTGGCAAGCTTCACGGAAGAGGGTCTATAGGATACACGAACCAATGAAACGTAGTGGGGAGCGCTGAGCTGAGCTGCATGATTGACCGCGCTTCCAAATTACATCCCTCGTGCACGATCCTACAGAGTAGGATAGTTTCCGTCCTTTTCGCACCAAAAGTACGATCTGGGTCCGCTCATAACCTATGCCTCCTTGCACTGAGAGGAAGAATATCACATGGTCTTAAAGCTGCTATTAACTCATGTGGACGGGGTTGCTAGTGTGAAGTTTAGAGGCAAACTCATTTCTGATTCGCGTTTTGCGTGGCCTGTCGGAATTTGCATTTCAAAAAGACTCCATACCTATTGAACTTGTTTCGAAGCGACGAATAGCTCTAACTTCAATGGCTTACCTCCACAACCGAAGATGTCAACTCCTGGATTGGATGGGTCGTCAACATTTGCCTTCATGCATCCGTTGGCGAGCTTCTCCTGGTGTCGGTCAATAAAGTGCGCGCAGATCCCAAGGAGAAGAAGCCGGTTTGGAGAGGTCCAGATGTCAAGCGAAACGTGAATACTTGATAATACTGATTGAAGCTTCTTTCGTACGATATCTTTTTGGAATTGCCATGATTGCTCGATCTTCTTTACGACCTCAGAGTGTGCTGTAGTAATCTAGCCTTCCACTTCTGGATTCAAAACTCGACAAAAGGTGTGGAACTCAGGCCATTCAACAACGCGGAACGGAAGGTTTCGTACGGCAATTAATGAGACCAATGCCTCGTTGATAAGATCCCGGTTTAGGACTTTTTTGAAGAACCTGGGTATTGAGCTGTTGCATTTGACCTGTAGACGTCACTCTAATAGAGCTGTTTTAGTTGATCAACTGAACTCGGCTTTGAGTTGACTCGACCTTGATTCCATGCTTGCTCTCAAGATGAGATCGGAAACTATTAGCAGGAGCACTGTACGGTGGATCTGTACAGTATTTTCGATGTGACAAGTTTCGGAGGAGAGTGATCATAGGTTGGTTCTCCATGTTCTTTTCGAGTAGGCGGCTATCGGCTGGCTGCTAATGGGGCTGAGCTGGCGGACTCTAAACACCAGGCTCCGCTGCTAGAACCACAGACTCTCTCTCACTATTAGAATGGCATCTAGTGTATCCTTTGGCGATGGGAACCAAGGCCTTCAAGTAGGGCAGAGCTTCGCGCCGATCACGGCCGAATTCCATCTTCCCCCGGAGCGACCAGAAACACCACCCAGCCCGTCGTCCACCGTCCCCTTCCGTCGCGACCAAGATTTCGTCGAGCGTGGAGTACTATTTGATCAGATCCAGCAAAAATGTGCTGTGCCAGGGTCTTGGACTTCGCTTGTCGGCCTTGGTGGTGTCGGGTAAGTACAAAAAGAAACCGGGATGACAGCCGCTGACTCCAAGGCAGAAAGTCGCAACTTGCCATCGAATACGCCTACCGAACCCGAGAACAATCGCCAGAAACGTGGGTTTTCTGGGTCCATGCGAGCAACGCGACCCGTTTTGAACAGAGCTATCGGGATATTGCAGACAAGGTTAAGATCTTTGGGCGACGGAATCCCAAGGCCAACATATTCAAGCTCGTGCACGACTGGCTGCACGATGGTAAGGGAAAGTGGGTTCTTATCCTCGACAATGTCGACGATGCTCATTTCCTTCTCGACGCCCACCTTGACATTCAGGCCCAGCCTGGCGACCTAGATAGCAGGGCTTCCCGACCGCTGCGAGAGTATCTTCCCCAAAGCCAGAATGGATCGATCCTCATAACGTCGCGGAGCAGGGAGGCAGCATTGAAGCTGGTTGAACCGAGCGACATCATCTCAGTCGAACCAATGGACGAGGCGCACGCACTGGCGCTCTTTGAGAAGAAGCTAGGAAAGCAGGGTGAGAGCCAGGACGTTGCCGAGCTTGCAGCAGCGCTTGAGTTTATACCGCTTGCTATTGTTCAAGCGGCGGCATACATCTCCCAACGAGCTCCGCGGTCTTCAGTGCGACAATATCTTAAAGAGTTCAGGAAGAGCGATCGCAAGAAGACGAATCTCCTCAACTACTACGAAGGGGTACAGCCCCGTCGAGATTGGGAGGCTAAGAACTCTATCATCATTACTTGGCAAATATCATTCGATCACATACGGCAAACCAGGCCATCAGCCGCCGACTTGCTATCGCTTATGAGTTTTTTCGACCCCCAAGGCATTCCGGAGGCCCTGCTTCGAAATCGAACCAAACAGGGAAACGCCAGGCAAGATCAAACAGAGTGCAGTGCGAATGATGATGCGGATGACGACGAAGATAGCGAATCACAATCTAGCGTAGGCGATGAGTTTGAAGAAGATATCCTGGCGCTACGAAACTACTCGTTTATCTCTGCCAGTGCGGATACAACTACCTTCGAAATGCACCATCTAGTGCAGCTATCGATGAGAAAGTGGCTCGAGGCGAACAAGCAACTAAGTAAATGGACAAGCGAGTCGATAAGAGTTCTAACTGCGGCATTCCCCAGCGGAGACTATGAGACATGGGCAGACTGCCAAGTACTCCTTCCCCA
>Ga0335075_10007238_pt1 | contig 17068 bp, 12 predicted proteins | sample Lox_Sample_24_FD_206723 | JGI IMG/M metagenome (GOLD analysis project Ga0335075, IMG submission 206723) | Soil microbial communities from Loxahatchee National Wildlife Refuge, Florida, United States - Lox_Sample_2.4 | ecosystem: Environmental > Terrestrial > Soil > Wetlands | place: USA...
ACGTCCCGAAGGTGATCTCCTGCCTCCGGATGTGGGAGGAAACCGGCGAGGCGAAATATCACGCTATCGCGCAAAATTTCTGGCAGATCGCGACGCAGCATCACACGTACGTCATCGGCGGCCAGGGTAACTACGAGCACTGGGTCGCGCCTGACGTGGTGGCGGGCGCGCTGTCCAACTACACCTGCGAGGGCTGCGTCACCTACAACATGCTTAAGCTGACCCGGCTGCTGCACTTCCACGACCTGAGCCGGGTGGACCTGCTCGACAGCTATGAGGGCGGGCTGTTCAACCAGATGCTCGGCACGCAGGATCCGGACTCGCCGCACGGCTACGTCTGCTACTACACGGGGCTGTCCGCCGGCGCGTTCAAGCAGCAGCCGCTGAACTACTTCCCGGACGGCGACCCCGACGTCTACGCCACCGACTACGACACGTTCACCTGCGACAACGCCACCGGGCTGGAAACGCAGGTGAAGTTCGCCGACACGATCTACTCGCGTGACGCGCGGGGCGTCTACGTGAACCTGTTCATCCCGTCCGAAGTCCGCTGCGCCGACCAGGGCATCACCCTGCGACAGACCACGGGCTTCCCCGACGACCCGGTTGTCCGGCTCAGCGTGACGCGCGGCGCGGCCCCGATGGTGCTGCGCGTCCGCGTGCCCGGCTGGACCGCCGGCCCGCCCGGGGTGGTGCTGAACGGCATGCCGGTACGCAACGCCGTGGTCCCCGCCGGGGCAGGCGGCGGCCCCGGCGGCTGGGTGGTGGTCAGCCGCCACTGGCGCCCCGGCGACTCGCTGACCGTGACGCTCCCGATGCGGCTGGGCCTCACCGCGGCCCCTGACGACCCCACGGTCCAGGCGGTCAGCTACGGCCCGGTAGTGCTCGCCGGCCTCTACGGAGCTAGTTACGCGGCAACCACCCCCGCCCCGGGCAGCGCCTCCGCCCCGAGCACCGCCTCCGGCGCAGACGCCGCGGCCACCCCTAGCGCCGGCTACGGCTCGAATCCCCGGCGTGGCCGGGGACCTGTTGCCGCCCTAGACGGCCCTAGCGGCACGCCTGGCCCGCTGCTGCCGGTGCTCGACTCCGCCTCGGTCCGGCGTACGGCCGCGGATCCGATGGCGTTCGAGGCGACCGCCGACGCCCAGCGGATCACTCTGGTCCCGGTGGCTCGCGCCCAGCACAAGCCCTTCACCGTCTACTGGAACACTGACCAGGCCTTGTGACTAGCCAGGCCATCGCGGTCGGTTAACGCCACCAGGGGCGGCGCCGTATCTCGGCTAGCCGTTGCGCAGGCGCGCTGACCATCTGCGCGCTCTGGCCGAGGTGGTGCAGATGCTCCTGTACCCACAGCAAGTGCGGATGTGGCAGCTGCTGCGCGGGGTCGATGATGTCCACCGCGGTCGCGGCCCCGGGCGCGGCCTGGCCGTTGGCGGGAGTTTCGCCGCCGGCCGGCGCTTGTCCGCCGTTGCTCGTCAGGGACACGCCATCGACCGGACCAGCGCCGTTCACGGCGACCGTCTTCGCCGCCGGGGCCACGTTCCCCGCCGCGGTGGCGTTCCCTGCCGCGGCCGCGTTCGCTGTCGCAGCGGTGCCCCCTGCCGGGGACGGGGTCTCCGCCGGAACGCCGCCGGGGTGCTTGCGGGGGACCGCCGCGCCTACCATCGGGGGCGCGGGGATCAGGGGCGGTTCGGCACTGCGCGATGGATGGCTTACCTCGTCCGCTATCTGGTCGTAGAACCCGGCAAGGTTGCTCGCCGCTGACTGCAGCGCCGTGCACGCGGGCGCGCCGGCGTACTCGTCCGAGCCCTCCAGCGGCATACAGGCCGCCCCGGGCGGCCCGCCGGGGACGGGCTCGGGCGGACGCAGGCCGGCGAGCGTGTTCGCGGTGAGCCGCAGCCGGGCTGACGCGTTCAGCAGCGCCCACAGGTCTTCCTTGCTGAGCTTCTTGCTGCCCTGCTCGGTGAGGAGCCCGCGAACCGCGTCGTCCAGCCGGATGCTCGCGCTCACGGCCGCCAGCGCGGCGGATGGCGGCACCATCAGTTCGCTCAGCGCCCAGTTCACCGCCTGGCCGAGGTAGTCCGCGCCGCGCCGGAAAGAATCGGCCAGGTCGTCGGCGACCACCGACGCTACCCCGCGCGGCCAGAACAGCACGCCTACGACCAGGCTGACCCCACAGCCGATCGCCACGTCCTCGATCCGCAGCAGTCCGACCCTCCAGCCCGCCGGGACGAGAATGTTGAACAGCACCACGATCAGCACGGTGAACGCGGCCTGCCCGACGATGAACGGCATCGTCCCCGGCGCGTACGCCGCGACGGCCACCGCCACTGGGAACGCCACCCACAGCGCGGTCTGCCCAGTGCCGATCGCGAGCAGCAGCAGCGCGCCCACCACGAATCCGGCGACCGTGCCCGCCAGCCCCCGCCACGCCGTCGCCCCGGTCGAAGCCGCGCTGGTTCGCAGCACCGACAGCGTGCCGAGCACTACCCAGAATCCGTGCTGCACCCCGGAAACGTCCGCGATGGCGACGGCGGCAGCAATAGCCAGCGCGCTGCGCAGGGAGTTCAGGAACCATACAGAACGGACGGAGGCATGCCGCGTCACCAGGAATGTCGCCCGGGACAGGCCGGCCACCCGGGGGCTGGCAGTCAAGCCGGCGAGCCGGCTGCTGGCTTGCCCGGGAGTCCCGTACCACTGGCGCATTTGGGTGGCGTAGGTCTCCGGCGTCGCGCGGCGGGACGCGATCGTCGCCTGCGCGGCGGCGCTGCGGGCCACGACGGCGATGGACTGAGCGTGCACAGCGTGCGCCGCGGCGATTCGCGCGTCGGGTTCCCCGACCCGGCCCGACACGGACAGATCGTTCAGGTGCGCCGCGGAGTCGGCCCGGGCCTGCTCGAGGGCCGCGAAGTCCGGGTCCGCGTCCCGGCCGGACAGCAGGTCGCGGGTGTCGGCGAACAATTCCGCGGATTCGCGCAGCAGGGCGCGGTCGGCCGGGCAGGACTTCGTCAGGTCGATGTGTCCGTCGAAGGCATCGCTGACCTGGGCGCTCGCCCATTCGAGCAGCGGGATGAGGCTGTTCAGCGCCTGGTCGGCGGTGGCCAGGCCGGTCGGGCGGAACGGCGCGGCGGTGAACGCCGTCAGCATCCGCTCCTTCGCCGCGCGGACCATCTGCGGCGTGGTGGTCTCGCCGTTCGCGGCGGCGCTGAGGCGGCTGGAGAGTTCGCCGGCGAGGTCCGCGGCGGCGGCCCGCAGCCGGTTGCCCGGAGGCTTCGGGGAGAACAGCAGGACCGCGATGGTCCCGGCGGCCGAGGCTAGCCACCAGCCTTCAAGACGGCTCGGAATCGTCGCCGCGCCGCCCGCGGAGGCAACCGGCAGCACGTAGGCGAACATGGCCGCCAGGGAGCCGGACGCGGCGTTCGGGCCACCGACCCCGCCGAAGACGATCGCGAACACCACCGGGACCGTGACGATCGCGGCCATCCAGGTCGTGCCGCTGACCAGGGTGCCGATGATCAGCAGCACGCTGCCCGTGACGGCGAGCCCCGCGTGCGCGATGAGCTTGTCTTTCCACGTGCCGCTGAAGGACGCGATGATGAGCGTGGCGAAGCCGCCGAACGTCGCGAACAGGGCGAGCTGCGGGTCGCCGATGACCTTGAAGCCAATCGCGAACAGCGACGGCACGACGACGGTCGCTCGCACGGCACGCATCGCGGCCGGCACGGACCAGACCGGTTTCCACCAGGGGCGTTCCACTCTTCCGCATCCTACGGAGCAGTGGGCGGGGGAGGCCAGAGGTATTACGCGGTGTTTACGTGGCGCCGCTACGACGTGAGCAGGGCAGTCACCGAGACGCGCAGCGGTGCCATGCGGCTTTCCGCGGCCGCGCGGGCGGTACCCAGGTCGTCGCCCGGCAGTCCCGTTACCTCCAGGTAGGCCTTGATCTTCGGCTCGGTGCCGCTCGGACGGATGACGACTCGGGCGCCCCCGGTGTTCGGGTCGCTGTCGCTCAGCCGGTAGCTGAGCACGTCAGACGCTGGCAGGCCAGTGCCGGCGTTCGTGAAGTCGGTGACCGCCGCTACCGGGAGGCCGCCCAGGGCCGCCGGGGGAGTGGCCCGGATCCGGCGCATGACCTCCGCCGGACGCGGGATCCGCAGCGACAGCTGCTCGGTCAGGTGCACGCCGTGAGCTCGCTCGAGGTCGTCGTAGGCGCCGGCGAGCGAGCCGCCGCGCGTCTTCGCCATGGCGGCGAGCCCAAGCACGGCGAGCGCCGCGCCGATGCCGTCCTTGTCCTTGACGATCGTCCCGACCTCGTAGCCGAGCGCTTCCTCGTAGCCGAAGACGAACGTGGCGTCCGGCTGATCGTCGGCGGCGCGGGAGATCCACTTGAAGCCCGTCAGCGTCTCCTGGCAGCGCGCGCCGGCGGCCGCGGCGATCCTGGACAGCAGCGTCGAGGACACGATCGTGGTCGCGACCAGGGGGAGCGTCCCGGACGCCCCGTCCGGGACGGCGCCGCCGGGGACGGTGCCGAGCAGGTACCCGCCGAGCAGGGCGCCGAGCTGGTCGCCGGTGAACACTCGCCAGCCCGGCGCTCCGGGCGCCCCGCCGGGGCGATCAGGGGCGGGTACGGCGACCGCGAGACGGTCGCCGTCCGGGTCGCTGGCCAGCACGAGGTCGGCCCCGAGGGCCCGCGCGTCCGCCAGCGCGAGGTCGAGCGCGCCGGGTTCCTCCGGGTTGGGGAAGGCGACCGTGGGGAAATCGGGGTCCGGGTCGGCCTGGGCCTTGACGACCCGGGGGCGGCCGAACCCGGCCCGCGCGACAGCGCGCAGCATCAGGTCGCCCGCGACCCCGTGCATGGGCGTGTACACGACTGTGAGGTCAGCGTTGAGGGAGGCGACTCCCGCTCCCGCGACCGCGTCGAGATACGCCGCCGCGACCTCATCGCCGTGCCGGATGATGAGTGGGTCGTCCAGCCTCGCAACCGGGATCGCGGCCAGCGGCCCCAGAGCCGCGATCCGCCCCTCGATCTCGGCATCGACCGGGGGGATGACCTGGGCTCCGTCGCTGAGGTACAGCTTGTACCCGTTGTCCGCCGCCGGATTGTGGCTCGCTGTGATCATGATCCCGGCGTTGACCGCGAGCTGCCGCACCGCGAAGGCGAGCAACGGTGTCGGCCCAGGTCGTGGTAGCAGGTGGACCCGGACGCCGGCTCCCGCGAGCACGCGCGCCGCCTCGTCCATGAACTCGGCCGACCGGTGCCGCGCGTCGCATCCGACCACGACCTCCGGAGTCTCACTCGCGCCGAGCGTGCCGAGAAGCCAGCCCGCGACGGCCGCGGTCGCCTCCCGTACCACCGCACGGTTCATCCGGTTCGGCCCGGCCCCGACGGCGCCCCGCAGCCCGGCGGTCCCGAACGTCAGCCGCCCGGCGAATCGGTCGGCCAGCTCCGCTTCGGCGTCGCCGTCAGAAGCACCGGCAAGCAGCGCCCGCAGCTCCGCTCGGTCCCGCTCGTCCGGGTCGTCCTCAATCCACGCCTCAACCACCGCCCGCAGTCCCGCGTCCACCACCTGTCACCCACCTGTTGGTCTGCCGTCCTGTCGATTGCGCAATCGACCTGCTCTATTAGTGTCAATTGCGCAATCGACAGCTTCGCCTGCAGGGGCTTACGACTTGACGTACGGGATGCCTTCGGCCTTCGGCGGGCGGACCTTGCCGACCAGGCCCGCCACCACGATGATCGTCACTACGTAGGGGGTGAGCAGCAGCAGGTTGGACTGAATCGGCACGTTGATCGACGACAGGATCGACTGCAGCTGCGTGGTGAAGCCGAACAGCAGCGCCGCCCCGATGGCCCCGAACGGCGTGTACCGCCCGAAGATCATGGCGGCCAGGGCGATGTAGCCCTCGCCGGACGACATGTCGGGGCCGAACGAGCCGACCGAGCCGATCGTGAAGTACGCTCCGCCGATGCCCGCGATCAGCCCGGCGATGATCACGTTCCGGTACCGCATGGCCAGGACGCGGATGCCCAGCGTGTCGGCCGCCACCGGGTGCTCGCCGATCGCCCGCGTCCGCAGCCCCCACCGCGTCCGGAACAGCCCGACCTGCACCACGGCGAGGATCACGTAGGTCAGGTACAGGAAGACGTTCGCGTCGAAGAACACCGGCCCGATGATCGGGATGTCGCCGAGCCCGGGAATCTTGAACGGGTTGAACGTCGACGGGTTGTTCAGCGTGTTCCCGTACGGCACCATGATCGCGTTGTACAGGTAGCCGGTCACGCCGAGCACGAGCGTGTTGAGCACGACGCCGAGCACGATCTGGTTGACGGCGTACGCGATCGCGAAGACCGCGAGCAGCGCCCCGACCAGGGATCCGGCGAGCGCGCCGCAGATCAGTCCCAGCCATAGGGACCCGGTCACGGACGTGGCGACCGCCGCGCAGAACGCGCCGAGCAGCAACTGGCCCTCGATGGCGATGTTGACCACGCCGGAGGTGGAGCAGACCACGCCGGTCAGCGCGCCGAGCATGATCGGGATCGAGTCGTCGAGCGATCCTGACAGCAGGTTCACGACGTTGAACGGGATCGACTGCCCGGCGTCGGACCAGGCCAGCAGCGCGATGATGAACAAGAACAGGACGACCCCGATGATGACCCGCCGCGATACGCGGCCAAGCCGCACGATCTCCAGCGCCGACAAAAGCCGCAAAACCGCCAAGGCCAGCGTGATGCCGCCGCACACGTAGCACGTCGTCGCGGCCGGCAGCACCAGGTTCGGCACCGATACCTTGGCGAACTCCGGCGTGAACGAGAACGTGGCCTTCCCGTGCGCGTGTATCCCGAACAGCAGGATGTCGGCCAGCCCGAACAGCGCGTAGGTGATCGCTGCCGCGAATCGCCCGCCCCGCGCTGCCGCGGCGGATTCCGGCAGCAGGTTCGGCAGCCGCGGCTCGGCCAGCGCCTGGGAAGCCGTGGTCGGCCGGCTCGTCACGCTCTCCACCCCTTTGCCATGCTCGTGCCGGTTTGCCCGGCCGCTCGCACCCCGCGGAGCCGGAAGATGGCCCGGACCAGCGGCGGCGCTATCACGAACAGCACGATCAGCGCCTGCAGCACCTGGACGATCTGGACCGGCGTGGAGGCGGCGTTCTGCATGCCGGGCGACCCCGCGTGCAGCGCGCCGAACAGCAGTCCCGCCGCCACCACGCCGCCCGGCTTGCCGCGGCCGAGCAACGCGACGGTGATCGCGTCGATCCCGTAGGTGCCGTAGCTCTGCGGGTTGAGCGTGAAGTCCGTGCCCTGGATGACGGCCGATCCGGCCAGCCCGGCGAGCCCGCCACCGATCAGCATGACCAGCACCCAGCTCCGCTCCACCTTGATCCCGGCCACCCGCGCGGCGGACGGGTTCGCGCCGACCGACCGGAACTCGAACCCGGTGGTGGTCCGGTTCAGCAGCCACCACGCGACGATCGCGCACGCGATCGCGAGCAGGAAACCGACGTTGATCCGCAGGTGGGAGCCGGCGATCAGCGGCAGGTGCGCGTCGGACGCGATCGGCGGCGTGATCGGGTTGGGTGACCCGGGCGCCTGCAGCGCCGCGTGGGACGACAGCAGGAACGCCAGGAAGTACTGCATGACGTAGTTCAGCATGATCGTGGTGATCACCTCGTGCGCCCCGGTGCGCGCCTTGAGCTCGCCGGCTATCCAGCCGAGCACCGCGCCGCCTACGAAGGCGCCGAGCACGCACACGACCACGTGCACGAAGAACGGCATGGACACGTCGTAGCCGAGCCAGGCGGCCATGATGGCGCCGCCGATGAACTGGCTCTGCCCGCCGATGTTGAACAGGCCCGCCTGGAACGGCAGCGCGACCGCGAGCCCGGTGAGGATCAGCGGCGTCGCCTGGACCGCCGTCTCCGACAGCGGCATGAACACCGCCGACAGGTACCCGTCGTGGATGGCCGTACTGATCGACGCCTGCTGGAACAGCGCGGACACCGTGTGCGGGTTGAACACCGACCCCTCGAACAGCGCGACGTACGTCGCCGAGGCGACGTCCCAGGCCCTGGGGATGATGCTGCCCGCCGGCGCGTGCAGCACGGTGGGGTTCGTGAACGCGGCGAGCAGCCCGCCGGCCACCGTGGCGAGCACGAGGGCGAGCACCGTGACGGTCACGGTGTTTCCTTCGAGGATGGACTCGCGGAGAATTGTCCCGAACGTACGCCGCCGGCTCTCCGGGCTTCCCTCCTCCGTGGTGGTTGGCGGCGACGCGGGCGGCGTGCTCACGATTCCTCCTGAGCGGGCTCGGGCGTGCCAGTGCCGGTGACGGGGGTCGCGTCCGCGGCCGGGCTGGCGTCCGCCTCCTGGCTCGTGACCGCGGCGGGTGCCGTGTCGGCGCCGCCGGCCATCAGGCGGCCGAGTTCGGCGGCCGGCACGTCGGGGTCGCGGAAGCCGGTGATCTTGCCTTCGTACATGACCGCGATCCGGTCGGCGAGCGCGTAGATCTCGTCGAGTTCGGACGAGACGATGAGAACGGCGACGCCCTGGTCGCGCTGCTCGACGATCCGGCGGTGCACGAACTCGATCGACCCGACGTCCAGGCCGCGGGTCGGCTGGCTGGCGATCAGCACCTTGTTCTGCCGGGCGAGTTCCCTGGCCAGGATGACCTTCTGCTGGTTGCCGCCGGACAGCGAGCCGGCCGGGGTGGCGGGCGACGGCGTGCGGACGTCGAACTCCGCGATCCGCTCTTCCGCGTTCTTCTCGATTGCGGGAAGCTTGAGGTTGACGCCCGAGGCGAACGGCGCCTGGTCGTACGTGTCGAGAATAAGATTCTCAGCTATTGAGAATGGGCCCACGAGGCCGTCTTCGGTTCTGTCCTCAGGAACGTACGCCACGCCTGCCCGGAGCCTCGCCCGTGGCGTCGCGCGGGTGAGGTCGCGGCCGTTGAGCGTGACGTGGCCGGCGGCCACGGGCCGCAGCCCCATCAGCGCCTCGCACAGCTCGGTTTGCCCGTTGCCCTGCACGCCCGCGATGCCCAGGATCTCCCCGGCTCGGACCTGGAATGATGTCCCGTTCACCGCGACCCGCCCGTCCTCGCCGGCCACGGTGAGCCCGTCCACGTCGAGGACCGCGTCGCCTGGTTTCGCCGGCGTCTTGCTGACCCGCAGCTGCACGTTCCTGCCGACCATCAGCGAGGCGAGCTCGTCGGCGGTCGCCGACGGCGGGAGCTCGCCGACCACTGTGCCGCGGCGCAGCACGGTGATCGTGTCGGCGATCGCCTGGACCTCGCGCAGCTTGTGCGAGATGAAGATGACGGACGTGCCGCCGTCCCGCAGCTGGCGCACGATCCGGAACAGCTCCTCGGTCTCGGCCGGCGTGAGCACCGCCGTGGGCTCGTCGAGGATCAGCACGTTGGCCTGCCGGACGAGCGCCTTCACGATCTCCACCCGCTGCTGGATGCCGACCGGGAGGTTCTGCACCAGCGCGTTGGGGTCCACGTCGAGCCCGTACCGGTGGGAGAGCTCGGCGACCTCGCGCCGGGTCCGCCGCTTGTCGAGCAGGCCGATCCGGTCGGCCTGCTCGATGCCGAGCGTGACGTTCTCCGCGACCGTGAAGACCGGCACCAGCATGAAGTGCTGGTGCACCATGCCGATGCCGGCCGCGATCGCGTCTTTCGGCGAGTGGAACCTCGCCTGCTTGCCATCTATGAGGATCTCGCCCTCGTCGGGCTGCGTGAGCCCGTAGAGGACGTTCATCAAGGTTGTCTTCCCCGCTCCGTTTTCACCGAGCAGGGCGTGAACCTGGCCAGGGGCCACCGAGAGGCTGATACCGTCGTTCGCCGCGAGCGGGCCATACCTCTTGGTGATGCCCCTGAGCTCAAGTTCCACGTGGTTCCGCCAAGCGCCCGGTCAGACTGGGCTCTTGGTCGGCGTCTGGATGCTGCCGTTCTCGATCCCGGTCTCGACCGTCTGCAGTTCCGACTGCAGCGAGGCGGGAACCTTGCTGGCGTAGTCGTGGAACGGCGACAGCACCGCGCCGCCGTTGGCCAGCGTGCCGACGTAGGTGCCGCCCTTGAACGTGCCTCCCGCGGCGCTCAGCACGGCGTTCTTCACCGCGGCCTGAATGCCCTTGGTCACGCTGCTGAGGAAGTACTGGCAGTACTGCGCCGCGCTGACGCAGCCGTCGGTGTCCACCCAGAGCATGCTCACGTGGCCGCCCGCGCTGTCCGCGTCCTGCACGGCCTTGGCCGCGCCGAGGCCGACGTTGCCGGCCACCGGGAAGATGATGTCAGCGCCCTCGCTGATGAACGTCTGGGTGACCGTCTGCCCCTTCGTCTGGTCGGTGAAGTCACCGGTGAAGGAGCCCTTCTGGGTCTGCTCGTTCCAGCCGAGCACCTGCACGTGCGTGCCGTGCTTCTGGTTGTAGTACTGCACGCCGTCCCAGAAGCCGTCCATGTAGATCGTCACCGTTGGCAGCTCCTGCCCGCCGAACGTGCCGACCTTCCCGGTCTTGGTCATGCCCGCGGCCAGGTAACCGCCGAGGAAGCCGTCCTGCACGGTGTTGAACACCAGCTGGTCGATGTTGCTTTCCACCTTGCCGGACAGGCATTGCGAGGCGTACGAGCAGTCGACGATCGCGAAGTCCTGGCTCGGGTGCGCCCCGGCCGCGGTCTCCGTGGCCGATGCCATCAGGAAGCCGACCGTGACGATGATGCCGCACTTCTCGCCGAGGAACGCGTTGATGTTCGGCACGTAGTCGCTCTGCGTCGTGGACTGCAGGTACTTGACCGTGACGTTCGGGTTGGCGGTGGCCGCCTCCTGCATCCCCTGCCAGGCCGACTGGTTGAACGACTTGTCGTTGATGCCGCCGGTGTCGGTGACCATGCAGCCAAGGAACTTACCCGACGCCGCCGCCGAGTTGGATGCCGCCGCCGACGTCGGGCTCTTCGAGCTCGACGGGGCGCTTGACGAGCTGGAACCGCACGCGGCGATCGCCAGGCTCGCGGCCACTATCGCAGCCGCCGATATAAACGCGGTGTGCTTCACCGTCTCCTCCACTGGACCAGGTTGCCGGCTGCCCAGGCATCATGGGTCTCCCCCCCTAGCCCAGACTGCCCGAAAGGGTAAAACTTGTTCACACCCGCTGGGAAGGGGCAGGCGGGCTCTGCGGCCGGGTCGTTGCCGAATCGCGACCAGACGAGGTCCTTCGGCAGGACCTAACCCTAACAATCCGGACCCGGGCAATCCGGTCCGGTCAGCCGGAGCTTGTCCCGTCGTGCAGCGCCGTGCCAGGAAACTCGAGCACGACCGTGAGACCACCGCCCGGGGTGTCCTCGAGCCGCACCGTGCCCCCGTTGGACGTGACGAGCCGCTGCACGATCGCCAGGCCGAGGCCGGTGCCGTTCTGGCTGCCCGTGCTGAACCGCAGGAACGCGCGGGACCGCTCCTGCGGGGTCATCCCCGGTCCGTCGTCCGCGACGGTCAGCGTGGCGCCGGCGTCGGAGTTCGCCACCGTTACCGTGACCCGGCCGCCGCGGTCGCTGAGCGCCTCGATCGCGTTGTCGAGCAGGTTGTCCAGCATCTGCTCCAGGTGGCCGACGCCGAGCGAGACCCGTGGCCGGTTTTCGCCGTCCCCGGGGTTCTCCGTGACCAGCTTCACCCCGTGCGCGTCCGCGACCGGTTGCCACGCGGCGACCCGCTCGGCGACCGCGGGGATGAGGTTGATGGGCACCACCCGCTCCGCCGCGCTTTCCGCCCGCGCGGTGGCGAGCAGCCCGTCGACCAGCCGGGAGAGCCGGGCGACTTCCTCCTGCGCCCCGGCGAGCTCCGCGGCCGCCGTCGGCGGCGAGTCGGCGGCGAGCAGGTCAAGGCGCAGCCGCAGCGCGGTCAGCGGGGTGCGCAGCTGATGCGACGCGTCGGCGAGCATGGCCCGGTGCCCGTGGACCAGCGTCTCCAGCCGCCCGGCCATCATGTTGAAGGTGGCGGCCATCCGGCGCACCTCCGGCGGGCCGGACCTGGTGCGGGCGCGGGCCGACAGGTCGCCGTCGGCGATCTGCTTGGCCGCGGAGTCCAGCCCCGCGAGCGGCCGGTTCACCCAGCGGGCGAAGTAGATCGCGATCCCCACCGCGGCCGCCATCGCGCCGCTGGCGAGCAGCGCGAGGTAGAGCCACAGGTCCTCGATGTTCTGGTTCAGCGGCGCGGTGGGGCGCTCGAGTACCACGGTCCCGAGCGGCTCCCCGTTGAACTTGCCGTCGTTCCATACGGTCTCGACGGCGATGACCCGGTCCTTGGTCAGCTCGGTGGCGGGGGCGCCACGCTCGGCCGCCTCCGCGGCCAGCTGCCTCCACGCCTCGCGCGGCACGCCCTGGGAGGCCACGACGTTGCCCTGCGCGTCGAGCACGAGCAGCTCGTCGTGCTGCCGGGCCGCGGCGGTCAGCGCGGCGTTCAGCGCCGAGTCCGAGATGTGGTCGCCGAGCGGCTCCTCCGCGAGCGCGGCCACCGACCGCGCGGTGGCGGCGGCGTCATTGATGAACGCGTCGCGCTCGTGCGCGGCCGCGTTGAACGCGAGCGGCAGCACGGCCGCGATCAGCACCGTCGCGGTGAGCGCGAGCAGAGCGAGGACGATCCGGCGGGTCACGGGGGGGCGGGTTGCTCGGCTACTGGTTCGGCTGGCTCGGCGGGACGGTCGGCGAGACGGAAGCCATGGCCGTAGACGGTTTCGATCAGCGTCGGGTCGCCGAGCTTGCGCCGCAGCGCGGCCAGGTGCACGTCGAGCACCTTGGTCGGCCCGTACCAGTGCTCGTCCCAGGCGCGCTCGACGATCTCCTGGCGGCTCACCAGCCGGCCGGGGTCGGCGGCCAGGCACTCGAGGATCGCGAACTCCTTCGGCGTCAGCGCTACCTCGGTGCCGGCCACGGTGACCTTGCGCGTGCGCAGGTCAACGACGAGCGGGCCGTGCCGGAGCATCTCGTTGCCGCCGCCGGGCCGCTGGCCGCGGCGCAGCACGGCGCGGATCCTGGCGAGGAGCTCGGCGAGGCCGAACGGCTTGACGAGGTAGTCGTCGGCGCCTTCGTCGAGCGCGAGCACCCGGTCGGCCTCCTCGCCGCGGGCGGTCACGACGATGATCGCCGAGTCGGAGGCTTGCCGGAGCTGACGGCAGACGTCGACGCCGTCGATGTCGGGCAGCCCGAGGTCGAGCAGCACGACGTCGCTTGGTGGCCGGCGCAGCGCGTCGGCGCCCATGCCGACGCTGTCGGCGGTGTAGCCGGCCCGTTCGAGCCCGCGGACCAGCTGGGTGGCTATGCCCGTATCGTCCTCGACGACGAGCACGGAGACCTGCGGAGAACTCACCCTTACAAGTTAGGCTGCCCCCCTCGCACTGAGGAAATTCAGCGCGATTCTTAGCAAGTCCTGAAGATTTTTGATCCGTTACCTCGACGACGACGGGTGGCGGGCTGCGGCGGGAGGACGCGGCATCCGACTGGCCATAGCCGGATGAATAGCGTTTTCGTCTGACTTGTCGGTACCAGGACCGGTGGCCAGGGTTGCCCGTGTGCCGAAGTTGGCGCATGGTTTTTAGATGACGATCGATTGGGCGGCGCTGCGGACCGTCGCCACTGAGGTGGCGGGCCGCGCCTACGCGCCGTACTCGCGGCTGCGCGTCGGCGCGGCCGGGCTGACCGGCGACGGGCGCATGGTGACCGGCTGCAACGTGGAGAACGCGTCGTTCGGCCTCACGCTGTGCGCGGAGTGCGGGCTGGTCTCCGCCCTGCACGCGACGCCGCCAAACGGCCTCGGCGGTTCCGCGATGCGGCTCATCGCGGTCGCGGTCGTCGCCGGGGACGGCGACCCCCTGCTGCCCTGCGGGCGCTGCCGCCAGCTTCTTCTCGAGGCCGGCGGCCCTGAGCTGCTCGTCGACACCGCCAGCGGGCCGGTGCCGCTCGCCGAACTGCTGCCGGCCGCTTTCGGCGACGCCGAGCTGACCGCCAGGAGCCAGCCGCTCCCATCCCAGCCGGACCACGGCAGCCAGCTGTAACCCCAGCCTGGTAACCCCAGCCCGGTAACCCCAGCCCAGTGACCCGAAGGCCCGCACACCGCTCGTCAGGGGGAGGCGAAGCACGTTGCCAGATGTCGTATCACTGATTCACGTCAAGCGGGATAACACCAGGCCGCTCACGGACGCGGAGATCACCTGGCTGTTCGCCGCGTACGCGGCCGGCGAGATCGCGGACGAGCAGATGGCCGCCCTGCTGATGGCGATCTACTTCCACGGCCTCAGCGCGGCCGAGCTCAGGACCTGGACCGGCGCGATGATCGCCTCCGGCGAGACCCTCGACCTCAGCCATCTGACCAGGCCGTCGGTTGACAAGCACTCGACGGGCGGGGTCGGCGACAAGGTGAGCCTGATCCTCGCGCCGCTGGTGGCGAGCTGCGGCGCGGCGGTGCCGCAGCTGTCCGGCCGGGGCCTCGGCCACACCGGCGGCACGCTGGACAAGCTGGAGTCGATCCCCGGCTGGCGCGCCAGCCTCAGCAACGACGAGCTCATCAGGGCGCTCGACGAGGTGGGCGTGGTCATCGCGGCCGCCGGCGCCGGCCTGGCGCCGGCCGACCGGAGGCTCTACGCGCTGCGCGACGTGACCGGGACGGTCGAGTCGATACCGCTGATCGCCAGCTCGATCATGTCCAAGAAGATCGCGGAAGGGACGAGCGCGCTCGTGCTGGACGTGAAGACCGGGTCCGGCGCCTTCATGAAGGACCCGGATAGAGCCGGGCAGCTCGCCCGGACGATGGTGGCCCTCGGCGAGGAGCACCACGTCCGCACCCGCGCTCTCGTCACCCGGATGGACACCCCGCTCGGCCGCGCCGTCGGCAACGCCCTGGAAGTTGAGGAGGCTGTCAAGGCGCTCGCCGGCGACGGCCCGGACGACCTGCTGGACGTCACGTTCGCGCTGGCCGAGCACATGCTGGAGCTCGCTGGCATCACCGCCAGCCCGAGCGAGGCGATAGCCAGCGGGCGCGCGCTCGACACCTACCGGCGCATGATAAGGATCCAGGGCGGCGACCCGGACGCCCCGCTCCCCACGGCCAGGCACGTACAGCACGCCCTGATAGCCGCCGAAGACGGCTGGGTGACCCGGCTGGACGCCCTGGCCGTCGGCGTCGCGGCGTGGCGCCTCGGCGCGGGCCGGGCGCGCAAGGAAGACGCCGTCAGTTCCGTGGCGGGCGTGCGCTGCCTTGCGAAACCAGGGGACTACGTACAGCGCGGACAGCCCATACTGGAGCTGCACACCGACGACCCGGCCCGGTTCGCCCTCGCGGCGGAGGCGCTGGACGCGGCGGGCACGCTCGCGATCGGCAGCGCGCCGCCGCCGGCAACGCCGCTGGTCGTCAGCGTGATAAGCGCCGCAGACGTCGCAGACCAGGTTGGAGCGTGAACCGCATGAGCCCGACAGTTGAGCAGATCCGCACGGTGCCGAAGGTGCTGCTGCACGACCACCTGGACGGTGGCCTGCGCCCGGAAACCGTGATCGAGCTCGCCGGCGAAACCGGGTACGACGACCTGCCCACCGTCGACCCGGACGAGCTGACCAAGGTGCTCACCGCCGGCTCGCACCGCGGGCACCTGAACCTGTACCTGGACGCGTTCCGGCACACGGTCGGCGTCATGCAGACTCCGGACGCGCTGCGGCGGGTCGCAGCGGAGTGCGCCGAGGACCTGGCCGCTGACGGCGTGGTGTACGCCGAGGTCCGCTTCGCCCCCGAGCTGCACACCGAACGCGGCCTCACCCTCGACCAGGTGGTCGAGGCCGTCCTGGAGGGCTTCTCCAGCGGCGGGAGGAACCGTCCGATCCGGGTGTACGCCCTGCTGACCGCCATGCGGACCGCGGCGCGCTCGCTGGAGATCGCCGAGCTGGCCGTCAAGTACCGCGACCAGGGCGTGGTCGGGTTCGACATCGCGGGCGCCGAGGCGGGCTGGCCGCCGAGCCGGCACCTGGACGCCTTCCAGTACATCCACCGCGAGAACTTCCACATCACGATCCACGCGGGCGAGGGGTACGGCCTGCCGTCGATCTGGGAGGCCGTGCAGTACTGCGGCACCGAGCGCCTCGGCCACGGCGTCCGGCTCGCCGAAGACATCGAGATCACCCCCGACGGCGCGGTCCGCCTCGGCCGCCTCGCCAGCTACGTCAGGGACCGGCGCATCCCGCTCGAGCTGTGCCCGACCTCGAACGTGCAGACCGGCGCCGCGCCCTCGATCGCGCAGCACCCGCTGCGGCTGCTGCGCCAGCTGCAGTTCCGGGTGACGGTCAACACCGACAACCGGCTGATGAGCCAGGTCACGCTCAGCTCCGAGTTCGAGGCGCTGGTGCGCGAGTTCGGCTACGGGTGGTCGGACATCGAATGGCTGACGATCAACGCGATGAAGAGCGCGTTCGCCCCGTTCGACGAGCGCCTCGCGCTGATCAACACGGTGATCAAGCCCGGCTTCGCCACCGCGCGGGCGATGAGCGACGCCTACGTCTCCCCGGAGATGCTCTCGCGCTGAGCCCCGCGGACCGGCTCGCCGAGCGCGCGGCATCGCTCTTTTCATCATTCCGAACGTCCGCGGCTGACTCCGGCCAGCCCGCTGGACGCGCGCGGAGTACGCCTTGTTCTCGTCGTTGCTGTCGCTAGCCGAGGACCGGACCGTGCTGCTGACCACGCACCGGCTCGCGAGCGTGTGGCACGCGGACCGGATCTACGTGCTGGCGCACGGGTCGGTGATCGAGCCGGGGACGCACGCCTGGCTGATGGCCCTCGGCGGCCAGTACGCGGAGCTGTTTACGTTGCAGGCCTCCCAGTACGACCTCTGAGCGTGTTGGGCGGCCGCTCGTATTGGCCCGGTGGGAACCTGTTGGCGGCTGGCTCGACGCGGGTTTCATGATCGTGGGGACTATTCAGCGAATAGCGCTGAGAACTCCCCACGATCATGGCCATCGCCTCTTCCAGATACCCCACCGGGTATGAGGAGTGCGCAGCGCACCTGACCTGGGCTTTTCAACCTCTGTAAATCATGCGCGGCGTTTCCGCG
>Ga0335075_10007239_pt1 | contig 17067 bp, 25 predicted proteins | sample Lox_Sample_24_FD_206723 | JGI IMG/M metagenome (GOLD analysis project Ga0335075, IMG submission 206723) | Soil microbial communities from Loxahatchee National Wildlife Refuge, Florida, United States - Lox_Sample_2.4 | ecosystem: Environmental > Terrestrial > Soil > Wetlands | place: USA...
CCCGGCCACCCCAGCCAGGCCGACCCGGCCACCCCAGCCAGGCCGCAGCCGCCACCACACGCCAGGCCAGCCTCACCACAGCCGCCCGGCCCCCACGAACTTACGGGGCCCTCCCACCCACTTAGCTCAGCCAGCCGGACGCGGTGGCCGCCGCCGTGCACATCTCGACCGGCTACCTGCACAAGCTGTTCCGGATGGAAGACAGCACGGTCTCGCGGTTCATCAGGGAACGCCGCCTTGAGCACTGCCGCCGTGACCTGATCGCCGCGGCCAGCCTGACACTGCCGATCAGCAGCATTGGCGCCCGCTGGGGGCTGATCGACGCGGCACATTTCAGCCGGGTCTTCAAGGCCGCCTACGGCGCCTCGCCGCGCGAGTACCGGCTGACCCACCACACGCAGTCACGTTAACGCTCGCCGTCCATGGCCGCGCGGACCAGCGCGGTGTCGGTGTACTGCTCGAACCTCACCACCTGGCCCCCGTCCAGCTTCCAGTGGTGGACGAACCGCGCGGTCATCGACCGACCGGTCGCCAGGTAAGTCCCCGAGCACACGCCGAAGGCGACCACCTGGTCGCCCTCGGTAACAAACAACTCCGGGTCGGCTCGGTGTGTACCTGCGCGACCCCGACGGCCACCGGCTGGAGATCTACACGAGCGACTACTACACCGGTGACCCTGACCATCCCGTGCTGCGCTGGTCGGTGCGCGACCCGCGCCGGCGCGACTTCTGGGGCAACGCGGTGATCCCCGCCTGGTACACCGAGGCGACCGCCGTCCTTGACCTGGACGGCAAGCCGCGCCCGCTGGTCAAGGAGAAACAGACCGCCGAGGCCAGCGTCGGCGCCGACGGCTTCACCCGCTCCGGCAAGTGAAACTGCCGGCCACCGATGTCAAGCTTCAACGATGCTGCAACGCGCGGCGCGACTGGGGTTGCGCCTAGCCTCAGGGCTCCCAGTCCTCACAGGCCCAGTAGCGGGACGATGGCGTAGAGGCCGAAGGTCATCACGATCGCGCAGAGGCCGGTTACCGTCCAGCGGCGCAGTCCGCGCATGCGGTGCTCGGCTGGCAGGCTCTTGGCTTCCAGCGCCAGCAAGAAGCCGAGTACGAGCGGCAGCATGACCGCGTTCAGTACCTCGACGTCGACGGCCAGTCCGATCAGGTCCACTCTGCCCAGGACCAGGATGGCCCCGGCCACGTGCGCGGCACCGTAGCTGAGGTAGAACGGGGCGCTGGCGCGGCTGGGCTTGTCGTTGAGGCTGTGTTTCCAGCCGAAGACCTCGGCTAGCCCCCATGAGCCGGCTATCGAGACGACGAGGGCGGATACCATCGCGCCGCCGAGGAGTGCGGCGCCGGTCAGGATCCGGGCGGTGTCGCCGCCGAGGAACGGGGCCAGCGCGGTCGCGATCTGGCCGACGCTGGTCAATGCGGCTCCGGGGTTCCTGCGGCCGACCGTGGCGGCCATCGCGACGATCACCGAGATCATGATGGCCTGGGTGAGGACAGCGCCGGCGAACGTGTCGCGACGGGCCTGGCGCAGCGCGGCCGGCCCCAGGCCCTTGTCGGTCATCGCGCCCTGCTGGTAGAAGATCATCCACGGCATGATGACCGCGCCGACGTTGGCCGCGAGCAGGGTCAGGTAGGCGGAGTTGCCCATCGGCTGGCTGCCGAGCTGGGCCAGCACCTGGCCGGGGTGCGGGCGGGCCAGCAGCATCGCGACGACGAACGTCAGCTCGGCCAGGCCGATGACGATGCCGGCTCGCTCGACCCGGCGGTACCCGCCGGCCAGGGCGAGCGCGATCAGCGCGCCGGTGGCGGTCGGCACGGTGATCCACTTGCTGATCCCGAACAGCTCGCCGACCCCGGCGACGGCGACGAACTCGACGACGAGCGTGCCGATCGCGGAGGCGATCATCGGGGCGGCCGACACCATCGCCCAGCCGCGGCCGAACCGCGCCCGGATCAGCGCCCCGTGCCCGAGGCCGGTGAAGATGCCGAGCCGCACGGTCATTTCCTGGACCAGGTACAGGATCGGGATCAGGATCAGCTGGGGCAGGACCAGCCGGTAGCCCCACTGCGCGCCGGACTGGGCGGCGGTGATCAGGCAGCCGGCGTCGCCGTCGGCGAGCATGACGATCAGGCCGGGACCCCAGATGGCGAGCAGGCCCAGGCCCAGCATCCGCCGCGACAACACGGGTCGCTGGCGGCCTGACGGAGCGGTGCCGGTGGTGGTGCTGGTGTCCACGAGGGAAGGTTGCGACATGACCGGCAGTTTAGAATGATAATCATTCTCATTTCAATCCTGGGTGCGTGCTGATTGCAGGAGACTAAGCTGGTGGGCGTGAATGCGGAGGCGATGCACGCCGCCGTCGCGGCGATGCTGGCCGGGCGCGGTCAGCATTACACGTCGGCGCGGCGGGCGCTGGTTGAGTCGCTGGCGCGGTTCGGCCGTCCGGCGACAATCGGCGAGCTCACCGCGGCGACACCCGGACTGGCGACCTCGACCGCCTACCGGAACCTGACCGTGCTGGCCGGCGCGGGAGTGGTCGCCCGGGTCAGTGGCAGTGACGAGTTCGGGCGGTTCGAGCTGTCACAGGAATTCAGCGGTACCCACCATCACCACGTGGTGTGCGCGGACTGCGGGCTGGTGCTTGACGCCGAGGCGCCAGAGCGCCTTGAGGCGGCCTTGGAGGACGCGGCGAAGGTGCTCGCTGAGGAGAACGGTTTCGCGATCACCGGCCACCGGCTTGAACTCGTCGGACGCTGCGGCAGCTGCCAGTAACCACGAGTCCCCGAAGAAGACGACCCGGGACAACCCCCCGAGGGTGGCTTAACCCAGGACCGCGGAAATTCCGGGAGCAGGGAATTCAGCCAGCCGCGATCCCGGCGGCCCCGCCTCGTTTCAGGCGGGCCCTCGCCGTCCCGTGGTGGTGTAACGGGGTCCGCTGGGCAGCAGGTGATTGCGGACGAGCTTGTGCCACCGCCGTTGCCGGTACCGGAAGATCCATACCGCCATCGCGGCGGTGATGCCGGTCAGCGGGCCGGCGTCGATATCGACTGTGTCGCTGTAGCGGCATCGCTGGTCACCGGCTGGCTCGGCGCGCAGGGTGTGGTTCCAGGTGCGGAGTATCCCGCCATGTTCGCGGGAACGCATGGTCCTGGCCGACTCGTCCAGGCTGGCTAGGCAGATGCTGTGGCGGGAGATCGGTAGCAGGTGGAACAGCAGCAGCCAGCCGGTGCCGCATTCACCTTCGCGGAAAGGCTCGGTGCGCCCAGCCAGGGCGGGCACCCCGATCAAGCCGCGGGTCACGTAGGTGAAGGAGGCAGGGTGGCACATCGCGTGCCACACCCGGTCGGCGCTGGTGGGCAGTTCAGTTTCCAGGTGGATGGTCTTCACCGCTCATCCTGCCGGCGGCCCGCGAGCCACAGGGATCCCATCATTGTGCGGTGCCGGCCTTATCGAGCGGATGGCTGGCACTGAGCCCGCGCCGTCACCGCGGCTGCGAATTCCGCGGGGTGGGTGAGGTGCGGGGCGTGCGCGCTGCCCGCGATCACGCCAAGGCCGGCGTCCGGCACCGCGTCCGCGATCGTGTGCATGACCGGGGCGTACCACGGCAGGCTCTGGTCGCCCATGGTGATCGTTACCGGTACCGATATCGTCGCCAGCCGCGCCGCTTCCAACGCCAGCCGGCCGGGGTCACGCGCTTGGTCAAGCCAGGTGTCCGCGTGAGCGATGAACGTCTCCCGCAAGCGCGGCGTCAGCACGTGCTCCCAGGTGCCCGGGCCGAAGCCGACCTCGTCCACGAACAGCCTGGTACCCCGCTCAACCTGGCCATCGGTGAGCAGGCTGACCACCTGCTCCATGCGTGCCCGCACCTGCGCCAGCAGCGGGGCCTGGCTGGTTCCAGCCAGCAACCCAAACAGGGGCGGCTCGTGGACGGTCACGGTCTGGCACAGTTCCGGACGGTCCAGGGCCAGCAGCAGCGCGATCGTAGCGCCGTACGAGTGCCCGACCACATGAACGGGCCCGGTAGTAAGTTCCTCGATGAGACCGGCCAGGTCGGTCACGTCCTCACTGATCCGGCCCTGGCCGGGCGGGCATGCGCTGCCGCCATGGCCGCGTCGGTCGTAGCGGAACACCCGGTAGCTGGGCAGCAGGAACGGGACGAGCAGGTCCCAGCCGTGATGATCGTCCCAGGATCCGTGCACCAGCATCAGCGGCTGCCCCTGGCCATCCGCCTCATACCGCAGCCGCAACCCGCCGACGACAACGTCCGCCATCACAACCCCCGTCGAATTTGATGGAAAATGATTTTCATAACCATATGTCGGTTATGCGGTCTCCGCAATCCTGGTGATCAAGCGGCCGGACTGCATCAAGACGCTTCGGCGAGGCTGGGTGAGCATCTCACTTCCCCGGCCCGCTCGATCGCGCGCTGGTCCAGCGTCATAGCAATGAACTCCACTGCCGCAGTACCGCGGGACGCCGCCCGCACCAGCGGGTACGGGCTGCGCAAAGCGCTGGCGGATACCGGGCAGCTGGCGTCCGGGCGCCGTGACCTCCGGATGATGCCTCGTGATGCCGGCGGCTATGCGGCTCATCGTTCCGGTGCTCGCGGTAGAAGGCGAGAAATGCGTCCGCGTGCTCCTCAGCGGCCAAGAGCTTGAACGCTCGGGCCGGCTGATCGGGACCTGCGCCGGGTTGGTGGTCGAGGGCGGGGCGGCCGGCCAGGTGACGTCGATGGTGACGAGGAACCGCTGTGGCGCGGCGACGACCACGACGGGTCGGCAGGCCGACCGAACCCATCAGTGTGCGGCAGATCGAAGGTTTGCAGCGGTGTGATACGACCGGCTCAGGTCTACTGCAAATGCTTTGTCAGGAAGTCGACGACAGTGGTTTGTGCCTTAATACCGTTGTTCCTGGTGGTGAAGCCGTGCCCTTCGTCGCTGAACACCAGGTAGTCGACCTCGGCATGGTTGGCGCGGGCGGCGGCGACGATCTGGTCGGCTTCGGCCTTGGGTACCCGGCGGTCGTTAGCGCCCTGGATCACCAGTAGCGGCGCGCTGATCTGGTGCGCGTAGGTGACCGGTGATCGTTCCTGCATCCGCTGGGCGTCCTTGTCAGGGTCGCCGAACATGGTAGCGACTGTAGTCGCCCATCCTGGCGGCATGGAGCGGGCGAGGGTTTCCAGGTTGGCCGGGCCGTATAGCGAGATGCCCGCCGCCCACAGGTCCGGCAACCTGGTCAGGCATGACAAGGCGGCGAACCCGCCATAGCTCTGCCCCATGACCGCCATCCGGTCAGGATCGATCCAGTCCAGGGTCTTGAGGTATTCGGCTCCTGCTTCGAAGTCGGCCAGGTCGACGCCGCCCCAATCCAGGTAGATACGTTTCTGCCAGGCGAAGCCGTATCCGGTCGAGCCGCGCACGTTCGGGGCCATGACCGCGATGCCGTTGGCTAGCAGGCACTGGAACAGCGCGCTGTACGCGGGGCGGGCCTGCGACTCTGGCCCGCCGTGGATGTGCATCTTGCCGACCTGCGAGGGCTGACGGTACGCGGTCCTAGGTACGGGATCGGCTGACCTTTCAGGAACTTCCGCAGCGGGTTCTCCGGGCGGTGCGAACGGGTCTTTCGCGCACCCCGGCACCAGCAGGTCGAGCATTCCGGAATGCACCTTGGCCCACTGCCCACGCTCTGCGCGGAACACGTCGGCGCACACCAGTTTCCCCGTGCTGAGGTCGTGGCCTAGGCAGGCGCTATACAACGTGATGTCGCGCGTGAATTCCACGACCACCGTGTCTACGACGCTACTCATCGCCGTAGCTCCAGACCCAGGACGCGCCGGCCCGACAGCGTGACCAGGAAGAGGAACTTACGGCGTCGGCACCGATTCCTGGTAGCGGTCGCTGAACGCTCAGATCGCGATAGCCGACGATCGATCCGTCTGGCGCATACACCGGCTGGTACCTCTCGGTGGTCTGCGGCTCTGGTGACGGACTCGACTCCGCCAGCTTGGCCTCAAGAGCCTCAAGACGACCTTCTGGCGACTCCCGGTATGCCTGCTCACGCTCGGCCTGCTGCTTGGCCTTGTGGTCGTTGAGCGCTTGCACGCGCGAATCGCGGATCTCACGCTCGCGCAGATCGACGCCGAGTCTGTATTCCACCTGGTCGATACCGGCCGGGCCGGCGACAGTGTGGCCGCCAACCTCCGTGCGGACCTGGTAGCCGAGCTTGGCAGCCGCGCGCCTGAGCTTCTCCACGCGCGTTTCCGGCGAGTCATACGGTGACGAGATCGGGACTGGCGTTGCCCGGTCGTCGATACCGGCCGTCGTGCGGTCAAGCTGCGCCTGAAGTTCCGAACAGTGGAGGCACGATGACAGCACAGCCGGATACAGAAGCAATGATCGACCAGACTAGGCAGGCGGCGGCGGAGAGCTTCGCTCCTATCGCTCAGATGGTGATCCGCAGCGCCATCGCGGATGAGCTGCACCGCGCTTACGACTCCGCCATGGAGGAGATGGCGAAGCTCGCCGAGATGAGCAGCCAGCAGTGGACGCCACCCAGGACGCGCACGTTCGAGATAGGCGTACCCGTGGCGATCACGGAAGGTGCCACCCTATGAGCGCCAGCCCCGCTGGGTCGCTGCATCGTGAATTCGACTGGTGCGACCAGCACAACGACGGCTACGCCTGGGACAACACGGGGGCCTTCATCGCCTGCCTGATTGCTCACCTCGGCATGTCGGCCCCGCTGTGGCGGACGCTGGACACCCAGATGGACATCACGGCCACCGACGTTACGGAGGTCATCGCGGAGCACTGCGACACGCACCACACGGGCCTGCTCCTCCTCGGTACGGACACTGTCGGCGTGGTCCACCTCGCCACGTTCGCCGTCCTCGGTGATTACTTCATGGACGAGGCCGCCTCGATGGCCGGCGCGCTCGGTGTGCCGCTTCTGAGCCGTGAGGGCTGTTCGTGCCCCCCACCCCGTGGCCCGGCAGGGCATCACGGTGGCCATGGACCTGCCCCCGGAGATCGATGAGCGCGACGTGGAGCGCATCAAGGCCGAGATCGAGCTTGAACCGCCTGGTAGGCGAGTCCTTCGCCGCAGTGGTCATATGGGCTCCGCCCACGGGCAGCCTGAACTACGTACCGTTCACCGACCTGAAGCAGGCCCGTAAGGTCGCCTCCCGCGCCACCTCACCGTGTGCCGTGATCGAGCTGGGGTAGGGGAAGTTCTCCATCCTCGCCGTGGTAGCCTGCTGCTGCTGGCCGTGGTCCTCCCGCCGCAACGGATGCTTGGACCGCCCACAATCGCCGCAACGGCTTTCCTCCCGCAACGGGTCACGTTTTTCGACTCTCCGTGAGGAGCTGTAACACATGTCCGGCAAGAAAATCGCCGCCGCCTGGAATCGGGTCGTTCAAGCCCTGCCCACGGCCGCGCAGGTGGCCACAATCGTTGCTGTGGGGATCGAGGTGATCCACTACCTGTAGAGCAGGTCGGTAGGGGGTCGGCGGCAGATTGGTAAGCTCCCCATCGCCGTCGGCCCCGGCCGTCAATGACCGGGTCGCACCTACCTATTGCTCGTCAGGCGCTCGACTGCCCTTGTCATAGGTGGAGATTGCCCTGCGGGCGGACGGGTTGCCCTCGAAGATTGGCTAGATCTATCACATAAGTCAGCTCGTCTATCGGGCCGAACGGGCCGTCAGCCGTAATGCTGATCTCGTGAGGTTGCTGTCCCTGTGACTGAATCAGGTTGTGCCCTACTCCCAGGTGCCACCTGATCATTGCGCCAGGGGCGAGCGACCGGATGCCGTCCGCCAACTGCTGCTGCGCGATTGCGCTCTCTTCGATCTGGGGTTGCACAGGAAACGGGGGATCGATTCGCACTCGTACATTCGTCGCGACAGTTGGCCCGCTGTTCCCGATAACCAGGTCCAAGAGCACCCCCTGGGAATCGTCTTCACGGACGTCCAGCCAGATATACGGCTGAGAGGTGGCGACCTGGATTTTCCGCTGGATCTCAGCTTGATCTTCAGCAGCTTTAGCGGCACGGTCGGCTGAAGACGCGGCCCGCTCAGACGCGCGGGTTGACCTGATGCTGAAGTACAGCGCCACGGCGGCGATCACTCCCGCGACAACGGCACCGATGGCCGCCCAATCACCAGAATTCATGGAGGCATACTCCCACCACTGGACCTCACCGCGCGTCCTACTGCGCCCCGTTAGCCCGCGCGGTAAGGGCCGGGGGCAAGGTTGGAAGTTCGCCATCCCGCCGCCGGCCCCTAGCCCGCCTACGCCAGGTCCAGCCGCCCGGCCCGAACGTCCTCCAGGAGCGCTGCGAGGCTGGCCGGCGTGACCGCCAGGTGCCCGGCCTCGGGCCGCTTGCTGTCCCGTATCCCCGCTGCGTGACCGGCCGACGTGGTGCCCACCTCGACACACCCGTTCTGCGCGGCGCTGGCGCTGGCCTTCCGCCAGATCAGTCCGTTATCCGTTGCTTCCATGTGCTGCCTACTTCCGTCAGGAACTCCCGAGTCTGGTTCCACGGTAGCGCGCTTGCTCGCAGCCCATCGAACACGAGACACGCGCGCTCTATCAAGTCAGATTCGACGTGGACAGTGGACTGCACGAGCGAGTCGGCGAGCACCGCGATATCGGCCGTGCCCTGGCTGGCGATCGCGAACGCACCTCCCAGTGCCCCCGCGACATCTGGTGTGTCAGGCACGACCTGTAGCGTTACCGACGCGCGTCCGCCGAGGCTGAGAAGGTGGTCGCACTGTTCGGCCATAACCGATGGGCTGCCTACCTCACGGTGTAGGACAGAGCCGAGTATCAGCACCCGGAGTTCGGCATGGTCCAGGATCGATTGCCGTTCAAGCCGTTCGCGGAGTGTGGTCTCAACATCGCTGGCGCTGAACGGTTTCCAGTTCACCAGTGCGCGGGCGTAGTTCTCTGTCTGTTGCAGGCCAGGGACTAGCTGCGGCTCAAACCATCTGATCATCGTGGCGCGCTGTTCGTAGTCGTCGGCCCATCGTATGAACAGCGATCGCGGGTTCCGAGCACGCTTTGCCAGGTCGTTCAGCGCGTCCACATTCGCGCTGGTCACATCCGCCCACCTGACGATTAAAGCGGGTGACGGCACCGCCTCGGCGGCGTTCTCTGCCCTGCTGATGACCGGCCGCGAGACTTGCAGCCGCTTGGCCAGGTCGCGCTGTGATGGGTAGCCTGCGTCGATTCTGGCCTGCCGTAGCGCGTTCGCGAGTTGCTCTCGGGGTGTGGACATGGTGTGTACCTCCCTGCACGCGGGCCGCTGTCTGCTCGTAATCGTCGCACTACTTACGGATTATGTCGGTTAGCTGGCACGGTTTCTATAGGGATCACGTGGCCAGCGCACACGGGCGCACAACTCGCAAGACGCTTGGCCGCGTAATCCCCAAAGACCAAGGGAGGGGAACGCCAGTGCAGGAACCGATCTATGACCAGCTCGCTGAGGAGTGGGACGCGCGTCGCGCCGCAACCTCACCTGTACATGCCGACCTGGCGACGCTCGCCCGTGTCCGCGATGGGCTGGTGAGGCTCCCGTGCCCGTGATCAAGCGGAACGTTGACGGACTGGCTACCTGGCAACTCCGGGACTACCGGCGCGACCTGGAGCTAGCGATCGAACAGCTACCCGCCACCTCGCCGCAACGGCAGGTTTACGCGGGCAGGCTGGCCGAAGTGCTCACGGAACAGCAGGCAAGAGCGAAGACCACGGGGATTCCGGGATGACCGCCGAGTTCCCCGACCGCTCGTTTGAGGAGATAGCCGAACGGTGGGCGGAAGAGCTGCGCGAGGCTGAGGAGTTCAACGACGTGACCGACGCCGAGATTCAGGCAGAGATCACCCGCCGTGAGACAACCCTGGACAAGCTCCGGGCAGCGCACTACCGGACAGAGATACGTGTGGTTGAGCGACGCTTGGAGTCGCTCAGGACAGAGCTGGCACGCCGCAACCCACCCCCGTGTACCGAGAGCTGAGGGCGGAACCATGACCGATGTCGAGTGGCCCGAATTCGTGACCGTGGCCGAGGTAGCGCAAATCATGCGCGTGTCGAAGATGACCGTCTACCGGCTCGTCAATTCGGGCGAACTGGTATCGACGCGTATTGGCCGTGGGTTCCGAATCCACGCTGACAGTGTGCGGCGCATGTTGAAGGTCTAGCCTCGATCTTTCGCGAGGGTGGCGTGCTGGCCTGAGGTAGCGGCTGGCGGCTGTTTTTCAGCGCCGGGCCGGTGCCTGGCTGCCCGGCTGTCGCGCCGGGTGAGCGGGGTTCCACGGGCCCTGCTGGGTTCCTCCTGGTCGTGGGTGTTCTCGGCCTGGTCAGCTGGGTGCGAGCCGCCCGCGCCGGTGATCTCGGCCACGACCTTCTCGGCGGCTCGGGAGTGTGGTTGATGACAACGGATGCTCCCGCTGCGGCGAGTGCGACGGCGATCGCCTGACCGATCCCCGTCGCGGCCCCTGTCACCAGCGCCGTCTTGCCTTCTAGTGCCCCGCTCATTCGAACCGGTAGTCCAGGTAGATCTCCGCGCTCTGGCCTAGGTCGGCGCGGAATCCGCCGTCGCCGCGCAGGCCGGTTAGCTCGTCCGTGCCCGACCCCGGAACGACGAACCAGGTACCGGACACGACGGACCCATCGACCGTCCCGGCGTCCTGCAGCACGAACGATCCTGACCAGTCGGCCAGCGACCCGGTTACCCGCTCCACGCCGACATAGCTCGCCGAACCGTTGGGGAAGATTGTCTGCAGGAACCTGACCCGGCCCTGCGCGGTGATGTCGCCAGTGAAGTGCGGTGTGGTGTATGATGTGGTGTATGAAGCGCACGAATATTTACCTCGCTGACGGACAGGCCGAAGCGCTGGATCGGGTCGCAGCAGCAGAGGGGGTTTCCCGGGCTGAACTGATCCGTGAGCTGATCGACCGGGCGATCGGCGGGAATCCCGGTGCCGATCTCGCGGCCGACCTCGCCGCTATCAACGAGTCTTTCGGAATCCTCGCGGAGCAGGATGCCTTCTCCCGCGCGCGGGATCAGCGGATGGACTACCTGGACGGGCTGGCCGGCGCGTGATCCTGGTCGACAGCGACGTGCTTATCGAGCATCTGCGCGGCAAGACGGCGGCGCGGGACTGGCTCGCGCACGCTCGGCACTCCTCCGGGCCGCTGGCGATCAGCGTCGTGAGCCTGACAGAGGTCGCCGGAGGAATGCGGCCACCGGAGCATCGGGCCGTCAGGCGACTGCTCGGCAGCATGCATCGGTTCGAGATCACCGAGCAGGTCGCATGGCGTGCGGCGACGCTCATGAACGAATACCGCCGGTCTCATTCCGGGATCGGTCTCGGAGACTATCTGATTGCGGCAACCGCCCTCACCGAAGGACTGGAAATCGCCACGCTGAACATCCGCCACTACCCGATGTTGCCCGAACTCAAGCGGCCCTTCTTAACACGCGCCCACGTGGCTGATACGTGATCCTTAGAGCCAGCCTGCGTCGCGGGCGATCCGGATGGCGTCTATGCGGTTACGGGCGCCGATCTTGCTGATGGAGTTGGACAGGTAGTTCCGCACTGTGACCGGGACAGCCTGGCGCCTACCTCCTCCGTCGAGCCGCCCGCCTGGGCTTCCCGCAGCACGTCGGTCTCCTGTGCTGTCAGCGGGCTCGCACCGGTTTCCAGCGCGGCTGCGATCAGGTCAGCGTCGATCACCCGCTAGCCGGCGAACACCCGGCGGATCCCGTCGGCGAGCATATGCACCGGCGCGTCCTCGGGAAGGAAGCCGCGAACAGCACCTGCAGAGCGCGGAGCAGGTTGCCCGACTGCGTCATCCCGGTCAGGATGAGGATCCGGCAGGACGGCAGCACCTCATGCAGTTGCCCGGCGGCGGACAGTCCATCGAGCACGGGCAGCCGATGTCGGGGACCGCCACATCCGGCTTGGTCTGGCGGACCGCCGCGAACGCCAGCTCGGTTTCCAGCTCGTGGCCGGACGCGCTCAGCGTCCGAAGTCCCTGCCGGCTGGCACGGCCGCGGACCGCGGCCAGGAGTTCCGACTTCCCGATGCCGGCGGGTCCGTTGACCCTCACCACCGCACCGCTGCCCGCGGATGCCTTTTCCAGCATGGCATCGAGGCGTTTCAGCTCGTCGTCCCGCTCTAGCAGCAGCGGATCCGCTGGCATGGCATGAGCCATGAGCTGATCGTAACCTGATGCGACATGGTTTCTCCTAGTTGCAAGCCTCAAAAGCCCGCGTCTTGCCGAGCAGCCGGATATACGGTGGTGCAGACTCCGGTTGCTGTGAATGAGCTCAGCGGGGTTTGCAGACGCTGGGCACGCTCTTGCGGCGCTCGGCAGGCGGGGGGAGAGCACGCTGGTCCGTATCCTCGGATTTCCCGAGGTGGTCGCCAGGCCAGCGAGCGCAGGCCGGAGCGTCGCCGTGGCGTGAGCACGGGCATCATGCCTGGACGAATCGAACTCTGGCGCGCGGCGGCGTGGAGGCTGGTGCTGTGCACTGCAGTCTGTTGCAGCCGGCTCGGCTGTCACTGTCACTGTCAGCGGCTGCCACTGGGTCTGCGGATTATCTGACTGGTATGATTTTCTGCATGGATGCTCGACCCCGCCGCAGGCCTCATATCGTTACGTCGACCTTGCGTGCGCGCGGCACGATCACGATTCCGCAGGACGTCCGCGATGCGCTGGATCTCGCCGAGGGCGACCAGCTCGTGGTTACGGTCGAGGAGGACCGGATCGTGCTTACTCCTACCTCGCTTATCCCGGATGACCAGGCATGGTTCTGGACTCCGGAGTGGCAGGAAAAGGAACGCGAGGTCGATGAGGCCCGGGCTCGCGGCGAGCGCGGCCGGGTGTTCGAGAGCGGGGACGAATTCCTTGCTTTCCTTGACTCGGGTATTTCGACACAGCAGTAGCTATGCCGACCTTTGAGTGGGAGGCGCTCTTCCAGCGGGACTGGGACACTCTGACCGATGCTCAGCGAAGCGCATTTCGCGCCGCCGCCGCGATCTTCGTCGCTGACCTCGTGGCCGGCACGGGCTTCCGCAAAGGCCTGCGCGTCAAGAAGATGCAGGGGCATGCAGACATCTGGGAGCTGACCTGGGCGCCGGACGGCCGGGCGACCTTCCAGTTCGGTACCGAGGTGGGGCCGGGCGAGATGCACGTCGTCTGGCGCCGGATCGGCACGCATAAGATTTTCAGCCGTCCGTAGGCGGGCCTTTGCCGCGCAGCTTGCTCAGGGCGCTGAGAGATGGCCAGCAGGACCTGACCGCTGCCGATGGCGAAATACGCGCTGGCGGCCGCGTCATGATTCACATTCGGCGGCATAGCCGACATTACGGGCACACTTGGCGCCGCGTACAGGGAACACCGGCATTCGAGGGGTGTCCGGTGACCGATCGGCTGCTGGTCGCAATAGTCAGAACTAGCAGAAGGTTCACTTGCGTCACCTGGAGGAACAAACGGTACAGGTCAGAGTGCGCATTGACCCGGGATGCGATGTAATGGTGCGTTGCTTTCCTGTAGCGGGAAGCAGGGGGGTGGGTAATGGGTGACTCCGGGCTGATTGGCGGCCGGTTCAGGATCCTCGGCCTGGAAGGCCGCGGCGAGATGGGTGAGGTCCGCAGGGCTGTCGATGAGCAGTCCGGTGCAGTCGTCGCGGTCAAGACCATCCTCAGCCGGCGCGGCGGCGAGCGGGTCTCGCTGACCGGCGGGGACCCGAACGCCCGCCGGTTCGAGCGTGAGATCAGGATCATGTCCCGCCTGGACAGCCCGCACATCCCGAAGATCATTGACGGCGGGGTTGACGGCGACGTGCCGTACCTGGCGATGGAGTACATCGACGGGATCACGCTACGGGACCTGATCGCCGAGAACGGCGGGCGACTGCCGGTGCACCAGACGGTCACGATTGCGGAGCAGATCGCGGCGGGGCTCACCGCTGCACACCGCGCCGGGGTGGTGCACCGCGACCTGAAGCCGGCCAACGTCATGATCACCACGGATCAGGTGGTCAAGGTGCTGGACTTCGGAGTCGGGCTGATCCTGGACGACGTCGACGGCGGCCAGCGGCTGACCAGTTCCAGCGTGGCGATCGGGACCTTGCGTTACATGTCGCCCGAGCAGGTCCAGGCCAGGCCGGTCACGCCGGCCAGTGATCTGTACGCGCTGGGCTGTGTCATGTACGAGATGCTGGCAGGTGCCCCGCCGTTCGACGGCGCGACCGCCTTCGAGCTGCAGAACCAGCAGGTCAGCCAGCAGCCCGTCCCGGTCAGCACGCTGCGCGGTGAGGTGCCCGAGCAACTGGACCTGCTGATCTCCCGGCTGCTGGAGAAGAACCCGGACGACCGGCCGGAAGACGCCGACGAGGTCAGCTTCCGGCTCAGGCTCATCCGCCTGGAGCTAGAGCACGTCAGCGTTGGCGAGGCCGGCGAAGAGCAGCAACCCCTGCCCGTAAGCGGGACCGAGGTCGCACCCGCGGTCTCGGCAGACTTTGACATCTTTGCCGTCCACGAGCGGCTCATCGCCGATTACCGGGCCTTCACCGAGGGGTCGGCGCCGATCCGCGACGACCGGATCGCGAAGTATGTCGAGCAGAGCCTCGACAAAAAGGAGCAGTGGCCGGACCCGTGGCTGTCGCTCAACCCGTTCTTCGCCGACGGCGGCTCCGTCACTGACCTAGTCCGTGACGGCATCCTGGACCCGGAGTGCGTGAAGATATTCCAGGCGGGGAAGGCCGATGGGAGTACGGTCTGTGATGGCCGTCCGCTCAGCTTCTACCAGCATCAGCGCGACGCGATCGCGGCGGCGAGCCGGGGCCTCAGCTATGTGCTCACCACCGGCACCGGTTCCGGGAAGTCGCTGGCCTACATCGTCCCGATCGTGGACCATGTGCTGCGCGCCAAGCGCAACCAGCAGAGCGACCGGCGCGTCCGCGCGATCATCGTCTACCCGATGAACGCGCTGGCCAACAGCCAGCTGGGCGAACTGGAGAAGTTCCTGCGCAACGGCTACCCGAAGGACCGCGAGCCGGTGACGTTCGCCCGGTACACCGGTCAGGAGAAGCAGGAGCGCCGCGACGAGATCCGCGCGAATCCGCCGGACATCCTGCTGACCAACTACGTCATGCTCGAGCTGATGCTCACCCGGCCCAGCGACCGGCGCTCGCTCATCCGGATGGCCGAAGGGCTGGAGTTCCTCGTCTTTGACGAGCTGCACACATACCGTGGCCGGCAGGGCGCCGACGTGGCGATGCTGATCCGCCGGGTGAAGGATGCCTGCGCGGCACCGGACGTCCGGTGCATCGGCACCTCCGCGACGATGTCTACCGGGGGAACCGCAGCGGACCGGCGCACGGTGGTCGCCGAGGTGGCCACCCAGATTTTCGGCACTCCGGTCCTGGCCGGGAACGTGATCGGCGAGACACTGATCCGCGGCACCGACGAGAGCGCGGGACCGGTTACCGCGCAGCGGCTCCAGGCGTCGGCCGCGCCAGCTAGCTACGCCGATCTGGTAGCGGATCCGCTAGCTGCCTGGGCGGAGACCAGCTTCGGCCTTGACCGGGACGAGGAGGGCCGCCTGAAACGGCGCGAGCCAGTCACCGTCCAGATGGCCGCCCAACGGCTCGCGACGGAAAGCGGCATCAGCACGGAGCAGTGCGAGCGGGCGCTGCAGCGCACTCTGCAGGCCGGCTCGAAGGCCAGGCATCCGGTTACCCAGCGCCCCCTGTTCGCGTTCCGGCTGCACCAGTTCCTGTCCAAGGGCGACACGGTCTTCGTGACGATCGAGGACGAGTCAACCCGGCATATCACCCGCGACTACCAGGTCGAGCAGCCCAGGTCTGGCGGCAAGCTGCTGATGCCGCTGGCGTTCTGCCGGGAGTGTGGGCAGGAGTACCTGTCAGTCTGGCGCCGCGACGACCACGGCACGACCAGGTACGAAGCGCGGCGCAACGCCAGCATGTCAGGCGGCGACGACTCCGACGGCTATCTTTACATCTCCCGCGACCTGGCATGGCCCCGCGACGAGGACACCGCCATCTTCGAGCGGCGGATCCCCGAGACTTTCCTGGAAACCGCCGAGAGCACTGGTCAGGATCGTGTCCGGCCGACGGCCCGCAAGTACCTGCCGGTACCCGTCACGGTCGATGCGTATGGCATCGGGCACCCCGGTGCCGGCGGTGTCGAGGCGGCGTTCATACCGGCGCCGTTCCGCTTCTGCCTGCGCTGCGGTGTCACTTACGAGCAGGTCCGCGGGCGTGACTTCGCGAAGCTGGCCACGATCGACCAGGAGGGCCGGTCGTCGGCGACCTCCCTGATCTCAGCGTCGATCATGCGCAGCCTGCAGGCCGTGCCGGAGCAGGCACTTGACCGGAGCGCCCGCAAGCTGCTCACGTTCGTGGACAACCGTCAGGACGCCTCGCTGCAGGCTGGCCATTTCAATGACTTCGTCCAGGTGATGCTGTTGCGTGGCGCCCTGTACCGCGCAGCGGTGCGAGCTGGTGAAGACGGGCTGTCCGAGGAGGACATCCCGGCCGGCGTCACCAAGGCGCTCGGGCTCGCCGTGAACGAGTACGCCAGGGAACCCGGCGAGGAAGTCGGCATGGCCAAGCGCACCGCCGCCGCGCTGCGCGACGTGGTTAACATGCGCGTCTACCTGGATCTGGAGCGCGGCTGGCGGGTCACCATGCCGAACCTCGAACAGTGCGGTTTGCTGAGCATCGACTACCTCGACCTTGACGCCATAGCAGCGAACGAGGAACTGTGGCAATCCGCCGCCGGACCGCTGCGGCAGGCACCACCTCAGGCGCGCGAGCGGCTGTGCCGGATCGTGCTGAACGAGATGCGCCGGTCGCTGGCCATCGAAGCCGAATGTTTCGACGAGCTGGAGTTCGACCGTATCAAGCGGCGCAGCCAGAGCTCGCTAACCGAGGAATGGGCGCTCGGCGATGACGACAAGCCGGCCGTGGCCACCGTCTTCGCCGGGTCCGGCCGTCCCGGCGGTGCCAGGGAGCAGGTGAACATGT
>Ga0335075_10007240_pt1 | contig 17067 bp, 14 predicted proteins | sample Lox_Sample_24_FD_206723 | JGI IMG/M metagenome (GOLD analysis project Ga0335075, IMG submission 206723) | Soil microbial communities from Loxahatchee National Wildlife Refuge, Florida, United States - Lox_Sample_2.4 | ecosystem: Environmental > Terrestrial > Soil > Wetlands | place: USA...
GCGGCGACGCGCAGCGGGGCGCGGATATTCCCGCGCTCCGCTGTGCGTCGCCGCTAACTGGATTGATCCATACCCTGACGCGGGCACAAGGCGGCGAGCTGACACTCCTCGCACAGCGGCTTGCGGGCATTACACACCTGCCGGCCGTGGAAGATCATGCGATGCGAGAACATCGTCCATTCCTTGCGCGAAAGGAGCGCCATCAGATCGCGTTCGATCTTATCGGGATCGGTGTTCTCACTCAGACCCATGCGCTGACTGAGCCGGCCCACGTGCGTGTCCACCACGATGCCGGGCACGTCGAAGGCGTTGCCGAGGAGGACGTTGGCCGTCTTGCGGCCAACGCCGGGCAATGGAACCAGCTCCTCCATCGTTCGCGGCACTTCTCCGCCGTGCAATTCCACCAGCTGCCGGCAGCAGCCGATGATGTTCTTCGCCTTGTTGCGGAAGAATCCTGTCGATTGGATCATCTTCTCCAGCTCGCCCTGGTCCGCCTCGGCGAAGGCGCGAGCATCGGGATAGCGCGCGAACAGGGCCGGCGTGACGCGGTTGACGCGCTCGTCGGTGCATTGCGCCGAGAGAATGGTGGCGACGAGCAGCTGCAACGAGTTGGCGTAGTGCAGCGCGCAATGAGCATCTGGATAGAGCAGAGCCAGCTTGCGGACGATTTGGCCGGCCCGCGTGCGTAACGGTTTCGACGGCTTCATAGCGGCCATCCTAACAAACCGCGAAGAACGACGACAGATCGATCTGTTGAAATCGGTCGGATTTGCTCTTGACTTTCGCAAGCGTCCTGACTATGGTTCCGCCCACTTTCATGGGCACGAACGGGTAATCCCGGCGCGAGCGCGCCGGCCGAAGACAGACACGGCACGCTGGGGTTGGGGCGTGGTGTGAACGGAATCACACGGGGGAGGATAATCCTATGGGCAAGATGCCCCTTGCAAGTCTGATTGGTGCATGCAGCATCGGCATGCTGTTGACCGGATGTAACTGTTGCAAACAGAACACCAATCCGCCGTATGCTGGCGGTAGAGCGGACAGGGGCATGGGCCTCCTCTCGCCAGGCAAGGCGTCGAACAGCTCGTCCGCTGATCTCGCCGCTTCGGCCGGCGCGCCGGTGAATCCTCCCGCCTCGCCCTCCTCGACCGGGGCTGCCCCCATCACCGATCCCCTGGCCACGAGCGGGACCAACGCCAACCCGAATTTCGGTATGAATAGCGGGTCGATGGTGATTCCCGGCAATTCCGGCGGAATGCCGGCGATGGGCGGAGCCTCCTCTTTACCCACGAGTCCGGCCCCCGGTACTCCGGTGAGTATGGGTACGACCAGCCTCGGAGGCCAGCTCAGCCCGACGGGTTCCAGTCTTTCGCCGATGATGACTTCCGCAGCCGGCAGCAGTCGCTTGTCTTCGCCGGCGATCCAGCAGGCCGGCCTCCAGGGGGATAGCTCGTCCCAGGTGACAAATGCGAGCTATCGTCCCATCGACCCCGACTCGACTCCGTCACTGCCGATGACAGGCCCGAACAGCGCAATGTCGATCCCGCCGCCTCCGCCTATCAAGAGCACGTATCCCGCGCCGACCAGCAGCACGGCGAAAAGCGGTACGGCGAAATCGAAGACGAGCAGCGCTAGCACATGGATCGAACAAAAGTCTTCGCCGCCGATTCCGTCGTCCGGCGGCAGCCAGGATCCTTATAACACTCTGCCGCCGAGCGTGAAGGCGGCATCGTCGTCTCTGTCTGGTCCGGGCGCGCTGCCGCCGCCGTCACCAAGCTCCAGCAGCCCGTCGTCTCTGTCTGGTCCGGGCGCGCTGCCGCCGCCGTCACCAAGCTCCAGTAGCCCGTCGTCTCTGTCTGGTCCAGGCGCGCTGCCGCCGCCCTCACCAAGCTCCGGTAGCCCGTCGTCTCTGCCTAGCTATCTCCAATAGTTCGCGGGACGAACACCGGCGCGCCGAATAGAAGACGGAGGGGGGAGAGAAGCTCATTCTCCCCCTTCCGTTTTCCCCTCACTTTCCGCCGAGCTGAGCAGCCGCGCGCGGAGGTCCGCAGGAATGTCGACGGACTCCAATTCATGTATCCCCGGCCGCATGCGACAGCACACGGCACTGATGCGTCCTTTCGCTACCAGCTTGCCCTGATGCGTGAAGTCGAAAGCGTAAGTCACGGACTTGCGGCCGACACGCTCGACGCGAACCTCAATGTCCACGACATCGTCGAAGCGCACCGGGTACAGGAAATCGCACGCCGCCGACACACGCGGAAAACCGAGCTTTTCCTCACCCCACGTCATCGACACCGACAGACCGCGCGAGCGCAGAAAGGCTACCTCGGCAAACTCCATGTAGCGAAAGTAATTGCTGAAATGGATGATGCCGGCCATGTCGGTATCGGCGAAATCGACGCGGCGGCTGACGCGGAACGGCGCGGACATGACACATCTCTCACTTCTTCAAATTAGCCACGGATAAACACGGATAAGACAAGGAAGAATTGATTGAAGAATTGATTTAATTTGGTTTTCATCTGTGTTTATCCGTGTTCATCTGTGGCTAATTGATGTATTGAGCATAGATTGCTGCGGTCTCGGCGGCCATGCGCTCGGCGTGGAAGCGCCCATGCACCGCCTCCTTGCCCTTGCGGCCCAGCTCGTCGCGGTGAGCGGGATTGTCGAACAGCTGCCGCAAGGCGCGGGCCAGGTCGTGCGGATCTTCCGGCTGTACCAGCAGCCCGCCGCCGGTCGCCTCGACCAGCTCCGGAAACGAGCCGTGCCGCGGCTGCACCACCGGCACGCCGTTGGCCAGCGCCTCCAGCACGTACAAGCCCTTCGGCTCGCGGTACGTCGTCGGCACCGACAGCACGTCGATGTCGTGGAAGAAACGCACCTTGCTGTCGTGATCCGGCGATTCGACGTGCAGGAAATGCTCGTCCAGACCGCATTGCTTGAGCTTCTGGCGAATGTCCGCGAAATAGGTATGGTGATGGGCGCCGAGCCAGCCGGAGACATGCAGGCGGCACTGCTCCGTGCCGGGCGTCTGCTTGAGCAGCTGGAACGCCTCGGTTAGAACGTGCAGTCCCTTTTCCGGACAGATGCGGGCGAAATAGCCGATCGTGAACGGCCGTTGTCCTTCGGGGCGCGGTCCGCCGTGGCCGGCGAGGTTCAGGCCGGGATGAACGACATGGATGCGCGAACGCGGAACGTGGAAATACTCGGCCATGAAGTCGGCGTAATAGGCGGAGGTGGCGACAAAGCCGTCAATCTCGCGGCAGTGGACGCGGACCAGCGCCAGGCAGCGGCTGCGATGCGACTCCCGCAGCGATTCGAGGAAGATGTCGTCGCCTTGCAGCGAGCACAACACCGGGACGCGCAGGCGGCCCTTCAATTCATGGATCATGCCCGACAACAGGGCGTTGGTGAGGTTGACGACCTCCGGCTTGACCTCGTCGGCCAGCCAGCTCACCAGCTTGGCCACTTCCTTGCTCTGATGGCCATGCTCGCCTTCGAGCATGGAAACGGTCAGGTCGCCGAGGTCCGCTGCCTCCGTCTTGACGGCGAAGCGCGACACCCAGCGCAACAGCGTCGGAGCGTCGAGCAGGCGATCGAGGAACCACGGCGTATGGCGAAACAGGCCGAGCTTCTGTTGCAGATAGACGTTGATGCCGCCGAAGAAGACGCGTGGGGTGCTGACGTTCGGCTCATCGGTGCGAACGGGGGTGTAGGTGGGGATGAGGAGCGCATCGTGTCCGTGGCGGGCGAGGGCGGACACCAGCGTATTATCGTGCATGCAGGAGCCGCAGAACATGCCGCCGGCCCCCGCGGTGATGTAGGCGATGCGCATGGCTTCTGCCTCACACCTTGGCCTGGGGCAAGGTTTCTTCCGGCGGTTGGGGCAGGAAGAAGCTGACCAGGAAGCCAATACCGAAAACCAGCAATCCGGTCACACCGGCCGCATAAGCGACCTTCTCGAAGCCGTTGCTTCCCACGGTGATCAGCGGAGCGATCACACTTGTCGTCAAAAACGCCGCCGACGTGCCAATCATGCGGCCGCCCACGTTGGTGGCAAATGCACCTCCCGTGCCGCGCAGATGAACGGGAAAGACCTTGGGGAGATACTCGCCGAAGTACGAGAACTGAGCCACGATGCACAGGCCGGCCAGGAAAACACCCACCGTGAAGTACTCGGGTCGATTGGGGTAGACCCAGAACCAGACGACGGGAATGATCACCAGACCCGGTATCTGGAACAACCAGAGCAACACCCGTTTGCTGGTCACGCTCAGCAGGGCGATGGCGAGCAGGATGCGGCCGAGCAATCCCCCCGATTCCTGCATGAGCTGGACGTGTTCGCGGCGCGGCTGAATCTCCTCCTTTTCGATCTTGCCGATTTGTCTTAGGTTTTCGTTGAGCTGTTTCTCCTTCTCGGCGCGGGTCGGTGAGTCCGGGGGCAATTCCTTCAATTCCTTTTGCAGAGCCTGGTTCGCCTTATTGTACGGCGCTGTCCGGGCGCGAGCCTCTGCCAGATCGGGCAGTCCGCGCACGCCCTGGGCGACGGTCACCTGCAAAGTACCAAATGCCGCAGCGTAGGCACAGGCGCTCAGTATGGTCGCCACCAGGCTCGTCCGCAACAGACCCGGGGCAAACAGCTCCCCGAACCGCGGCCGTTTCAGCGTCCCGGATTGCTTCCGCTCCAGCCAAACGGCCGACTCCGGCACGAAGGGCAAAAGGAAAATAATCAACAGGGCCGGGATGAGACCTGTCATCAGCGTGTAGCGCCAGGCGGGGTTGGTCGGATCGCCGACGGGCAACGCGGGCAGTGTCTGACTCCGAACGAGGGAGCCAATCCCTCGGCTGACGCCGGTTACGAACAGGCCGCCGACGCTGGAGAACGCCTGCGTCCACCCCACCACCAATTCGCGCTGGCGCTTCTCCGGGAACAGCTCGGAGAGCCAGGTAACGGCGGCGATGAATTCGACACAGACGCCCACAAAGGTGGCGCAGCGAAAGAAGATCAACCAGGCCAGGCTGGTACTCAGGCCCGCCAGCACGGGCGACAGGGAGTAGACGAAGATGCTGCCGACCATGACCGTCTTGCGGCCCAGGCGATCAACGAGCCAACCGCCCAGCAGGCCGAAGATTCCGCCCGAAAGCGCCGTGATCCACAGCACACGGCCGACCCAGACTCTCACGTCGGGGTGATTGGGCGGTACGCGCAGCAGCTCCGAGAGAGCCGGAGCCAGAACCAACGGCGTCATCAACAATTCATAGGTGTCGAAGAGAAAGCCGATAGCCGCCACGATCACCACCAGCCATGCGGTTATGCCAAAGGAGCGGGCGGCGGGAGCAGAACTCATGTCAGCCTCGTTGGGGTTAATCGAATCTCGTCAGGTAGGAGAAACGCGCGGCTCCCGTCCCGCCTCCGGCGGTTGGGCGGGAGTCGCAAGCTCCGGGGACGGCCTCTTCCTCATTCGGGCGCCACGATTTCCAGCAATTCCACCGCCGGTTGTTCGTCGCAGTGGATGAGAGCGAATCGGCCATACGTCGGCCGGGGGCTGTCGAGGCCGAACCAGGCCATCATGGCGGGTCCGGGAATCACGCGCAGAAACGCGGTCGGCTCAATGCGCCGCAGGACATTGGCATTGATCAAAATGCGACCGAGCGGCATTTGTCCGGCGAGGATTTCCCGGCGCACGTCCTCGCTGCAATAGCGGAAGTTGACACGCATCAGACCGAACATCACCACGCGTCCGGTTCGCTGGAGCGTCAACAGAATCTTCCGCGCGTAGGAATCGTCGGCCACGCGATATTCCAGCACCTTGACATTGACGGTGTCGCCGTGATGCGACTCGACAGTGACGGTCATGTGATGCTCGTGAACGAGCAGATCGTGATAGGGCGGCGGAACCCGGCCGGGCGGCACCAGCTCGCCGCGCGTCATGTAGTCGGCCGGGGGAAACAGGGCAAACAGCCCCTGAACATCGGTGCCGGCCGTGTCAGAAGGAAAATTCATACGGATAATTGTATCAGGGGCGGGACTTCCGGCTCGGCGGCCGGCGGTTGACGATCGAGCACGCTATCGACCAGGTAATAGAGCAGCTCGCGCAGCTCAGTGGGCTGAATGTCGTCGGCGACGGATTCGGCGCGGGCGCGATACTTCTCGACCAGCTTCTCGGCCTTGGCGAAGACCTGGGCTTTGGTGAATAGCTGCCGTACTCGTTCGAGGGTGGTCGCGGCGGCGTCCTTGTCGGAGCGGTGCTGTATCAGGCTCAACAATTCCTCGCGCTCCGCCGGCGTCGAGCCTTCCAGCGCCAGCGCCAGCAGCAAGGTCGGCCGGGCCGCCAGCACATCCTGTCCGGCGATCAGCTTGTTGTCGTCGTCGCCCTGCCAGTCCTTCAAATCGTTGAGGATCTGGAAGGCGACGCCAAGGTTCTTGCTGAAGTCGGCGACCGCCTTCTCGTAATCGTCGGCCGGTCCTGCCAGGCGCAGGCCGGCGTACAGCGCCGCCTCGAAGGCCGGTGCCGTCTTGAGAGCGTAAATCTTCAAGGCATCGAGAGCCGTCAGCGCCTTGTCGCCGGCATCGCGCCAGAGCAGCTCGGCCCCCTGGCCTTCGGATAATTTCAGGTGTGCGTCGGACAGCTTGTTGAGGATGTCGGCGGCACAATCGCCGCCCAGCTCCTTGCGATCGCGGCTGACCAGGCGATAACCCAGGCCAATCAGATAATCGCCGACGTTGATGGCCGTGCCGATGCCGTACTGCCGGTGCAGCGTGGTACGGCCGTAACGGAAGGTGTCGTCGTCCTCGATGTCGTCGTGAACCAGCGACGCCTTGTGGAACGCCTCGATGGCCAGCGCCGTGCGCCACACGGAATCGGGAGGCGCGCAGCCCTCAGCGGAAAGCGTGCCGGGCGCGCCCTTGAGAGCGTCATACGCGGCGAGCGTGATGAACGGCCGCGAACGCTTGCCTCCCTGTCCCATCCAGTCGTAGGCGATGGCTTCATGCTGCGCCAAGGGATCGGCGGCCGCTTGCGGCTTAGCGCTGCCCGCTAAGCCGCAAGCGGCGGAAGAACGTATCCGCGGCGCCAGCCGGCTCAATTCCGGCTCCTCACAAATCTGATGCGCCAGACGTAACAGATGCACGAATGTCTTCGTTCGTGTTTGCGGCGGCGGCGTCTTCAGCTCGATCAGCTCGGCGACCCAGTCATCATCGACCGAGGTGCTTTTGCAGTTGCTCGACAGCAGCGGCGCGGCCACGCAGGGGATGCCGGCCAGGAGGATTTTATCGATGGCCTTTTCCAGCACATTCAGGCACGCGACGCCGACGATGGCATCGATGTGGCCGCTGACGATGATTTTCAAGACGATCGGCGTACCTTCGGAGACGAGCACTTTGTAGCCGAGATCCTCGGCCTTGGTCTTGAAGTCGGCGACGGAGCAGGCGCCGCACTTGCGGCAATCGAGGCCGAACTCGTCGTAATCGGCGGGACAGCCCTCGGCGTTCTTGAGACAGTGCGGCAGCAACAGCAAGCGGCGGGAAAAATCGATGGCCTGTACCTGCTCGCGCCAGAACTCGTTGGCGATGCACACCATGGCGAAGCCGAGATACTGCTCGCCCAGCTCCATGCTGCGGAGCAAGTCCTCGCCCATCTTCTGCAAGTCCGGCTTGGTCAACGGCCGGGCGCGATCGAGGGTCTGGCTGAGGCGAGCGGCCTCGGCGCGGACGCGATCGCGCAACTCGCGCGTCTCCGGCATGACTTTGAGATGAGCGGTGCCGGGACGTTTGTCTTTCTTTTCGGCTTGCAGCTCGACAGCGGGGGCCACGTTCACTCCTCGGTGTGTCCACGTCGCGGGATGGCCGGAGCGGCGGCGGGAGAGAGTCCCGTGGGCCTGGGTGGGAGCCGCTCTGAGAGATTATCGGAGAAGACGGCCCGAAAAGCCAGTAGCCCACCTCAATTAAATTCGCCTGAGAACGCCGCCGCCCGGATACTCTGTTCCGTTTAGACGAACCGCCGCGCTTGTCTATTCGCGCCGGCACGCCATCTCGACAGCATCGAGCGGCGAGGGTGTAATGGGCAACGCTTGGCCGGAGGGAACAGGCATGCCGCAAGTATTCGACAAAAGCAGCAAATGGCTTATGGAGCATCACGGCTCCAGCGTCCTCCGTCTGGCGGGCCTGCGCGAAGTCGTCGCTTGCCGTTCGCTGCAAGCCGATGTCGTGCAGCCACGCCATTTGCCCGACGGTTTACTGGAAGTGCGTCTACGCGGCCAATCGCGGCGGCGGCTGATTCTGGTGGAGGTTGCCACCTATCCCGAGCCGCGCGTGCAACAACAGGCGGCCGACGATCTAATGCTGGTTTACCAGGCGCGCGGCGTCATGCCGGAGCTGTTGACGTTGGTACTGCGCGAGCGCGGACAATATCGGGTGCCGGCTGAGTTTGAGGCGCGGAGCGAGCTGGGATGGACAAGTCTGCGATGCAGCTGGAAGGTCGTGGAATTGTGGCAGGTGCCGGCGGAGGAATTGTTGGCGGCGGGCGAAGTGGGTATTATTCCGTGGGTGCCGCTGACGCGCTTCGAGGAACCGCCGCGAGACATGTTGCAGCGCTGCCGTGACCGCATTGACCGTGAGGCCCGACAGGAGGAGCGACGCGGCTTATTAGCTGTCACGCAGGTCCTGACGCGCTTGCGCTTTCCTGATCCGCAATTGTTGGCTCTTTTTGGAGGACGACAGATCATGATTGAGTCGCCGCTTATTGATGAATTGATGGCCGAGAGAACTCAGGAAAACATTCTGCTGGTACTTGATACACGCTTTGGCGCAGTGCCGGAAAGCTTGTCCGCCCGTCTCAAGTCTGTCTCGAAGATGAAGAAACTGGAGGAGCTGATCAAAGTTGCAGCCCAGTGCCCCGACCTGAAATCCTTCGCGGCGCAGCTACCTGTCGAGCGGCCGCGGCCGGCCTCGTCGCGGAAGACGCCGCGACGACGCAAACCCGCGTCGGATCAATGAGCCGAGCTGAGCTTGCGCCGCGCTCGTCCGAGGGCGGCCACGCTGAAGATGATCGGATACAGCTTCTCGAAATACCACAGCTTGGCGAAGTAGAAACCGATCGGCGTCGGCTGCGATAATCCGCCCGCCTCGATGCGTTCGATCAGCCAACATAGTCCGCGCTCGACCGCCGTTTCCGCCTGCGCCTCGGCGTCGAGCAGCACCTCCACGGCGAGAGCGGTTTCCTCGATGCTGGACGGCGTGTTCGCCGCGCCGCCCCAACCGCCGTCGGCATTCTGCACGGAGAGCAGCCAGGCGATGCCGCGCAGGGCGGGTTCGCTGGTCCAGAGGTCGCAATCGTAATCATCGCTCATCTGCGCGAGATCGCGGTAAGCGGCCAGCACGCGAGATGTGCCATAGACAGGGTTCTCGTCGTTGGGAGCATGTTGATTTCCGAACCATAGGGGGAGCCAGAAGCCGTCAGGGCGCTGATGTCGTGCTAGATAGCCAAGGCCGCCGTCATGAAGCATTTCAAGTCGATCCTCGATCTCAATGATTTCCTGTGGCGGCTTCCCTCGATCATACCACGGAGTCAGCGCACGTAAGGTGTGCGCAGTCAAATCGCAGCCGCTGCGGTCAAAGGGTAAGTGGCCCCAGCCACGGCAAAAAGTCGGTATTCCGCCATCGCGGTTTTGCAGTCCCCAGAGCCATAGGAAGCCGTTGCGGAAGGCGATGACATACGTGGGATCAAGATGATAAAGTGCCAGCAAGACACCGGGCGTATCATCGGCATCCGGCACGCCGCCCGGCAAGTCCGTCCACGCCCATCCCCCCGGATCGGCTCCCGTGTACGGATGGCGTTCCTTGTATTGTTGCCGCAACAACCAATCGCTTAGTTGTTCCTTGCGATCTAGCTTGTCTAAATCTCCCGCCGCCGCCAACGCATTGATCGACAGCGTCGTCACCCAGGTCGCCAGGTTCGTGTCGATGGGCCAGCTGCCATCGGATCGCACCGACGCGACCAGAAACTCGACGCACTTGCTCACGACCGGATGCTCGGCCCGGCCAATGCTCGCCAGGGCCATCGTCACGAAACTGGTCAACGGCGTCGCTTCGAGAAAGCCGCCGCTTGTCGGCTGAATCTTCTGCAACACGCGCAAACTTTTGCCGATCGCCCCCCGACGCACGAGGCGCGTCAGCGGGTTGCGCGGCGGTCGATGTTGATACACCGCTTGCCCGATTGCGATGAGCGCCGGCAACGCATAGCTAACGACCGGGATGCGCAAAAAGCGAAACCACGACTGCGGAAAGCACGCCAGCTCAAACGGCAGCGCCGGCACCTCGCGCCACGAAACCAGCCCCGCCAGCGCGCTCGTCATGAGGATCGGCACCGAGAACGTGCGATCCTTGCCGTAGCGAGCGCGGACCGCCTCCGCCAATTCTTCCGGTGTTTTGCCATAGCGAGCGTGCAGCCATTCCTCGCTGCGTCGGAAGGTTTCCTCGTGGGACGCGGCCGCCCCCGCCAGATGAAAGGCGGCGCGGCAGAGCATGGTCGTCGAGATGTTGCTGAAGCTGACGACGGTATCGCCCCAGCCGCCGTCCGCGTTCTGATTCGCCGCAAGCCAACTCAGCCCACCGGCAAGGAGAGCTTCAAAGGAACCGTGAACCGTCGTCGCTTTCTGGACCAGGGCGAGAGCGCCGACAGCGGTGGCGGTCGAGAGAGCGGAGGTCGAGAGCTCGCCGACCCAATGGCCCTCAGGAGTGCGTTCGGCGAGGAGGGCGGCGAGAGCGGTTTGGTAGGCGGTTTCCAAGCGATAGCCAAACGGCCGGGTCATGGATTCGTGCTACCTTGCTGCCGTTTGCGTTCAAGAGTCGCCTGGAGTTCGGGCAACGCAGCAAGATCCTTCGTCCGTCCTGCGGCCGTCTTGGTGATGATGAGCTGCTCCAACGACAACACCTTGACCGATCGACTCCCGACTGTCGCTTCCAAGGCGCTGCCTATAACCTGGTCGTAGCCCCCGATGGCGGACATCTCGCCAAGCAAATCGAGCGACTCGGGGCCGATTTCAAGTGTGAAATTCGAGCCGAGCTGCACGGTGCGCTCGTCAAAAACAAAAGGGAGATCGGGCGAAAACCCGCGTGGACGGGGATTCAGCGGTGCAAGTGCCGTCACCAGACGGGCAATGTTTTGTGGAGTACGGCGATAACAGATGTCAAGATCCATCGTGTTGACGCCCGCCCCTTGCAAAATGGCACTCACGCCACCGACCACGAGGAACTCTACTCCGGCATCCTGAAGACGACTGGCGATTTCTTCGACGAAGTTGGGCAACATAGGGCCTTTCCTTAGCAATCCTCGCCAGCGCTCGTGATGACGTAAACGCTCTGTCGGTGTCATCCGCAGCATTTTGTCGATGAGCGTATAATCGACGTCGCCACGATGGCCAAGGTCATAGATGGGTGTTGGGGATGCTGGTTGGAATGCCATGATAGTCCCTCAAATCTCCAGATCATCCAGCGCATCCATCAGCTTATCGAGATCGTCCTTCGGCTCCTTCGGCTTATCCGCCTGGCGCTTGGGAATGCCCACGGTCAGGCCGACCGCCTCCCGTCCGTCGGCGACCAGCTCGCGGTCGCGCTCCTGGGCAGCGATGGACAGGGCATCGCCGCCGCCGAATAGCTTACTCAGGTCGATCTTCAATCCGCTGATGTTGCCGACGGGAGCGCCGGCGATGGCCGGCGTCTTGTAGTCGGGAAACATGATGGCGTGTTCGGGACAGACGCGGCTGCACGCCGGACAGCCGCGCTTGCAGCTGTCCTGGTTCTCGACAATCAGACGATCCAGCTTGTCCACGCCGTAGACGCCGAACAGACAGAAATCGAGGCACTCCATGCAATTGGTGCAGCGGCTGTAGTCGATCACCGGATACCAGCGGCGGCCCGGCTGCTTCAACAATTCCTCCGCGGAGAGCTGCGGCGTCGAGGGGGCCGGCTCCTCGTCGCGGAGATAGCGTCCCAGCTGCACCATTGTCGGATTGCCCTGAATCCACGTCTTCAGCTGTGCCTCGCGCCGCTCGCGGCACTCTGCGGCGATGCGCCGCACTTCTTGCACATAGATGTCGTGACTATTGTGATCGCGCAGATCCAGGCAATAAATCCAGCGCTCCGGCACCTCCACGGAGCCGATGCCCTTGGGCGGTTCTGGCTCGCCGCCCTCGTCGTCCTCATCGACCTCGGCCGGCGGCGTGATCTGGTTCTCGCCGTAATGGCCCTTGACGCCGTCGCGGTCGAGCAGCCAGAAGGCGGCACGTGGAAACATCCACGCCAGCACGACCATGTCGCCTTGCACGGATTCGAGAAACATCCGGCCCGTGTGATCGGAGCCGAGATCGTACAGGTAGGGTACGATCGACACATCGAGGCCCGGCTCCATGATGAGCGCAGCGGCGATGCTCTCCTCCAGGGCGCGGCGAGCCGGGTTCTTGCCCTGGGCCTGCGATAGAACGACCGTCAGACGTTGGCGGCTCATGATGGCGTCATTCCTCTTTGAGAGATTGATGATTTCAGATTGATGATTGATGATTTCAATTCATCAATCATCAATCTGAAATCATCAATCAGACTCGATGTTGATCTTGCCCTTGATAAGACGCTGGGTTTTTTCCCAGTTTTCCGAGAGAAATTGGTAATATTCCTCGACGCTCCCCAGCGTCGCGGCGGCGCACTCCATATCGAACAGCCAGCCCTCGCCGTAGCCGTCCACGTTGATGCCGGAGGGATCCTTCAGCAGCTCCGGATTGAACGCGGTGATGGTCCCGGCCAGCGGCGCGAACAGATCGGAGACGGCCTTCGAGGTCTCGATGTGGCCAATCTGCTGGAGCAGCTCGACGCGGTCGCCGGGGCTGACCTGCCAGTCGAGGAAATACACGTCCTGCATCAGCCGAATGGCGTAGGACGTGAACCCGAAGCGCCCACGTCCGCCTTCACCGGGACGGCACCACATATGATTTCGCGCGTAGCGCAACTCCCCCGGCAGCACAGCGGGGAACTTGCCCATCAGGAAAGTCCGATCCTCCGGCATAGCTTCTCTTGATTAGCGACGCTTCGCAGAAGCGTCGGCGCGTTTCGACGCTTCTGCGAAGCGTCGCTAATCTCTTACGTATATCGCGTGGTGCGATGCCGCGGCTCGAAGAAAACCGGCAGCAAGCGATCCACCTGCAACAGCCCCTTGCGCGTCAATTCCACGCCCTCGGCGGTGCGTGTCAGATAGCCGTCGCCTTCCAGCTCCGCGAAGCCGTCGCCGAATGCTTCCAGGATGTTCGTACCGAATTTCCGCTGGAAATAAGCGGGTTCGAGCCGGCTCGTCTTCAGCTGCAAGATCATCTCGCGGATGAGGCGATGCCGCGGCTCGACCGGCAGAGCGCGGCCCAGCGGCAGCTCGTCGCGCCGCAGCATCTCGACGTATTGCTCCCAGCTATCGACGTTCTGCAAGTGAACGCCGTGAACGTGGCCGAAGGAAGCGACACCGGTGCCGAACATGTCCGCTCCGTGCCACAGGGCATCGCGATAAACGAACTTGGTACGGCGGCGGTCCTTCACCAGCGTGTAGGCGCTCGATACCTCATAGCCGGCCGCGATCAAGGTGTCGTAAGCGTAGCTGACCCATTCGCGCTTGGTCGGCCAGTCGGCGATGCTCATCGGCTCATCCTGGCCGATCATCTTCAGCTCCTGCGAGAAGGTCGTGTTGTACGGCAGCTCCATCTGATAGATGGTAACGCTCTCCGGCGACAGAGCGAGCGTCTTGGCGACACACTGTTTCCAGTTGTCCCAGCTCTCGCCGACCATGCCGGCGATGAGGTCGATGTTGATCTGATCGAAGCCCAGGCTCCGCGCCCAGCCGTAGGCGCGATGAATCTCCTCTTCGAGATGCGCCCGGCCGTTGAATTCGAGGATCTTTGGATCGAAGTTTTCGACGCCGAGACTGAGCCGCGTCACGCCCAGCTCGCGCAGGGCTTCGAGCTTGTGCTGCTGCAAGGTGCCCGGCTCGCACTCGAAGGTCACTTCCTCGGCGCCCTTCCACGGCAGCACCGCTTGCAAGCGCTCCATGAGGCTGCGCAGCTGCGCCGCACTGAGATACGACGGCGTACCGCCGCCGAAATAGACATATCTCAGCGGCCGGCCGCCGATGAGCGGCACCCGGCTGTACAGCGTCACTTCCTGAACGAGCGCGTCGAGATAGGTTTCGACATCGCGGGCGTTCTTGTCGGTGTAGACGCGGAAATAGCAGAACTTGCAGCGCTTCCGGCAGAAGGGAATGTGCAGGTACAATCCCAGCGGCGTATCCGGAGCGGGCGCGGCGTTCAGGGCGGCGAGCGCTTCGGGTAAATGGGCCGGCTTCCAGAAGGAAAACGGCGGATAGTTGGCGACAAAGTAATTGCCGAGGCCGGTCTTCTCTTGTGTGGCTTCCGTCATGGGTGGTCCCTGAATCGAGGCGGGCGCGGAGGCAGGTCGGATCAGAGCCCGCAGCGTAAGCGAGGGTTGACTTGCCCTCGCTTACGCTGCGGGCTCTGACCTTCTTATGGTACATCGCTCACCGCGCGAAGCAAGCCGGTTCCTCGGCCTATCACCATTTCCCCATCCCTCCGCACGAGCCTGTAAAATGATACCAGTTGCCGCCGCAAGGAAGGAGCGATCTTCATGCCGCGTTTCCGTCCTCCCATGTCCTCCGTTTTCTCCGGATGCCAGCCGCGCCAGATCGTGCGGGCGCTCGTCGCCGAGATGTTTCGCCCGGCGCATTTCTATCTGGGGCCGGAGCAGGCTCTGCGCTGGGAGGAGGTCGCCGAGCAAGAGCTGGGCTGGGAGATTTTCCAGGGTCGGCTTCTCGATCCGGCCCACACGCGCCAGCGCCGCACCTTCGCGGCCTGGAAGGTTTATGCTATCAGCCCAGCGAAGGAAGAGCAGCCGGGCGAGCCGCTGCTGGCACTGTATCTCGACGAGGAGGCGGGACAGCTGCACGTCGTGCGCGGTCTGGATAGCTACGTCTGGGAAGGCTACGACGCGGGCGGCAACGTCTACCTCAGCCGCGAACGACGCAAGTGGGTGCGCGAGCTGGTGGCGACACTCCGGCTCGACCGGCTCTCCGATGGCGAGGAGCTGCGCGACGAGCTGGCCTGCGCGCTCTTTCAGGCGGTGGTGGGCACCAGCCGATTGCCGCTTTCCTCCGTCGAGACGCCGCTGCCGGCCTTCTCATTTGGGCAGCTGTTCTACTGCTATCGTCCGGACGCGCCGGACAGCGCTGGCCCTGTGCGTGGCTGGCGCGCTCTGCTGAAGGACATGCTCCGTCCCGCGCTCCCTCCGCGAGAAGAATCGCATCTGCTGGAGACGTTCCTCCACGCGACGTCAACCGAGGAGATGCACGAGGCGGCCACGGCATTCGTGCTCCGCTGGTGTGAGTGCGGCCGGACAGTCACCGATCTGCCGGCCTTGCTGCGGACCTTGTTCAATGAAGTCTCGCTCTCGCCTTTCACCGATCTCGCCGCGAAAACGCTGGCTTTCCTCAGCGGTCTCGAATCGGCCGGCCCATTTCACACCGAACAGGTCGTTGATGTATTGAGCTTCGTGCTCCGGCACCTCGGCCGGCACCTGACCGCTTTTGATCTCGTCGTCTTCCATCATCGCGGCGCGAATTATCCCGATGCGCTGCTGCTCGACGTGATGCTAAACGAATATCTGGCGATCCTTGAGCGCCGGCCGGAGCTGTTTCTCGATGAGGCCGGCGACGACGAGCGCGGGCGACGACAGAAACGCATTCGGCGGCGCACGCTGCGGCAGGGCTGGCTGCTGCGTCGTCGCTACGAGGGCCATGCGGTGCCCGATCTGCCGACCTCTCCTGGTGAAAACACGCGCGTGCTGCCGTCGAGCCATCCTCGCGTTGCGGAGGAACAGATCACACAGCCCGCTCGACGAACCAGGCGCTTGTACGCCGAGGATCCGCTGCTGCCGCGATTGAGCGGCCGGCTCGCTGAGGTGCTTCGCCAAAGTTTTCTCGATCTCGAGCACGCCGAGGAATGGCGCGAGCTGGGCCTGGGTGTGTTTCTCGATCGTCCTCTCGGCGTGGGCAAGGCCGCCGCGGAGCCGGACGGCACGCTGCTACTGTCCGCCGAGTCGTTCAGCGCCGCCGTCGCGCGTGAACGACTGCTCGCCCTGGCCGGCGATGTCGGCGCGAATCGAGAGGATGCGTTCGTGCAGCGTCTTCTCGCCCGTTCCCCGCTGCCGGGCCTACCTCTGGATGCGATCGGCGGCGCGGTGCGCCCCGGTACAGTCTCTCTTGCGGATGCACGCCGCGCCGTGGCCGACTTCGTCTATTTGCGCAGCACGCCGAGCAGCGTGAAGGCTCTGTTCGCCCAGATCGATTTCACAGCGCTGGCCCAGCGATTCAACATTGACGATCTGCTGCATGGTGAGGATATACTGATCGCGCGTTCCGCCACGAGCGGCAGCCTGGTTATCTACGACGCGCGGCTGCGGCCGCGCGTGGAGCTGGAAGTCGCGGCGGAGTCGGGTTTCGAGAGCCGGGCGGGGCAAGAGTATCCCATCGGCGGCCTGCGCGTGCTGAGCGTGAGCGTGCCAGGGATGGATAGCGAGGTATCGCAGACCCACGATTTACGCAATCAGCCTCTTCCGTTGCCGCCCTGTCGCTAATTTCCATCACGAAAACACGAAAGTACGAAAGCACGAAAAAGACAACAAGGAGGCGGACAGAGACATGCTTGGCTGCTGTTGCTACATTCTTCTCGTTCTTCTTTCGTGTTTTCTTACTTTCGTGTTTTCGTGATGGAATTTTAACGCTGAGCAAGTGGGCGGAGCTGCACGGTACGATTTATTCTCCTCTCCCCATTCCGTTCGGAGTTTTGCTTGTGTTGCTGGCACTGGAAAATCGCTTCATTTTTTCCCCCGTTCCTGCTCGGCTTTGACTTTTTTTGACCCCGCTTGATCCTTTTTAGTTTCAAGCGGGGTCATTCTATTTCATCTTCCAGACAACGCAACTGGGCTTTCCCGGCTCGCCAGTTTGCGCGCATTATCGCTTTTGC
>Ga0335075_10007241_pt1 | contig 17067 bp, 11 predicted proteins | sample Lox_Sample_24_FD_206723 | JGI IMG/M metagenome (GOLD analysis project Ga0335075, IMG submission 206723) | Soil microbial communities from Loxahatchee National Wildlife Refuge, Florida, United States - Lox_Sample_2.4 | ecosystem: Environmental > Terrestrial > Soil > Wetlands | place: USA...
GATCGAGATGTGATCTGTCAAACGCGAATCAGACGGCGGCTTACGCTGACCAGCCCGCGGCACGCCGCCACAATACCGACCACCCCAGACACTAAGTTTACGGTATTGGGGCTAGCAGCGCAGGCGCCATTAGCTGCCAGAGGGCCCAGGCGTGTTCACCGACCTCAGCCGGTAGGGATAGCCGCTCGGCGTGCGGCCCGCGGCGATCTCAACGAGTCGTGTGCTTGCGTGCGGATCGCGCGGGAACTGCGACAACGACGTGTCGCGGCTCCACGTCAGCTCCGCTTGGCGGCCGGAGGCGTCCGCGACCAGGTAGCTGAGGGATACCTCGTTGTGTGCGAGCGCCGACACGATCTCGTACGTCGTCGCGTGCACGCGGTTCGCGTAGGCGAGGACCTTCTCGCTCGAGGTCCAGAATCGGTCCGTGGTCGTGCTCGGCGCCGGCGCCGGCGTGTCGAGGGCTCGGGGGAGCTCCCGCACCCGGTCGGCGAGGCGATTCCACGCGCGCGCGTCCGGCAGGCGGCGCTGGCCGTTGGCGTGGCGGAGCTCGCCGATCGCCCCCCGAAGCTGCTCGAGGTGCTCGCGCCAGTGCTCCCCAGGGCGACGATCCACCAGGACGGCGGTCACCGACGGCAGCTCCGCGGCACAGTGCTCGAGCGCGCGCAGCGCGGGCAGGTGATCGACGCGCGAGCGCAACGGGGCGGGCACCGCGCGCAGCAGCCCGCCGGCGTGCGCAAGCGCGCCGACCGCGTGGCGGAAGCGCTCCTGGCGCGCCACGGCCGCGGCGAGATCCTCGTGGAGGCTCGCGAGGTAGCCGTCGAGCGCGGCGAGTGCCACGGCAATGTCCCGACGCAGAATGTCGGTGGTGCGCACCGGCAACAGCAGCCACGACGCGGCGACCGCCAACGCCGCTCCCAGGAGGATCGCCTCCAGCCGCGTGGCGAGCAGACCCACACCACGCTGTCCGTAGTAGCCGTAAAGCAGCGCCAGCACGGCGGTCATCCCGCCCGCCCAGTAGGCGTAGCTGATCGAGCGCAGCCACAGCGCCACCGCCAACACGAAGAAGATGACGACGATCGACCACGCATCGCCGGGGGGAAATGCCCCGGAGAGCGCTGTGGCGGCGAGCGTCCCCACGCCGGCGCCGGCGAGGCGCATCGCGGCCTTGTGCACCACGTCGCCGCGTCCCCGGTTGCCGCTGCAGACGATGAACGCCGTGAGCACCACCCACGTCCAGTGCGCGCCGAAGAGGCTGCGTCCGAGCGCAAACGCGCCGCCCAGTGCGGCGGCCATCTGCAGCGCCATCTTCGTGCTCGCGGCGATCCGCCTGCCGCTGCGTCGCGCCGATGGCGCCGGCGGCATTGGTGCGGGCCCATCCGCGGCAGGGACGAGGATGCCGCTGCGCTCGGCGAGGAGACGGGTGACGGTGACCCAAGCGAGCGCCACGAGCGCGACGAGCGCCGCCCACCAACGCCCGTCGGCTGCACTGCCACCGGTGGCTTTGGTGGCGATGATCGGCGCGGGGACGATCAGCATCGCGATCAACGGGAGCGTGGCGAGCCGCCCGATCTGACGGGCCGTTGGACCGAAGCGACGCACCCAGATCGTGGCACTGATCGCGAGCACGAACAGCGCGTCACCGACGTCCGGCTGCTGGAAGATCCGTCTGCCGATCTCGTTGGCGGCGACGGCCACAAACGGCAGCACGACGGCTGCGAGCGCCCGGCCCCGGCGCGTGCGGTCGTCCGCTCGTTGCCCCGAGCGCCCGAGCGAGATCGCGAGCGCGACGGCCAGGATGACGATGCTCGTCGAGAGCCCCGCCGCGTGCTCGAGCGCGAGCGCCGTCGCGAAGCTCGCGAGCGTGGCGGCCATCGTGACGAGCGCCTCGCGCAGGTTGAGCAGGCCAGGGTCAAACCGCGCCACCAGCGCGTGGAGCCGCACGCGCAAGCCCGCCGTCCAGCCGCTCGGGCTCGCCGGCGCCGCGGCGAGCGGCTCCTCGACGGGATCGAGCTCGGCGATCGCGATCCCCGACTCGCCTGCCACCGAGTACAGCAGGTAGGTGCGCTCGTCCTGCTGGAAGATCGCCGGGTCGCGCAGCTGGCGTACCGGCTCGTCGACCCAGCCCCGCACGGAGGGCTCGAGCGCCAGCTCGGCTCCCTCCCACGGCTCCACCGGCTCGAGCACCTCCACTGCCGGCCCCGCGCGCCAGCTCGTCCAGTCGCCCTCCAGCGCGACCGCTGAGCACAGGATCCGCTCGGGGCGATCGCCCACGCGCGAGAAGAACACCAGCAGCTGCTCGCCCCGGCGCAGTAGGGCGCTGTGGCGCATCGAGCGATCGAACAGCCGCTGGGGGGCGCGCTCGAAGTCGCTGAGCCCGTCGGCGGAGCGATAGAGGATGCCGGGCATGGCGAGCGCGTACCACCACCCGTCGTACGCGAACACGCGGAAGTACGGCCGGCCGAGCAGCTGCGGGCGCGCCTGGAAGTGCACGCCGTCGCTGGACACTGCAACGCGCGTGTGCTGCTCGCGGGTGGCGGTGTCGAGGCCGTGGTAGTACATGCGCAGCGTGCCGCTCGCCCGATCGACGTGCACGTCGGGCGAGGCGATGTGCGGGCGCCGGCCCTCCGTGGGGAAGTGCGACTCCGCCAGCTGCAGCGTGCCGGGCGCATTAAGGCGCCACGGTCCCTCCAGGCGGTCGGCCGTCGCCAGACGGATGAACGTCCCGCGATGGTGCGCGAAGTACAGGTAGTAGCGCCCGAGCGGACGCTCGATCCACGGCGGCGCGGCGATCAACGACGGCCCGTTGATGTTGCGCCCCACGCCCGCGGTCGTGTCGCGGTGCACGATCGGGTTGCCGTCCAAACGCGCCAGCGTGAAGCGCGAGCTGACGATCCGCCCACCTTCGCGGCCGGCACCGGGGTCGATGTCCGTCCTTGTGGTCGTGCTCATCGTCTCGCCATCTACGGGAAGCCCGGAAATCCTCGTGGTCACTGTAGCCGCGGCTCGGCGCCCCGGCGCTGCTCGATTTGTGGTCGGTTCGGTCCGGCTGCGCCGGCACCAAGGTGACAGTGACCGCACACGCCGGATCGGCTGTCGCGAGCTGGACAGGACCCTCCGCGAGGAGCGGGAGCGCGGCGTACTGAGGGTGGGATGGGCGGATCGTCGCCGTCAAGCCGCGCGATGCCTTCGCGCCCTACTTCGTGGCGACATCCCAAGCTGCCGCCGAAAGCCGACTGGGAACGCGGGGTGACAAACGCGGGCGCGACGGGGTCGGGTCCGGTCTTTACACATCGAGGGATCGAGATCCGCTTGGCTGCGTAGCCGCGCGCCGATCCCAGCGGAATCGGGGTCGGGATCGGCGGCGGCGCCCTAGACGTGCCTACCGGCGAGGGATCGCAGAGCCACGCTCGCGCTTCTCGCGCCCGCGCCAAAGCAGGCACATGCGCCGACGCGGCAGCAGCGCCGCCTCGGACGAGGACCGGGCCTGAGGCACGCAAAGGCGAGCACCCTCAGCCGTCGATCGTGTCGAGTTGCTTGAAGCTCTCAACTGTCAACTCCTGTGATTCTCCGTGCCCGTCCTGCGAAGGCGGTGCGTCCATCAGCGTCATCATCAGGTGTGCAATGCCGAGCCAGGAGAATGCCTGGCTGGCGGCGGGCAGGTTACGATGTCCGCCACTCTCCACGCCATTGCGTGGCTGCCGAGCGCAACAATTCGACCGGCGAGGCTGGCAAGCTGGCGCGGTGGACGAGAGCCCGGTGATCGCGAGCGCTGTCTCGCCGCAGGGTCGCAGCGTGGAGCTGACCGAGGAGCGTCGGCGCTACATCCAGCGCCACGTCGAGATGCGCGAGCGGCAGGACACGCTGCTTGAGGCGATCCGCCAACCCGCCAAGCAGGAGCCCGATCCGCGCGCGGGGTGCGAGCGCTACTGGCTGCGCTGCCGCGCGCCCTTCCCCTTCCGGTGGCTGCGGGGTGGTTGTAGAGTTCGCAGGAGACGCCGACCGCTTCGTCACCGCCTTTGGGCAGGACAACGACCCGGAAGGCCTGCCGCGATGACGATCACGATCGGAGCCCTCTCGTTCGACAACGTCGAGTACGACGCGGACGCGGACGTGCTCTACCTAAGCGTCGGTGAGCCCCGGATGCCAGCCGAGTCGTTCGGCACCCCGGAGGGCCACAACATCCGCTACGACGAGGCGGGCGCGGTCATCGCCATCACGATCGTGAACGCGAAGTGGCTGCTTGAGCGCGATGGCGAGATCAGGCTGACGATCCCCAGTCGTGTGCCGGCAGCCGACCTGGCGCCGGCGCTCGCCGGCTGACCGTGCCATGAAACATCGCGGGCGTCGGCTCCGCGAGCTAGATTGGCTGCGAAGACCGACCCGCCCCCAAGAACGGCAGACCACCGGCCTTCCCTTACCGCCGGCCTTTGGGCCGGCGGTTCCTATGGGCCGGGGACGATCCGATAGGCCCGCTCCTGCTCTCGCTGTTCGCGCAAATCTGGGCCAAGGACAACCAGATAGTCGCCATCAAACCCAACCCGCGTCCGCCCAGGACTTCACCGCCGCGTCGGAGGTGCGGGCCACCCACCCAAAAGCCGACGCGGACGATGAGCTAACAAAGACGGGAGCGACGGGGGTCGGGTCCGGGCTTTACACATCGAGGGATCGAGATCCGCATGGGCTGCGCAGCCGCGCGCCGATCCCAGCGGAAACCGGGGTGAGGATCGGCTCATGAACGTCGATCCACGCCGTTCAAGCGCTGGACCGCCATGACGGCGACGGGAGCCGGCCGGGGAAACCCCTAGCCTTGCGCGGTGTGCCAGAGCACCAGAGCATGATCCCCACGCTGCAGGAGCGCCGCGAGGCGACGGATGGCCTGCTCTGCACGCTCGGCTACCGGGACGACATGATCCGCCACGAGTTCCCTGTCTGGGTCGGGGAGCAGGTGCGCAGGATCGACACCGCCGCGTTCACGCGATCAGCCCGCGAACCTCAGGACCAGACCTCCTCGGCGATCGCCGGCTTCCTTAGCGCGCAGAACGGCGGTATCCGGGATGCGTTTGACACCGCAGCGGCCCTGGCAACACCGGTCGTGATCCTTGCAGGAGACTCTGCGCTTGAGCTCTGGAGCGTCGGCGCCTCAGCCCAGCGCGAACGGCTACACAGCCTCGCCTACAGGGACGCTCAGGCGCCGCCCGATGCGCTCGCGCGCGAGCTCGCACCTCGTAACCTCCTGGCCGCCAAGCAGGCTACCTACCAGCAGTCGCTGTTCCCAACCGACGTTGCCGGGCTGCTGAAGGAGGCTCGCGACAAGAGCGCCGGACGGCTCACGCAGCTTGTGGAACGAACCGCGGCCCATCTCGGTGCGGGCTCGCCGCGCATTAACCGGGCCGACAGGCAGTGGGAGCTGACGCGCATATCGCGGCTACTGATCGGAGCAATGGCGGCGCTGATGGTCAGTGACAAGGTCCTCGTCGACCGCAGCCAGCGACCCGAGACGGTGCTCGCAAGGGCCCAGCAGCGTTTCCAGAACTACTTCGCGTGGACCGCTGCTCTCACGCCCGCGGACCGGGAGAGCCTGCTGAGCGCGATCGAGGAGCTCGGACGGGATGTCAGCTATTCCGGCCTCGATCCCACGGTTGTCGCCTCCGTTTATGAGAGCGCGATGCTCGACGCCGCCAGGAGAGCGGACTTCGGTGTGTTCTATACGCCGCCGTCGCTCGCGAGAACGATGCTCGCCCACATTCCCCTCGAGGAACTCAGGCCTGAAACGCGTGTTGTCCTTGACCCCTCATGCGGATCGGGGACGTTTTTGCTCGCCGCATATGACCGCCTCAGGCAGATCGCACCACTGGGGCTTGATCTAATGCAGGCGCATGAGGACACCGGCCGGCGGCTCACCGGGTTCGACGTGGATCCGCTCGCCGTCGAGGTGGCACGACTCGCGCTGCTGCTGAACGCGATGCCTGCCACGAACGGCTGGCGAGTCGAGCAGCGCGACGCGCTCGCTGCTGGTCCCGCGCTCTCGGCGAGTCTGGTCGTGTCGAACCCCCCCTGGCGGGACATCCGCTCACGCCGTGGCCGGCGGGTGCAGACCGCCGATGAGTTCGTGCACCGCATGGTGGAGTCTGTTGCGCCGGGCGGGTTCCTCGCGATCGTGCTCCCCGCAGGCTGGCTCGCCTCTGCCACCTCTCGCGCGACACGGGAAATGCTCGGTAAGCGGTGCAGCGTCTTTGAAATGTGGAGGCTGCCGCAGGACACTTTCTCCGGCGCGGACGTGGACGCCGCGGTGCTGTTCGCCTGCCGTGACCACCGCGAGGGTGGCTACGTGTTCCGACGTGTGCGGCGGCGCTCCGACTGGCGGTCGCGGTTTCTTGAGAGCGGGGCGCCGTCGGATGAGACCTACCTGGCACAACCGGACGGAGGCCTGAAGAACGGCGTCTGGCTTCACGGGCCGCTTGACCGCTACCACGACCGGCTCGGACAGTTGCCACAGCTCGGAAGCGTCGCGTACGTGGGTAAGGGACCCGTCCCAACACCTCCTGTCGGCAAGCGAGGAGGCTCCGGACCGTTTCTGTGGCTACGAGAGATGACCGGCACCCGCGCTTACGCACCCGTTGATCCGGGGCTGCTGACCCGAGTGCGCTACCCACAGGAGTTCAACTGGCGCCCAGACGACGGCTCCCGATATCTAAGGCCAAAGGTGATCGTCTCCGGGGTGCGCAACCCAGACATCGCATGGCGGCTGAAGGTCCTGCCCGACCTCGATGGTGGAATCATCCCGCGAGACAGTATGTCTGTCGTCATTCCCGAGCACTCGGAGAGGGCTCAGGTATATGCATTGTGCGCGGTGCTAGGGAGCAGTCTCGCCTCATGCTGGATTGACACGCTGAACGCGGGCCGTTCGATCACGGTGGCGATGCTCAAGGGGATGCCGATCCCCGCAGCAGGAGACGTCTGGGTTGAGCTCGCGCGGGCGGGTGAGCGCGCGGTAAGCGAGGCGGCTCGCGGCACGCTCGGCTCAGAAGAGCTCGTCGCGATCGACCGGCTTGTTGTGGCCGCGTATGGGCTTCCGTCTCAGGCCTTCACCGTTCTAGCTGAGCATTTCGCAGGGGTCCCCGCGCCTGAGGGTGCCGCACGCTACCCCAGCCCCACGCCCGACGTTGGCTGCAAGCAGAAGGAGCAGGGAGCCGTCAGTCGCACCTTCGGGACGGTGCTTGAGCTGGCGGAGGATCGCGTGAAGCTTTGGATCTCCGGCGTGACCTCGGAAGACGGCGAATGGGGCGACATTCCCGCGTCGTTCCCCGGCAGCCAGCTCCAGCCGGGTGCTACGTTCAACGTCGAGATCGTCGGCCGTGACGTCGCGCACGCCAGGTTCACCTACCAATCAGAGAGCTATCTCAATCTCGACGAGCTCATCCAGGGACCGGGGGTCCCTGCATGATCGAAGTCGCCGTCGCGTTCGTTGACGTCGGCCAGGGTGACTGCACGATCGCGGTCGACCGCCCGTCTCGCGAGGCACTGCTGATCGACTGTCTTCCCGGGCGCGAGCGTGAGGCGATCGCCGCCTTGAAAGCCAATGGGGCCAGCAGGCTGCGGGTCGCTTTTGTCACCCACCAGCATCTGGACCATCTGGGAAGCGTCCCGATCGTAGTCAAAGACTTCCCGACCGAGGAACTCCGAATGAATCTCCCGACACATGTGCCCGCTGACCCCGTGGAAGCAAAGAAGCTCCGTGCCACGCTCTTGGAGATCGAAGGGCTGCCGCGGATCGGGGTGAGACTGCAGCATGCTGAAGCTGGGGAAAGCGGCAAGGTTGGCGACCTAGCGTGGGAGATACTCGCGCCGGACCGTGCGCAGCTGTTTCACGCCCAGGCCATCTCTCAGGCGAACCACGCGAGCGTCGTGATGAAGCTCTCAGTGTCCGGATACCGCATCCTGGTCGGCTCCGACGCCGACGCGGAGAGCTGGCAGGCGATGCTGCTGCGCAAGGCGGATCTCAGTGCCGATGTGCTGCGGGTCCCTCATCACGGTGGCGAGATGACCGGGGGCCCGGTCTCGCTGACGAGCGTCCTTGACGCCGTCGGCGCTAGCGTGAATGTCATCAGCGTCGGGAGCCGGAACTCCTACGGGCATCCCGAGGCCGGGACCCTGGGTGCCCTTCGGGTCCGGGCACCGACCAGCACAGTGTTCTGCACTCAGCTGAACGATGTGTGTGCCGCCCGAGCGGTCGGTGCGAACACGGCCTGCGCAGGCACTGTCACGGTCCTCGTCACTTCGACGAGCGTGCAGATCACCCCGGACACGGCGGCACACAGGAGAGCAGTAAGGGCGCTGCCGGCCGCGCAGTGTGTCTGACAGGAAAACACTCAGATCGACGTACTCGCACGGACAGCCTTGTCGCTCAAAGCGGCCTATCGCGTGGATCAGATTCGCCGGGGTCATCGTCGATGCTCGGGCGGGACGTTGGGTAGGCCCCAACTTCGTGTCGGGTCGAGCCGCCGTGGCATCGCGGCGAGAAAGACACGCCGCGCTAGTGGTGAGCGGTAGTAGTGGTTGCGCACGGCGAATAGCCAGTGTCCGGCGAGCCAGGCGAGCGCACCGGGCACGGCGAGAAGTGCCGCGGAGGCTGAGCCTGTGTCCGCCGCGAGCAGCAGCCCGACTGTGAGCGAGGCCGCGCCGCCTACCCGTAGCACAACCGCGCCGAATAGCCAGAGCCCGATGCCGCTGATGGCTGCCCAGGCCGCGATGTGTACCAGGGCGCTCATCGCGCCTCGCCGGTGATCGTGGTCGCTAGGCGCGTCACGGCGACGGCGTATTCGTGTAGCGCGGCCACGCGCTGTTCTGTTGTCTCGCGTGTTGGGGGTTCGCCCCGCTCGGCGCGTTCGGCGTCGACGTCGCCGGCTTCCTCAAGGTCGTCAGCTGCGACGAGCAGCCGCACATCGAGCGCCTGGGTGAGCGCCTGCTGGTGTGCGTGCAGATCGATCCGCATCGCTGCCGGGTGTCTCGGCTCGGCCCAGCCGATGAGGTCGAGCAGCGCGCAGGCGCGTTCAAGCTGCGCGCGGTGTTCGGTGTACCACTCGGGGTGGCGCTCGCGCTCACGCCGCGCCGTGGTCTGCGCGATGCTGACCGCGGCGGTGCCGAGAACGGCGTGCAGGCCGTTGCGCAGCTCGCCGAGCATCCCTGCCGGCACGGTGATCAGCGAGTCCGGGTGGGGGTGCTCCCCGGCCTCCTCCTTTTGATCGAATGGCTCTTTCCAGTTGAAGCTGCGCCGGTAGCGGCGCAGCCCCCGCAACCGGAACGGCGTGTCCTCGTCAAGCTGCTCATCCCCCAGGTCCTGGTAGGTGTCGACGTCCGCGGTCGTGTCGTCGGGCTCGGGCCACTCATACAGGCAGTAGCTCGCCAACCCCAACCGACGGAAGGCACGCTCCAGACGGTCGGCCAGCAGCAGCCACCCATCCGAGGGCACCCGCTGGCGGGAGTCGAGCAGCGCCGCCGCTTCCTCTGAGCCTTGCCGTGCCTGCGCGCGAAACCCCTCGATCAGCTCGGCGGCGCTCGCGCGGGTATGACGCCAGGTGCGATGCTGCGGGGACTCGGGCAACACCACGGTCGCGGCGTGGGTCCCGGGCCGCTCACGGCCGGCGTCCGTCAGCGACCACACGACGAAACCCTGGCGGCGCGACCTGGCCAGCAGGCCGACCTCGACAAGCGTCTCGACCTGCGGGCGCAGCTGCCGGGTCGTCCACGACCCCCGCACGAACCCGAGGTGCCCGACGATCGAATCCCAGATCACGCCCTCGCGGTCATCACCGCGGTGGCGTTCGGCGCGCTCGACCGCCGCGAGCACCACATCGTCTGTGACCGGCTCATACGGCCGCAGCTCATCCCCGGCCTCCTGCTCGTGCTTCTCGGGTTTCTCTGGCATCGCGTCGCTCCCTTCGCTCGGGCGACACCGAAGGGACTGGACACGAAACGGCCGCACACCAGCAGCCGCCGACACCGAAGACGGCGGTGCTGCGGGAGAATCGACGGCGCATCGAGGCCTGGTTCCTCGGTGTCGGGCCCCGGGGCGTTCGCGCGTCGCCGGGGCCACCTATGTACGGAACGCCGACGACCATAGCTCCACTCCCGAGCACAAGCGAGCCGACCCACCGGGCTGGCCCTCGCGGGGTGGTGTCCGTCGCGTCATGGGCGCTGCGTGGACTTGACTTCCCCCGCGGATGGAGCTACACCGTCCGGTCCCCGTGACGTCACACCGCCCCCCCAGCCGCCGCCAAGAGTGCGCCTCATGCGCCGCTCATGACGTTGCCGTTCGGTCGTTTCCGGTCGGCAACGCTGGGGGTGGCGTTTGTGGCTTGCCTATGCGGAGTCTTCGGTGGTCGTGCGCGCCCGACTATCTCTGTCGTGAGTTCGTGGAGGTTTCTTTGACGCTAGCGCTGTGCTCATTGTCGTGTTGGTGCCTGGAGGTCTGTTCGTGAGTTCTTGTGCTTCTGGCGACCGTGCTCGTGTCGTGCGGCCTCGTCGTCGTCCTGATCGGATCTGCGCTGCTGCCCTGACCGGGGACGACCATCGCCTGCTGGGCGTCCTGTGTGCTCACCGCGTGGTGACGCAGGATCAGCTCGGCCGGCTGTTCCCGGAGGTGTCTGAGCGGACGTTGCGCTACCGCACGCGCCGGTTGCACAAGCTCGGGCTTGCTGGACGTAGTCGGCCTTACCGCGAGCGTGGCTCGGCGCCGAATCATCACTGGCCGACGCGGCGGGCGGACTGCCTGGTGCGCGGGGAGCCGTTGCCGCGCGGCGGCGAGCGTCACACCCGTGATCCGGTCTTTCTCGCGCACGCCGCGGCGTTGAGCGAGCTGTATGTCACGTTCGCCACCAGGGCACCGGAGGTTGGCCTCGAGCTGTTGATCTACCGTCGGGAGGGCCAGGCGCGCGAGCCGTTCGAGGACGGGCCACTGGAGCGTACGCTCGCCCCGGACGCGATGGTGGTCCTCGTCGATGGGGAGGAGCGCAAGCTGGGGGCGTTCGTGGAGATCGACCTCGGCACGATGTCCCACACGCGGCTGCGGTTCAAGGCGGGCCTTTATGCCGCGTACGCCAGGTCGGGTGTATGGCGCGAGCAGCACCTGTTCCTGCCGGCGCTGCTGTTCTTGACGACCACGCCGGCACGGGCGTCCAAGTTCGTCAAAGCACTGCAGGCGGCGCTCCAGGGGTCCGCGAAGGGCCACGGCTCGCGCTCGCGCACGGCGTTCGTTGCCGCGGCGGGCGCGCTGGCGCTCACACCGGGCCGGCTGGTGGAGGATGGTGGGGGTCTGGTTGACCTCGACGGCCGGGAGGGCCTGTCGCTCCTCGACGTGCTGAACGACGCGCGCGCCCCGTATGAGGAGAAGCGCGCGTACTGGCAGAAACGCGAGCGAGCCAAAGCGCGAAAGCAGCGTCGTCTGCTGGATAACGCGGAGGCGTTGCGCGCGCACCTGCACGATGAGGAGTGCTATCTCAGTGCCTATATCGAGGCGCTCGGGCCGGTCGGCGGGCTGGCTGTGAGGCTTCTGCTGGCGTCGAGCGGCCAGCCGCAGCCCGTCGAGCGCGATGTGTTGCAGGCGATCGGCCGTGACCTCGGCGACGCGCTGCTGGAACCCGGAGCGGTCGTGCTCTCAGCGCCTGGTGCGAAGGTGAAGTGCGAGGCGGCATCGCTCGCCGACTGTTACCGCGCCGCCCAGCAGGAACGGCTGCAGGCGCTCGCCAGCCGCTATGGGGAGGGGCCGCGGCTGCGTGAAGCCGGCGCGCGCCTGCGATCCGGGGAGCTGATCGAGGCCCATGTGCTGCAGTGGCTGCCGCGCGACGCCGAGCACGATGCTATGGGCCGGCAGGACCAGCGCGAGCGGCGCGGCGCGTATCTGGCGTGGCGGGAGCGCGCCGCTGGTCAGCTCGCGCGCAAGGCCGGTCCGCTCGGGCGGCTCACGCACCGCGCCGAGGACTTCTACCCACAGCTCGATGAGCAGACACTCGGCATCTGCCGCCGCTGCCAAGAGATCACCTACCCGCCAGCGCACGCGGCCGGCGTTCGCAACGCCAGGCCAGCGTGCCACTACTGCCACGAAACCGACCCGGTCGGGTCGTACCACGAGGACGCCCCCGCCAGCACGGAAAGAGAGGTACGCCTATGAGTAGTAGTCCGCGCGAGCCCGGCCGCCCACAAGCCACGTGCCACGCACGACGACGATCCGCCCGCCAGCGCGGGGACATCAGCCGTCGGCGCCAGCCGCGGGACGTGTGCCCGGCGCGCCAGCGTCTGCTGGACCCCGACCACGAGGCGTTCGTCGAGTGGTTCGTCGCCTACTGGCGCCGCCACGGCGCGCAGCTATTCCTCACGGATCATGCCAACGAGAAGGAGGCGCCAGCACAGAATGTCTGAGCAGCCCAGGCGCGCGGTCGCCTATATCCGCGAGTCAACCGAGGAGCAGGGCCGTGGCTACTCCCCCGACGGGCAGCGCCAAGCGATCGCCCGCTACACCGTCGAGCACGGGATGCAGCTCACGGAGGAGTACCTGGACTTCGAGACCGGACGCCTCGCCGACAAGCGGCCAGGGTTTCAGCGCCTGATCGAGGACGCGATGGAGCGCCGCTTCGAGGTCGTGCTCGTCTTTCACACCAGCCGCTTCGCGCGCAACACCGTGGAGGCCAAGCGCTACAAGAAGCTGCTGCGCTCAGAGCTCGGGATCGATGTGATCTCCGTCACCCAGCCGCTCGGCGCTGACGCGGACGACCCCGCCGCGTTCCTCTCGGAGTCCGTGCACGAGATCTTCGACGAGTACTACTCCGTCTCGCTGTCCTTCTGGACGAAGATGGGGCTGCGCGAGAAGGCCCGCCAGGGCAAGCTCACCGGCTCACTCCCCTGGGGGTACGTCAAGGGCGAGGACGAGATCGCCGCACCCGACCCTGAGAAGGCCCCCTGGGTGCGGCGACTGTTCGAGATGTACGCCACCGGCCTGCACACAGACCGCACGCTCGCGGCATGGTTGAACGTCAACGAGCAGCGCACCGCCCGCGGCCGGACCTTCGGCGCGGACACCGTCAGGGAGATGCTCTGCAACGCCGCCTACTGCGGGTACGTCTCGCCGCGCCGCGACCGCACCAAGACGATCAAGGGCCTGCACGAGCCGATCGTGCAGGAGGCCCTGTTCGACCGGGTGCAAGAGATGCGCCGCCAGCGCGCGCGCAACCTGAAGCCCGGCCGCCCCTCCCAGCGCTACCTGTTGCGCGGCCTCGCGCGCTGCGAGCGCTGCCAGGGCAAGATGCAGGGCACCGCGATCGGACGCAAGCTCGTCGCCCGCTACTACTGCGCGACCCGCCGCGCCGATCACTCCTGCGACCAGCCCCTCGTCCACGCCGAGCGCGTCGAGGCGCAACTCGTGGAGTTCGTCGCGGACTTCAAGCCGAACCCCGCCGTCCGCGAGGAGATCCTGCGACGCCTCGCCGCCACCGCGACCGCGGACACCACCGAGACAGTCCAGCGACGAGCGCAACTCGAAGAGCGCCTGCGCCGCGCACGCGACCTCTACGAGCTCGGCGACCTCACACGCCCCGAGTACATGGCCCGCCGCGAGGCGATCAACACCGAGCTGGCCACCAGCTCCCCCGGCCCGATCCCCGACCTCGACCAAGCCCAGCAAGTACTCCAGGACTTCTCGATCTTCTGGCAAAACGAGACCGACCCCGCCGCCAAGCGCCAGCTCCTCACCCTCATCTTCGAGCGCATCTGGCTCGACGGGCAACAAGTCGCCGCGGTCCAGCCCAAGCCCTCATTCGCGCCGTTCTTCGAGAACCAGCCCCCCGAAACCGCTGGAAAGGGGATGTGTAAAGAGCGGGAGCGACGGGGGTCGGACGCGCTCTGGACACCGTATTGAGATCCGGGGGTGGGCGGCTGGACCCGCGCACGGTCTATAGGGACTCCGGGGATTCCGGGTCGCATTGCGCAAAAGCCTCCGATTGCTAGCGCAAGCAATTATCCGCTTTTTGACAGCCAGCTGCGTAAAATACGCTGAATGCCGAGTCATGCAACCGACGCCGCTTACGCAGGCGTGCCGTTCGAGCGCGAAGCGCTGCGACGGCTTCCGACGATTCTCGAAGACCTGCTCGACGAGCCGGACATTGGACCACCACAGCAACAGGCGCCGGACGGTGGCTTCGATGCGATCGTCAATAGCAACGGCCGTCTCTGGCTGATCGAGGTCAAGTCAGCGGCCAGTCCGGGAGTTGTCGCATTGGCCGCAGAGCAGATGGCGCGCCTCGCGACCCATGACGGGGTCGCCGTACTGGTCGTGCCGTTCATGACGCCAGCCGGCGCGAAAGCGGCCGAGGAGCGCGAACTGAACTGGCTCGACCTCTCGGGAAACGCACACATACGGGACAAGGATCTCTACATCTCGGTTCAAGGCCGACCCAACCAGTTCCCTGCCCGGGGTCGCCCTTCGTCTGCGTTTGCGCCCAAGAGCTCTCGTGTAGCGCGAGCGCTGCTGCTGGATCCCGAGCGCTGGTGGCGCCAAAAGGAGCTCAGCGAGCACACCGACCTCGATGCCGGCCGCGTCTCGCGCGTCGTTCGGCGGCTGGAGGACGACGAGCTCCTCGCCCGCGACCGAGCACTGCTGCGCCCCCGCGACCGTGACCTGCTGCTAGATGCTTGGGCCGACGAGTACCGCTTCGATCGCCACGACATCATCACCGGGCACATCTCGGGAAGCGGCATCGAGCTGGCGCGCGAACTCGACCATCGGCTACGTGACGCCGACGTCGACCACGCCTTCACCGGGCTGCCCGCCGCGTGGGCGCTTGACCGCTTCGCCCGTTTCCGCCTCAACAGCATCTACGTACACGGAGACCCACGCGCCGCCGCGGATGCGATCGAGCTCCGACGCAACGAGCGCGGCGCCAACGTGCAGATCATCGGCCCCGACGACCGCGGTGTCTTCGACGGCCAGCAGAACGTTGACGAGTTGCCGTGCGTGTCGAGCGTGCAAGCCTACCTCGACCTACTCGCCCTACCCGAGCGCGCCCGCGAGGCAGCCGAGGAGCTACGTCACAACGGAGCGATATGGCATGCCCGCCCCTGACAAGCCACGCCACCGCTCCGGCTACACGGCCGAGGAGACCGAGCAAGTCAAGTCTGTGTGCCTCACCGTCGCGGTCACGCTCGGCGCCTACCTCGACGACGTTTGCATAGTCGGTGGCCTCGTACCGCCGCTCCTCGTTGACACCACGCGAACCGGTGACGATGACGATCTCCATCCAGGCACCAACGACCTCGACGTCGGCCTCGCGCTCGCACTGCTCGACGACGAGCGGTATGCCGAGATCAGCCGTCGACTTCGCAGCGAGGGATTCAAGCCCGACACCAACGAGAACGGAAACCAGACCGTCCAGCGCTGGCGACTCGGTGAGCTGAAGGTCACGGTCGACTTCCTGATGCCGCCAGCGCCCGCCCAGGATCCGACAATACGGGTGCAAAACCTCGAACCTGACTTCGGCGCCCTTGTCACCCCAGGTCTCGAACTCGCCTTCGACGAGCGCGTCAACATCGAGCTCGACGGACACACCCTCACGGGAGAGCGAGCGCGGCGCACCGTTCCCGTCTGCGGACCCGCCGCCTTCGTCGCACTCAAGGCCCTCGCGTTCGGCGACCGCGCCGAGCCCAAGGATGCCTACGACCTCATCTACGTCATTCGCCACATCCCCGGACGCGGCACCGCGATCGCCGAGCGCCTACGCCTCCACGCCCAGCTCCACTCCGAGATCGTCGTGCGCGCCCTCGAGCTCCTGAACCGCGACTTCAACACCCCGGAAGACATTGGCCCCCGCCGTGCAGCGGCCTTCGCCATCACCGCCGACGCCGAGCTCGACGCCGCCGCCGCTGATGCCCACGGTTTCGTCGATGACCTCCTGCGCGCTACAGCGAAACTCGGACTGCGCCAGATCGACGCCTGACACACGTCGGCGTCCCTGCGGGAGTGATGTGCGTCCAACGCTTGTCGGCACCGCAGCGAACGTCCGCTGAGACGGCCGGAAATCCAGTGTAAGCGGGAGCGACGGGGGTCAGACGCGCTCTGGACAACTCATTGAGATCCGTGACTGTTCAGGTCGCCGTCGGGTTGGTTATGGGCTGGCGGCGGCTGGTAGCCAGGGGGTGTGGTGCGCCAGGCGGGCGAGCGCGTCGAGGATGTCGCGGCCTTGCTTGCGCGTGGTGCTGATGTAGGTGCGTAGGGCGAAGAAGCGGTCGGCTCCGGTTGTGGTGCGCCAACTGCCGGAGATCTTCTGCTGGATCTTCATCATGCGGATGTCGCGCTCGACGAGGTTGTTGTCGAACGGGACGCGGAAGTCGTGCGCGAAGCGCAGTACCTGTTCGCGTTGCTCGTCGAGGCGGCGCAGCAGGTTCGCTGATGGGCTGCGGCCGATCGGGCCGCGCTTGCCGGTGCGGACGGTCGGTGGCTGATTCTGGTGGTGCCCGAGCGCGATGATCTGCTCGTAGGCGGCGCGGTAGCCGGCCAGCACCCACGGGTCCAGCCAGTCTTCGCCGACGGTCTTGGCGGCCTTGACCTCCTCGTGCAGAGTGCGCAACAGCGCATCGATCTGGCCTGCCCACGACTGCTCGTCGGCGTGCTGCTCAATGATCGCCAACAGCTCGCGCAGGTGGTGGGCGTTGCACAGCGCGTGGATGGCGTGCTCATAGGCGCGGTACTGCGGCCAGCCGTCGTGCACGGCGATTCCGCGGAATCGCGGCATCACGCCGGCGTGGTCGATGCCCTCGGTTCCGCGCCTGTCGTGCAGGGCGTAGAAGGTCAGCGTCTCGGTGCTCGCGCAGTGCAGCCAGCGTCCGCGGCCACCGACGCGAGCGCCGGTCTCATCGAAGTGCACGACCGGCGAGTTGATGATCTGCTCGTGAACGCGGTCGAGGAACTCATCGAGGTCCGCAGCGCCGTCCTTGACAAAGGCCGCCAGCGTCGCAGGCGAGATCGGCGCGCCCAGCCAATCGGCCAGCAACTGCGCGGCGCGCTGGTAGGGCAGGTGCTGGGCG
>Ga0335075_10007242_pt1 | contig 17066 bp, 14 predicted proteins | sample Lox_Sample_24_FD_206723 | JGI IMG/M metagenome (GOLD analysis project Ga0335075, IMG submission 206723) | Soil microbial communities from Loxahatchee National Wildlife Refuge, Florida, United States - Lox_Sample_2.4 | ecosystem: Environmental > Terrestrial > Soil > Wetlands | place: USA...
AGCAGAACCCGGGGATCACCGTCAAGTTCGCCACCTACACGGAAGGCGACCTGCGGGCGGCGATCGAGAAGGACGTCAGCACGCACAGCAACTCGTTCAACGTCGTCATGATCGGCCCGTACGAGGCCCCGCTGTTCGCGAAGAACCAGTGGCTGGTCGACCTGTCGAAGCAGTACATCGCCAGCGACGCGTCCTACGACGCGTCCGACCTGCTGCCCCCGGTCGCCAAGGCGCTGTCGTACAACGGCGACCTGTACGCCGTGCCGTTCTACGGCGAGTCCTCGATGCTCTACTACAACAAGTCGCTGCTATCCGCGGCGGGCGTCACCATGCCCGCGCACCCGACGTGGACCCAGGTCCAGGCCGCCGCGGCGAAGCTGAACCAGCCGGGCAAGGTCGCGGGCATCTGCCTGCGTGGCCTCGCGGGCTGGGGCGACAACATGGCGGCGCTCGACACGGTGATCAACACCTTCGGCGGCGAGTGGTACAACAACAGCTGGCAGGCGCAGCTCACCTCGCCAGCCGACGAGCAGGCCGTGAACTTCTACGTCAACCTGGTCAAGAGCTACGGCGAGCCGGGTGCCTCCAATGACAGCTTCAACCAGTTGCTGACGCTGTACGGCCAGGGCAAGTGCGCGATGTGGTACGACGCCACGGTGGCGGCGACCTCGATCGCCTCTGAGTTCCCCTCGGTCTACGCGCAGACCGGCTACGCCTTCGCGCCGACCGAGAAGACCAACTCCTCCGGCTGGCTCTGGTCCTGGGCGCTCGGCATCCCGCAGGGCGTCGACAACCAGAGCGCGGCGTGGAAGTTCGTCTCCTGGGCCACCTCGAAGCAGTACGACACCCTGGTCGCGCAGAAGTACGGCTGGTCGGCCGTGCCGCCGGGCACCAGGACCTCGCTGTACAGCAACCCGTCCTACCAGAAGGCGGCCAGCGCGTTCGCCAACATCACCCTGCAGTCGATCGACGGCACCGATCCCCAGCACCCCACGGTGAACCCGGTGCCCTACGTCGGCGTCCAGTACGTCGACATCCCGCAGTTCGAGACCCTCGGCCTGCAAGTCGGCCAGCAGATAGCCGGCGCGATCGCCGGCACGGAATCGGTGTCCCAGGCGCTGCAGAACAGCCAGGGGTACGCCTCGGCCTACAGTCCGTCCGAGCTGTCCGGCAGCTGACAGCGAAGGCAGCCAACCGGCCATGACTCTCATCCAGGATCTGGCGAGGCCCCCCGCGACCGGAATCCGGCCGCGGGGGGTGGGCCGCCGCGAAGCCTGGCAGCGGCGCCTTCCGCTGCTGCCCGCGCTCATCTACACCATCGTCATCACGCAGATCCCGTTCCTCGTCACGCTCTGGTACAGCTTCCAGAACTACTTCTGGAATGAGCCGGGCGGCGCGCACTGGGCGGGCATCTCCAACTACAAGGAAGCCTTCACCGATCCCAGCTTCCGCAGCGCCCTGGTCAGGTCGGTGTCCATGACGGCGCTCGCGGTGATCATCGCGATGCTGCTCGGGGTCGCGGTCGCCGTGCTGCTCGACAAGAAGTTCCTCGGCCGGGGCGTGGTCCGCACGCTGATCATCACCCCGTTCCTTGTCATGCCGGCCGCCGCGGCGCTGGTCTGGGCGGGGCCGATGCTGGACCCGAACTTCGGCCTGCTCAACTGGCTGCTCGAGCCGTTCGGAGTCCATCACGTGGCCTGGCTGAGCACGCACGCCTACGGGTCAGTGGTCGTCGTGATGGTCTGGCAGTGGACGCCGTTCATGGTCCTGATCGTGCTCGCCGGCCTGCAGGGGCAGGCGAATGACGTCCTCGAAGCGGCCAAGGTCGACGGGGCGAACGCGTGGGCGACGTTCCGCGAGCTCACGCTGCCGCACCTGCGCCCCTACATCGAGCTGGGCGTATTGCTTGGCTCGATCTACCTGGTGAACGCCTTCGACCAGGTGCGGCTCATGACCAACGGCGGCCCGGGCACCTCGACCACCACACTGCCCTTCTACCTGTACCAGAAGGTGAACTACGCCTTCGACGTCGGCGGGGCGGCCGCCGCCGGCGTGGTCACCGTGGTCCTGACGATCATCGTCGCCAGCTTCGCGCTGCGGATGTTCGCCCGGGTCTTCCAGTTCGAGGAGGCGGGATGACGGCGATAACGGCGACGGAGGCGCCGAGCCGGACGACCTCACGGCGCGCGCGGAACCGCGCCCGCGAGCTCACCGGCAAGGCCGGCTGGACCGTGCTCGGCTGGGTGGTGGGGATCGCCTTCTTCCTGCCCGTGCTGTGGATGGTGCTCACGGCGTTCAAGCCCGAGTCCGCCGCGGAGACCTGGCCGCCCAAGTTCGTCTTCAGCCCTACGCTGGACCAGTTCCGCACGGTCTTCAACGGCTGGGGGCCCTACGTCGAGCACTCGGCCATCGCGACGATCGGCTCCACGATCCTGGTGCTGGTGCTCGCGGTCCCGGCCGCCTACGCGCTCGCGATCCGCCCGGTCAAGCGCTGGCGCGACGGCCTGTTCTTCTTCATCTCGACGAAGATGCTCCCGATCGTCGCGGCGATCGGGCCGCTCTACGTGCTCGCGCTGAAGGCGCACCTGCTGGACACCATCTGGGTGCTGATCATCCTGTACGCGGCGATGAACCTGCCGCTCGCGGTGTGGATGATCAGGTCGTTCATGCTCGAGGTGCCCACCGAGATGCTCGAGGCGGCGCGCCTCGACGGTGCCGGGCGCATCAGGGAGATCATCGAGGTGATCATGCCCGTTGTCGTCCCCGGCGTCGTGTCCACCGCGCTGATCTGCGTGATCTTCGCCTGGAACGAGCTGTTCCTCGCGCTCAACCTGACCGTGACGAACGCGGCCACCCTGCCGATGTTCCTGATCAGTTCGGTGCCCCAGGAGGGGCTGTACATCGCGCACCTGTCCGCGGCGGCCACGGTCGCCTCGATCCCGGTGATCATCGTGGGCTGGATCGCGCAGCGCTCGCTGGTCCGCGGCCTGTCGATGGGTGCGATCAAGTGACTGACGGAGGTCTCCGATGGCAGCAGTGAACTACCTGGCGGCGAGCCGGGTGTACGCCAAGGGCACGCCGCCCGCGGTCGACACGCTCGACCTCGACATCAAGGATGGCGAGTTCATGGTCCTCGTCGGCCCGTCGGGGTCGGGTAAGACGACCGCGCTGCGGATGCTCGCCGGGCTGGAGCCGCTGGACGGCGGGCGGATCGAGATCGCCGGGCGCGACGTCAGCGACGTGCAGCCCAAGGACAGGGACATCGCGATGGTGTTCCAGAACTACGCGCTCTACCCGAGCAAGACGGTCGCGGAGAACATGGGCTTCGCGCTGAAGATGCAGCACATCCCCAAGCCCGAGCGGGACCGCCGGGTCCGTGAGGCGGCGCGCATCCTTGACCTCGACGAGAGCATGCTGGCCAGGAAGCCGAAGCAGCTGTCCGGCGGCCAGCGGCAGCGCGTCGCGATGGGCCGGGCCATCGTCCGGGAGCCGAAGGTCTTCCTGATGGACGAGCCGCTGTCCAACCTGGACGCCAAGCTGCGGGTGCAGACTCGCAGCCAGATCGCGGAACTGCAGCGCCGCCTCGGCATCACCACCGTCTACGTGACGCACGACCAGGTCGAGGCGATGACGATGGGGCATCGGGTGGCGGTGCTGAGCAACGGCAAGCTCCAGCAGTGCGCCTCGCCCCGCGAGCTGTACGACAACCCGGTGAACCAGTTCGTGGCCGGCTTCATCGGCTCGCCGGCGATGAACCTGCAGACCGCCGCGCTGACCGACGGCGGCGCCACGCTGGCGGGCACCGTCATCCCGCTCGCCACGCCGGTCAGGGCCGCGGCGGCGCGCGAGCACCTCACCGACATCGTCCTTGGGATTCGACCTGAGCACCTGCATCGGTTCGAGGCCCCATACCAGGACGCGGCGGCCCAGGACGGCGCCGGCCCTGTCGAGCTGGCCGGCGAGGTGCTGCTAGTCGAGGAACTCGGCGCCGACGCGCTGCTGCACGTGCGGCTGGCCGGCGGGGATCCGGTGGTGGCCCGCACCGAGGGCCGCAAGCCGCCTGCCCCTGGTCAGCAGGTCACGTTCCGCGTCGACCCGGCGGACGTCTTCGCTTTCCACCCGGAGACTGGTGCCCGCCTGGCGGGCTAGCGGATCCCGGTCGTCGCAATCGTTGGAGGTGTCATGCGGGCCATCGTGCTCGATCGTCCCGGCAGCTTCCGGGTGGCAGAGGTGCCGGACCCCGCCCCGGGAGAAGGCCAGATCGTCGTCAAGGTGGATGCCTGCGGGATCTGCGGCACGGACATCCACATCATGGACGGCGAGTTCCCGCCGACGCCGTATCCGATCACGCCGGGCCACGAGTTCGCCGGCACGGTCGTGGCCGTCGCCGGTGACGTCAGGATGAACCTGCCCGTCGGCGCCAAGGTCGCGGTCGACCCGTCGCTGTACTGCGGTTACTGCCGCCGCTGCCGGTCCGGCCGGGACAACCTGTGCGAGAACTGGGCCGCGATCGGCGACACCGTGAGCGGCGCGTTCGCCGAGTACGTCGCGGTGCCGGCGGTCAACGCGCACCTGCTGCCCGACGGCATCGACGGCCAGCTCGGCGCGATGGTCGAGCCGCTCGCCTGCGCGGTGCACGGCCTGCGCCGGCTCGGCCCGCTGTTCGGCGACTCGGTGGTGCTGACCGGCGCGGGGACGATGGGCTTGCTCCTGCTGCAGCTCCTCGTGCACTCGGGGGCCGGGTCGGTCACCGTGGTCGACCGGGTGCCCGAGCGGCTGGAGGTGGCGAGCAAGCTCGGCGCCGCCAGGACCGCGGCCAGCCTGGACGAGCTGGCGGACGAGCGGTTCGAGATCGCGGTCGACGCGACCGGCGTCCCCGCCGTGGTCGACGGCGTGGCCGCGCTGCTTGACCGGGGCGGACGGCTGCTCGTCTTCGGCGTTACTCCGGCCGAGGCGACGATGAGCCTCTCGCCGTTCCGCGTCTACAACGACGAGATCACCGTCACCGGGTCGATGGCGATCCTGCGCAGCTTCGCCCCGGCTGTCAGCCTGATCGGCAGCGGCGCGATCGACCCCCGCCCGCTGCTGTCCGCGCCGCTGTCCCTGGACGAGTTCGGCGAGGCCCTGCACCGCGTCCGCACAGGCCAGGGCATCAAATGGCACATCCGCCCGGGACCAAGCGCATTAGCCCTGGAAGATTGAAGTCCCTTCCACTTTGATCGCGACGGCGGTCAGCGGACGAGGGGCTGGGCCGTTGACAACCGAGCCGTCCTTGATGCTGTACTTGCTGCCGTGGCAGGGGCAGTCGATGGTCCCGTTCGAGATGCGGTTGACGATGCATCCCTGATGCGTGCAGATCGCGCTGAACGCCCGGAACGACCCCGATTGCGGCTGCGTGATCACGATGTTCTTGCCGTCGATGATCAGCCCGCCGCCCTCAGGAACCTGGGAGGTGGCGGCTAGGGCACCGGCTGCGACGCCGGTCGCGGGGCTGCCGCCGGTGGCGGTCGCGCTGCCAGCGGCGGCTGCGGTCGTGCCGCTCGTAGCAGGGGTAGTCCCGCTGCTGCTGGGGTCATTCGTGCCGCATCCCGCGAGCACCGCGGCGCACGTTACGCCCGCCCCGGCCAGCAGCGCGCGGCGGCTTGGCGGCCGACTGTCCTGAATCTCTCTCATCCCCTTCAGATCGTGATCATCAGTATCAACGCCATGGTGACGCCGATCGCCACCTGGCACCCCGTCACCACGGCGGGGGAAAGCAGCACGCGCTCGTGGACGTAGCCGTCCGCGCCGGCCGGCCGGTCCAGGTCATGGACGGTGAACGCGATCAGCAGCAGCGCGAAGATCAGTGCCAGCGTCGGCGCGTGCAGGGTGGGCATGCCGCCGGCCGGCCCGCTCACCATCCCGGACATCCCGCCCATGCCAGGGGTGGATGTGCCCGGGCCCGCCAGCGCGGCGAAGATATAGAGCATCGTCGCGCTCTGCACCAGGGGCGGCGCATAGTGGCCGCGGGCCACGGCGGCGGCGCCGCGCCCTTGGCTCTCCCGCCACAGGCACCAGCCGAACCAGGCCGTCAGGACGCCGAACACAGCCTCCCAGACGGCGTTCGGCAGGGTACTCAGGCCGGGCACCAGGATCCCCGCCATGGCGATTCCCATCAGCACCTGGGAAACGGCGATGCCGGCGTCGGCGGCGCCGCGACGGGTCCAGGCGCGCGCCATTATCAGCTGCCCGGCGCTCACCTCGGCGACCAGCAGCATGACGACGGCGAAGATCTCCAGGATCCAGGCGGGCGTGCTCATGCGTACTTACCGCACTGCCGTTACTTCGCGATGTTCAGGATTTCGATGGTGCCGTCGCCCTCTTCGGTGACGTACGCCTGGTGCCCGTTGGGCAGCACCGAGATGCTCGTTGGAGCCTTTCCGGTCGGGATCTCGCCGATGACGCGGCTGGCCGCCGTGTCGATCACCGTGACCGTGTTGCCCAGGTTGTTCGCCGTGAAGAGGTAGCGCCCGTCAGGCGAGTACGCGACGTCCAGCGGGTTTCTCCCGACCGGAATCGTCGCGACCTTCTTGTCGGTCGCGGTGTCTATCAAATAGAGCACGTTACCGTCGAAGCTCGTGACCGCCAGGCGGCTGCCGTCGGGCGAGATGGCTTCGCTGTGCGGGGTCTCGCCAACCTCGATCTCGGTAATGATGGTGTTACTGGCGGCATTGACGACCGTGACTTCGGCGGACATGTGGTCCGAGGTGTAGAACCGTTGTCCGTTCTTATCGAATGCGACCCAGTGCGGGTTCGCCGGGACGGGGATGTCGCGGACTAGCGTCTTGCTCGTGGTGTCGATCACGTCGACGACGTTCTCGTCGGTGCCGCTCATCGCCGTGTTGTGGTTCGGCACGTAGAGGAGCCGCCCGTCCGGGCTCGGCGTCGAGGGCCCCGGTGTGAAGTTGTCCACCGCCACCGTGGACGTCACGGTGCTGCTCGCGGTGTCGACGAACGCGATGAGGTGCACCGAGCCCCTCGTGTTGTAGACGCTGACGTAGGCGGTCTTGCTGTCAGGGGAGAACGAGACGAACTGGGGCGGCCCTTGCGGGATGCTGACGGTCCCGGACACCTTGTCAGTAGCCGTGTTGATCACGTTAATCGTGCCCGCGCCTGGATTGGCGATGTAGGCGAACTTGCCGTTCGGCGCGACCTGGATATAGCTGGGGCTCTGCCCGACCTGTATGTGCCCCGCGACCGTGGGAACGGCGAGGCTAGCCGCGACGCTAGCCACGCTGCTCTTTGCCGCGCTGGGCGCGGCGGAACTGCCGCCCGTGCTCAGCGCGGCGGTACCGCCGCCTGCGTGCGGCTTATTGGAAACTACGAGGACGACCGCGACCGGGACTGCCACCGCCGCGGCCGCGGCCAGAATCAGCACGCTGCGGCGGCGCCGGGACATGCCGCGCCGCGGACCGTGGCCGCTCGGCGGCTCCCCGCCGGAACCGCCGGAACCGCCTGGCGGCGCCGCGGCGGGCTCCTTGCGATGAGAGGCGACCGTGCTGTCCCGCGCCTGCCGCGGCGGGCTGACGGCGTACATGCCCTGGGTTTCGGCGACGTACGACGCCGCACCCTCGTGGGCGACTTCCGCCGCATAGTCGCTCGCCGCCCCCGGCCGGTAGGCGTCAGGGGTCGGCACCGGCGCGGCCGGCCCGGCACCCGGATAGTCGACGGCGGTGGCCGCCGCCGCCCCGAGGCCCAGTTCCGTCGGCACGTAGCTGTCGGGCGACTCCCGCGGCGGGCGCGTCCTGGCGCTCAGCGGAGTAGCGCTGTCGCCGAGCGCGACGCGGGCCGCCTCCATGAACTCACGGCAGTTGCGGTACCGGTCGGCTGGCTGCTTGGCGAGCACCCGGGAGAACACCTCGTCCACCGCGGGCGGCAGGTCGGGCCGCAGCAGCGTCGGCTGCGTCGGGAATTCCTCCACATGGGCCCAGATGATCGCGGGCATCATGTCCATCTCGAACGGCACCCGCCCGGTGATGCATTCATAGAGCACGCAGCCGAGCGAGTACTGGTCCGCCATGCCGGCCACGGACGGGCCCCGGATCTGCTCGGGCGCCACGTAGTCGACGGTGCCGATGAACTGTCCCGTCGAGGTAAGCCCGGTGTGCGTCATGACCCGCTTGGTGATGCCGAAGTCGGCCAGGTACACGTGATCGGGGTCGTCGTCGTCGTTACTGCGCTCCACCAGCAGGTTTCCCGGCTTGACGTCGCGGTGCACAAGCCCCTTGGCGTGCGCGGCGTCAAGCGCCCGCGCGGCCTGGCTGAGCAGGAACACCGCGACTTCCGGCTGGAGCCTGCCGCGCTTTTTAATCATCTGCCGCAGGTCGGTGCCGTTTACGTACCGCATCACGATGTACAGCAGCCCGTCGCTCGCTCCCATGTCATGAATGGGAATGACGTTCGGATGGTTCATCGAAGCCGCGATGCGCGATTCCTCCAGGAAGCGCGTGCGGAATATATCGTCGCTGGCCAGCTCGGGTGCCAGCACCTTGATCGCGACCACGTTACCGAGTCGCGGATGTTCCGCCTGAAAGACGGTGCTCATGCCGCCGCGGCCGAGAACCGACCGCAAGCGGTAACCGGCGAACTCGTCGCCGATAAGAGGAAGTTCGGGCATGCTCCAACTGCTCCCCACTCGGAATCGCTGCCCAGCCCGGGAATCCTGGACGGCGGCCCGGTCCCACCCACGTTGAGTAATAGAAAACGCCTGGGATAAGTGAACTGGGAAATAGGCCCGGCAGTCAATAAAGGAGAGGAGGCCGACTGTAACAGTTGAGACTGCTGTTACCTAGAGAGTCAGTTGAGGACGTTCAGGATGAATGTTTTCTTAACCTTTACCTGGCTAGACGGGTGACGCGGCGCGGTGATATCACTGCAACCATGCGTGCCGGCTTGGGGGACGACTGGTGATCGCGGTCATTGGCGAGGCGCTAATCGACCTGGTGGTGGACGAGGACGGCACGGTTGCCGCCCGGCCGGGCGGCGGTCCCTTCAACACCGCGCGGACGCTGGGCCGGCTCGGCGCAGAGACGACGTTCCTCGGTCGGCTGAGCGGCGACCGGTTCGGCCGCACGCTGCGCGAGCGGCTGGCCGCGGACCGCGTGACGCTCGGCGTACCGATGCTGAGCGGCCGGCCGACCACCCTGGCGGCCGCCGACCTGGCGCCGGACGGGACGGTCAGGTACGGCTTCTACCTGGCGGGCACCGCCTCGGCCGCGCTGGACTACCCGGTGCTCGCCGCCGCGCTGCCGGCCGGCGTGACCGCGGTGCACGTCGGCACCCTGAGCCTGGTCATGGAGCCGATCGCGTCCGCCATCGAGCGCCTGATCGCCGACGGCCTGCCGCCGGACGCGCTGGTGATGGTCGACCCCAACTACCGTCCGGCCGCGATCGGCGACCAGGACGCGTACCTTGACCGGTTCGAGCGCATCTTGCACCGCGCCGACGTGGTGAAGGTGAGCGTGGAGGATCTCGCCTACCTGGCCCCTGGCGTCCCTGCCGAGGTCGCGGCGACCACGCTGCTCGGCGACAAGCCCGCGCTCGTCCTCGTGACCGACGGCCCGCGCCCGGCGCGGGCTTTCCTGTTCGGCGGGGCCGGCGGGGCGGGCGGCGAGGTGAGCGTCGAGGTGCCGCAAGTGGAGGTAGCGGACACGATCGGCGCGGGAGACGCGTTCGGCGGCGGCTTCCTGGCCTGGTGGACGGGTGCGGGGCTGGGGCGCAAGGAGCTGAGTTCGGCGGAACCGGTCCGCGCGGCGCTCCGCGCCGCGGCCGAGGTGTCGGCGCTGACCTGCACCAAGAGAGGCGCCGAGCCGCCGCTGCTCAGCGAGCTGACCGGTTCGGCCGCCTGGCCGGCGAGCGTGGCGGGCAGCTAGGAACCGCTACGGCGTGCTGGCGAGCGTGACGGTCGCGGTGCCGCTCCTGCCGTCCCGCTGGTAACCGAGCTCGACCGTGTCGCCCGGGTGCTTGGTCAGCGTCAGCGTGACGAGCTGGTCGTTGCTGGTCGCGGGCTGGCCGTCGATCGTGGTGATGATGTCGCCTTGGCGCAGCCCGGCGCTGTGCGCGGGCCCGGCCGGGTCGACGGCGGTGACGTACAGGCCCGAGGAGACGCCGTTGTTCGCGGCGGCCTGCTGCGGGAGCGGGGTCGCCGAGACGCCGAAGTACGCGTGCGACACCCGGCCGGTCGAGATGATCTCGTCGGCCAGGCTCAGGGCGTAGTCAGACGGGATGGCGAAGCCGAGGCCGATGCTGCCACCGCTCGACTCACCGGAACTCGACGGGACCGTCGCCCCGGCGGACGGGATGCCGACGAACTGCCCGGCGCAGTTGACCATGGCGCCGCCGCTGTTGCCCGGGTTGATCGCGGCGTCGGTCTGGATGGCGTTGAGCAGCACCGCCGACTGCGAATTCTCCCCGGGCACGTTGATCGTGCGGCCAAGGGCGCTGACGATGCCGCTGGTCACCGTCGACGCCAGGCCGAGCGGGGCGCCGAGCACGACGACCGGCTGCCCGACGGCGAGCGTGCTCGACTTGCCGATCGCGATGGCGGGCAGGCCGGTCTCGTCCACCTTGATCACGGCCACGTCGGTGAGCGGGTCCCGGCCGACCAGCGTGGCGGCTACCGACTTGCCGTTGCTGAACAGCACTTCGAGCCGCCCGCCGTTCGCGGCCGGCGCGATCACGTGGTTGTTGGTGAGGATGTAGCCGTCGGACTTGATCACCTCGCCGGATCCGGTGCCGCCCGCCGAGGCGCCCTGGGCGCTGATGGTGACCACAGAAGGCAGCACGTCCTTGGCGACCTGCGTCACTTGGCAGACCGCGTCGGCGGGCTGGCCGGAGCCGGTGCTTTCGTTATGCCCGGGAACCGTGGTGGCCGCGGCGGCCGCGTTGGACGACGACGGCGAGTCGATCGCGCTCGCGATGACCCCGCCGATGACCCCGCCCGCCACCGCGCAAGCGGCGCAGGCTGCGATGACCCAGGTTCCGCGGCGCCGGCCGCGTTGTGGCGCACCCGTCGACGTCATCCGCACCACCCTCCCGATGGTGACCCTGCGGCGATCCTAAGGTTACACCGTGCCACACTTGGCTCCGTGGACTACCCCCAGGCCCCTACGCCTTCGTTCCTTTTCGACCTTGACGGCACCCTTATCGACAGCGTCTACCAGCACGTGATCGCCTGGCGCGCGGCGCTCACCGGCATCGGCATCGACCTGTCGGTGTGGCGGATCCACCGCCGCATCGGGATGAGCGGCGGCCTTTTCGTGCACGCCCTGCTGCGGGAGACCGGCCGGACGCTGTCTCACGAAGATATCGAGCAGCTGCAGCTCACGCACGCCGCCGAATACCGCGAGCAGGTGGGGACGGTGACCGCGCTTCCTGGCGCGCGGGAGCTGCTCAGCTCGCTCACCGACGCCGGCGTCAAGTGGGCGATCGCGACCAGCGGGTACGCCGCCACCGCCCGACCGGCCCTGGAGCTCCTCGGGCTTCCCGAGGAGACCCCGATGGTGACCAGGGACCTGGTACGGCACGCCAAGCCGGACCCGGACCTGTTCCTGGCCGCCGCCGCCCTGCTCGACGTTGAGCCGCGGTACGCGATGGTGGTGGGGGACAGCGTGTGGGACCTGCTAGCCGCCCGCCGCGCCGGGACGCTCGGCATCGGGCTGCAGTCCGGTGGCTACGGGCGCGAGGAACTGGAGCGGGCCGGGGCGTACCGGGTGTACGCCGACCCCGCCGAGATGCTCGCCCGGCTGGATGAGGCGGGCGTGCGCCTCGACGAGGTGCGGCGTAGCTAAAGCCCTCCCGTTCCCCGTTTACCCGTGGCCCGCTTGCAGGCTGGCTATCTGCGCCCGGGCGGCGGCCACCAGCTCTTCGTTGGTGTTCGCGTGACCGGCCAGGCCCCAGCCGCCTTCTGGTGCCTCGGTGAGCAGCACCCACGTGCGGGCGAACAGCGACGGGTCGCCGGCGGCGTCGGCGACGATGTTGGTGAGCCGCTCCACCACCGCCAGCTGCTTGCCGCGGTCGAGCGCGCCCGCGTTCGTCAGCACCTGGACGCGCACGTAGTTGCTGTCGCCGTCCACGTTGGACAGGTCGCCGGCCGGCAGGTCGTGGATGAAGGCCGCGGTGTTCTGCCGGAACATCGGGATGTCCGGCACCTGCTCCACGCCCATCACCGCGGCCGCCAGGTCGGCGGCGAGCTGGTGCTTGTCGGGAAACGTCCCCGCGGTGGCGTAGACGTCGATCATCGGCATCGAAGGCTCCTAGCCGCCGAGCGCCTTCAGGATGAAGGCCGCCACCGCGACCGGCTTGGCGATGAACGCCGTGTGGGACCCGTCGATCGTCTCGGTGGTGGCGCCCATCCGCTTGGCCATGAACCGCTCCGCGTCCGGCGAGATGGCGTTGTCGTGCTCGGACACGAGGAACCAGTTCGGCTTGGTCTTCCACCCGGCCGCGGTCGCGTTCTCGTTCAGCGCGGCGAACGCCAGCGGCCGCTGCGTCGCGAACATGACGTCGGCCATGTCGACGGGGACGTCGGCACAGAACGTCTCCCTGAAGCGCTCCTTGGCGACGTACACGTCGGGTCCCTGCGCCGCGCCGACGGCCGCGTACGGCGTCGGGGCGTTGGTCGAGTTGAGCAGCGGCGGCGGGAACGGCTGCTGCACGCTGATGCAGCTCTCGCCGACGTCGAGGCCGAACGCCGCGAGGAACACGAGCGCCGTCACGTTGTCGAGCCCGGCGGACGCCTGCCCGATGACCGCCCCGCCGTACGAGTGCCCGACGAGGACGACAGGGCCGTCGATGGCGCCGGCCACCGCGCCGACAGTGGCGGCGTCGAAGCCGACGCCGCGTAGCGGGTTCGGGGGCGCGACTACTGTGTGGCCGGCGCTCTCCAGCTCGCGGATGACTCCGCCGAAGCCTGACGCGTCGGCGAAGGCGCCGTGGACCAGGACGAAAGTGGGATCACTCATCGGGTTCTCCTACGACTGCGTGGCAGCGAAAGGGACCATGCGAGCGTAAGCACCGGCCCCCCGGTGACGGATCACGGAAAATCCGTAGTCTTCTGTACATGCGCGCACACCTGGGAGCCGTTAGATGAGCAGGCTCTTCGGCCGCGCACGGGAATGCGCGGCGCTGGACTCGGATGTTGCCGCGGCGCGCAAAGGCAACGGCGGATCGCTGATCATCACCGGCGGCCCCGGCGCGGGGAAGTCGGGACTGCTGGACTACGTGACCCGCTCAGTCAGCGATGCCGGGATCATCCGCATCGAGGGGCTGGAGTCCGAGTCAGGCATCGGCCTGGCCGGCTTGCACCGGCTACTGCTTTTTCATCGCAGCGGGCGCGGCGTACTCCCGCCCGCCCAGCGATACGCCCTGGATGCGAGCCTGGGTGTCGACGGGAGCGCCGACGGCAGTTATTCAATAGCCTCTCCGTTCCTGCTCGGCCTGGCCGTGCTCACGCTGCTCGGCGACCTGTCGCGCGCCCGGTTGCTGGTGTGTCTCATCGACGACGCTCACTGGCTGGACGCGGAATCGGCGCAGGTGCTCGCTTTCGTGGCGCGCCGCCTGCAGAACGAGCGCATCTTCATGCTGTTCGCCGCCCGTGAGATCGAAGCGGCCGGCCGCGTCTACACCGGCATCCCCGAGTTGGCGGTGCCGCCGCTGGACCTGGATGACGCGGTGGAGCTGCTGCTGGCCGCGGCGGGCGACATTCCGCTGGACCGCCGCGTCGCCCGCCAGATCGCGGCCAGGGCGGAGGGGAATCCGCTCGCGCTCACGGAGGTCGGCCGCGAGCTGGCGGCCCGCCGGGATCCGCCGCGCGTGCTGCTCGACGAGCCGCTTCCGATCGGCGCCCGGCTGCGCCGGCACTACGAGAGCGGAATCCGCGGCGTCCCCGGGGACACCCGCCAGCTCCTGCTCCTCGCGGCCGCCAACATGCGTTCGGCGCCCGGCACCCTGTGGCGGGCCGCCGAGCTGGCCGGGATCAAGGAAAGCGCTGCCGACCCCGCCGAGCAGGCGGGTCTCATCACCCGCGAGCCGGACCTGAGGTTCCGCCACCCGCTGATCAGGTCGGCGGCGTACGACAGCGCCTCGGCGCGGGAGAAGCGCGAAGCCCACGGCGTGCTAGCAGCCGCGGCCCGCGCCCTTGACGACCGGCAGGCCGCTGCCTGGCACCTGGCCGCGGCCACCGACGCCCCCGATGAGGCGGTGGCCGCCGAGCTCGAGGCCGCCGCGCGGTCGGCACACGACCGGGGCTCCGCGCTGAACGAATCCGCCTTCCTCACCAGGGCCGCCGAGCTCAGCCCGGATGGTAAAGCGACGCGGCGTCGCCTGCGAGCCGCCGAGGCAGCCCTGTTCGGCGGCGCGCCGCTGCGCGCGGAATCCCTGGCCAGCCAGCTGCCGCCGGACGCGGCGCCAGGCGACCGGGCCCAGGCGGAGCACCTGCGCGTCCAGGCCCGCCTGGCGGTCGGCCAGGACGTCGCCGAGGCGCCCGCTCTGCTGCTGGACGCGGCCCTGTCGTGCCTGCGAGACGCCCCGGTCCTGGCGCGGGAGATCCTGCTCGAGGCTGTCACCGCCGCGTTCTCCGCGAGTCAGCTGATGACCGCGATCACCCCGGCCCAGCTCGGCGACCGCATCCTGGCCGCCATCGGCGGCGACCCGGCGGATACGCCTGAGGATCTGCTGCTGACGGGCCTGGCGACGTTGCTCAGCGGCGACTACCTGACCGCCGCGCCGCTGCTGCGCGAGGCCATCGCCGCGCTGGCCGCCGCGCCAGGCCCGCGCGAGTGCGTCCCGGTCTGGGTGCTGGCCGCCACGTTCGCCGCGACGGCGATCTGGGAGGACCGGTTCGCCCTCGAATGGCTGGCCCGCGGCGAGGACCTGGCGCGGCGCACTGGCGCGATGCGCCCGCTGACCTTGTGCCTGATCGGCGCCTCGATCTCCAACGCGGCTCGTGGCCAGCTTGCCCTGGCCGAGCAGCAGACCGCCGAGGGCCGGGAGCTGGCCCGCGGCCTGGGCTGGACCGCCAGCCAGCTCGTCAGCTTTTCCGCGGTCCGCGTGCTCGCTTTCCGCGGCGACAGGAGGGCGCTGCGCCGCGCGATCGCGGCCGCGCGGGGGATCGCGGTGACCCGCGGCTCCGGCGACGTGATCCGCGTCGCGCACGCGGCCGAGATCATCCTGCACCTCGGCTACGGCGAATATCCCGAGGCCTACGTGGCAGCGGTGGCGATGCGCGACGAGGACGCCATCGGCATGACCGCCGAGGCGCTGCCCGCGATCGTCGAGGCGGGCCTCCGCTCGGGCCACGTGGCCGAGGCCAAAGCCGCCCTCGCCGAACTCGAGCGCTACGCCACCGCCAGCGGTACCGGCTGGGCGCTGGGCCTGCTCGCCCGCTCTCGCGCGCTGCTTGCCCCGCCGGAGGAAGCCGCCAGGCACTACGAGAAGGCCGTCGACCTGCTGGGCCGCACGAAAGCCACCGCGGACCTGGCCCGCGCCCACCTGCTGTACGGCGAATGGCTGCGCCGCCACCAGCACCCGGCCGACGCCAGGCCTCACCTGGAAAAGGCGCTGAGCCTCTTCACCGCGATGGGCGCCACCCCGTTCGCGGCACGAGCCCAGACGGAGCTCCAGGCCGCGGGCGCTGTCGCGGCGGCAGTGCCGCAACCCAGGAATCCCGCGCTGACCGCCCGCGAGCACCAGATCGCCGCCTTGGCCGCCGCCGGCTACACGAACCAGGAGATCGCGAACCGCCTGTTCATCACCGCGAACACGGTCGAGTACCACCTCAAGAAGGTGTTCAGGAAGCTGGCCATCGACTCCCGCCGCCAGCTGCGCGACACGTTCAGCTAGCTAGCCGGGGCCGGGAACAGGTCGATCCCGTGCTCGGCCGCGAGCGCGGCGAGCAGCCGGCTGACGAGCCGGGCGAGCGTTTCGCGGTCCCGCGCCGGGAGGCGGTCGAGCATCGCCAGCACGTCGGCTTCGAAACAGGCCGCGGCCTGCGACACGAGCGTTCGGCCGTCGCCGGTGAGGCTGACCAGCACCACCCGCCGGTCCGTGGTCGAGGGAACGCGCGCGACCAGCCCGCGCCGCTCCGCGCGGTCGACGAGCCCGGTGACGCTCGACTTGTCGAGGCCCAGGAAGCGTGCCAGCTCGTTCATGGTCGGCTCGCGGTCCCGCAGCACGCCGAGCAGGCGCGCCTGGACGATCGAGAGGTGGTGCTCCGCGGCGCGCCGCTCGAGCATGCCCTGAACCGCGAAGGAGAGCTGAGCCAGCCCGTCGACGGGGCTCAGTTGCTGAGGCGAAGCCATGCTCCGAGTGTACTTGATTTAGTACGTGAAACAAACTAAATTTGGTACGTGCCACAAACTAATCACCGCCGTCAGGAGGCACCATGGCCATGATGAACGCGGCCGTCGTCACCTCGTTCGCGGAGCCGCCGCGCTACCAGCCGTTCGAGGTGCCGGCGCCGCGCACCGCATCCCAGGAGCTTGTCGACGTCCTGGCCGTCGGCCTGCATCCGCGCGTCCGGACGGACGCCGCCGGGGCGCACTACACGAGCACGGGCGCGTTGCCGATGATCCCCGGCATCGACGCCGTAGGCCGGCGGCCCGACGGCGAGCGGGTCTACTTCGTGGCCGCCGACGACGTGATCGGCACGATGGCGGACAAGGCGCTGGCGGACCCGCGCCGCTCGATCGTGCTGCCCGGCGACGCCGATGCCGCGAAGATAGCGGCCGCGATGAACCCGGCGATGTCGTCGTGGGTCGCGCTGCGCCGCCGCGTTCCGCTCGAGCGGGGAAGCAGTGTGCTTGTGCTGGGCGCGACAGGCAACGCCGGCGCGATGGCGGTCCAGGTGGCCAAGCTGCTCGGCGCCGGGCGCGTGGTCGGCGCCGGCCGTGACCCCGGCCGGCTCCAGGCGCTCACCGGCGCGGACGACATCGTCCAGCTAACCGCCGACAGCGAGGCGACCGGCAAGGCGCTCGCCGCCGCGGCCGCCGACACGGACATCGTCATCGACTACCTGTGGGGCACGCCGG
>Ga0335075_10007243_pt1 | contig 17065 bp, 13 predicted proteins | sample Lox_Sample_24_FD_206723 | JGI IMG/M metagenome (GOLD analysis project Ga0335075, IMG submission 206723) | Soil microbial communities from Loxahatchee National Wildlife Refuge, Florida, United States - Lox_Sample_2.4 | ecosystem: Environmental > Terrestrial > Soil > Wetlands | place: USA...
TAAAGTTATGTCAGCGTGAACATACATAGAGAGCATCGCTAGTCCAGGATTACCTGGATTAAAGCCTCGAGTTTCGCCATTGAAAGCACCCCCTCCGACATGCTTCTGCAAAGGCTAAGAGCCTCGAGCCAGTAAAGGTATTTCTTTCTTACGAACACATCGACTATTCCTCCATCCTGCAGGTCGACCTTGTGATTTGCATAAGAGTTGGAATTCCAGTCACAGAGGTGATCAACCCAATAGATACACGAGTAGCGTGACGCCGCTAATGGGTCTGGGTCCGGCTGTTTAACCCGCTCGATAGGATATCCTAACGCATGTAAACTGTAGATGTCTCGTCGCAACGTCCTGGACATAACCTGGAGCGATCTCGAGAAGATTACGTAGTGCGCCTCTCCCCTTCCAGACGGAAAGATTTCATTGAATGCCTTTGCGAACAAATAGTCCTTCGCAGACTGATGCACAAAATAGATGGTACCTTCTCGAATAGTGAGGAATGAACCACAAAGGCTAATGATCTCCCTTAACGACTCTAGATCATCGGACATATCCTCGAGAATCTCGATAAGAGATGTCAGTTCTTTCAGCGTGATGGGTTGGTATACGATCGCGATCGAGGCAAGTATCCGCTTGCAGAGATCAGCATTGTCCGAGTTGCGTATTTGCTCCACCATTCGCTCGTAAAGAGAATCAAGTCCAGGTGGAAACGTGTTCAGCTTCGCGAGGGTATTCCACCGTGGGATCTTCTCGAGGTTTTGATAGACCAAAGCCACCCAGAGGAAAGTGTTATTCGCATTTGAGAACAGATGGTCTAGCACCGCGTCTCGCGTTTTGTCGTCGTACTTCTTTCGCTGCGCCAGTTGAAGCACTTTATGCTGGATGTATATGCTGACAGCCGTAGAAACAGACTCGGTGTTCAGCTCGAGGCACAGCCTCACCTTATGTCCGGCCCTCTCTAGTCGTTCCTCGATATCGGGCCAGTTCCGGCTAGAGACGATCCACTTGACACGAGGAGATACAGGCGACTTTTGGACGATAAAGTCTAACAGTTTCGGTAAGTCTACTACGCATTCATCGAGCGCATCGATGATCAAGTAGGTGCTGTTCAAGCTCGGGTCTTGCAGAATGTTTGTGAAGATCTCGGACAAGGCAATCCAGGCATTCGCATCCTCAAAGAGGGCTTTGCCTGCATGATCATGCTTCTTCCGTATATGCGAGATAAGCGATGGCTGCTGATCGACAAGCAAGTACAGCAGACCTCGCAGCACGGCGGTGGCGTTGTTGATTCGCGAGTCAGTGGCCTGGCAGAAGAAATAGGACAGACGATCCGTCTTGGCCATCGACTTCTTCAGCTCATTGATAATGCCGCAGAGCAGCATGGTCTTGCCCTTGCCGGGATCACCCTTGATCCATAACAGTCGGCTCTGCTGGTCGTTGCGCCATTGTTGGAAGTCGGAGTTTTCAAGGATCCAGTGGTACGAGTCCTCCAGCAGGCCACCCTTGGTTTCCTCAATACGCATCTTGTCATCACGGGGATCAGTTAGGCGTAAGTGTTGAATGCATTCTTTGTCTTCTTTTTCCATTTCAACTGAAACTTGTTGCTGCAGGAGGCAGTAGATATCCTGAAGCAGCCTCGATTCCCGGTTCTTCGCAATGTCGAGAAGTTGTTCCAGACGGTGGCTGATTTGCTGGGTAGTATATGCATATGAATCCTGCCGGATAGCATTCTCCGCAACCTCGACGCTCTGTAGGCTCCCGTTCCAGTCGTCCAACTTGATCGTATCGCGAAGGAAGGCGATGAACCGGTTTCGGTAGTAGGAGCCGACGCTCTTTATCAGGTACAAGAGCAGCGCTTGATAGAGCTCGATGACTCGCTGCTCAAGTTCGCTTCGGACTCCGGCGGACGTCTCAACGTCAACAGTATTCTCCTTGAGCAAGAGGATCGAGAGTTCACAGTACCACTTCATTCTGGAGATGACGTGGACGATGCCATCACGATTTGCCTTCGTCTCGGTGGTCGGGTTTACGAATACCTTGCACGTTAGCATAGCCTTTGCAACCGAGTGGATAGACCTACTTGCATGGCAAAGCAGACACCCGTCCAGGCCAGAGCAGCTTGCGGTATCGTCTCGAGAGCAGAGCCGATTAGGTCCTTCAGCGAGAGAAGGCCTTGCAGGGCGGCGCCGACGGTCTGCTTCATTTCGCTCTCCCGCTCGATCTTTTTCAGACCAGCTTGTATAAGCAATTCCATCTGCGACCATCTCTTACCCTTGTCTCTTTGTTCAATGTAATTTTCGTCCATTTGCGATCCTTCCAGGTTCGAATGATTCTTTTCGAGTTCTCGGGATAAGATCCTCTCGTACACATCGACCAGCTTAGACTCCTTCTGTTTAAGTCTGTCGTACGCTTCATTCCAAAGGCGTTCCGAGACTTTTAGTGAGGAAGACGTCGTGGAGGTAGGGTGAGTAGTAGACGTCAGGGTTTGTGAAGTGGCGGGAGGGGGGAGAACTGGCGAGTGCGGGGACGCAGGTGAGTGGACAGAAGACGCCGGTCTGGCAGCGTCTTGGGGAGTATTGAGGTCGACATTCGTTGGAGGTGTAGGAATGTCGGAGATGTCAGCAGAACAAGTCTCCGTGATAGTTGTCGATCGTGATGTCGACGAAGCAGGCCTCGAGTCAACGTGGTGTTTGCTCTTAGATTTCCCGGAGTCCTTTGCTTTACGGTCTCTGTAGCGAATCCCTAGTTGAGATAAGAATGATTTTGGAGACATGGCTTCCGCGAGCACAAGCGAGAATGTAACAACACTGACAAGAGCAGCGATTACTCATGCTCGAGGTCGGTCGGCGGGTGGAGTCGAGGGTTGTCAAAGGGCTGAAGAGGCTGGAAGCGGGCGGCAGGCACTTCGGCCGCCAATCGAAGGCTACGAGTGCATGTCGCCGCCATCCAGTGCGCGTCCAAAGGTAAAGCAAGCACTATTGATGTCGGTGAGCAATGCCACAATTACAAGATGAGAATGTTCCTGAACCGAGCAGTAACATTCGATCACGCTAGTAGGGAGAGCGACCGGCCCGCTCCGGCAAACCCTTTGTCGGCAAACTGGCGGTCCCTCCGGTAGGTAAATGTAAAAGGTGGTGCACGTCACTTCGGATCCTACGTGACTCCAGATCTAATTTCGCCAGTGATAGGTTATGAAGTGGCTTATTAAGCGAAGTGACAAGGTTCTCAGAGGGCAGAGTTTGTAAGGAGCAAATTCGTGCTTGTATTTTGTTCTGGCTGCTCCAGCAGCCTTCGCTGGTCAAAGGAATTTATATACAACATCATGTGGCAAAATATAACGAAATAAACGAGGTAAAGGGTGGTGATAGCCGAGGTTGCGGTTGTTGAAGTAGAAACGTGGTGAGACCTTTTGCCACAGGGTTTTAACTAAATGACTAAGCATACTTTCTAACAGCCAGTTCCTTCAGGCCGTTTGGGTTGACCTCGCCAGAGGCCCGGCAGAGGACCTGAGCCAAACTTCCGCGTTTTGGGTGGCGTTGATCATCCCATAGAAGCAATCGTCATCATCCACCACAACAAATGCATCTTCGGTTTAGGCAGCATCCTTGTGCTTTCACCATTTTGGGTCTAGCCATCCGCCTGAGTTGGTCAGTAATCGGTCTCTCCAGCCGGCACTTCCATTGATGGTTGCAGAGATGGCTAGTACGGAGTGGATACCACTGTTTTTATAAACCTGTTGGCTCTGTGACGGTCTCAGGCTGAAGCCTAGTCCTAACCATGGATAGGTGCGGTGCGACCATGGGTAGAGTCAGTGCAACCATTGGCAAGGCTTCGTGCGTGCACATGGTGGCAGATATTGGGACAATTTCTTCTTCCTTTCTTCTCCTCTAGATTAGCCTTTACTGTAGAGGCTATTCATGCCAAGTCATTGAGCCCATCACAGACTCACCGCCGCAATGCCTCTTCATTCATCATCACGCAAACGAGCTCGCTCGTCACGCAAATCACTTGCTCCTCTTCAGCTACTGCAACCCCGCGAAATCTTCCCATTCCTATCTCTACCGACTGAACTCCGCCAGCAAATCTACTCCTACGTTTTTGTCAGCGACGACTTCTCCTTCGTCAGAGAAGGACTTCATACATTCAAGCTTAGCGACATCTGGAAGACCAACCATTCCACTCTCCCGCGGAAAGCCCTGGACATCCGGCTCGTCTGTCCGCAGATCCACGAAGAGACTACAGAATTTATTTTCGAGCGTGCTACGGTGGAGATTATTGCCTACTCGTTCCCTTTTCTCGAGAGAAAGTTGAAAGAAACAACACTACCAGCTGGGGCGAACTGGCGACGGATTCGTAGGCTCAGCATAAAAATCATCCCATCTCCACTTGCGGGGGTCAAGGTATCGTACTTGTCGGATCTCGAGAGGTTTCTTAAGAAGTATTTTCCGCTTCGTAAGAGGGGGAAGGTGAATTTAACGAAGCTGTCGGTCTATGTTTCCTGGAACGTAAGGGGAGCTTCCCGAAAGCTTTTTGGCACACCACCACACGTTAAATTGCCAGATGAGCACCCGGTGTCGAGGTGGGCCGCCGCGTGGGCGGATCTACTAGATTTCACTTTCATGGTATAACTACTGATCTATTGTGCGAGTTTGCCACTGGATTCGCTCTTGCTTTGTGAATACTTCTTTAATTCACAATAATTCATTGCTTCGGGATTAGCTTTAGTCCAGGCATGAAATCGATCCAAGTCGTGATGGCCCTCTTTGGAACTTGAAGGTGGGCAAACCAACTCATCTTTGGCATCGAGGGAAAAGTGTCTCTAAAAGCGGCAGAAGAGGCGTCCAGACTGGGTAGCGAATTCCCATTAAATCACCTACTGCCGGCATTCAGATCTCCATTTCCCACGAGTTTTACCTCGAGACTTTGTATGATAAAATGGACTTAATTTGAGACGTACAAACAGAATAATGGTTGTGAAGAGTGGTTGGCACCGGGCAACAGAGGTGTATCATTGGCCTCGTCTTTCACGGGCGGTGAATTTCTTCCAGCGGATATTACGACATTCACTTTTCATACTATGTGAATTTAGTTTCAATCTTCCATTATCGGCCCATAAGGTATGGGTTGCATAGTGTAGCGGTTATCACTCCGGAGTAAGTCAAGGCAAGATTTGTTGTTAATAAACTCTAACCAAAATCAGTTCTGATAATCTGTATTCCGGCAACCCCGGTTCGATTCCGGGTGCGACCTCTTTTTACTTTGTAGTCATAACAGATACTTTCTCCTTTTCATTTGTTTTTTTCAGCTTTCCAAGACTTCTATACACGGCAGTTGCGCCCAGCATTGTTATGGAGTGCAGTCGTGGTACATTGCGCCAGATGGCAAACGGGTCAAAGCAAACCTCCGGCAACTAGAATAGATGCAGAACAAATGCCTATGACGTATCACGGGTGGATACAAGTGAACACCCAGAGTAGCACTAAAGGGAAGCACGAATTCAGCCGCTTGACATATACAGCGACTCAATTGTTATGAACAGAGCCCTAACAGACAAAAATCGGAAGATAACGGAGGAAATCCGAAGGGCTGTAGATGCTATCTGGGAAACCGAGAACCCAACGCAGACAAACAGCCGCCATGGTAAGGGAGGCCAAGACGAGACCGCCGAAAGCCGCCAACGAGCTTGGAGAGGATCCTGCAAAGAGCAGTCGAGAGGGAACTTGAAATGCAAGGGTACAGAGCATGGCAAGCGCAGAGGGCGGGAAATAGAAGGAGAAGAAGGCGTGGAGCCAACAGGCAGAGTGGAGCCGGAGTGCCAGGTCAATCGAGGCGCAATCCGAGAATAGCTATTGACGACTGGGCAGACCTGGAATGGAAAAGTCGGTGGCTCCTGATAGCACGGAATAAGGAAGCAGCAACGTAGAAAACACTGTGGAAGCAGAGCACGATAATGTTGTACTCAGACCAACCGAAACACCAAGCGACGGCCTTATTCTTGCTGCCGGGCAACGGCGTCAGCTCCCTCCAGGTATGCGTAGGTGCCGAGTGCTGAGCTGCCCTCCTTGTCCATTTGAATTGTGGGAGGATGCCCCGTTGTAGGAACCACCTGGTGACTGCCTTGAGGCCTTTCTGCGTGGTGAGGAGGTCGACGTAGTCCGTCGTACCCGCCTCTAGCTGCCGTTCCGGCCGCCCTTGGTGGTGGTTCGGGCATAAGACTACTACCTGCTTCGGGGTTTGCTTTGCTGCTCCGCATGAGCATGTTGGTTGTGCGTCAGGGACTCCCACTCTCGCCAGGAAGGCATTCAGGCCTATCACCTCTGTTCACAGGTCCGATGCAGGAGGGTGGCGACGGTGCTTTCCGGGCGTGTGAGGCCGTCAAACAACTGTTTGCCCCACGTCCCCCACGGTGTATGCCATGTAGGTTCGGTCTTGTCCCTGCCTACTTTCTCCCAGCGTTCTTGCCACAGCTTCCTGTACCAATACTCAAGTCTGTCATCCTTTTTGCTGTGTCCAGATGTCTGGTCATGCGCCTGCCGGTGTTCCAGCTGTTGGTTCTTGGGCCGGACCTCTTCTTCCCTCGCTTCTCTCGCCTGGGTTGACAGGGCCTCTCTCAGTGTAGTCTTTGCCTTCTACTGTTTCCGTTGGCGGCCTGGTGCTCTCCGCGGGTTGGTAGCAGTTGTGGCCGTCGCGGTCTGTCCCCTGGGTCTGATCTGTTCGCAACGTTGCTGTATGACTTTCTCCGCCGTGGACTGGTCGGTGTTAAGAGCGTACCTATATGCCTGGGTTTTGGTGTATAGCTGGATCGACGGTATGTCGTAGTGTTTTTCGAACACCGCCACCGGTGTGCGCTTGTAGGCGTCGGTGATGCGTCGGAGGCACTTATTCTGGAGTGTGACTAGTGGTCGAACGGTGCTCGCCTGGGGACCTTCGTACTTTTCTCCGCTCGCCCAAATCCCACATCCGTGGGTGATGGCGGGTCGTATTATCGCCGTGTATAGGGTCCTTGCCCTTGCAAAGGTGAGGCCACAGGTGGAGACAACTAGGCGGGAGAGCGTTTCGAGTTGAGATGTGCCTTCTGGGCTGCCTGTGCGATGTGTGCGGACCGCCTTAGCTTGCTATCCACCCTGATACCTAGCACCCTGAGCGAGGGGACTGGCTTCCCATCGAATCCCTGATGTTTGTGCACGCCGTGACTTCTGCCTTCCTTCTCCTTGTGAAGTGGATGAGCTTATACTTTTCCAGGGCAAAGGCAACGCCATGTCGACGTACTAAGGTCAAGCACCGCCCGTGTATTCGGTCGAGCAAGTGTGACGGTTCAGATGCTCACGTAGATTGGTTGAGATGGTGATTATAAATGAGGCTGATATTGTACTACATAGTATGGGGAGAGTGGTGAACCTAGTGGGATGCCTTTGCGCGTTGAGATAGGGCCGCTTGTGAACCCGTCGAAGCTAAACTGTGTGACACGCTCCGCTAAGAACCCCTGCATGAATTTCTGCATCCAGTCCGGGACATCCTTTGCCTGGAGGGTCCACATTAGCCGTTTGTGGGATAGAGGTCTAGGCTGAGCTTTGAGGCAATGTGCCCGGGCATTTCTTCCAGACTGTAAGGAGGGATAGAGCTGTGATTGTTGAGCGGCCTTTCCTAGCACCCATTTGTGCATGGAAGCAGGTTTCTCGCATCCAGGGCTTGCGTAAGGCGTCCGCAGCGATCTTTTCGATGACCTTCCTTAGTGTTCTCTAATGCTATGGGCCTGTAGCTGTCTAGGAGCGAGTCTTTCTTGTCGTCCTTCCGCAGCACGACTGTGATCATCCTCCAGAAAGGTGTGGGGAAGTACCCGATCTCTAGTCATCTTTTCGCTATCTTGGCCAGGGTTGAGGAGATTTCCGCCTTGCACGCCTTCAAGGCTTCATTTGGGATTCCGTCCGGGCCAGGTGATTTTAATAATATATGTCTAGTTGTAAGATTCGACTTAGGGGTACAGAAATCAATTGATGGTGGTCATAAAATCGGTTTCGGTGAGCTTGCCCTCCTCGTTGGCCGCCGGATACGCGACATTTTCTACGCGACATTTTCTACGCGACATTTTCTAAGCGACATCTTCTACGCGACATTTTCTACGCGATATTTTTTATGCGGCACCTGTCTAACCTATGCCGTCGATGCTCAAAGGCGAGCGACGGTGGCACATTAAAACTCGCCATTCAGATATGGACCTGGTATCGGTACTTGCGCGGACAGACACACCCTTGGTAGAAAGTGGACACACATTCAAACGTGGAGAATCGGTCTCCATGGTGTCGTAGAAAGCTTTCCTCCGGTCCACAATGGAAAACTAAGGAGCCCTCTATAAACAAAATAAAATGGTAACAACAGTAGCAGGAGCGAGGAAACACTGCCATTCAAAACTGCAGACCATCACGCATCTTCAACGACAACGGTCGTAGCTCCGCAGCCAGAATTGGTCATGTGGATACCGATGAATCCGGTAGAGGACCGAGCTGACAGGCAGAGAACCGTATGGGTGGCTGTTCCTGCTGCCAGCGGGGAAGATAGCCGTTTCCGGTAGTTGTCCAAGTTAGCTAGAGCGTTACCGGGATTCTCTATGCGATGCCTTCGTCTATTTTGGAGAAGAAGAGGATAACGACTGGTACTTCCATCAAGGGTTCCTTACAATGGTATTGTGCTATTATTGCAAGGCCCGGTCGAGCTAGTACCATGCAGTGTTTTCTGGAATGACAAGAGAATTCCAAACTGCTCCTAGCCGCAAACTCGCCGCGCCGCGCCCTAGTCATCCTCTTCTAGGCGCTTGAATTAATATGAAGGTACGAATGTTGGGAGCTTGAGTCACAGTATGCTAAGCGCTCAACGTTGATCTATTATGGACTGTATGGATAGTAGGACTTCGTACGTGCAGTGAGTTGTATTTGTTCTGAGACTATCCGAGACAGTCTCCTATCTACTTGTCCCTGAGGACCCAGTCGCTCGGTCCTAGCGCCAGGACCTCTGAACAGTCGTTACGGTTTATCGTTCCCGTAACAGTCATTCCGAGTGGTGAGTACAATATATCGCTTTATATCCTCAGCATCTGCTCTCAGCGCTGTGTCCAATTTCCTAAGGTGATCCAGCTGAGAAAAAGCACCAATAACTCATGACCTTATCCTGTAAAGTGCAGCAAGATACAGGAGAGAGCCTTTCCGGATTATCCAATAATGAGTGCCAACACCACGTTCACTAAAGTTGGAGCATCTGGTCAATAGCGACTTCGGTATGTGATTTCATATCAAGATCGAATGCAACAGCGCGCGAGGCTGGATGTAAAACGTACAATATCTTCTATCTTTTGTATACGTGTTCACTTTTTCCCTTAAATCCAAGTGCGATAGGCAATAGTATTTTCAAGAACACAAGGCTAACTGTGCTGTAAGAATGTCAACTTCTTCTTTTTCTTCTTAGATTAGCCTTCGTAGTTTAGACGAACTTCAAGGGCATATTTTCACGACTTCTATCCTCAAACGTCTGTGTCATAGTCTGTCGTCCGCAAGCCACCCACTAAACCAGGATGCTTCCGCCTCCAGGTTTTGGCTTCTGAGTGGGCGACTTCATATCTGGACTCGAGCTCATCAGACAACTTATCAAAGCGCTCGAGGATAGCTTTGGGTCTTCTAAGGAGTACGGAGATCTCATTCGCGAACTCTACTCTCTGGAGCGTGCCCTACTCGAGATGAAGCATCTCAATGTCGATGATTCTCTACAGCCCCAAAAGAATGCAGTCATCCAAGCAGCAGTCCAATGTCAAGAAACTATTTCGCTTTTCTTGTCGCAGATCGCAAAATACCAGCCTTCACTAAGGACTGGAGGGTCGGGAAGAAGTTGACGCGATTGCCTAAGAAAGATCCAGTGGGCGCTGTATAAGGAGGATGTCCAGAGATTTCGCGGCCAGATTCAAGGACGTACCTGACTCAGCTTCACATTACGCGGCTCATTGTTCTCAACGTAAAGTTTCATTCGTCTCTAAATTCTCCTGTGAATCCAGTTCGATATGAATTGAAGCAGCTAATTACTAACCTAGACTACAACAGAATTCGTAACCTCGTCGACTGTAATGATACTTTCCTTCAACGATTTCCTCTCCTTCGAACCGTTTGACTTTTCCAGCAAAACTTGTTCAAGCTCCGTATTGACAGGCGCCTTTAGGTCTTCAGCAGTAAGACAATACTTGTTCGTAACAGCCTTCGCCGAGCAGAGGTCATTCGAATGCACATGACAGCTTGCGAGTTTAACAGCGCATTCTCGTGTCTCTGGGTGGTTTCCGCCTAAAATACTATCGTATATCCTGATAGCCTGTTCATAAAGACCGATTGCCTCTTGAACTTCTCCTTTATCGAAGAGCACATCCGCAAGATGGATTCTGACTTTCGAGGGACTCCTGCCATTCTCACCCCACTGCTGAATCATCAATCGAAGTACATCTCGAAGCAATACTTCCGCTTCATCCAGTTTTCCTCGCGCATGCAAAATGTTAGCGAGCAAATCTCGACCATGTAGAGTCACGGATTCTTCTCGTCCCAAAGCGTCATCGGAAATCTTCAGGGTCTTGTCCAGTAGTGTTTGCGCGTCGTCAAACATTTGTAGCTCCAAGTAGGTACGGCACAGTTCAAACTTGTAACGGAGAGTCATGAGGTGATCTGAGCCCAGGATTTCTTCTAGACCTTCTGCACCTTTTTCAGCCATCTCGCGGGATTTATGCATGTTCCCCTGCATGCGGTAGACGACACCTAGGTCTGCCATCACCTCGGCAGCGAGTCGGTCGTAGACAAGCTTCGAGCGATCTGGGCCTCCAAGAACTAGTTCGAGGATCCCAGCCGACTCAACTAACTTTCCCTTAACCCGGTAGATATAGGCAAGCTCGATGCAAGCCTTTCGGAATATTTGCACTACCCCAGGATCGGTAGCTGCCGATGTTCTATCGATGATCTTTTGTTGGGTTGACATTGCTTCATCAAGGCGATCCTCGTGATCGTAGAGGCAGCCCAAGCGAAGTAAGGCTTCCAAAGTTCGGACGTGGTTCAGCCCGAATTCATTCTCAGAAAGCTCTACACCCGTTTCGATAGCCCGGATTAGAAAGTCATTTAGAATCTGAACTGGCGCTGCCTGGTTCAATCCTCCATTTTCTTTTGCCCAGCGAAGTAACTTCGAGCACATCAGGATGTGAAGCGAGAAGTTAGTGCTGTCACGCTTAGTGAAAGTCGTCATGAGCTGAACCCAGATGTACGAGTTGACGCTTTGCAGAAATTTCAAAACCTGGTTCAGAAGGAATATGCCATCACTTCCGGAATTAGTCAGATGGGTGACCCAATGCAAAGTAGCGTACTCGAGGAGGGGTTGTGTTACAGCGATAGGAGACACATCTCCCAAACGCAATATCTGCCGTACAAATTCGGCCTTCCGGTACTCATCGTAAGACAGATAGGTTATGCAACTGGACGCGAGTCGGGTATGCTCATTTTCTGGGCTCAGAGAGATTAGATATTTCTGATTCGCATCCACAATCGCCGATGCCCCATTTGCATAGGATGAGCTTCGATGAAGCATTTCCCTGACGGACATGTGTACGATTTGGACAGTTCGGTCTTCCAAGATCTTCAACATCGGTCCGCATAGTTCTCGAATGTCGTTCTCTAACCGCAATATTATTTCGCCGTCATCCAGTGCCTTTGAACCAGGTTCAATAGCGAGAGCGACTGAAAGTTCCTCCAGATTCATTGGCCTGATGGCAGTGGTCACCCATCCAAGAATTTCTTTCCTCAAGTTTAGCTCTTCGTCGGTAAGCTTCTGTCCGATTGTGATGAGGATGCGCTCATAGACTCCGTTGAGGCCAACAGGTAAATTCATCAGCATCTTTTCCACCGCATTTCTGTTCCGTGCTCTTTTAAGAGTGGCCAACATGAGCTCAGCCCAGAGAAACATACCATCCGCACCTTTGAGAAGGCTCGAGATGATTTTGTCTTTCAAGATGCGCAATTTCGGACTTGACTCCACGGCTGTTCTGACCACAACCTCGATATCGTTGGCTACATCTTCTTTGGACATCTCAATTTTTGCTTCTGACTGAAGCATCTCAATAAATGGATGTTGGTAACGTGAAGTAAACACAACTTTCGTGCCCGGAACAGTTACACCCAAACTGAGAAACTGTTTGATGAGGAAATCCCTCGACAGGTTCTCCGGTTCGCATTCGTCCAGGGCATCTATGATAATCATAACCGGTGGCAATATCGACAAAATACTTTTTAGGAGTGTCCATAACTTGTCCATTGAAATTTTGCTGCTGTCAGGGCTTCTATTTGATGCATTTGTAACGAGTTGAGCGATGCTGTCCTGATACGTTTCCAGATCCGGATGGTCCAGAACCTGTGAAATGAGTGTCTTCAGAATAAGGGGTGGCCTTCGCTTCGAGTTTTCGTCGTTTTTGCAATAAAACTGGATAATTGGTTGACCCGATTGTGTCAGCCTTTCCCTCAGATATGTGGACATAACTGTCTTTCCGCTGCCTAATTTCAGTTGCTATGTTAGCGGGAAAAGAGCACATGCCAGCCATTTCCGAAATTGGATAGTTACCGGGAATTCCAAATATCCAAAACACCCCAGTGCCATCTTCTAACCAGCTACTGAAGACCTCCTTCCTCATGATCCACTCGCACGTTCCTTCTTGCCACTGCTTTTCTCGTCTTAGATGGTCGAAGTGGGTGCTGTCAAGCCATATGCGAAGATTTTTGAGGGTTTCTTCTCGTTTGGCAGCAGAAGTTTCTGCTATCAAATTAGTGTCGTTAGTACGATTGTAGTAGAAGGAAGTCAGCGTGCCTTGGCGGTACTTTTCATCGACAAGCCATTTGTGCTTCAGACTCTCGAACTGAGGGAGTAAATCTAAAGTACCGTTAGGCTTAAAGGCACAATAACTAGAATATTTGAGCCCAGTCATCATACCTTCGCGTAATTGCATCTGCAGCTGAATATCGGCGACTTGTACTACAGTTGTGGTCAGCTTGGATCAACCGCTTGCTCCACTTAAGATCCTCTTGTACCTCCGGCGCTAATGAGGTTCACTTCATCTCGTACCTCCTGCCTCAGTTTTTCTATCCTCTTTAGGATCTCGCCAAATTTTGTGTCAAATGGAGCAACGGAACTCTTTAACATCCTGACGGCGCCATTGGTTTCGTAATACCTCTTCGACCGGACAAGAAAATTGATAGTTTCTGCGTATAGCCTCGATATGATGGCTTCCAGGCGCTTTGCGTTCGGGTAAAGATTTTGATAATCTTCGCAACGGCCAATACTATCAACTATGTCGGCGAGTGCAGTGGTTAGGCGATCGGAAGTGTTCTGCTCAGTAGAAGCAACCTGCGTTAGGCTCACTTGATCAGCAACCTTCCGAATCCTGTCGTGAAGAACCCAAGCGAAATGGTTTCGGTGGTCAAACACTCACAGTGATGAGCATTCTGACAAAGCCCCAGACGAGAGCAGTCGTGTCCGGATATTGTTGAATTAGCACGTCAATGGCCTTGGCGTATCTGTCAAGAGACGACAGAATCCGTTCAAATGACTTCTGCAAGTTCCCTTTCTTGCTTTTGCATTTCTTCACAGCGTCTTGGGTTGCCAATATAAGTTGTTGCAGCGGCTGCAGGGAGTCGTGGCTGTGCGGTGCGGGACTGGGTATAAGTGATCCGCGGTTGTTCTCAGCTGGTAAGGATGTAGCACTTGCCGAAATTGTAACGCATCCCGCGGCCACTGCAAAACTGTCTACTTCAGGAAGCTTTTTCCGGTCGTCTTTTGTGAGCTCGGTATTAAAAATCTTGACGGCAGTCGCCCATGCAACAGTTACTCTGCTGGCTTGAGCAACGTCTCTATTGTGAAAGACAAGGAATCAGCCTTGATTATCCTAACCTTGTAGTTATCGATGGACAAAAACACAATTTCTAAAATCATACCCATCGAGAGACCCAATTGCTGCTGTCTTCCAATGAGGCCGTTTGCCACAGGGAGACCGCAGGCGCAGCAAAGGAGTTACCGTCGGGTTGATTCAACACTAAACGTAGAGGGTAAGGATCTTACGTTGCATGTGTCGGGTGCGGGCCACCAACGGAGGCAATGGAGGCGATGGCGACACCGGCCGGCCCGGCTAGCTTCGGTTTAGGCACAATGTCGGCTCTACTCTGAATAACGAGTTGCGAGGCCATCTGCTCAGTAAGTAAACTCGGCACGGAGAGTCTAAGATCCATTCAAACAATATCGTCTAGCATTACTAGTTAAAAAGCTCGCCCGTACTCCTTTTATAATTCTGGACAACTGAGGCGTTCTTGGCCTGGCACAAGGCTGAGGAACACTCCTATCCAATACAAACACCACATGGGCGATGTGTGTCTCGTGACGATTGCTGTTGAAAAACATAACCAGTAGCGGGTTTGTGGCGCTGGTTTTGAGGCTTTTTCCACTGAGGCGCTGCAGTCCATCCCTTTTCGCCGTTTTCACGAAGAAGTGCGCCCACCAAATATTAGTGTGCCTGTTGCATAGTGCTCTGGTGGCACTGTTAAAGTCGGTACGGTGAAAGGGACGGGATGAAGCCGATGTTTTTTTTTTACGGGTGCCAACCAACGCTAACGCCAATCGCACCAAAATTCAGAGTTGGATTGCGCTCAGACTTTCTGTGAAGATTGAAGAGTTTAACGTAAGGTGTATCGGAGCCTCAGGTGACTTTGTTAGCCTGCCAAGGCGTGCTCTTGGCACCATTATTTGAAGGGCCTCCACGCGTGCCTTCCCTACAATTTCGACGCCAACATAAGGAGGTCCAGGTTAGTATGAGGTTAGTATGAGGTTAGTATGTGCGCAGGGTCCTGCCGCCCCTCACCGCTAGCTGGCAGCCACCTTGCATACACACATGACTATATATAGCTGCCTCCCATAACGTGTTGGAATGACAAGTTCATCTCTCTTCTTGGCTCTTGGATCTGCTCGCTCCGTCACCTCTTGCAGTATGGCAGAATTTCTGAGCGCTGGGCGGTGGTGCGGCGCCCGCTCTACAACATGCGGTCGTACGTCTTTGAACCGGCCCCCCTCTTCCCCTCTTCATTCTTTTTCCTACTTATTTCCTGAATTCCACCACATTCACTCGTAAAATGGAGGCTCTTAGGAATCTTCTAACAGTCAAATCTGCCTCACAGTCAAAAAGAAACCCCTGCCGCTCCTCCATCCTCCTCCTCCAACCCCACCACCTCTCAGGAACTCCAGAGTCAATTCAAGGCCCAAACCGCGCGTCTACGGGAAATTCATATAGAACAACGTCCAAGGAACACGACAACAGCGTACGAGCCAAAGCAGAAAGAGTGGGAGGAGTGGTGTGCAAGATTGCCGGGCAACACGGATGGTGCGTGGGTGACGGAGGATAAGCTTTGCTTGTTTTTAGAACAGGAGGTCGTGAAACGCGAATCCCGGGCGCCTGGCTGCCAGAAACGGAAAGCCAAACGGAAAGAAGTGTGGAAAGATACCGAGAGGGCAAAAAAGAGAGCGCGGACGATAGCTGCGGGGACTCGCACACGGCCGAGGAAGAAAGGGGGCGATGTTTTAGTATCGCTGCCGCTGGTATCAAAGTGAGTTCGAATAATTAGAAAGAGCAGGGCCTGCTGGATATGAAATAGCGCAGGAGGACCAAGTATCCACTTCCGACGGTCAAACACTCTTGTAGCGGTCACGTTGAGATTCCGGACAGTATGAATCATCTGTGCTGTCACCTGGTCTCCATACACTAACCACAGCCGTTCGGCGAAGTGACGATCTTCATCACACTCAGAGAACCCAAGCTTCTCAACGATGCGCAACGTAATCTCTGCCTCCGGCATGTACCCAATTCCACCGTTTTCCATTCTACGCCGCAACGGGAGACTCGCTGGATTTCGCTACCGTTCTGTCGTATGCTTCGATTCCAGCTCATTACTTCCAGCAACTCGGAGAGGACCCCGCCGTACCAGTCAGGCCAGCTATCACGACGGCACCCGTACTTCCTCCCCTAACTTTCCGCCTCCTACCTGACCGACAGCTACTCTTCCATCTCCTGTCAATCTGGCTCCTATTCTCTCGCTTAACTCTCATCACGTCAATACTACCTCTGTCCGGCGGCTCAGGAACTCAAGACAATGAAGGAAGAGATGACTTTCCATAGCTTTCCGAATCAAGAGATGGACAAAAGTTGTAGTTCACGGGAACAATTCAAAGAGGTATTCCGAATTCATCCAGCATGTCAGCTTGATCGTCATCGACATCAGCATTTCGAGTGGCGTCTTCAGTCGATTTTCTTCCCTCGATGGACATCTCAACGCTGCTTCTCTCTTCTTCCTTGATCAACGCTATCAAGCTATCTGCACTCTGCCATATTCTTGCATCCACAGCAATCATGTCTTTACTAAAGTCTAGGATGTCGGGATCTGCCATTTGGAAGTAGAGTTCGTGATACCGTTCGGCCTTGCGGACGAAATCGAAAGCAGTCGCTCGTTGCTCCGGATCTGAAGCAAGGCATGACAAGCCAAGCCCAATAATACACGTTGGAATAACGTTGTTTCGTACACTGGTTTTATCTTGGTCGATTTCGAATTTTACGGCCACCATGGCTTTGATCAGGCAGCCTAACGCGTACATATCCGAAGCAGTTGAATATTTGTGGTTTTTCTTTATCTCCGGAGCCCAGTAATCTCGGTCTCCATAATAAGACCGAGTGGGCTTGGCCAGGTTCGAGACATTGTAGCTTTCGCCCAAGTCAGTTACGAGAGCTTCAAAACTGTCTCGCTCTAATGGGTCGAATTCATATCGCCTCTTCCTGACTACGATGTTGCCTTCGTGGAGATCTCTATCCAATGTTAGGTCAATGAATTTGAACGATGGATAATCTAACAACCTGTGAACAATCTTGTGTCTGTGTAAATCGTTCAGTCCTTGAGCAATATCTCTCATGCAGTTGAAAATGATCGTCCAGTCACTATGCTCACCAGTAAGATGATTTTTAAGATACCGTACCAGTGAT